>Ga0187872_10000231_pt1 | contig 67613 bp, 65 predicted proteins | sample June2016WEW_16_4_FD_132973 | JGI IMG/M metagenome (GOLD analysis project Ga0187872, IMG submission 132973) | Peatland microbial communities from SPRUCE experiment site at the Marcell Experimental Forest, Minnesota, USA - June2016WEW_16_40 | ecosystem: Environmental > Terrestrial > Soil >... | reverse complement strand
GAGCATCCCAGCTGCTGACCGGCATTGCCCAGGTCGTGCTGGTCTTCGGACTGCTGTGGTGGATGTACGAGGGGTATGCCTGGCTGACCAATGCCCCGCCGCCCGTGCACACCGCCGAGCGGCAGCTGCTGCGGACCGGACCGGTCCGGCGGCGCACGGTAGCGGCGTGCTCGCGCTGGCCATCATCGCGGCCGGCGTCACCATCGGGCTGGATGCCCAGCTGGCGCTGGTAGCCGCCATTCTCGCCGTCATGCTGGTGGCCGAGCGGATTCCGGCCGCCGGTCCGGCCACCGGGGCTGATGCGGCAGGATAGAGGCGTGATCGAGCGGTACACGCTGCCTGAGATGGGGCACGTCTGGAGCGAGGCGCACAAGTACGAGCTCTGGTGCCGGGTGGAGACCCTCGTGCTGGCCGCGCATGCCGACGCCGGGACCGTGCCGGCGGACGCCGTGCAGCCGGTGCGGGCGGCACCGCCGCCGACCCCGGAGGCCGTGGCCGCGCTGGAGGCCGTGACCGGCCACGATGTCATCGCCTTCCTGTCGGCGTGGGCGGACAACACCACGCCGCGCGAGGCCGCTGCCTACGTGCATTTCGGCATGACGTCCTCCGATCTGCTCGACACCGCTCTCGCCTTGCAGCTCACCGAGGCCACCGACCTGCTGGCGGCCCGCTGCACCGAGCTCCTGGCCGCGCTCCGGGCGCACGCGCTCGCCCACCGCGCCACGCTGCGGCCGGGCCGGACCCACGGGATCCACGCGGAACCCGACGTGTGGGGACACCGCGTCGCGGACTTCGCGTTCGCGATGGCCCGCTGCCGGGACCGGCTGCTGCGGGCCAGGAGCTCCGTCGCGGTGGGCAAGCTGTCGGGCCCGGTCGGCACCTACTCCAATATCGACCCGGCCATCGAGGCCCGGGTGCTGGCCGAGCTCGGGCTCCGGCCCGCCGACGCCGCGACCCAGGTCGTCATGCGGGACGGCGTCGCCGAGTGGGTCAGCGTGCTGGCCCTGATCGCCACTGTCTGCGAGGCCGTCGCGCTCGAGGTCAGGCATGGCCAGCGGACCGAGGTCGCCGAGCTGGCCGAGCCATTCGGGTCGGGCCAGAAGGGGTCGTCCGCCATGCCGCACAAGAAGAACCCGGTCCGCGCGGAACGGATCAGCGGGCTGGCCCGGATCGTCCGGGCTCAGGTGGTGCCGGTGATGGAAGGGATACCGCTCTGGCACGAGCGAGATATCTCACATTCCTCGACCGAGCGGGTGGCCCTGCCCGACGCCGCGACCGCCACTGACTACCTGCTCGAGCAGACGGCCGGCCTGGTCCGGGGGCTCGTCGTGGACGCGGACCGGATGCGCGCCAACCTGGACGCGACCCATGGCCTGCTCTACAGCTCGGCCATCCTGCTGGAGCTCGTCGCGGCCGGGATGTCCCGCGAGGACGCTTACGCGCTCGTCCAGGCGGCGGCCATGGAGACCTGGGCCAGCGGCACTCCGCTGCGCGAGACGCTGCGCAAGCACGCGGCGGAGCGCGGCCAGCCGCTCGATGAGGCGCGGCTGGATGAGGCCTGCCGGCCGGAGCGCTACGTGAGCCGGCTGGGACCGGTCTTCGACCGGCTCGAGCAGCTGACATGACCGCGGCCAGGCCGCGGCGGGCGGCGGCATGAGGCACATCTACTCGGGCAAGGTCCGGGAGCTCTACCAGGCCGGCGAGGGCACGCTGCTGCTGGTCGCCACCGATCGCATCTCCGCCTTTGACTACGTGCTGGAGACGCCGATCCCGGATAAGGGCCGGATCCTCACCCAGCTCTCCCTGTGGTGGTTCGAGCGGCTGGCTGACCTGGTCCCCAACCACCTCATCGACGCGCCGGTGCCGGCCGAGTTCGAGGGCCGGGCGATGGCGTGCCGGCCGCTGCGGATGGTGCCGGTGGAGTGCGTGGCGCGGGGCTACCTCACCGGCTCGGGGCTGGCCGACTACCGGCGCGACGGGATGGTCGGCGGGGTCGGGCTGCCGGCCGGCCTGACCGACGGCTCCCGGCTGCCTGAGCCGCTCTTTGACCCGGACACCAAGGCGCCGCAGGGGCAGCACGACGAGAACATCTCCCCGGCCGAGGTGGCCGAGCTGGTCGGGCCCGGCGCCGCGGAGGAGCTGGCGCAGATCACGCTGGCGGTGTACCGGAGGGGCGCCGAGCTGGCGGCCGGCGGCGGCATCATCGTGGCTGACACCAAGATCGAGCTGGGCTTTGACGATGACGGGCTGCTCCGGCTGGCTGATGAGGTGCTGACGCCGGACTCGTCCAGGTTCTGGCCGGCCGATGCCTGGCAGCCGGGCCGGAGCCAGCCGTCCTTCGACAAGCAGTACGTCAGGGACTGGCTGACCTCGCCCGAGTCCGGCTGGGACCGCTACGGCCAGGAGCCGCCGCCGCCGCTGCCCGCGCACGTGGTCGAACGAACCCGGAGCACCTACATCGAGGCATACGAGCGCATCACCGGCCTTCGCTGGCACTAATGGCGACCCTCCTGCTACGCAGCGAATCCAGTCAGATACGGTACGTAACACTGTCGTCATGGCTCGGGGGGCGCTGTCGCGGTGGAATACTGGACTGCACGTGAATCGGCCGACCTGCAAGGGGAGGGCCTGCTGTCTGGGTGGTCAGCGGACACCCCAGGCGCGACCACAACGCGGCGGCTAAACGGCGCCGCGCAGCTACGCGACAGGAGTATCACCCTCATGACGAGCGGCCCCGAGACCCGCTATCGCGTCCGCGGCGGTAACCCGCTGCAAGGCACTGTCTTCGTTCAGGGCGCCAAGAACGCCGCGCTCAAGATGATCGCCGCTTCGCTGCTGGCCGAGAAGGGCCGGACGGTGCTGCGGAACGTCCCGGTGATCGAGGACGTCCGGCGGGCGGTCGAGCTCGCCCAGGCGGTCGGCGCCGTGGTCAAGTTCCACGAGGCCGAGCGGACGCTCGTCGTCGACGCGTCGGAGCTGACCAGCTCGGTCCTGCCGGCTGACATTGCCCGCCGGTTCCGTGCCTCGGTCCTGTTCGTGCCGGCGCTGCTGCACCGGCTGGGCGAGGCCACGATCGAGGGCATCGGCGGGTGCAACCTGGGCAGCCGGAACCTCGACTTCCACTACCGGGGCTTCGCCCGGCTCGGCGCCATCGTGGATGAGCAGGAAACCCAGATCCACGTCAAGGCGGGCCGGCTCCGGGGCGCGCACCTGTACCTGGACACGCCATCGCACACGGGCACCGAGAACCTGATCATGGCGGCCTCGCTGGCACCGGGCAAGACGATCATCGATAACACCGCCCTGGAGCCCGAGGTCCTGGACGTCATCGCGTTCCTGACCAAGATGGGCGCGCGGATCACCGGGGGCGGCACCGGGTTCGTGACGGTCGAGGGCGTCAGCGAGCTGACGGCGGTGGAGCACACCGTCATGCCGGATCGCATCGACGCGGCCGTCTTCGCCATGGCCGCGGCGATCACCGGCGGCGAGCTCAGCCTGGTCGGTGCCTCCCTTGAGCATTTCGGCGTCGTGCGCTGGAAGCTCGAGCAGATGGGGGTGGAATTCTCGACCCATGGCGCGATCCTGCAGGTACGCCGGGACCGGCAGCTGCGCCCGATCAACGTGATCACGAGCCCGTTCCCCGGCTTCGCCACCGACCTGCAGTCACCGATCATGGCCGTTAGCTGCCTGGCCGACGGCACCAGCTATATCCGCGAGACGATCTTCGACGGCCGCTACAAGCTGGCCGGCGAGCTGAACAAGATGGGCGCCAAGGTCGAGGTCGCCGGGGGCGTCGCCCTGGTGCACGGGCCGACGCCGCTGCATGGCACGGAAGTGATCGCGCACGAGCTGCGCACTGGCATCGCGCTGATTCTCGCGGGCCTCGCCGCAGACGGCGAGACGGTCGTCTCGCCCGGCTACCTGATCGACCGCGGGCACGCATCGGTGGCGTCCCGCCTCACGACGCTCGGCGCGGACATCACCGAGGAAATCATCAGCTGACGCCGTCGGCGGCACCGGGCACCCGAACCGGTAGTTGCTTCTTCCGCTGATCTGCCGGATGAGCTACGACATGTAGCAGAGAGACTTGCCGGCTCGGGACAGGTGGCCTGGATGCGACCGGAGACAGACGAGTTGGACGCCGCGCAGCGCCGGCCGGGCACTGCCGGGCGCCGGTGACATGACCGGACCATGGCAGGCCCGGCCCGAGCTAACCATCGGCGTCGTCGGACCGCACGAGCTGGTGGAGCGCATCATGCTGTCCGGCCTGCCCGCCGGCAGCCTGCCGGGATCCTCCCCGGCGGGTTTACCGGCTGGCGACCCGCCACCGGCTGCCCAGCGGCTGGTGGCGGCCGCCTACCGGGATGAGCAGGAGGCGCCGGACAAGGTGGCCAGGTTCGGCAGCGCGATCGACGCCTGCGTCCTGGCCAGCCAGGCTGCCTACGAGCACGCGCGGCGGGCCGGGGCGCTGCACTGCCCGGCTACCTTCATCCAGCTGAACGGCAGCGCGCTCTATGCGGCCCTGCTGCGGGCGAGTCAGGCGGGCCACGATCTGAGCCGGTGCAGCATTGACGGGCTCAGCCGGGCAGACGCCGACGAGGCGTTCGCTGAGCTCGGCATCCCCGCGCGCGAGGTGCAGGTGCGCGATCCCGCGCCAGGGCCGGCCGCGCTGGCCGCCTTCCATGAGCGGCTATTCCGCCAGGGAAAGACATCCGCCGCGTTCACCTGCCAGCCGGCGCTGGCCCGGAGGCTGTCCGCCGAGGGAGTGCCGGCCTTCCCGCTGTGGCCGACCGGCAGCGCCATCCGGTCGGCGCTGCGGACCGCCGTGCTGCTCGCCGACGGCCGGCGACTCCGGGACAGCCAGCTGGCGGTGGCCCTGATCGAGGTACCCGCGCTGCGCGAGGCGATCCGGCGGCCCGCCTCCCGGTACTCGCGAGACGAGCTGCGCCTGTCGGTGCACCGGATTCTCCTGCGGGAAGCCGAGCGGATGCACGCAGCAGTCAGCCCGGTCAGCGATCACGATTTCCTGATCGTCGCCACCCGCGGGTCGCTGCGGACGGGAGCCGAGAGCGGTCTGCCGATCATCGAGCGCGCGCAAGCCGAGCTGGGCACCCGGCTCGAGGTGGGCATCGGGATCGGCAGCACCGAGCAGGAGGCCGAGGCCCAGGCCAGGGCCAGCCTGGGCGCCGCGGCGGCAGCCGAGCGGGCCGCCCGGCGTCATTACCCGCGGGTGCCGGCCCAGCGACCCGCGCCACCCGCCGCCGCGCCGCGGGGCCTGGAGACACTGTCCCGGCTGGCCGGCAAGCTGGCCGACGGCGGCACGGCGCTGGTGGTGGACGCCGAGACCGCTGGCCGGCTGCTCGGGGTCACGCCGCGAACGGCCCGCCGGATGCTGCGCCTCCTCGTCGAGGAAGGGCTCGCCTGGCCGCTCCCGCCGAGCCGCAGCCCGCAGCCGGGACGGCCCCGGCAGGCCTACCGCCTCGTCGTGGAGAAGCTGGACCAGCGCTAGCGCAGCCGGCTGATCACATCCCGGCCGAACCTGGCCATCTCCTCGCGCTGCGGGGAGAACTGCAGCAGCATCAGGCTCACGCCGGCCGTCTCGTACGCCCGGAGCCGGTCAATGATCTGATCGGGAGTGCCGATCAGCCCGCTGCGCAGGCCCCGGTTGGACACGCTGTACTCCTGCAGCGAGACCTGCGACTCCAGCTGGGAACCCTGGACGAAATCCTGGTAGGAGGCATAGGCCTCGGGGGTGGAGCGCACGTCCAGAATGCGCTCAAGCTCCGCGCGAGCCTCGTCCTCGGTGTCGCGGCAGATCACGTAGCCCGACACGCCGAAGTCCAGCGGGGGCCTGCCCGCGCCGGCCCGCCGCGCGGCGAGGTCGGCAATCTTGGCCGCGATGACATCGGGCGCGTCGCCATGCATCACGTAGGCGTCGGCCTGAGCGGCGATCACCTCCTTGGCCTTCGGGGACTCGCCGCCCATGTAGATGGCCGGGGGGCGGGCCGGCTTGGGCTCCAGCACAGTACCTTCCAGCTGGTAGAGCGGCCCGTCGTGCTGGACGGTGTCCTCGCGCAGCAGCCTGCCCAGCACCTCCAGCCACTCCCTGGTCCTGGCATACCTCGCGTCGTGCACGTCGAATGGCGCGCCGTACTGGGCGGCCTCGTCCTTCCACCAGGAGGAGACGACGTTCAGCGACACCCGGCCGGGCGCGATCACGTCCAGGGTGGACAGCGCCTTGGCCGTCAGGGCCGGCGCGTGATAATTCGGCCGGACGGCCAGCATCAGCTCCAGCGTGCTGGTGACCGCCGCCACCGCCGGGGCCAGCGTCCAGCAGTCCAGCGAGGGCGCGCGGTGACCCTTGATGTCGTTGAGGTTCAGCTCCGCGATCAGGGTCAGGTCAAACCCGTGCTGCTCGCTCTCGGCAGCCAGGCTCGCGATGTAGGGCCAGGAGACCGGCATGCCCTCATCCCGGACGTTGCGCAGCCAGCCGCCGAAGATCGGCATCCAGTACCCGAACCGCATCGGGGTGCCCCTCTCGCCCTGTTCCAGATGTCACTGTTAGCAGATCTCGCCGTTGCCCGGTCTCGCCGGCAGCCGCCTCGGCCAGCAGCCGGCCGAGGAACGCGGCCACCGCCGGCAGGGCCGGCCGCGGCGCCGCCGCCTCGATGCCCGCGTTGTAGTTCGTGGTGGTGTTGATGTCGTAGGTGACCAGCCGCCCGTCAGCGGTCTCGATGAACTCGAATCCGGCGATCTCGATCCCCTGCTGCCGGCAGAATCGTGCATAGCTGCCGGTAATGGGGTGCTCGAAGTTCTCGCGCAGGGTGAACAGCGATGCTGCGCCGGCCTCACCGGCAGCGCCGCCGCGAGCGTCCGCGGCGCAGGCGTCGGCCGGGCAGAGCTCGAAGCCGCCGCGGGCGGTGTCGGCGGTGAGCGCGTAGATGAACTCGCCGCCGACCAGCTCGGCGCGGGTAATCCGCGGCTCCGCCGCCTGCAGGTACTCCTGCAGCAGGGTGATGCCATCCGCTGGCGGCTGGTAGTCAGCGCCGGCCAGGCAGGCGTCGAATTCGTCGTGACTGGCGAAGAGGCGGACGCCATGGCCCTTCCCGCCCTGGTTGTGCTTGCTGATGAACGGAACAGGCAGCTTGCGCGCGGCGGCGGCGAGATCGGCGGTCCCGGCGACCGCCATGGTGCGCGGCACGTCCAGTCCGTGCGCGCGCAGCGCGATCAGCTGCTCAGCCTTGCTGACCTCCAGCTCGAGGGCCTGCCTGCCGTTCACCACCCGGCGGCCGTGCGCCCGCAGCCAGCTGAGCACGCCGCGGGCCTGCTCCTTCGCGAACGGGTGGCCGCGGGTATGCGCGGACGCGCTCATCCGGGACCAGTACACGCCCTCCGGCGGCGCCTCGTCGAGGTCGAGAACTGCCTCGCCGAGCAGCCACTGCTCGTGCGGCAGCCCGGCCTGGTCGAAGGCCGCCGCCAGCGGCGCGTACCAGTCCGGGTTCTCGTGCATCACGTAGAGCTTCACCGCAGCGTGGCCTCCGCAGACAATTCGCCCGTCCCAGGCTACGGGACCGGGCGGGCCCGGCGGGCCGCCCGAGTGTCCGCCGCCCCGGCTGCCGCTGAGCTCCGCAGGGCGCCGCCCGGTCAGTGCCGCCGCGGGTAGTCCCTGGCGGCAGCCAGGAAGGCGTCATTGGCCTCGTAGTCCCCGATGGACACCCGGACGCCCTCGTCACCGTACGGCCGCACGCTGATCCCGGCCCGGTCGCAGGACGCGGCGAAATCGGCCGTGTCCAGGCCCGTCGGCAGCCAGACGAAGTTGGCCTCGGTCGCGGGCACCGTCCAGCCCCGGGCAAGCAGCTCGTCCCGGACCCGGCCGCGTTCCTTGACCACCAGCTCGACGCGCTCCAGCAGCTCGGCCTCGGCCGCCAGCGATGCGATCGCGGCGGCCTGGGCCAGCGCGTTCACCGAGAACGTCAGCATCGTCTTGCGGATCGCGGCCGCCACCGGCTCGTGCCCGATGAGGAAGCCGACCCGCAAGCCGGCCAGCCCGTATGCCTTGGAGAAGGTCCGCAGTACGGCCACGTTCGGCCGGTCGGCATACAGGGTGAGGCCGTCGGGGACATCGGGATCGCGCACGTACTCGGCATATGCCTCGTCCAGGACCACCAGGCAGTCCGGCGGCACGCGGCCGAGGAACTCCTCGAGCTCGCCGTGCCGGACCACCGTGCCCGTCGGGTTGTTCGGGTTGCACACGAAGATCAGCCTGGTCCGGTCGGTGATCGCATCGGCCATGGCAGCCAGGTCATGGCTCTGGTCACGCAGCGGAACGCGGACCGAGGTGGCGCTGGCCAGGTCCGCCAGGTAGGGATAGGCCTCGAACGACCGCCACGCGTACAGCACCTCAGTGCCGGGCTCGGCCACCGCCGCCAGCAGCTGCTGGGTTACCCCGACTGACCCGCAGCCGACGGCCACATGATCGGGCGGCACGCCGAACCGGGCCGCGATGGCGGCGATCAGCCCGGCGGCACCGTTGTCGGGGTACCTGTTGATGCCGACGGCCGATTCGGCGATCACCTTCAGCACGGACGGCAGCGGGCCCCAGGGCGACTCGTTGGACGAGAGCTTGAAGGACCTGCCGCCGGGAGCCGACGGGTTCTTACCCGGCCGGTACGGGGCGAACCGGTCGAGTACCGGCCGGAATCGCGGCGATGGCGTGGACACCTTTGTCCTCCTGAGCTGGTCGGCCCCCTCGCGGCAGCGAGCCGGCGCTGGCGGCGGCCGCACTCCCAGCGTAGCGGCGCTGAGGAACTGGTCCCGGTCAGCGCGGCCTGAGCATGGGCGGGTGCAGGAGCTCGGCATCGCCGCGCCGGTACAGCTGCGCCGGACGGCCGCCGCCGGAGGCGATGGCCGAGCCGGTCAGCACCAGGAACCGGCGCGCCCCGGTCACCTTGCGGTGAAAGTTCCGCGGGTCGAGCGGGGTACCCCAGACGATCTCGTAGACGCGGCGCAGCTCGGCGACCGTGAACTCGTCCCGGCAGAACGCCGCGGCCAGCGGGGTGTACTCGAGCTTGGACCTGGCTCGCTCCACCCCGTCCTGCAGGATCCTGGCGTGGTCGAAGGCCATCTCGGTCAGCACCGACACGGGCTGCCAGCTCATCTGCGGCTGAGCCGGCGCCGGCAGATCCGCGGCCAGGCCGAGGTAGGCCACGGACACGGCCCGCTGCCGCGGATCCCGGTCCGGGTAGCCGTAGGTCTGCAGCTGCTCGAGATGCACCGGCGCGCCGGGCAGCCCGGCCCGCTCGGCGAGCACCCTCGCCGCGGCGGCCGGCAGGTCCTCATCAAGCCGGATGAACCCGCCGGGCAGGGCCCAGCGGCCGGTATGCGGCTCGCTGTCGCGGCGCCAGAGCAGCGCGGCGAGCTCTCCGCCGCGCACAGTCAGGATGACCAGATCCACGCTGACCCTGACCCGGGGAGCTGTCACAGACAGCACGCTAGCGCGGCCCGGGGAAATGCCAGTCGCGGGCATCTACGGCTACGTCGGCTGAGCGAACCCGGCCGTCGTCCCTGCCCAGCGCACCGACCGGGCGGCCGGCCCCGGTCAGCTGGGCTGAGCCCGGGCCGGGCTAGGTAGAGTTACGCTGTGAACCGGGTAGGAGAGCTGTCGTGAACAGGCTAGGAGAGCTTGAGCGCGCGATCATGGACGTGCTGTGGGAAGCCCAGGAACCGCTGACGGTCCGCGAGGTCAGCGGTCAGCTGACCGAGCGTGACCTTGCTCACACGACGGTGATGACCGTTCTCGACCGGCTCGCGAAAAAAGGATTTGCCCGGCGTGAGCGAGAGGGCCGGGCCTGGCGCTACCGCGCGGCCGAGAGCCGCGAGGGCTACGTAACCGAGCTCATGCTGAGTGCGCTCGCCCAGACAGGCGACCGGCAGGCCGCCCTGGCCCGTTTCGTGCGCAGCGTGTCCGGATCAGAGGCGCAGGCACTCTGGCGGGCCCTGCAGGCACTCGGCGGCGCCATCAGGGGATGAGCGCCAGTGCCAGCTGTCGTCGTCATGGCGGTGATCGCGATCGGCTGCGTGCAGGCCGCCGCCTGGCTCGCGGCTGCGCGGTGGCCGCGCAGATCGCCAGTCGTCGCCATCGTGCTGTGGCAGGCGATCGGGCTGGGCTGGGGCCTGGCTGCCGTTGGCACGCTGCTCGGGCTCGCCGCATCCCGCCAGCGTTACGGGGTGGCGGGCGATGCGCTCGCCCAGGTCGCGCGGTTCCTGCGGAGCCCGGGCACGTTCTCCGGCTGGACCGTCCTCGCCACGGCGCGGCTGGCGGCTCTCACCGCCGGCCTGGTGCTGCTCACGCTGCTGTGCTGGGTGCTGCTGGCCGCCGCGACTGCCGGATTGCGCGCCCGGCAGCGGCAGCGCCTGCTGCTGAGCCTGCTGGCTCACGGCGATCCGAAGGTACCGGGCGCCCTGGTGGTGGATCACCCGGTGGCGGCGGCCTACTGCCTGCCAGGGCTGCGGTCGGCCATCGTCATCAGCGCGGGCACCCTCGATCTGCTGGATGCTCGCGAGCTTGCGGCCGTGCTCGCGCACGAGCGAGCGCACCTGCGGGAGCGGCACGACCTGGTGCTCCTCCCGTTCGTCGCGCTGCTGCGGGCCTTTCGCTGGTCACGGGCGGCCCGGGAGGCCCACCGAGCCGTCGCCCTGCTGATCGAGATGCACGCTGACGACCGGGCGCGACGGCACCGGCCGGCCAGGGAACTGGCCACCGCCTTGCTGCGAGTCGGAGCGGCCGGCGGCGGCCACGCCCCGTCCGGGGCCCTGTCCGCGGTCGATACCGCGATGGATGACGACGTCGATGGCGAGGTAGCGGCCCGGGTCAGCCGGCTGCTGCGCCCCGCGCCCGGCCTGCCCGTGCCGGTCCTGGTGCTCATCGGGATCGCCGCGGCGGTGGCGGTGGCGGTGCCGGCCGCCCTGCTCGTCGTCCCCTTCTGAGCAGCCCTCCCGGGCAGCCACCCTCCCGGGCAGCCACCCTCCTGGCAGGCCTCCAGAGGCGCGCCTGCGCGCCCGCTGGCACCTCGTCCAGCCGGCGCCAGGCGGTCAAGATCACAAGGATTCGCCCCGCCAGCCACCCGGCGGCGGGAAGCGCCCGGCCAGGGCAGCCCCGGGCTGCTAATCAGCGATCCGGATCCGCAGCCGCCGGAAGCCCTTGCCCTTATTCTCGATCTTGACGATCTCGATCTTCCCGATCTGGCTGGTACTGGCTACATGCGTGCCGCCGTCAGCCTGCTGATCGAGCCCGGCAATGTCGATGATCCGCACCTCGGACACCTCCGGCGGGACCAGGTTCGTGGCCGTCCTGATGATGTCTGGCAGCGCGAATGCCTCGGCCCGCGGCAGCACCCGGACGTCGATCCTGCGGTCGGTGCCCACTTCGGCATTGCAGGCCGCCTCGACGCTGTCACGAAAGCCAGCGGGGAGTTCGGGCAGGTCGAAGTCCATCCTGGCGGTCAGGGGCTCCATGTTGCCGCCGGTGACCAGGGCACCGTAGTCCCGGAACACCACACCGCACAGGACGTGCAGCCCCGAGTGGGTCCGCATCAGTGCGGTCCGCCGCTCGTCCTCCACCGCGCCGCGGACCGCGGTGCCCGGTACCGGAACGGGATCGCCCTCGGCCGGGATCAGGTAGAGGTCGTCCCCCTTCCTGGCGCCGGCGATGCGGGTCTGCACACCGCCCCAGAGCAGCACGCCGTGATCGGGCGGCTGGCCGCCGCCGCCGGGATAGAAGGCTGACTGATCCAGCACGATCCCGTCCGGCCCGCTGGCCAGCACGACCGCATCCCACTCCCGCAGGGTCTGGTCGGTCAGCTCCAGCCGATGGGTACGCCAGGCTGTCTCGCTTGTCTCGCTCATCCGGCCTCGCTGATTTCAGTCTCGGCGGCCGGCCGCAGCCCGGGGCCGGGCACCTGCCGCGTGCTCGCGACGCGCACCGAGCCTAGCGCCGGGTCCTGGCCCTGCTCGTGGCGAACCGCTACCAGGGGCCGTAGGGGCCGTGGTGAGACCCGCCGCCCTTGATCTCCCTGACCTTCGGCCTGACATCGGCCAGGTAGATCCCGGCGGCGACGAACGCGACGATCGGCAGGATGCTGAACAGGCCGAGCGAGCCGACTGCGCCGCCGATGCCGATAATCACCGCCACGCCGAGGATGACCAGCCACAACGGCTTGGTCTGCTTGCCGGCGGCGACGAAGGCCGCCGCGGGCCGCCGGACCGCGTCAATGAATGCCCAGGCCTCGACGACAAATGCCGCGATCAGCAGGGCCCAGAAGAAGTACTGGACCGGCGAGTAAGCCGCGAAATTCAGCACGCCATCACGCTACCCGTTGTCTGGTACCTGCGGGAACGGCTGATCAGTGCCGCCGTCGCCGGGCGCGGCCGCCGCGGGCTGCGGGGCCTCGCCAGGGCCCTCACCGGCTGACTCGCCGGGAGCTTCGCCGGCAGCCGGGTCGCCGCCCTGATCCGCGGCCAGCGCGAGCCGCCGGGGGTGCGCGTCCAGCGCTGCCTGCTCGACATTCTCGGGCCAGGCCAGCGCGGCTTCGTCCGGCGCCAGGGCGCTCTCGTCCTCGGCGATCTCGGCTGAGCTAGCCGCCCTGGCCATCGTCGTCTCCTTACGGAACGACTCATAGATCTCGATCAGCATCTGCTTCTGGCGCTCGGTCAGCTCCGTGTCGGTCAGCACGGCCTCGCGGACCGCGGACCCCGGCGGCGTGTCCTCCAGGAAGCCGGCCTGCACGTAGAGCGCCTCCGCGGAGATCCGCAGCCCCTTGGCGATCTGCTGCAGGATGTCGGCGCTCGGCCGGCGCAGGCCGCGCTCGATCTGGCTCAGGTAGGGATTGGAGACACCGGCTGCCTGGGAGAGCTGGCGGAGCGAGATCCTGGCCTGCTCGCGCTGCTCGCGGATGTAGGCGCCGATGGTGCTGACGCTGACCGGACTCATGAGCCTACTCTCGCATCTTGTGCTTGCAACTGCAAACGGCTAGCTAGCGTCCGGCGCCGTCGCCCGCCGTCACCGTGCGGGTGACCAGCAGGACGGCCCGGACCTCGCCCACCACCTGGCCGCCGCCACAGACCGGGCTGCTGGCCAGCGCGGACAGCCCGGAAAGGTCGGTGCCGGGCAGGTCAGCGACGCCCAGCTCGCGCAGCAGGGCAACGGTCACCGGCGTCCGCGCGCGCTGGGCCCCGTCGTCGATCTTGAACGCGGCGGCCCGGCCGTCGGCCAGCGCGAAGCCCTCGACGCCCTCGGCACCGGACTTGAGCAGCAGGCCGGGCACCGCCGCCATCAGCGCCCGCTCCGGCCGCCTGGTCCCTGAGGTCCAGGCCGGATGCGCCCGCATTGCGTCAGCCACCCGGCGCTCCGGCGTGCCCGGCTCAGCTAGCACGATCGCCCGGAACGCGCGGGCCAGGCCGGCCACGGAGATCGCCATCAGGGGCGCCCCGCAGCCGTCGACTGCGACAGCGGCTACCGGCTCGCCGGCCAGCCCGGCGATGGTCCGCCTGATCTCGACCTGCAGCGGATGATCGGGCTCGGTGTAGCTGGCGGTGGGCCAGCCGGCTGCCACGCAGGTCGCCAGCATGGCGGCGTGCTTGCCGGAGCAGTTCATGCGGACCCGGTCCGGCTGCTGGCCGGACCGGATCATGGCATGCTGCGCCTGCTCATCCAGCGGCAGGTCAGGCGGGCACTGCAGGGCCGCCTCGGTGAGGCCCGCGGAGGCGAGGATCTCGCGGACCCCGGCCACGTGGAACTCCTCCCCCGAATGGCTGGCCGCGGCCAGCGCCAGGAGCCGGCCATCGAGGCCGAGACCGCTCCTGATCATGGCCACGGCCTGCAGGGGCTTGTTGGACGACCGGGGGAACATCGGGACATCAGCCTGCCCGGCCGACAGCTGCAGCGAGCCGTCCGCGGCGAGAGCAGCCAGGCAGCCACGGTGCCTGGACTCGGTGAAACCGCAGCGGACGACCTCGGCCAGGACGGGATTGTCAGCGGTGATCGGGCACCCCCAGCAGGGCGCGCGCCTCGCCGGGCGACATCGCCGGCCGCTGCGCAAGCTCAGCCAGCGTCGCGGCCCGCTCCACCAGCTCCGCGTTGCGCGTCACCGGGCGGCCGCGGGCGAAGGTAACCGTATCCTCCATGCCCACCCGCAGATGACCGCCCGCGGACAGGGCCGCGAGTATGACCGGCAGCGAGCTGCGGCCGATGCCCGTGGCCGACCAGGTAGCTCCGGCTGGCAGCGCCGACACGGCCTGGACCAGGGTGGCCGCGTTGCCTGGCATGCCGCCAGGCACGCCCATGACGAGGTCGCAATGCACGTGGCCGCCATGCGGGGCGCCCAGCTCGTCGAGCAGCCGGTGCAGCGTCGCCACGTGACCGAGGTCGAACAGCTCGAACTCGGGGACGACCCCCCGTTCCCGGGTCAGGGCGTAAAGCTCGCGGACGAACGGCCACGGGTTCAGGAAGACGTCGTCGCCGAAGTTGACCGTGCCGCAGGTCAGTGAGCACGCGTCGGGGCCCGCGTCCAGGACCGCGAGCCGCCGCTCGAAGCTGTCGGTGACCGCGCCGCCGGTGGAGAGCTGGACGATCAGGTCAGTGGCCGTCCTGATCGCGCGCACCGTCTCGGTCAGCCTGCCCAGGTCCAGCGTGGGCTGGGCCCGGGCGTCCCTGATGTGGACGTGGATCACGGCCGCGCCCGCCGCCTGGCATTCCTTGGCCGTGCTCACCAGCTCATCGAGGGTGACCGGCAGGGCCGGGACCGATGCCTTGTCCGACTCCGCCCCGGTCGGCGCCACCGTGATGAGCGTGGCCTGCCCGGCGCGCGAGGGGGGGCGGTCAGTGCTGTCAGATGTCATGAACGGAAGAATGCCTTCTCGTGCGAGCTGTCGTGCAGCGTGCCAGTAAAGCGAGCGTATCGGTCAGCGGAACCACCGTCGGCCAGCTGCCCCGGCCCGGCCTGGTCGTGCTGCTCGGGGTGACCCACTCCGATACTCAGCGGACCGCCGCGGCGCTGGCCAGCAAGATCTACAACCTGCGGATCCTGAGGGACGAGAAGTCGTGCGCGGATACGGCAGCGCCGCTGCTGGTCATCAGCCAGTTCACCCTCTATGCCCAGACCGCCAAGGGCCGGCGGCCCACCTGGCAGGCGGCCGCGCCGGGGGCGGTGGCCGAGCCGCTGGTCGACGCCTTCGCCGACGCGCTACGCGCGCTCGGCGCTGACGTGCAGACCGGCGTCTTCGGTGCGGACATGCAGGTGGAGCTGGTCAATGACGGTCCGGTAACCCTGATCCTGGAGGCGTAGGCCCGCTGCCGCCAGCCAGGCCGTCCGCCGCGCGGGCGGCACCGGCGCGCTGGCGGCCCGCCGCCTCCAGGTGCTTACGGGCGAAGGTGAGCGACTCGGCCAGGTCCTCCTGCCGCTCGGCCAGGGAGGCCGCGCGATGGGTGTTCACCTCCAGCACCACGATTCCGGCGTATCCGGCCGAGCCGATCTGGCTTAGCAGCTCGGCGCACGGCTGCGTGCCCCGGCCGGGCACCAGGTGCTCGTCCGGCAGGCCGGGCTTGGTGCCGTCGCCCAGGTGGACGTGGGCTAGCCGGCTGCCCAGCTCGGCCGCCATCTCCAGCACGTCCGAGCCGGAGACGGCCGCGTGCGAGACATCAAGCGTGGCGTGCGGGCAATCCATCTCGACCGGGTCCCAGTGCGGGGCGTAGGCGGTCACCTCCACGCCGCCGGGAGAGAGCGGGTACAGGTTCTCGACGGCGAAGACGACGTCTGTCTCCTCGCCCATCCGGGTCAGCCCGGCCTCGAACTCCCTGGCATACTCACGCTGCCAGCGGAACGGCGGATGGACCACGATCACCCGCGCGCCGAGCAGCTCAGCCACCTCGCGCGCCTTGCTGAGCTTTCGCCACGGGTCCCGGCCCCAGACGCGCTGGGTAATCAGCAGGTTGGGCGCGTGCACCGCCAGCACGGGAACGCCATGGTAATCGGACAGCCTGCGCAGGACATCCACGTCCTGGCTGACCGGGTCAGCGGTCACCATGATCTCCAGGCCGTCGTAGCCCAGCCTGGCTGCCGTCTCGAAGGCGTCGGGGACACGCTCGGGGAACATCGACGCGGTCGACAGCGCGACCGGGACGCTGGCGGCCGGCCCGACGTTGCCCACAGCTGCTCCTCTGCTCAGGACGTGACCCTGTCAGCTTATGCCGCCAGCGAGGCGGCGCAGTTCAGCCAGGCCACGCCCGGCCGGCGCGTGCGCGGGGCTGCTGTCAGTACCCGCCGTTACGGTCCCTGCATGGGCAAGTCAGCGGCTGTCGCCATGTGGTCCTGCACCGAGTGCGGCTGGCGGAGCACCAAATGGTCCGGCCGGTGCGGGGAATGCCAGGCCTGGGGCACCATCACCGAGGCCAGGCCGGCCGAGCTCGGCCGAGCAGCAGGCCGCGCGCCGCTGCGCGTCGTGGAGCCCGGCGGGCCGGCGATCCCGATCGCCGAGGTGGACGCGACGGCAGCACGGGCCCGGCCGACCGGCCTGGACGAGCTTGACCGGGTGCTCGGCGGCGGCCTGGTGCCCGGCGCCGTGGTCCTGCTGGCCGGGGAGCCCGGGGTCGGGAAGTCGACGCTGCTGCTTGAGGCCGGTGCGCTGGCCGCCGGCTCCAGTCCCGTTCTGTACGTGACCGGGGAGGAGTCCGCCGCCCAGGTCCGGCTCCGCGCCGAGCGGATCGGCGCGATCAGCAGGCAGCTGTTCCTGGCGGCAGAGACCGACCTCGGCGCGGTCCTCGGGCACGTGCAGGCCGTCCGGCCGGCCCTGCTGATCGTTGACTCGGTGCAGACGATCGGAGTTGCGGAAGCCGACGGGGTGCCCGGCGGCGTTACCCAGGTGCGCGAGGTCGCCGCGGCGCTCACGGCGCTGGCCAAGCAGCAGGCACTGACGACGGTCCTGGTCGGGCATGTGACCAAGGACGGCTCGGTGGCCGGTCCCCGCACCCTGGAGCACATCGTGGACGTCGTCCTGCATTTCGACGGGGATTCGCACGGCCAGCTGCGAACAGTCCGCGCGGTGAAGAACAGGTTCGGGCCGACCGACGAGATCGGCTGCTTCGAGCTGGGCGAGTTCGGGCTGACCGGGCTGCCGGACCCGAGCGGGCTGTTCCTGTCGGAGCGCCGCGAGCCCGTGCCGGGAACCTGCGTGACCGTGACCATGGAGGGGCGCAGGCCGCTGGTCGCCGAGGTGCAGACGCTGGTCTGTGACAGCACCTCGGAGCTGGCCCGGCGGGTCACCTCAGGACTGGACGCCTCCCGGGTGGGCATGGTCGTGGCCGTGCTGCAGCGGCGGGCAGGGATCACCGTCGGGCGCCAGGACGTGTACGCGGCGACAGTGGGCGGCATGCGGCTCACCGAGCCGTCCGCCGACCTGGCCGTCGCTCTCGCGCTGGCCAGCGGCAAGGCGAACGTGAGCCTGGCCGGGGAGCTCGTGGCCATCGGCGAGGTAGGGCTGGCCGGCGAGATCCGGCGGGTGAACGCGGTGCAGCGCCGGATCGCTGAGGCCGAGCGCCTGGGCTTCCGCCGCGCCATCGTGCCGCCGGGGTCAGGGTGCCTGCCGCCCGGCGGCTCAGCCCCCGCGCTCGCGCCCGGAACCATGATGGAGGTGTGGGAGGCCGCGGACATCAGGACCGCGATTGCCCTGGCGCTCGGGCACTAGCCGCGAGCTGTCCCGCCGCGGGCGGGACCGGTCATCGCTCCGCAAGCATCCGGCACTGGCTGACGCGGCCCGATACACTGAGAGTGATCAGTAACCTCCCCGGGGGTCGGGTGCTGCGGTGAGCAAGGGCCGAGATGAGCGACGCCGGGCCGTGCTAGCGGCGCTGGCGCCCGGTACCGCGCTGCGGGATGGGCTGGAGCGAATCCTGCGCGGCAACACCGGCGCGCTGATCGTTCTCGGCTATGACCAGGTCGTTGAGGACCTGTGTTCCGGCGGGTTCGAGCTGACGGCCGAGTTCTCCGCCACCAGGCTGCGCGAGCTGGCCAAGATGGATGGCGCGATCGTGCTGGACCGCACGGCCAGCCACATCGTCAGGGCCGCCGTTCAGCTCGTGCCCGATCCGGCCCTTCCGACGGGCGAGTCCGGCACCAGGCACCGCACCGCCGAGCGGGTGGCACGGCAGACGGGCTACCCGGTGATCTCCGTCAGCAAGTCCATGCGGATCATCGCGCTGTGGGCCGACGGAGCCCGTTACGTGCTGGAGGACTCGGCGGCGATCCTGGCCCGCGCGCACCAGGCCCTGGCCACGCTGGAGCGCTATAAGGCACGGCTCGGCGAGACGACCGGGATGCTGGCCGCACTCGAGATCGAGGACCTGGTCACCGTCCGGGACGTGACCGCAGCGGCCCAGCGGCTCGAGATGGTGCGGCGCATCACCGACGAGATCGAGGGCTACATGGTGGAGATGGGCACCGACAGCAGGCTGCTCGCCCTCCAGCTCGACGAGCTGGTGGCGGGCACGGCGGCGGAGCGCGAGCTGCTGATCCGCGATTACGTGCCCAGCGGGCCCGAGGGCAGGAGGCATGCCGCTGCCGCGGTGCTGGCTGAGCTGGCCGACCTGACCGCTGATGAGCTGCTTGAGGCCAGCACGGTGGCGGCCACGCTACGGCTGGGCGGCGCCGAGAACCTGGACGACCTGGTGAGCCCGCACGGGTACCGGCTGCTGGCCAAGGTGCCGAGACTGCCACGGCGCACCTCTGACGGGCTGATCGAGCACTTCGGCGGCCTGCAGAAACTGCTCGCGGCCAGCATCGAGGACCTCCAGGGCGTTGAGGGCGTCGGGAGCGCGCAGGCCAGGTCGGTCCGTGACGGCCTGTCGAGGCTCGCCGAGACCGCGCTGCTGGACCGCTATAACTGAGCGGCCGCCCGTGGCGGGCCGCGGGACAGTGGCGGGCCGCGGGACAGTGGCGGGCCGCGGGAGCGTGGCGGGCTGCGGCAAGCTCCGGCGTCGTCCCGGCCGGGCCGCCGGTGACCCCCGGCCCGGCTCTCAGGCCATCCGGAAGGTGACGGAATTGCTGGCCAGCGAGCCATCCCGGACGGTCGCCGAGTAGGTCCCGGCCGGCCCGAGGCTGGTATCCGCGGGGCAGCCGGACACGGACGCCCTGCGGTCCCAGGAGATGGGCAGCACGGTCGGCACCCCCTTCTGCAGGCTGATCACCAGTGACCCGCTGCCCGCCACGCAGTCGGCCGAGCTCCACACCTGGCGCGAGCCGGAGTAGATAACCAGGACCACGTCGTCGGCCCCCACATTGAACAGGCAGGTGCCCGCCCCGGTCGAGACGACGTCCACATCGAACTGGGGCAGCTGGGCCCGGCCGTAGCGGGCCTGGCTGGCCGAGAGGCTGAGCACGATCCAGTCCCGCCAGCAGTAGCCGGGACTGGCCGGCCTGGCGCTGCTCGGCCCGGCCGTCGCTGAGCTGCTGGCGGACGGGATGGCGGCGCCGGTCCCGGTAGCTGCGGGACCGCCTGCCGGGCCGGTGGCCAGCGCGGAGCCGACCGGCCTGGCGCTGCCCGCGGGGCCGATGGCTCCGGAGATGGCCCAGGTCACCAGGCCCAGGGCAGTCAGGCCGAGGATGAGGGCCAGCAGGCGGCGCCGCCAGTAGATTAACTGCTGATGATTACTCATCGTGCTCATGCCCATACATTCAGTATGCAAGAGTCATGCGGTCCGGCCGGGCCGGACGCGCCGGATAGCCCGCCTGAGCCGCGGCCCGCTGGTCACGGCCCGCATCCCGCGGCTGCCGCAGCGAACCTGGTGCCGCATGCCGCCCGCTCAGCGCCCGCGTTCCGGCCATGCGAGGATCAGTACGGTCATGCTGCCCGATTACGAAGCCCCGATCGTGAGCTGGTATGCCGTCCATGCCAGGGACCTGCCGTGGCGCCGCGCCGATGCCTCTCCGTGGTCCATCCTGGTCAGCGAGGTCATGCTGCAGCAGACGCCGGTGGCGCGCGTGCTGCCCGCGCACGCGTCCTGGATGACCAGGTGGCCGAGCCCGGCCGCACTGGCGGCTGCCACTCCCGCTGACGCGCTCCGCCAATGGGACCGGCTCGGCTACCCGCGCCGGGCCGTGCGCCTGCACGAGACCGCGCAGATCCTCGCTGACCAGCACGATGGCGAGGTCCCGTCGTCGGCCGCCAGCCTGGCCGGGCTGCCGGGCATCGGCACCTACACGGCCGCGGCAGTCGCGAGCTTCGCGTTCGGCGAGCGCAATGTCGTGCTGGACACGAACGTGCGGCGGGTGCTCGGCCGCCTGGTCGGCGGCGAGGCGCTGCCGCGCCCCGCCGCCTCGGCCGCGGAGCGCAAGCTGGCGGACTCGCTGCTGCCGGCCTGCGGCCGCCGGGCTGCCCGCTGGTCGGTCGCCGTGATGGAACTGGGCGCGCTGGTCTGCCGGGCTGCCCGTCCGCTGTGCTCGGCATGCCCGGTCGCGGCTGACTGCGCCTGGCGCCGCAGCGGCAGCCCCGGCGGCCCGGCCAGGCGGGCCGTGGCCGGCTATGCCGGCAGCGACCGCGAATGCCGGGGCCGGCTGCTGGCGACCCTGAGAGCCGCCGCCGGCCCGGTCCCGGCTGCCGCGCTCGAGGCTGCCTGGGACGACTCAGGGCAGCGAGCGCGTGCGCTCGCTGCCCTGATCGCGGATGGCCTGGTCGCCGGGCGGCCTGACGGCTCGCTCGCGCTGCCGGGCGATCCGGCTTAGGCCTCGGCGGCCGTCGAGCCGCCTGCTCCTGCCTTGGTCTCGATCTCCTCCGGCGGCGCGTCCGGCACCGCCGACGGCTTGGGCACGCCCTTGAACGTGAACTTGCCCTCAGCTCCGGTGCCCTCGGAGTCGACAATGACGATCTGGCCGGCCTTCAGCTCGCTGAAGAGGATCTTCTCGGACAGGTTGTCCTCGATCTCCCGCTGGATGGTGCGGCGCAGCGGCCGCGCTCCGAGCACCGGGTCGTAGCCGCGCTCGGACAGCAGGGTCTTAGCCGCCGGCCGCAGCTCGATCCCCATATCGCGGTCCTTGAGCCGCTCGTCCACCTTGGTGATCATCAGGTCCACAATCCTGAAGATCTCCTCCTGGCTGAGCTGGTGGAACACGATGATGTCGTCGACACGGTTCAGGAACTCCGGCCGGAAGTGCTGCTTGAGCTCCTCCCCGACCTTGCTCTTCATCCGGTCGTAGGACCCGCGCGACTCCCCGGCCGTGCCGAAGCCGACGGACACGCCCTTGGAGATGTCCTTGGTGCCGAGGTTGGTGGTCATGATGATGACCGTGTTCTTGAAGTCCACCACCCGGCCCTGCGCGTCCGTCAGCCGCCCGTCCTCCAGGATCTGCAGGAGCGAGTTGAAGATGTCCGGGTGGGCCTTCTCGATCTCGTCGAACAGCACGACGGAGAACGGCTTGCGCCGGACCTTCTCGGTGAGCTGGCCGCCTTCCTCGTAGCCCACGTAGCCGGGCGGGGAGCCGAACAGCCGCGAGACGGTGTGCTTCTCCATGTACTCGCTCATGTCCAGCTGGATGAGCGAGTCCTCGTCGCCGAACAGGAACTCGGCCAGGGTCTTGGACAGCTCGGTCTTGCCGACACCGGACGGCCCGGCGAAGATGAACGACCCGCCAGGGCGCTTGGGGTCCTTCAGGCCGGCCCTGGTGCGCCGGATGGCCTGCGACAGCGCCTTGATCGCGTCGTTCTGGCCGATGACGCGCCGGTGCAGCTCGTCCTCCATCCGCAGCAGCCGCTGCGACTCCTCCTCGGTGAGCTTGAAGACCGGGATCCCGGTCGCCGTGGCCAGCACCTCGGCGATGAGCTCCTCGTTCACCTCCGCCGGCGTGTCCATGTCGCCGGCCTTCCACTCCTTCTCCCTGAGGTCCTTCTTCTCGATCAGCTGCTTCTCGTTGTCCCGGAGCGCGGCCGCCTTCTCGAAGTCCTGGGAGTCGATGGCCGACTCCTTCTCGCGCCGCACGTCGGCGATCTTCTCGTCGAAATCGCGCAGGTCCGGCGGCGCGGTCATCCGGCGGATCCGCATCCGCGAGCCAGCCTCGTCGATCAGGTCGATCGCCTTGTCCGGCAGGAACCTGTCGCTGATGTAGCGGTCCGCCAGCTGGGCCGCCGCGACCAGGGCGTCGTCAGTGATCGTCACGCGGTGGTGTGCCTCATACCGGTCCCGCAGGCCCTTGAGTATCTCGATGGTGTGCGAGATCGTCGGCTCGGCCACCTGGATCGGCTGGAACCGCCGCTCCAGCGCGGCGTCCTTCTCCAGGTGCTTGCGGTACTCATCCAGCGTGCTGGCGCCGATGGTCTGCAGCTCGCCGCGCGCCAGCATGGGCTTGAGGATCGATGCCGCGTCAATGGCGCCCTCGGCAGCGCCCGCACCGACCAGGGTGTGAATCTCGTCGATGAACAGGATGATGTCGCCGCGGGTCCTGATCTCCTTCAGGACCTTCTTCAGCCGCTCCTCGAAGTCACCGCGGTACCGGGATCCGGCCACCAGGGCGCCGAGGTCAAGCGTGTAGAGCTGCTTGTCCTTCAGCGTCTCGGGCACCTCGCCCTTGACGATCTTCTGCGCCAGCCCCTCGACCACGGCGGTCTTGCCCACGCCGGGCTCGCCCACCAGGACCGGGTTGTTCTTCGTCCGGCGGGAGAGCACCTGCATCACCCGCTCGATCTCCTTCTCCCGGCCGATGACCGGGTCCAGCTTGCCCTCCCGCGCGGCGGCGGTCAGGTTCCGGCCGAACTGGTCAAGCACCAGCGAAGTGGACGGCGTGGTCTCAGACGGGGCGCCGGCGGCGGCCGGCTCCTTGCCCTGGTAGCCGTGCAGCAGCTGGATGACCTGCTGGCGCACCCGGTTCAGGTCGGCGCCCAGGCGGACCAGCACCTGCGCGGCCACGCCCTCGCCCTCGCGGATCAGGCCGAGCAGGATGTGCTCGGTGCCGATGTAGTTGTGACCAAGCTGCAGAGCCTCGCGCAGCGACAGCTCGAGCACCTTCTTGGCCCGCGGCGTAAACGGTATGTGCCCGGACGGAGCCTGCTGGCCCTGGCCGATGATCTCCTCGACCTGCTGTCGCACCGCCTCGAGGCTGATTCCCAGCGACTCAAGCGCCTTGGCAGCTACGCCCTCGCCCTCATGGATGAGGCCGAGCAGGATGTGCTCAGTACCGATGTAGTTATGGTTGAGCATCCTGGCCTCTTCCTGAGCCAGGACCACAACCCGCCGCGCCCGGTCGGTAAACCTCTCGAACATCTCGTCGCTCCTCACAGAGCGGTCGGGGGAGGCACTGACGATGCCCTGTCCCTTCCGCATGCTAGCCCGTGCGCTGGGGGCGCCTCAGCGTGCGAATGCCCGCACAACTCCAACGTTCCCCGCGAGTAGGGCGTTCATCCCATCCAACCTAGGCCATCAGGGCAGTGTTCCCAGATACGCCCGCAGCGAACGCGCAGAGTTACCACCGGCCGGCGGCAACCGGTCGCCGGCCGTCCCTGCCCGGGCCGGGCAGCATGCCTGACGGCGCCCGGCGGCGCACCGGATACCTGTCCGGACAGCAGGAAGCGGCGCGCACGACGCCTGAGCGTCAGCACGCCGCCACTTGTGACGATCATGCTCAGCGGACGGGAGCCTTCTCAGCGGCCGGCGAGCCGCTAGCGGCGGGTGCCCGGCCGTGGCAGGCATCTGGCCGGCAGGCATCTGGCCCGGCCTGGCAGGACGCCTGATCGCGGCCGGCGCGATCCGCCAGCCAGGACATGCGGCCATGGCGGGACCGCCGCCGGGCTCCGCCAGGGGATTCCCGGGATCCCGGCCGGCTTAGTGCGAGGCTTCGTATTCGGCGATGATCGACGCCGGGATGCGGCCGCGCTCGCTCACCTTGTGACCGTGCTGCCGCGCCCAGGCCCTGATCTCGGAGCTGCGCTCGCGGCCCGGCCCGGTGCGCGCCTTGCGCCGCCGGCCGCCCGCGCTGACCCGGCGCGAGTGCTCGGCGATTGCACTGAAGTTGTCGTGCAGTTCCTTGGCGTGCGCGGAGCAGACGTCGATCTCGTAGGCGGTTCCGTCAAAAGAGAACGAAACTGTCTCCTTCCCCTCCGCCTCGCCGTCGTGGGGGAGGTCACACACGACTGTCACCACAGTCCTCTGAGCCATGGGGCCAGCCTTTCCGCTGGGGATGCCAATTTTGGTTTCTCAACATATACCAGACCTTGAGCCTTGACAATTCAGGATAGCCTTTCGTTACGCATGATCGAAGCCCGGCCGCAATCCGGAAGTTTGCAGTAACGCTCAGTAATCAACGTGTGTTCAGCTACTCTCGTGGTGGTCCGGCGCATCTTCACCCGCCCGTGCCGGATCTGCATGGCCGCCGGGAATCGGCTGCTCATCGGAAATATCATCAGACGATGGATCCAGGGGCCTGCTCTTGCGGCCCATCTCATGCCGCAGGAACGCGATCACGGCCACCAGGAAAGCCGCGCATACGAGCGCAGGAGGGGTGAGTACTGACAGGTCCTTCAGCATGTTCCCCCCTTCTTAAACGGGACTGCGCTGCGGGTACCGAGGAATTGCGGGATGCCCCGGTGCCTGGCGGCGGTCCAGCACCGCATCGCCGGGCCGCCAGCTCGGCGCGCACGCCCCTAGCCGCAGCCCACTGCGGGAAAGCGGAACTCGCCGCCCATCGGCATATTCTCGCGCATCGGTCCGGAGCGGGCCAAGCCGGGTGCGGCAGCGGCGATGCCGGGACCTGCTGGCTGGCAGGCCGGCCGGGGCCGGGGGCCGACTGCGGCCGCCCCCCGGCGCCCCGTTCGGCGCGACCGGCTGATACCACCCGCCGCCTGCGCCGGCAGCAGGCCCGGCCGGGCAGGCCGCCGCGCATCCGCATTCGGCACTCCGGTGCCGCGACGGCACCGGTATCCAAGGGCCGGGTGGCCCGTATCCGGCCGTTGTGCCATTCGCCGATGCTGGCCGCGGGCTGGCCGAGATGGCCTATGGCTGCAATCTGCTAGATGCACAGCGCTGACCGCGGCAGCCCGGGCTTGGCGAAAATAGACCACGGCGCCATGCGCAGGCGACCGACGCCGGGCGGCTGGTATTAGCTAAGGCACAACGCACGGCCTGCGCGTCAGCCGATGAACGGGCTTCTCCAGGTCATCACGACTGGCGGGGGGCCACAGTGCCCGGTCATCTTCATGAGCCGGCCGCGGCAGCGTGCATTCGATCCTGAAGACCAGCATGTCGCGAGGAGCGGGAATTCCGAATAGCCGCCGTGCTGGCACCAGGCCGGCGGCGCTAGCCCGGTGCCGACGCGATAGAAGAACAGCGGGCTGCCCGGCGGGCGGCCTTCCGGGATCGCGGGCGCAACGGCCCGAATTAGGGTTAGGTACCGGGCAAATCAGGTCTTAGCGCAATTCCGGCAAGCCCGCGGGTATCCACCGCTCAGAGCCGGAGGAGCATCCGGGTATTGCCGAGCGTGTTCGGCTTCACCCGGTCCAGGTCGAGGAACTCCGCTACGCCCTCGTCGTAGGACCGCAGCAGCTCGGCATAGACCTCAGGCGCGGCCGCCTGGCCACTGATCTCCTCGAATCCGTGCTGGCGGAAGAACTCCACTGCGAACGTGAGCACGAACACCCGGCTGACGCCGATCTTCCTGGCCGCGGCGAGCAATTCGGCGACGAGCAGGTGCCCGACGCCGCGGCCGCGGTGCGAGCGGTGCACCGCGACAGTCCGGATTTCCGCGAGGTCTTCCCACATGACGTGCACGGCGCCGCAGCCGACGACCGCCCCGTCGGCGGCGCAGGCGACCCGGAACTCCTGGATGTCCTCGTACAGCGCCACGGTGGGCTTGTCGAGCAGGCGCCCGGACGCGGCATTCGCGTCGATCAGGCCGCGGATGACCGGCACATCGCTGGTCCGCGCCCGCCTGACCGCATACTCCATTGTCAGCCCGCCTTAGCCGCGTTCGCCATGATGCCGCCAGCATCCCAAACGAAGCTCGGAACTCGCAATTCGCGTGCCCACAGACTGTTACCGCGCAAGTACGCATTGCCCTGATGTGCTGGTCAGGGGATTAATGACGCACATCACGCGCAGATCACGCTGCCGGGACGGACATTGAGACACGCCGCCTGACCTGCGGAAACACGGAGCATGAGGCACGTGGCGATGACCCCGGTGGAGTATGTGCACGTGAGGCGGCGAACGGCCGGAAGCAGGCAAAGAAGGGGATGCCCTGACCGGGTTAGCAAACTTTGCCGTTCCGCCTCGCGACCACAGTAGTTTGCATTAATCTCCATCGCTGTCACCCGTTGCAGTCCGCCCCGGTCCCGGGGCAGGCAGCTACGACCCGCCGAGTTCCTGCCGGGCCCTCGCCCGTCAGGAAACCGGGGACCCACGTCCCCCGGGGTGAATCGGCGCGCCCGCCGCTCCGGCAGTGCGGGCTCGCCGTAGGGCTCCTCCGGCCCGAACCCGTCAGCTAACCCGGTAGGCGGCCGAGGAGAGGAGACTCCACGTGGAGCGCATGCCGCACGGCAGTCACGTCTCGCCTGGCCGGGTCCCCGCCCGTCGGCTGCTGGCCGGGTCCTTCCTGACTCGCGCCGGGGTCGTCAGCGGGCTGGTCGCGCTCTCGACCCTGGCCGTCTGCGGCGGCGTCGCGGGCGCCGCGGGCGCCGCGCCGGCCGCGCCATCCCGCTCCGCCACCAGCCTGCCGACCCTGCTGGCCGAGGCCAACAGCATGTCGAACCAGATCGACAACCTCAGCGAGCAGTACGACGGCCTCAATATCCAGCTGGGCGAGGCGCGCTCGGAGCTGGGGATCGCCCGCGAGACAGAGCAGCGGGACCAGCGGCTGCTCGCGGCCGGCGAGACGACGATCAGCCAGATCGCGGCGGAAGGCTACATGACCGGCGGGGTCAGCCCGACCCTCCAGCTGCTGCAGGGCAGCAGCCCGCAGAACGTGCTGAACCGCGCCTCGATCATCCAGCAGCTCGCGCAGGAGAACGGGGACAAGCTCAGCCTGGTGTCAGCGGCCCAGGCCGCGGCCAGCCGGGCGCAGCTGGCCGCCCAGCAGGAAGAGAGCCAGGCCACCAGGCTTTCCGCCGCCATGCGCGCCAAGGTGGCCGCCATCCAGGCGAAGGAGGACGTGCTCAACAGCGCGGTCTTCGCCCAGGCCATGTCCGTCTTCCAGAAGACCGGCTCGTACCCGGACATCCAGGTCACCGGCGACTCGGTCGGGGTGCAGGCGCTCCGGTACGCGCTCACCAGGATCGGCTACCCCTACGTCTGGGGAGCCGCCGGGCCGACCTCGTTCGACTGCTCCGGCCTGGTGGTATGGGCCTACGCGCAGATCGGGATCAGCCTCCCGCACTACACCGGCGACCTGTGGAACTCGGGCGAGCACATCTCGCGCAGCGAGCTTGAGCCGGGCGACCTGGTCTTCTTCTTTCCCGATATCGGCCATGTCGGTATTTACGTCGGCAACGGCATGATGGTGGACGCGCCGACATTCGGCCAGAACGTGCAGGTGCAGCCCGTGTTCTGGAGTGCCTACGTCGGCGCCGTCCGCATCGTGGGCTGACCGCAGGCCCTCTGGCGTCCCCCGGCTGTTCCGGCCCGGCTAGCAGCCTGGCCGGAACAGCTTTTCTGCCTGCCAGGGTGGCCGCGGGCCGTCAGACGGGCTTGACGAGCGGGAACAGCACTGTCTCCCGGACTCCGACGCCGGTCAGCATGATCAGCATCCGGTCGATGCCCATGCCCATCCCCCCGCTGGGCGGCATCCCGTGCTCCAGCGCGCGGAGGAAATCCTCGTCGAGCTGCATCGCCTCCGGGTCGCCCCCGGCGGCCAGCAGCGACTGCGCGGTCAGCCGGGCCCGCTCCTCCACCGGGTCGACCAGCTCGGAGTAGGCGGTCGCGATCTCGGTGCCGAATGCCACCAGGTCCCACTTCTCCGCCAGCCGGGGGTCGTCGCGATGCTGCCTGGTCAGCGGGGAGATCTCGACCGGGAAGTCGCGGTAGAACGTCGGGCCGTCTGTCCGCGCCTCGACCAGGTGCTCGTACAGCTCCAGCAGGACCTCAGCGCGGCCCCAGCCTGGCTGCAGCTCGATCTCCGCGTGCGCAGCCAGCTTCCGCAGGCGCTCCTCGGTGGTGTCGGGCGTGATCTCCTCGCCCGCCGCCTCGGACAGCGCTTCGTGCACTGTCCTGGACGGCCACTCGCCGCCGATGTCGAATTCTGACCCATCCGGCCGCCGGACGATGGTCCCGCCGAGGGCATTGCGTGCCGCGGACTGGATCAGTTCCCTGGTCAGCGTCTCCATCGTGGTGTAGTCGCCGTAGGCCTCGTAGGCCTCCAGCATGGTGAACTCGGGGTTGTGGGTGGCGTCGGCCCCCTCGTTCCGGAAGATCCGGCCGATCTCGTAGACCCGCTCGATCCCGCCGACGACCAGGCGCTTGAGGTACAGCTCCAGCGCGATGCGCAGGTAGAGGTCAAGGTCGAATGCGTTGATGTGGGTGCGGAACGGACGGGCATTGGCGCCGCCGTGCAGGGTCTGCAGCACCGGCGTCTCGACCTCGAGGTAGCCGCGGGCGTGCAGGTCCTCCCGCAGCGACCGCGTGGCGGCCGCCCGGATCTCCGCCATCTGCCGCGCCTCCGGATTGACGATCAGGTCCAGGTAACGCTGCCGCACCCGGGACGCCGGGTCACTGAGGCCCTTGTGCTTGTCCGGCAGCGGGCGCAGCGCCTTGGCGGTGATCGCGAAGGAGTCAGCCAGGACCGACAGCTCCCCGCGCCGGGAGGAGATGACCTCGCCCGTCACGCCGATGTGGTCGCCGAGGTCGACGTCCCGCTTCCAGGCGGCGAGGGTGTCGGCGCCCACCCGGTCCAGCGAGATCATCACCTGCAGGTCGCCGGTGCCGTCCCTGATCGTCGCGAAGCACAGCTTGCCGCCGTTGCGGTACAGCATGACCCGGCCGACCACGCCGACCCGATCGGCGGTCGCGGTATCGGGCGGCAGGTCGCGATATGTCGCCCGTATTTCCGCGATGGCGTGGGTACGGGGGAAGCCGACAGGGTAAGGGTCGATGCCGTCGGCGCGGAGCCGGTCCAGCTTCGCCATCCGCACCTGCATGTGCTCGGTCGAGTCGGGATCCGCCTGGCCGCCCGCCGCCGGGTCCGGCCGGTCGCCGCCCGCCGCGTCTTCGTCCGTCATCTGCCTGAGGCTACCGGCGCGGGGGCAGCACGGTCACGGCACTATCCCGCGCGGCTGCTACGCGTCGGCGGTGTTGCGCTCATAGATGAGGCGCAGGCCGATCAGCGTCAGCCACGGCTCGTACGCGTCGATGACCCCCACCTCGTCGATCACCAGCGGCGCGAGGCCCCCGGTCGCGATGATCGTGACCGAGTCCGGATCACCCGGCGCCAGCTCGGCGGCCATCCTGGTCACGATTCCCTCGACCTGGCCGGCGAAGCCGAAGATGATGCCCGACTGCAGCGCCTCGACAGTGCTCTTGCCGATCACCCGGCCGGGCCTGGCCAGCTCGACCTTCAGCAGCTGGGCGGCGCGGCGGGAGAGCGCGTCCACGGAGATCTCGATGCCGGGCGCGAGCGCGCCGCCAACGAACTCGCCGCGCTCGCTGACCGCGTCGAAGTTCGTGGACGTGCCGAAGTCGACGACGATGGCGGGCCCGCCATAGAGGTGCATGGCGGCGGCCGCGTTCGTGATCCGGTCGCTGCCGACCTCCTTGGGATTGTCGTACCGGACGGGCACACCGGTCTTCACGCCCGGCTCCACGATGACCGCAGGGACATCGCCGTAATACCGGCGGCACATCTCCCGCATCTCGTGCAGCACCGACGGGACGGTGCAGCAGAGCGCGATGCCGCTGATGTCGGGCTGCAGCGCGCTCTGGCCCATCAGGCCCTGCAGGATCACCGCGAGCTCATCGGCGGTCCGCACCGGGTCGGTGGCGATCCGCCAGTGCTCGACGACCTCGGTGCCATCGAACACGCCGAGGACCGTGTTGGTGTTCCCGACGTCGATCGCCAGCAGCATCTTTCCCGCGCCTCCCGCCTTGGCCATTCTTGCTACCCGCCTCCCCTCCTTGCCGCCCCAGCCCGCCCTTCCCGCCGGTACTGCCTAGCCGGGCCCGGCCAGGTCAAGGCCGATGTCGAGGGCCGGCGCTGAGTGGGTCAGCGCGCCGACCGCGAGATAGTCGACGCCGGTCTCGGCGACCGCGCGCGCGCTCGCCAGCGTCAGGCCGCCGCTGGCCTCCAGCCGGGCCCGGCCCGCCGCCAGCCGGACCGCCTCCGCCAGCTGCGGGACGGTGAAGTTGTCGAGCAGGATCAGCTCCGCGCCGGCCGCCACCGCCTCGGCGACCTGAGCGAGAGTGTCGCATTCCACCTCGACCGGCAGCCCGCCGGCGCGCGCGGTGACGGCCGCGAACGCGGCAGCCACGGATCCGGCGGCGGCGACATGGTTGTCCTTGATCAGCGCCGCGTCGGCCAGGGACATCCGGTGGTTCACGCCGCCTCCGCAGCGGACGGCGTACTTCTCCAGCGCGCGCAGGCCCGGCAGGGTCTTGCGGGTATCCCTGATCTGCGCCCCGGTGCCGGCCACGGCGTCCACCCAGCGCCGGGTCAGCGTCGCGATGCCGGACAGATGGCAGAGCAGGTTCAGCGCGGTGCGCTCAGCGGTCAGGATGGGCTCGATCCGGCCGGTGACGGTCAGCAGCGGCTGGCCTGCGGCAGCCGTGTCCCCGTCGTCGGCGCGAGCCAGGAACCGCACCGGATCGGGCTGCGAAACGGCCCACATCACCAGCTCGGCGACCGGTACTCCGGCCACCACGCCGGGGGTCCTGGCCACCAGGTCCGCCCGGCCGCGGGCGGCCGGTGCGATCGTGGCGCGGGTGGTCACGTCGGCTCCCCCGGCCAGGTCCTCGGCCAGCGCCGCGCGGACCACCCCCAGGGTGGCCGCGGGATCGAGCCCGGCCGCGCTCAGCCGGGCGGCCAGGCCGGCCGGCGGGCGGGCGGCTGCGGTCGCGTCCGGCCCCGCTGGCGCGCCCTGAGCGCGGCGCCCGGTGTCCGGCTCAGCCATGGCGAGCCGGCTCGAAAACGGTGCTCAGGCCGTCCCGGCCGAGAGTGACGACCAGGTGACCGAGCCAGCTGTCGGACGGATCGGGGTAGTCCTCCCGCCAGTGACTGCCGCGCGTCTCCTGCCGGGCCGCAGCCGAGCTGACCAGGGCTGACGCGACCAGGTGCAGGTTGGTCGCCTCCCAGGCGCTGGCGCAGGGCTTCTGGGTAGCCTGCTCGCCGAGCCGCGCGAGCTCGGCGGCGGCCGCCGCCAGGCCGTCCCCGGTCCGCAGCACTCCGGCGCTGGCTGACATGAGCTGCTGCAGCGGTGGCAGGACGGCAGGATCGAGCAGGCCCGGCGGCCGCGGGTCCGGCGCAGGCTGCGGGCTCGGTGGCAGGCGCGCGCCCAGGTCCGCGCCGATGCGCTCGGCGAACACCAGGCCTTCGAGCAGCGAGTTGGAGGCCAGCCGGTTGGCACCGTGAACTCCGGTGCAGGCGGCCTCGCCGCAGGCATACAGACCGGCCACGCTGGTCCGGCCGCTGGCGTCGGTCCTGATCCCGCCGCTCGCGTAGTGCGCGGCAGGCACGACCGGGATCAGCTCGCTGACCGGATCGATCCCGTGCTCGCGGCAGCTGGCGAGAATGGTCGGGAACCGGTGCTGCCAGGTCTGCGCGCCCAGCTGGCGGCCGTCCAGCCAGACGTGCTGGCTGCCCTCGCTCATCGTCACCCGCATGATCGCCTTGGCGACCACATCCCGCGGGGCCAGGTCGGCCAGCGGATGCTGACCGGCCATGAACCGCCGCCCGGCGCCGTCCACCAGGAACGCGCCCTCGCCCCTGACCGCTTCGGAAATCAGCGGCTGGCGGCCGCGGGCAGCCGCGCCCAGCCAGAGCACCGTCGGGTGGAACTGCACGAATTCCAGGTCCGCCGCCTCGGCGCCGGCCCGCAGGGCGAGTGCCACGCCATCGCCGGTCGAGACCGCGGGGTTGGTGGTGGCCGAGTAGACCTGCCCGATGCCGCCGGTGGCCAGCACGACCGCCCTGGCGTGCACGGCACCCACGCCGTCTTGCTCGCCCTCGCCGAGCACGTGCAGCGTGATCCCGGCCGCCCGGCCGCTGGCCGACATCAGCAGGTCGATGGCCAGGGCGTGCTCGATGACCTCGAGGTTGCCGCCGTCCTGCGCGTCAGCCAGCGCGTGCAGCAGCGCACGGGAGATCTCCGCGCCGGTCGCATCACCGCCTGCGTGCGCGATCCGGCTGCGCAGGTGACCGCCCTCGCGGGTCAGCGCCAGCGGCCCGGCAGGCTCCGCATCGAAGATGGCGCCCAGCGCGATCAGCCGCCGTACGGCGCCGGGACCATCCGTCACCAGGGCCCGGACGGCGTCCGGATCGCACAGGCCCGCGCCGGCCGTCAGGGTGTCGCGCATGTGCTGCTCAGGGGAATCGCCCGGGCCCAGCGCGGCCGCGACGCCGCCCTGGGCCCAGCGGGTGGAGCCGTCGTCGAGTACGGACTTTGTGGCGAGCAGGATCCTGGCCTCCGGCCGCGCGCTTCGGGCGGCGAGAACCGCGGTCACGCCTGCGATGCCCGATCCCACCACGACGATGTCGGCGTCCCGGCGCCAGCCAGGCGGCGGCGCGAGCAGGCGGCGGGCGATCACCGCGGGCCGCCGAACGTCAGCAGCGCATTGTCGATCAGCCTGGTGCTGCCGACCCGCCCGGCGACCAGCAGCAGCGCCGGGCCGGCGTGGCCATCGCCGACCGGCCCGAAGCTGCGGGGATCGGCCAGCGCCAGGTAATCGGGCTCGAATGGCGGATCCGCCTTGGCTGCCCCGTCCAGTACCGCCCCGGCTGCCGCCACGGCCGCTGACGGGCCGCCACGGGCGGCCGAGGCCGCGGCGGCGAGAGCGCGCGGCAAGGCCAGGGCGGTGACCCGGTCGGCGGGCCGCAGGTAGGCATTGCGGCTGGACGTGGCCAGCCCGTCCGGGTCACGGTGGATCGGCGCCGCTGCGATCTCGACACCGAGATCGAGGTCAGCGACCATCTGCCGGACCAGCGCGAGCTGCTGAGCGTCCTTCTCGCCGAACACCGCGATGTCCGGAGCCGTCAGCTGCAGCAGCTTCAGTACCACGGTGAGCACGCCGCCGAAGAAGCCCGGCCGGAACTCACCTTCCAGCACCCGGCCGACCGGACCGGGGTCGACGGTGACCTGCGGCGCGGCCGGGTACATCTGCGCGGCCGATGGCGCGAAAACCGCGGCGACGCCCTCCTGGCTGCAGATGGCCAGGTCCTGCCCGGGCATCCGCGGGTACCGGCCGAAGTCCTCCCCGGCGCCGAACTGGAGCGGGTTGACGAAGATCGAGACCAGCACGCTGCCGGACGGCCCGGCGCACGCACGCGCCAGCCGGAACAGCGAGCGGTGCCCGTCGTGCAGCGCTCCCATGGTGGGTACGAGCACGACCGGACGGCTCAGGATGGCGCGCGTGGCCGCGAGGCCGATCCTGCTCCGGGCGAGCATCGGGGTCATCGACGGGCCTCGGCCAGCACATCCAGGAGCCGCTGGGCGTCTGGTGCCGCCAGCGTTCCTGCCGCCAGGGCGCGATCGGCCGTCAGCCGGGCCAGCGCGAGGTAGGCGGGCAGCGTCTGCGGCGCGACGGCCCGCAGCGCGGCCAGGTGGCTGGCGACAGTATCGGCATCGCCGCGGGCCACCGGGCCGGTCAGTGCCGCGTCCCCGAGTCGCAGCGAGTTGTCCAGGGCCGCCGACAGCAGCGGGCCGAGCAGCCGGGCCGGGTCGGCGACGCCGGCCTCGCGGAGCAGGTCGCAGCCCTGCACCACGAGGGTGACGAGATGGTTGGCGGCACCCGCGATGGCCGCGTGGTAGAGATCGCGGTTTTCCTCGGCAATGAAGACCGGCTCTCCGCCCATCTCCATGACCAGCGCCTCGGCGGCCGTCCGCAGTTGCGGCGGTGCCGTCACCCCGAAGCTGATTCCCGCCAGCCGGTCGACGTCGTCGGGGCGCCCGGTAAAGGTCATCACCGGGTGCAGGGCCAGCGGCAGCGCGCCATGGCGGACGGCAGGCTCCAGTACCGCCAGGCCGTGCCGGCCGCTGGCATGCGCCAGCATGCGCCCGGCCAGCGGCGCTCCGGTCGCCGCCAGGCCGGCCACCAGGCCGGGCAGCACGTCGTCGGGAACGGTCAGCAGCACCAGGTCGGCGCTCGCGATAACCTCGTCAGGTTGCAGCACGGGGGTGCCCGGCAGCGAGCGCTCAAGCCGCCGCAGTGAGGCCAGGGACAGCGCCGAGACGGCGGCGATGCGGTGCCCGGCGCGGCCCAGCGCGACCGCGAGCGCCGTGCCGACACGGCCGGCGCCGACCACGCCAACGGCCAGCTGCGCCGGATGGCGGGATCGCGAGCTAGCCTGACTGGCCTGGTCGCGGTGGTTCTCGCTGGTCATTTCGTTCCAGTCCTCGCCGGGTACCGGACGGCGAGGATCAGCATAGCCGCGCCCGGCCGCGCTGCGGCCGACCGCAGGGCATGATCAGAGATCGCAGGCAGTCCGGTGCTTCGGCTGGTAGAGCCCGATCTGGCCGGCTCCCGGCACCCGGAGACTTGTCAGCAGGCCGAATCCGGCCTCGGTCACCGGCGCGGTGAACTCGGCTCCCTTCGCGGTCAGCTCCTCGACAGTCCGGCCGATGTCATCGCACATCAGGTACAGCTCATGCCGGCCGCCCGGCGCCGCGGGCTCAGCTGCCGGGTGAATACCGAGCTCGGCCGGCGGCAGCTGGAAGATGAGCCAGCCGCCGCGGGCGTCCACGTGGGGCATGCCAAGCACGTCGCGGAAGAAAGCGCGGGCCTGGTCAGCGTCGGTGGCGTAGATGATGGCATGCGTACCGGTTATCATCGCTACTCCCGTTCTGCCGGAAAACCTGGCCGATGCGCCTGCGCCACGGCCGCGGGCTGCCGCGCGACCCAGCCCGTCACCGCCGGTCAGCCTGGCGGCTGCCAGGCCGCTGGCTGTCCTCGCCGTCCGGCGGCTCCGGCGAGCGGCAGCAGCGCTCCAGGTACAGAGCGGCGGCGACCAGGACCGCGGCCGCGAGGACGGTGCCCGCGGCGGCCAGCGCATCGGAGCGCGGTACCACCTTCTGCAGCGAGCCGGCCACGTAGATCAGGAACCCGGCGGCCAGGCCGCCGAGTGCTGCCGCCGCCGCTGAGCTCGCCTTGGCCAGGGCGGCGAGCCGGACCACGGCCGTCGGCTCGAACGGCTTGCCGGAGCCGCGCCCGGCCAGCCGCGCCCGCAGGTTCCGGCCGGCCATCCACTCACCCAGAGCCAGCAGGAGCAGGGCCGGCACGGCCGTCCACGGCAGGAGCGGCAGGCTGGCAAACGTCATGCTGACGACGAGCCAGGCCAGCAGGGCGGCGACGATCGCGATGAGAGCCACGTTTCGCGGCCTGGTCGGCTTCACGCGGTCACTGCCTCCCCCGCTCCCCGCGGCAGCGTGAGCGTCTCAGCCAGCCGCCGGATGCCCGACGTGCCGGTTGCTGCCAGCAGGGCGGCGACCGGCCCGTGCCCGGGCAGTCGCGCGTCCGGCGCCACGTCCAGCCATGGCGCGAGCACGAATGCCCGCTCGTGCGCGCGCGGATGCGGCAGCGTCAGCACCGGGTCATCGCTGATCTCCTCGCCGCAGGCAACGATGTCGGCATCCAGCGTCCTGGGCCCCCACCGCCGGCTCCGCACCCGTCCCAGCGCGGCCTCGGCGGCCTGACAGCGGGCCAGGATCTCCGGAGCGGGCAGCGTGCTGCTGGCCAGCAGCACCACGTTCAGGTAGTCACCCTGCTCCGGGCCGCCGACCGGGTCCGTCTCGTAGACCGGCGAGACGGCCGTGCAGGTCAGCTCGGGACCGCACAGCTCCTCTAGCCCGCGCTGCAGGCTGGCCAGCCGATCGCCGAGATTGCTGCCGAGCGCCAGCACGACCGTGCGGCCAGCCGCGGGCTGGCCACGGCGGATCGTGACGGCAATGTCGCTGACCGGCTGGCCCACGGGGGCCTGCGGCTTGTGCACCGTGATCTCGACCTCGCGCACGGCCTGATCCTCGAGGCACGCCGCCGCCAGCCGCTGCGCCAGGGTCTCGATCAGGGCGACCGGGGGGCCCGACACGATCGCGGCCAGGCGGCCGGCCACCGCGCCGTAGTCAACCGTCAGCGAAAGATCGTCGGCCTCCGCGGCCGACCGGGTGTCCACCCACAGCACCGCGTCCACCACGAACTCCTGCCCGCTGGCGCGCTCATGGTCGAATACGCCGTGCCGTCCGAACCCGCGCAGCCCGAGCAGCGATATCCGGTCCCGACTCATGCCGGGCCGCCTGCCCTGGCCTGCGCGCAGGCGCCCGCTTCCGCCGCGGTGCCGGCATCGGGGCCGGGCCCGCGCGGCGCGCTGGCCTCCTGCCGCCAGCGGGCCGCGACCCGGACCGCGTCCGCATTGGCCGGCACCCGGTGCACCCGGACGCACCAGGCTCCCGCCACGGCCACGAGCGCGGTGAGGGCTACCGTGGCATCATCACCGCCGGCGAAGGACCTGGGCTCGCCGTCGGGGCCGGCCAGCAGCGTGCCGAGGAATCTCTTCCTGGAGGCGCCGACCAGTACGGGGAAGGGCACCCCGAAGCCGTCCAGGCAGCCGACTTCGCTGACCCTGGCCAGCAGCTGCCAGTTATGCTCGGCGAGCTTCGCGAAGCCCAGGCCGGGATCCACGATGACCTGGGCCGGGTCAATGCCGGCCTCGAGCAGGGTCCGCAGCCGCTGGCCGAGCTCGGCCCTGACCTCGCTGACCACGTCGGCATAGACGGCCGGGCGGTACATGTCACGGCTGTGCCCGCGCCAGTGCACGACGACGTACGGCACCCCGGCCGCGGCTATCAGCCTGGCCATGGGGGGATCGGCGAGGCCGCCGCTCACGTCGTTCACCATGCGGGCACCCGCTTCCAGCGCGCGCTCGGCCACCGCCGCCCGCATGGTGTCGATGCTGACCGGGACGCCTGCCTGCGCGAGCCGGGTGACGACCGGGATCACCCGGCTGAGCTCCTCCGCCGGGGTGACGCGCTCTGCTCCCGGCCTGGTCGACTCGCCGCCGACGTCGATGATGTCCGCGCCCTGACCGGCGAGCTCCTGTCCGTGCTCAATCGCCGCGCCGGCCGAGAACCAGCTGCCCCCGTCGGAAAAGGAGTCCGGGGTGACGTTCACGACTCCCATGACCAGGCAGCGGTCCGGGCTGGGCAGGCCCGGCGGCCCCGCGGGACGGTCCGGGCTGGGCGGACGGCCCGGGCTGGGCGGGCGGTCCGGGCTGGGCGGGCGGGACGGGCTGGGGGGGCGGGCGTCAAGAGCCCGTCCTGACCTCGCGCCTGCTGCGGACTCGGCGTCCATGCTGCCCGTCATAGCGGCCAATCTACGATCCGGCCGCCAGTCCGCTACTGCCGCCCCGCTGCGGTCAGCCGCCGCCGGAGCCGTCCCAGCCCCAGCTTGGCCGCCAGCCTGCGGAGCAGCCGCTGGATCTCGATCGTCGGCCAGACCAGGAACGCCTCGGCCTCCAGCGCGGCCAGCCCGATCCGCGGCGCGTCCCTGGTGTTCGGGTACACCAGGAATCTCGGCACCCATTCCGGGCTGAACTTGGCGTTGAACTTGTACAGCGACTCGATCTGGAACCAGCGGGACAGGAAGATCAGGAAGCCCCGCCAGGCTCGCAGGATCGGCCCGGCGCCGATCCGCTCACCACGCTCCAGCGCGGCGCGGAACATGGCGAAGTTCAGCGAGATGCGCTTGACCCCGAGGTCACGGGCGGCCTTGATGGCCTCCACGATCAGGAAGTCGTTGAGGCCAGGCGACGCGGACCGGTCCCGGCGCATGAGGTCGAGCGAGAGGCCGTCGCTGCCCCAGGGCACGAAATGCAGGATGGCACGCAGGACGCCGTCCTGGGTGGCCGTGGCGATCACGCAGCGCTCGTCATGGTCGCCGCCGACCCGGCCCAGCGCCATCGAGAATCCGCGCTCGGTCGGGCTGCCCCGCCAGCTGTCGGCCTGCCGGATCAGCCGCCTGATCTCATCCCGCGGGACGTCGCCGACCCGGCGGACCTCGGCCACGTAGCCGTTCCGGCAGACCCGGCCCACCATCTGCCGGACATTGCGCATGGAACGGCCCTCCAGCGAGAACTCCGCCACGCTGACGACGGCCTCATCGCCGAGTTCCAGCGCGGTCAGGCTGCCCTCCCGGCACCAGACCTCAGCGCCGAGCTCACCGCAGCCGATGACGGCAGGCACCCAGGCGCGCCGGGCCGCCTCGTCCAGGAACGCGTTGATCGCGCCCGGCCACGCCTCCGGGTCGCCGATGGGATCGCCGCTGGCCAGCATCACGCCGGAGAGCACCCGGTAGCCGATGCACGCCTTGCCCGTGGCCGACCACATGATGCTCTTGTCGTTGCGCAGGGTGAAATAGCCGAGCGAGTCCTGGTCGCCGTGCCGCTCCAGCAGCTCCCTGATCCGCTGCGCATCCGGGCGGCTGAGCCGACGGGCCTGCCCGGCCGGGCGCAGGAACTGAAAGGCGACCACCACCAGGGTGAAGATGCCGAGCGAGCCCATCAGGAAGCCGAAGTGATCCGTGCCGGTCTCGGTGCCGAAGTGCACGGGGCCGGAGAATCCGAGCGTGTTGTAGACGGCCGACTGGACTCGCTGAAACAGCGTGTAGTGACCGGCCAGGCCGCGGCTGAAGGACAGGTAGACGACGCCGATGACGACGTCGGCCACCGCGAGGCCGGCCAGCGCCCGCAGGGCTCGCCAGCGCGTCCGGGGATCCCCGACAGCGTAGAACTCGCGCCGGTAGTACAGCAGGGCGGCCAGCAGCACGACGGCCACGATCGCCGGCACGAGGTGCATCGGCGTGCGGTGCGGCAGCGGCAGGGCGTGCAGCAGCAGGCTGGAGGCCAGCAGCAGCACCACGGCCTCCCAGGCCCGGCGCTTGCGCCTGCGCAGGCCGTGCGACAGCATCAGCAGCAGCAGGCCGATGACGACGTCGGCGATGCGGGTGACGTTGGCGACCTCGGCCAGCCCGTGCAGCCGGGCGCGATGGTAGAGACCGGGGCCGACGCCCTCGATGATGTCGGCGAGCCCGACGAGCAGGGCCAGTGTCCCGGCAGTCAGCGGTACCCAGCGCCGCTGATGCCGCCGGTCGGGCGGACGGGCGCCAGGCAGCAGCGGCAGCAGTGCGCGCCGCTCTGTCTCCCCGGTTTCGGGCGCTGCCGGGCCTGGCCCGCCGTGTTCTGTCATCTCGGACAAGAAGGTCAAGCCCCTGATCACGGGGCACTAGCGTAGTGATGGCCTGCTGATGCCGCGGGCAAACCCTGCAATACGGCTCAGCGCCCGCTCATCAGCAGGCTAAGCGCCTCTGCTCTCGTGCCGTCGGAGTCACGGAAGCTTCCGCGAACTGCAGAAGTCACCGTTTTGGCGCCAGGCTTCCGCACGCCCCGCATGGACATGCACAGATGCTCGGCCTCTATGACTACGATAACGCCGCGCGGCTCCAGCACGGCCGTCAAAGCGTCGGCAATCTGGCTGGTCATGCGTTCCTGGACCTGGGGCCGGCGGGCATACAGGTCGACCAGGCGGGCCAGTTTCGACAGCCCGGTGATCTGCCCTTTGTCATTCGGGATGTAGCCCACGTGGGCGTTGCCGAAAAATGGCACCAGGTGATGCTCACAGGTGCTGTACATCTCGATATCGCGGACCAGCACCATTTCGTCGTGGTCCGCGTCGAAGACGGTGGTCAGCACTTCCTCGGGTGCCCGGCCGAGACCGGAGAACTGCTCGGCAAAAGCCCGGGCCACGCGCGCGGGAGTGTCGCGAAGCCCGTCGCGGTCGGGGTCCTCGCCGACCGCGAGGAGGATCTCCCTGACCGCCCGCTCGATCCGCGGGGCATCGAAGTCGGCGGTCACCGGTCTTGATCGCCAGGACCGGGACCTGACCCGGGCTCAGCGCGCCGGCCGGCGCCGCCATCCGGGCCGGGGCGCGGCGCCGGGGCCTGCGGCTGGCCGAACGGATCGCTGAGCGGGCCGCCGAACGGCCCTGCCGCCCCGAAGGCCGTGGCTGCCTGGCCGTTGCCGGCCGACGGCAGTTCCTTGCCGTCGGAGGCCGCGGTCAGGGCCAGCTCCTTGGGCGTCAGGACCGGCGGCCGGTCAGACGGCAGACGCTTGCCGTAGCCGGTGTAGGAGCCGCGGGTCGGGCGCTTGTGCACCGGCGAGAAGATCTGCAGTACCTGCTCGCGGGACAGCGTCTCGTGCTCCATCAGCTGCAGCACCAGGTTGTCGAGCACGTCGCGGTACTGGACCAGGATCTCCCACGCCTCGTCGTGCGCGGACTCGATCAGCCGCCGTACCTCGTCGTCGATCGCCGATGCGATCTCCTCCGAGTAGTCGCGGCTGTGCGACATCTCGCGGCCGAGGAACGGCTCGCCGTCCCCGGTGCCGAACTTGCGGGCGCCCAGCCGCTCGCTCATGCCGTACTCAGTGATCATGCCGCGGGCGATCGAGCTGGCCTTCTCGATGTCATTGGCCGCGCCCGTCGTCGGCTCGTGGAACACCAGCTCCTCCGCGGTCCGGCCGCCGAGCAGCATCGCCAGCTGGTCCATCATCTCAACGCGGCTGACCAGGAACTTGTCCTCGGTGGGGGCCGACGCGGTGTAGCCGAGCGCGCGGCCGCGCGGGATGATCGTGATCTTGTGCACGGGATCGGCGTGCGGGAGCGCATGCCCGACCAGGGCGTGCCCGCCCTCGTGGTAGGCGATGATCTTGCGCTCTTTCTCCGACAGGAGCACGCTCTTGCGCTTCGGCCCGGCGGTCACCCGGTCGATGGCCTCCTCGAGCGAGGCCATCGAGATCTGGGTGCCGTTCCCCCGGGCGGTGAGCAGCGCGCCCTCGTTGATCACGTTGGCCAGGTCGGCGCCGGTGAAGCCGGGCGTGCGGCGGGCGATCATGTCCAGGTCGACGTCCGGCAGGAAGGGCTTGCCGCGCCCGTGCACCCGCAAGATGCCCTTGCGCCCGGCCAGGTCCGGCTGGGCCACCACGATCTGCCGGTCGAAGCGGCCCGGCCGCAGCAGCGCCGGGTCGAGGATGTCGGGCCGGTTGGTGGCGGCGATCACGATGACGCCGCCTTTGGTGTCGAAGCCGTCGAGCTCGACTAGCAGCTGGTTCAGGGTCTGCTCGCGCTCGTCGTGACCGCCGCCGAAGCCGGCGCCGCGGTGGCGGCCGACGGCGTCGATCTCGTCCACGAACACGATCGCCGGAGCGTTCGCCTTGGCCTGCTCGAACAGGTCGCGAACGCGGGAAGCGCCGACGCCGACGAACATTTCCACGAAATCTGAGCCGGAGATGGAGTAGAACGGCACGCCCGCCTCGCCGGCCACCGCGCGGGCCAGCAGCGTCTTGCCCGTGCCGGGCGGCCCGTACAGCAGCACGCCCTTGGGGATCTTCGCGCCGATAGCCTGGAACTTGCCCGGGCTCTGCAGGAAGTCCTTGATCTCCTGGAGTTCCTCGATCGCCTCATCGGCGCCGGCCACGTCGGCAAAGGTGGTCTTGGGCGTGTCCTTGGTGATCAGCTTCGCCCGCGACTTGCCGAAGTTCATCACCCGGGAGCCGCCGCCCTGCATCTGGTTCAGGAAGACGAAGAAAAGCAGGAAGATCGCGAGGAAGGGCAGCCAGCTGAGAATCAGGTCCCAGAACGAGCTGCTCTTCGGCGCGATGTTGTTGTAGTACTGCAGCTGCCCGGAGTCGTACTGCTTCTGCAGCACCGTGGTCAGCTCGTTCAGCTGGTTACCCGCCCAGGAGGCCTGCAGGTACTGGCCGTTCTTGGTGACGAGCTGGATAACCTGGTCCGTATCAGTCAGCGTGACCGACTTCGCCTTGCCCGCGTTGACCGCGGCCACGACCTGCGAGGTGTTGACCGACTTGTACTGCGGGCCGGTGCCTGCCAGGCGGTAGACGAAGAGGAACACGATGACGACAAGGAGGATTACCAGAACCCACCCGCGGAACATGCGCTTCAGATCCATCGACGAACGGCCCCGCTGGCTCCGGGCCGATCCCTCCTGACGAGCCTCATGCCCCGCCGACCCCCGGCGAGACTGCCGTGCGCCCCAGCGCCCACGCGCGGCTTCCTCTTCCCGCCAGACACGGCGGGAACAATTGACGGTACACCGGGCCGACCGTAGCCGGCACGCAGGAGGCCGCATGGGAAGCCAGCAGCCTTCCAATACGCCCCTTACCCACGTGAACGTATTTCATCGCATGCCGTGTTCCCAGTCCGCCACGCGTCACCAGTCAGGTATCCCCCGCGTAGACGTGCGGCGCCAGCGTGCCGATGAACGGCAGGTTCCGGTACCGCTCGGTATAGTCGAGGCCGTACCCGATGACGAATGCATCATCAATGTCGAAACCGGTGTAAGCGACATCCACCTCCATCTGCGCCGCATGCGGCTTGCGCAGCAGGACGCACACCCGCACCGAGGCCGGGCCGCGTGACTGCAGGTTCCCGACCAGCCAGGACAGGGTCAGGCCGGAATCCACGATGTCCTCGACGACCAGCACGTGCCGCCCGCTGATATCGGTATCGAGGTCCTTGAGGATCCGCACCACGCCCGACGACCTGGTGCCCGAGCCATAAGACGAGACCGCCATCCAGTCCATCTCGACGGGCAGCCGCATCGCCCGGGCCAGGTCCGCCATCACCATCACGGCGCCCTTGAGCACCCCCACGAGAAGCAGTTCGCGGCCAGCGTAATCGGCGTCGATCTGGGCGGCCAGCTCACCGACCCGCTTCTGCAGCTGATCCGAGGTGATCAGGACCGACTCCAGGTCGGCTCCCATGTCAGTCTCCTGCACGCTGGCCCTCCGATCGCCCTGCCGCGGTGAAGAGCAGCCTGCCATACCGCCGCTGGCAGCGGACCTGGCCGGGCAAGTCCGTCCAGCGCTGCCCGTGCCAGCCGCAGACCAGCGCCTCCATCTCGCTGACATGATGCTCCGTCAGCGAGCCCGCCGGGCAGCCGGCCGCCAGCGCCGCCCGCCGGAGTACCCGCCGCCGCAGCGCATCCGGGAGCCCGGCGAGCTCGCCGGCCGGCAGCGCACAGCCGGCGCCGCGGATCCGTTCTGTCTCGGCGTCGGCGAGCTGGTCTAGTAGGTCAGCGTCATCGCGCAGCAGCCGCGCCGTCCTGGCCAGGGCCTCGACCGCGCCGGGGCCGAGCGTCTCCGACAGCGCCGGCATCAGCCGGGTCCGGACCCTGACCCTGGCATAGGCCGGGTCATCGTTCTGCGGATCCTGCCACGGCCGCAGGCCGAGCGCGGCGCAGGCCGCTCCCGTCTGAGCCCGGCGCAGGCCGAGCAGCGGCCGGAGGTAACGGCCGCTGCGCGGCGCCATCCCGGCGAGCGAGCGGGCCCCCGAGCCTCGCGCCAGCCCGAGCAGGACCGTCTCGGCCTGGTCATCCATGGTGTGCCCGAGCAGGAGGGCGGCAGCCGCGCAGCTGTCGGCGACCTGGTCGAGCGCGGCATACCTGGCAGCGCGCGCGGCCGCCTCGGGGCCTGGGTAGCGGCGGCCGCCCGGCCCGGCCACGGTCACCCGGACGGCCGTGACCGGGTCCAGGCCGAGGCTGGTCAGGTTCGCGGCGACCTGCTCGGCCTGCTCGGCCGATCCGGGCTGCAGTCCGTGGTCCACGGTGACGCCGCCGCCGCGCAGGCCGAGCCGGGGTGCCTCGAAGGCCAGGGCCGCGGCCAGCGCAAGCGAGTCACCCCCGCCCGAGCAGGCGGCGAGGATCAGCTCGCCGGGCGCGAACGGAGCCAGCGCCCGGCGCACGGCCTGCCGGACTGCCGCCACCGCCGGATGCGGGCCCATCTGGCTACCCAGCCTGCCCGTGCCCAGCTGCGCTGCTCAGCCGGCGGCCAGGCCGGGCCGGTCGACCCGCTCCAGCCACAGCTGCGGGCTGGCGAACTCATCCCTGGTCGGCAGCGTGTCCGGGGACGTCCACACCTTGTTGAACGTGTCCATGCCCGCCTGGGCCACGACCGCCTTCACGAAGTGCGAGCCCTGCTCGTACTGCTTCATCTTCAGGTCAATGCCCAGGATCTTGCGGATGGCCTGCTCGATCCGGCCCGCCGATCCGCGCCGGGCGGTGAACTTGGCCCGGATGTCGGCGACGGAGGGGACGACGCTCGGTCCCACCGCGTCCATCACGTAGTCGCCGTGTCCCTCTACCAGCGTCATGACGGAGGTCAGCCGCTCCAGGATCTCGCGCTGCCGCGGACTCTGCATGGCCTCGATCAGGCTCTCGGCCTTGTCTGGCCCGCCCCCCTGGCCATTGCCCTCGCCGCCGCGGCTGCTGCGGACAGCTCCGGCCACGACATCGGCCGCCGCCCGCAGCCTGTTCAGGATCGAGGCCGGGTCGAGGTCGGAGGCGAGCAGAAACTCGGTCATCTGCTCCTGCACGTACGGCCGGAGCCAGGCCACCGAGGTGAACTGCGTCCGGTGCGTCTCCTCGTGCAGGCAGACCCAGCGCCGGAAGTCACTCGGGTTGACGCCCAGCTCGCGCTCGACCATCACGATGTTGGGCGCGACCAGCGTCAGCCGGCCGGCCGGGGCGTCAGCGACCGGGGCGTCCGGGTCGGGCGGCAGGAACAGCTCGTACTGCCCGAGCACCCGGCCGGCCAGGTACGCGAGGATCAGGCCCGCCTGCATGCCGGTCACCCGCGACCCGACGGCCGTGATCATCGATCCGGCCGGCGGGGCGGTGCCGCGCTCCTGCATGTGCTCGACCAGCGGGTCGAGCACGACCCGGAACCCGTCGACGTTGGCGCGGATCCAGCCGGAGCGGTCCACCACGGCGACGTTCCCGTCGTCCGCGGCACCGGGCAGGCCGGTGAGCTCGCGGACCGGCTCCGCTACGGCGGCCGCCAGCTGGCGCAGCTCGGCGACCACGCTCCTCGCCTCGGCCATGCTCACCTGGGGCCCTGGCCTGACCCATCGGACCCCGGTCGACGTGGCGACCTGCCAGTCAATCATCTGCGTGCTGCTCACCCCCCCACCGTACGTGGGCCGGCGAGCGGCTGCCTCGCCCGGGCGTGCCCGGCCGCTGCCGCGGGCTCGCCGCCGGCCCGATCGGCGCACGTCAGCGGCAGCCGCAGCCCGCCAGAACTGTCGCCAGCCTGGCCATCTGGAGGCCCGCCACGGTCAGGCCGCCCCGGGCGGGCAGCCGGTCAGCCATCACGGCGAAGGCCAGCAGCTGGCCATTCCTGGCGCTGGCGATGCCGGCCAGCGCGGCGACCGTCAGGAGGTTGCCGGTCTTCGCCCGCACGACGCCGAGCGCAGCCGGCCCCGCCTCGGCGAAGGCGCTGCCGCCCGGCGCCAGCGTGCCGGAGAAGCCGGCCACCGGCAGCCCGGTGATCGCGGCGCGCAGGCCGGGATGCGCCGGGCTGGCCGCGAGGCCGATCAGCGCGATCAGGGCGGCCGGGGTGATCCGGTCATCGGGGGACAGGCCGCTGCCGTCGACCAGGCTGACTCCGCCGGCTACTCCGAGCTTGCCGAGCTCGGCTTCCTCGGCCGCGGCGGCGCCGCTGAAGGAGGCGGGCCTGCCGGTGGCGATCGCCACCTGCCTGGCCAGATTCTCGGCGATCACGTTGTTGCTCTCGGTCAGCATCCACTGGACGATCTCCGACAGCGGAGGCGACGCCGCGCTGGCGATCGTCGCCGCGCCCCTGGCGGCCACCGTCGCCGCCGGGGCCGCCGTCACCTCGACGCCGTCCGCGCGCAGGAAGCCGGCGAAGGCGTCTGCGGCCTCGGCGGCCGGGCTGAATGTCCGCGGCAGCGAGTTGCCCGGATCGTCGGCATCCTGCGGCGCGCCGGTCGCCGTGAGCCGGCCCTGATCCACCTCAAGCGGGCTGATCGGCGTGACGTTCCCCGTGGTCACGTAGCTGACCGGCCAGCCCGGCGCGAGCCCGGGCCCGGTGTAGAGCGAGGCGTCGTAGCTGAGCTGCACGCGGCCGGTTCCCCGTGCCCGCAGCGCCTTCGCCGTCCTGGCCGCGAGCTGCGCCAGGGTGGCGGGCTGCGGGTAGTCAGCGGGCGGCGGGGATCCTGCCGCCAGCGTCGGGTCGCCGCCGCCGACCAGCACGATGTCGCCGGCTCCCGCGCCGCTGACCACCCTGGTGGTGAACCGGGCCGCGGGGCCGAGAACGGCGAGAGCCGCCACCGCGGTCGCGATCTTCGTCGTGGAAGCCGGCTGGAACGCCGAGCCGGCGTTCGCCGAGTACAGCACCTGGCCGGTGGCCAGGTCCGTGACCTCCACGCCGACGTGCGGGCCGAGCGCGCCGGAGCGCAGCACCGGGCCCAGCGCGGTGGCGACGCCTGCCGGGGTCGCGGCCGCCCCGGTGGCCGGGGCCGCCGACCCTTCCGCGGCACCGCCGGACGGCGCCAGCACGGCCGGCGCCGAGACCAGCGGCCGCGGCGCCACCCGCGGCACATCCCACCGGGCCAGGCTCTGCGGCAGCACCCGCGCGACCGTGACGCCAGCGCCGATGGTGAACACGCAGAGCAGCGCCAGCGAGGCGACGGCCAGGCGGTGGAGTCGGCGCACCGGCGGTCCCTTCGCGGCAGGCCGGCCTCCCGCCAGCCAGGGTGGGACGCCGATCGGGTAGACATCTCCTCAGGCGATGGAGTCAATCACCCAGGCGGCGAGAGGAAGAAATCGTGGAGTTCGATGTGGTAATCGAAATCCCCAAGGGGCAACGTAACAAGTACGAGATGGATCATGAGACGGGCCGGATCCGGCTGGACCGGATGCTGTTCACCTCCACCCGCTACCCGGCTGACTACGGGTTCATCGAGGACACGCTGGCGGACGACGGCGATCCGCTCGATGCCCTGGTGCTGCTGGAGGAGCCGACGTTCCCCGGCTGCCTGATCCGGTGCCGGGCCATCGGCATGTTCCGGATGCGCGACGAGATGGGCCGGGATGACAAGGTCCTGTGCGTGCCAGCCACCGATCCGCGGATGGCGCACCTGCGCGACATCGCCGATGTCCCGGAATTTGACCGGCTGGAGATCCAGCACTTCTTCGAGGTCTATAAAGCGCTGGAACCCGGGAAGACAGTGGAAGCAGCCATGTGGACAGACCTGACGGCCGCCGACGCGGAGATCGAGGCCTGCCGCAAGCGCCTGGCGGAGTCAGCCGGGCACGGGAACTGACCATCCCGGACTCGCCGCGGTCATGAGGGTCCGACCGGCACATAGCACCCGATGAGGGATGCTAGCGGGCAGTGCGGGCAGCGTGACTGCTACCTGAACTGCGGGCACTATGAGGATGTGAACGCAGCCGAGGAGGCACCCGTGGACGACACGGATGACATGCTCAGCCAGGCGCCGTTGTTCGAGGCCCTGAGCGAGGAGGATGCGCGCGCGCTGCGATCGGACGTGACTGACGTGACGATGAGCCGTGGCGAGCGGCTCTTCGCCGAGGGCGATCAGGGTGACCGGCTGTACGTCATCCTGTCCGGCAAGATCAAGCTGACCAGGGAGGCCCCGGACGGCCGGGAGAACCTGCTGAGCGTGCACGGGCCCGGTGAGATGTTCGGCGAGCTGTCGCTCTTCGATCCCAGCCCGCGCACGGCCAGCGCCACCGCCATCACCGAGACCCGGCTCGCCGCCCTGGGCCACGACGACGTCCGGAGCTGGCTGGCTACACGGCCTGACGTGGCCATGCACATGCTGCGGGCGCTGGCCCAGCGGCTGCGCCGGATTAATGACGTGAAGGCGGACCTGGTCTTCACCGATGTTCCCGGCCGGGTGGCGAAGGCGCTGCTTGACCTGGCCGAGCGGTTCGGCGTTGCGCAGGAGGATGGCATCCAGGTCAGCCACGACCTGACCCAGGAGGAGCTCGCCCAGCTGGTCGGGGCATCCAGGGAGACCGTCAACAAGGCTCTCGCCGATTTCGCGGCCCGCGGCTGGATCCAGCTGTCCGCCAAGTCAGTGCTGCTGCTGGCCCCCGACCGGCTGCGCAAGCGCGCTCGCTAGCCCATCAGGCCGGGGCGCGCCCTGGCCGGGCGGCCCGGTTTGCGGGTGAAGAGCTACCAGGTGCGGAGTTACCAGGTGAAGCCGGCCGGCAGGACACCGCGGCCGGCCAGGTACTCCAGCTGGGCCCGGACCGACCACTGCGCGAAGGGCCACAATCCGGGGTCGACCGCCGCGTAGACGCGCTGCACGATCTCCGCCAGGGTCCTGTCGCCAGCCGCGATGGCGGCCAGCACCTCCTCGAGCCGCTCCGCCCGGTGAGCCAGGTAAAAGTCCAGCACGGCGGCCGGCCCGGCCAGCATCGGCCCGTGACCCGGCAGCAGCACCTGCAGGCCGGCCTCCTCGACCAGCATCCGGAGCCGGCTGAGGGAATCGAGGTAGTCGGCCAGGCTGCCATCGCGGGCGATCACGGTCGTCCCGCGCCCGAGCACCGTGTCGCCAGTCAGCAGCGCACCATCGGCGGCGATCTGCAGGCAGACGGAATCATCGGTGTGCCCCGGCGTGGCAATGACCCGCAGCTCGCAGCCGCCCTCGTCCAGGACGGCGCCGGGCGGCAGTCCCTCCTCGCCGAGCCGGTGCGCCGGGTCGACCGCGCGCACCGGCGCACCGGTCATCCCGGCCAGCCTGGCCGCGCCCGCCGAGTGATCCCGGTGCCGGTGGGTGAGCACGATCAGGCGTACCTGCTGGCCCGCCTCAGCGGCCAGCCCGCGCACCCGGCTCAGGTGCGCTTCGTCGTCCGGGCCGGGATCCACGACGATCGCCGCCGCCGAGCCAGGGTCGGCGATCAGCCAGGTGTTCGTCCCGTCCAGGGTCATCGGCGACGGATTCGGGGCCAGCACGCACGTTGACCGCACCGTGCCCGACCCGTCGATCGGATGGTCTTCCCCGGCAAACCAGCCGGCCGGGGCCGGCTCGCCGCCGGCCCGGTCCGCCGGGCCGCTCACAGCGGGCACTCCCCTGCTCCCGGCACGGTGAGCCAGGCCGCTCCTTCCCGCAGCAGCACCTCCGGAATCCTCGGCGCCACCAGCCGCGGCCCGGCCAGGGCCGTTTCCACGTCGCCGCATCTCGCCAGCTCAGCCAGGGTCACGGCCGTTGGCGGCCAGAGCACGATCTCGCTTCGCCGCCCGGCCTCGATGGCGGCCAGGGGCGCGATCCAGGCCACCGCGGCGGCCTCGCCCCCGACATCCCTGGTGCGCTGCCCGGCCGGCAGCGCCGCGGCGAAGAACCTGGTGTCATACCGCCGTTCCTCGACGATCGGCGTGATCCACCGCGACCAGGGCCGCAGCAGGTCGGCCCGGAGCACGAGGCCGCGGCGGCTGAGCAGTTCGGCCAGCGACACTGACCGGTCGAGCAGCGCGCGGCGGTCGGCTTCCCAGTCCTCGCTGGTGGTGTCGGCCACGACGGAGTCCGCCGACTCGCCGGCCAGCAGCACCCCTGACTCCTCGAAGGTCTCCCGGACTGCCGCGCAGACCAGGGCCCTGGCCAGCTCCGGCGGCGCGTCGAAGACCTGGCCCCACTCCGCGACGCCGGGGCCGGCCCAGGCCACGTCCTTATCGGCGTCCCGGCGGTCGACCGACCCGCCGGGAAAGACGAATGCCCCCGGAGCGAACGCCATGGAGGACTGCCTGCGCAGCATGTAGACCTCCAGCCCGCCGTCGCCGTCGCCGGCGGCGCGGCCCGCGGCCGGCGGTCCGGCTGATCGCTCAGCCGTCCGCAGCAGCATCACCGTGGCGGCATCGCGCGGTGCCGCCGGCACGGCGCTGCCCGCGATGATCTGCTGCGCCCGGGCGTCCAGGCGACCGCGGAACCGGATCCGCACGGCCTCTGGTGTCCCGTCGCCCACGCCCGCTCTCCTTCGTGCCGTGCCGGATGCTGCCGTCGACGAGGGGTGCCCGGCCGGCCCGCGGCTCTCGGCCGGCACCGGCCGGGCAGCCTGCCGCCCTAGTCCCTGACCTCGGCGATCAGCTCTATTTCCACGGGCGCGTCCAGCGGCAGCACGGCTGTGCCGACGGCACTGCGTGCATGACGCCCCGCCTCCCCGAAAACCTCGAGGAGCAGCTCGCTCGCACCGTTGACGACCTGCGCCTGCGCGGTGAAGTCCGGCGCGCTCGCCACGTAGCCGGTGACCTTGACAATCCGCCGGATCGCGGACAGGCCGGTCGTGACCGAGGCGACCGCGGCGAGCGCATTCAGCGCGCAGGTCCGGGCCAGCGCGCCGGCCTCCGCTGCCCCGACGTCGGCGCCGACCTTTCCGGCGGCCAGCAGCTCGCCTTCGGCGACCGGCAGCTGCCCGGCCGTGTAGACGTAGTCGCCGGTGCGCACGGCCGGGACATAGGCGGCCAGCGGGGGCGAGACCGTCGGCAGGGTCAGCCCGAGCGCCGCGAGCCTGGCCTCCGGCGAGCCGGGCGCGGAGTCCGCGTCCTCATCCGCGCTCATTCCTTGCCCCGCTTCATGTAGGCAATCAGCTGCTCGGGATTGGGTCCTGGCACCACGGCCACGAGTTCCCATCCGTCGTCGCCCCAGTTGTCCAGGATCTGCTTGGTCGCATGCACGAGCAGCGGCACTGTTGCGTACTCCCACTTGGCCATAGCGGAACCCTAGCGGGCGAAGACGGCAGCTGCGCACCTGGCCGGACCTAGCGAGGCATGGCCGGCCCAGGCGGCCTCAGCCGCCGGTTTCCCCGCTCGCGCCGTCCTTCCCGGCCCGGCCCTGACTGCCGCCCTGGCCCGCGGCGACGTCGGTCCCGGCGGGCTCGCTCGCCCCCGGCTCGCTCAGCGCCCCGGGCAGCGGGGTGCCGCCGGCCGCGGGCTCGGCTGGCGCCGGCTCGCCCGGTGCCGACTCGCCCAGGCCGGGCCCCGGCAGCCTGGGCACGGCCACGTCGCCGGAAATCTCGGGGATCGGCGCGACGGCCGGTATCTCGATCTCCGCCGGGCGATCACCGGAGATCTCGGCCTCCGCCTTCGCTACTTCCGCGTCGCCGAAGTCCGCCATCGAGGCGGAGTCCGCGCTCGGCGCGCCAGCCGTCGGCGGCGTGAACTTGTCAAAGAAGCGCAGCAGCTCCACCGGGATGGGCATGACGAGCGTGCTGTTGCGCTCCCCGGCGACCTCGACGACGGTCTGCAGCAGCCGCAGCTGGAGTGCTGCCGGGTCGCGGGCCATCACGTTCGCAGCCGCCGCGAGGCGCTTCGACGCCTGGTACTCGCCGTCGGCGGTGATGATCCTGGCCCGCCGCTCCCGCTCTGCCTCCGCCTGCCGGGACATGGACCGCTTCATCCCCTCGGGCAGCGACACGTCCTTGATCTCCACCCGCTCGACCCTGATGCCCCAGGGGCCCTCGGTCGGCTCGTCGATGATCCGGCGCAGCTCCCTGTTCACCGTGTCGCGCTCGGCCAGCAGCTGGTCCATCTCCGACTGCCCGATGATCGAGCGAAGCGAGGTCTGCGCCTGCTGGGAAACGGCGAATAGGTAGTTTTGCACGTTAATAGTGGCCTTAATCGGGTCGACCACCCGGAAATACACCACCGCGTCCACCCGGACGCTGACATTGTCCTTGGTGATGCCTTCCTGTGCGGGGACCGCCATGGCAATGATCTGCATATTGACTTTCTGCATCCGGTCACCGAACGGCCGGATCAGGGTCAGGCCGGCCCCCCGGGGGGCCGGCAGCACCCGGCCGAACCGGAACACGATGCCCTGCTCGTACTGCTGAACGACCCGGATCGACCGGCCGACGGTAATGAGCCCGGCGACGATCAGCACCACGACGATGACCAGGAGTGCTTCCATGACAGCACGACCCTTCTCGGCTCAGCTCGGAGCTCCTGACTACAGCCTAGTGAGGTCCGGGGCACGCGCGAGAGGCCCATAGCGGGGAATAGGCCCCGAATCGGCCGATCCGCCCGTGCCCCGCTGGGCCGCGGCCTGCGCCCGCGGGCGCAGGCCGGCTGCGCGTCCCGGTCTGCGGCGGCGCCCGGATAATCTGCAAGAGTGAGACGAGCGGACACCGATAGCGTCCCCGCGTGAGCGGACGGGACTCCGACTGGGACGGGGTGCGGCTGCACGTCGTCACGGGCAAGGGCGGTACCGGCAAGACGACGATGGCCGGCGCCCTGGCCCTGGCGCTCGCGTCCAGGGGCAGGCGGGTGCTGCTGGTGGAGGTCGAGGGCCGCCAGGGGATCGCCCAGCTCTTTGACGTGCCTCCGCTGCCGTACGAGGAGCGGCGGGTCGCCGTGGCCCCGGCGGCCGATTCCCACCCGGGCGGCGACGTGTTCGCCCTGGTCGCCGACCCGGAGTCGGCGCTGATCGAGTACCTGGAGATGTTCTACAACCTCCGGCACGCCGGGCGCGCCCTGACCAAGCTCGGCATCATCGACTTCGCCACCACCATCGCCCCCGGGCTGCGCGATGTCCTGCTGACCGGCAAGGCCGCCGAGGCGGTCCGCCGGAAGAAGGGCGGACGCCGGGTCTACGACGCGGTCGTCATGGACGCCCCTCCGACCGGGCGCATCGCCCGGTTCCTCAATGTCGCATCCGAGCTGTCGGACCTGGCCAGGGTGGGCCCGATCCGGGGTCACGCGGACACGGTGCAGAGCGTCATCCGGTCGCCGGAGACCGCTGTGCACTTCGTCACGGTGCTGGAGGAGATGCCGGTTCAGGAGACCGTGGACGGCGTTGCCGAGTTGCGCGGCATCAGCGGCGGCGGGATCCAGGTCGGCGGGATCATGATCAACATGACCCGGCCGCTTGGCTTGCCTGCCGACCAGATCGAGGCCGCTGCGGCCGGCCGCCTGGACGAGCATGAGCTCGCCGTGGCGCTGAAGAGCGCGGGCCTGGACGACAGCCGCCGCCTGGCCGCCGACCTGGCCGCGGAGGTGTCCGGCCAGGCCAGGACCGCCATCGGCCAGCTCGCCCAGCGACAGCGACTGGATGAGCTCCGGCAGCCCTGCTACGAGCTGCCCTGGGTACCGGACGGGATGGACCTGGGCGGCCTGTACCGGCTCGCGGCGGCGCTCCGTGATCAGGGAGCGGCCTGATGGCTCATGAGCCGCAGCCAGTCCTGGACGTGGACCGGCTGATCGATGACCGGCGCGCCCGGACCATCGTCTGCTGCGGATCCGGCGGGGTCGGCAAGACCACCACGGCCGCCGCCATCGGCCTGCGCGCGGCCGAGCGCGGCCGGCATGTGGTAGTCCTCACCGTTGACCCGGCCCGGCGGCTGGCGCAGTCCATGGGCCTGACGTCCCTGGACAACACCCCCCGGCTTGTGCCGGGTGTCGGGACACCGGGCACCGCGGACGGGCAGGCTGCGCAGCACTCCGGCGGCAGCCTGCACGCCATGATGCTCGACATGAAGCGGACCTTCGACGAGATTGTCGAGGCGCACGCCGATCCGGACCGAGCCGCCCAGATCCTGGCGAATCCCTTCTACCAGTCGCTGTCATCCAGCTTCGCCGGCACCCAGGAATACATGGCGATGGAGAAGCTCGGCCAGCTGCGCCGGGCCGACGAGTGGGACCTCATCGTGGTCGACACTCCGCCCAGCCGGTCTGCGCTCGACTTCCTGGATGCCCCGCAGCGTCTCGGCCGCTTCCTGGACGGACGGCTGCTGCGATTGCTGACCGCGCCGGCCAAACTCGGCGGCCGTGCCTACCTGCGCGCCCTGACCGCCGGGTTCGGCATGGTCACGGGGGTGCTGACGAAGATCCTCGGAACTCAGGTACTCCGGGACGTCTCGACCTTCGTGAGCGCCATGGACACGATGTTCGGCGGCTTCCGGGAGCGAGCTGAGTACACCTCGCAGCTGCTGCGCTCGCCAGGGACATCGTTCCTGGTGATCGCCGCGCCGGAGCCCGATGCGCTGCGCGAGGCCTCGTATTTCGTGGAGCGGCTGGCCGAGGAGCGCATGCCGCTGGCCGGCCTGATCCTGAACAGGGTGCATCGCTCGCCTGCCGCACGGCTATCCGCCGCCCGGAGCCTGGCGGCCGCCGAGACGCTGCTGGCCGCCGAGGATCAGCACGCCAACGGCGAGGGCTCGACGGCCGCGAGGAGCCGGCCTGCCGCCGGCGAGTCTTACCCGCTGGCCATCGCGGCGCTGCGGCTGCACGCGGACCAGATGCAGCAGGCCGCGTCCGAGCGCCGGCTAGCCGAGCATTTCACCGCAGCGCATCCGCTGGTTCCGGTGACGGAGATCACAGCCCAGCCAGAGGATGTGCATGACCTGGCCGGCCTGCGGGAAATTGGCCGGAGTTTCGGCGCCAGCTAGCGGAATTGGCCCAGGTGGATGGCGGGCTGCCTGCCATTAGCGGCATTACGGCCTAGTCGTCCCTCGGGCATGCGACGGGACGGATAGCCGGGCGGAGAATGGCGGCTGGGGGAATCAGCTGGCGACGAGCTCGTCGCCAGTCTGCTCATAGTGATTGCGGGCGCTTTCCAGCAGTTCGCGCCAGGACACGACGTCCGGGCGGCGGCGGAGCAGCGCGCGCCGCTCACGCTCCGTCATCCCGCCCCACACTCCGAACTCGATCCGGTTGTCGAGCGCGTCAGCCAGGCACTCCGTCCTGACCGGGCACCCGCGGCAGATCAGCTTGGCCCGATTCTGCGCCGCACCCTGGACGAATAGCTCGTCCGGGTCCGTTCCCTTGCACGCGGCGCGCGCGGTCCAGTCGTTGATCCACATGTGACCCAGCTCCTCCTGATCGTCACTCCCGCAGGGGGTCGTTACGCCCGGTGGCGTTACGTTGCGGTCCGGAGTCGAAGCATCGCCCCGGTGAGTGATGGTCGCGGAAGAGTAACTTACGGAAGTCCAGCGCCGAGCGCTAGACCCCGACGGGCCCATTTCCGCATAGCCCTGATGGACTATGCGGGCACGAGTGACTAGTCACCCGTGCTGCGCGGGGTTTCGCCGCGCAGCGGTCGTTAGGCGCAGCGGTCGTTAAAGGATCCCCCGAATCTGACTAGCGCCCGGCTGCCCCAGGCAATGACGCGAAACGGTCACCAGGGAGATAGACCAGCTCCTGGTGCCACTTGCGCAGGGTGCAGCGTAACCTGAGTCCCGTGCAAAAATCATGGCGCCGCGCCGTACCGGGCGCAGTAGGCCGCCTCGCCATCATGACCGCGGCGGCCGGGGTGCTAGTGGCCGCCATCACGGTTCCCGTGGTCGGCATCACGGGCGTCGCCACGCGCGATGCCGCGGACACGTTCAACACGCTCTCGGTACCCGCGCTTGCCCAGGTGCCCACCCGGTCCGAGATCCTGGATGCCAGCGGCCACCTGATCGCGTACTGGTACCCGCACAATCTCTACCGGATCCCGGTCAGCTACAACCAGATCGCGCCGGTCATGCGCAACGCGATCGTCGCGATCGAGGACTCCCGGTTCTACCAGCACGGCGCGATGGACCCTCGCGGCACGCTCCGTGCCCTGGTCACCGACGAGTCGGGCGGCTCCACGCAGGGCGGCTCCACGCTGGCCCAGCAGTACGTCAAGAACGCGCTGATCCTGACCGCGCCGACGAAGGCCGCTGCGGAGCAGGACTATGTCGACACCTTCGAGCGGAAGATCCGCGAGCTCCGCATCGCGGCCAACGTGGAGCACGAGCTGACCAAGCAGCAGCTGCTCGCCGCCTATCTCAACGTGGCGTACTTCGAGAACAACGCGTACGGCATCCAGGTGGCCGCGGAACGGTACTTCAGCACGAGCGCACTCGATCTGACGCTGCCGGAGTCGGCCCTGCTGGCCGGGATGGTCGAGTACCCGACCCTGTACGACCCGTTCGTCCACCCGCAGGCCTCACTCGGCAGGCGCGCCACCGTGCTCCGGCGAATGGCGCAGCTCGGCTACATCACCAAGGCCGCCGCTGCCGCCGCGATCAAGTCCCCGCTCGGCCTGCGGCCATCGACGATCCCGCTGCAGACCGGCTGCACGAGCGCGTCGGCCCGCGATTCCGCGTTCTTCTGCCAGTACGTCCTCGACGTCATTCAGCACAACGCCGCCGAGCACGGGATCTACGCCAAGGTGTGGAATGAGCTGAACGGCACCGGCGGCCTGAAGATCTACACCACGATGAACACCCAGGACCAGCACGCGGCCGAGTACGCCGTCAACTACGTGGAGCCCGGCTACGACGATTACTACAACCCTGGCCATAACGCCGACACCGAGGTGCTGATCCAGCCTGGTACGGGAGACGTGCGGGCCATCGCCGTCAACCGGCCGTTCGGATACGACTACGCCGCGGGCCAGGACTCCATCGACTACGGGGTCGACCTCGTGGACGGCGGTTTTACGGGCGTCCAGCAGGGATCGTCGGCCAAGATCTTCACCCTGATCACGGCGCTGGAGAAGGGATACACCTTCGGCTACACCGAGAAGGTCATAGCGCCGGTCTCGCTAGGCCCGTACTTCAGCTGCACCGGCGCGGAGAGCAGCTATCCGGACCTCCAGAACGCTGAGGGTGCTACCAAGACACCGGAGATCTACACGCTCTATACGGGGACCACTGACTCCATCAATGCCTTCTTCGGTCAGCTGGAGCAGAGGGTCGGGCTGTGCAGCACCGTCAAGACCGCCGCCAGGATGGGAGCGCACCGCGGCGACGGCACGTCACTGTTCGCGCCGGACGGCAAGCAGGAGCCGGCCGACGATAACCCGTCCTTCACGCTCGGCTCGGGTGCCTACATGTCGCCGATGACCATGGCAGCCGCGTACGCCTCGGTAGCAGCGCGCGGGATCTACTGCAGCCCGGTGGCGATCTCGGCGATCGTGGACTCCTCGGGAGGCAGGCTCCCGAGCGCGTCAGCCGGCTGTCACCGTGACATGCCAGCCGACGTCGCGGACGCGGCCAATTACATCCTGCAGGGCGTCCTGCAGACAGGCACCGCGGGCAACCGCGGAATCGGCCGTCCCGCGGCCGCCAAGACCGGAACGGGCAACAACGGGGACTTCGCCGCGTTCGCGGGCTACACCCCGACGCTGGCGGCGTATGTATCAGTGTTCAACCCGGAGAACCAGTTCGGTTCGGGCGCGATGCTGGGCAGCAATTCTGACTACCGCGAGGTCGACGGGTCCCTGGCGGAGCCAGGCCAGATGTTCGGTGACAACGCGCCGGGAGCTACGTGGCAGCTGACGTTCCTGCACGCCGATCTTGGCCCGCCGGTTCCGTTCGTGAGCCTCCCGGCCGACAGCCCGTTCTTCGCCGACGGCAACGGGCAGGTCGCCCCGAAGCCGGTCACCCCGCCTGGCGCGCCGAAGCGGCCGAGGGGCCCTGGGCATCCCATCAAGCCAGGTCGCTAGCAAGCTGGCGGTGCGCCCGGCTTGCCCGGCGGCTCAGTCCGGCTTCCCCGGTCCTGACCAGGGGCTGTACTGGCGCGGGACGGCGGCCTGCCTGGGGCCGTGCTGGAGGCGTCAGGCTCCGGCGAGCTGGCGGCGCACCTCGGCAGCTACCCGGCGGCCCTCCGCACGGCCGGCTACCCGCGGCGTCACGGCCTTCATGACCTGGCCCATCGCGGGCATCCCGGCCGCCCCGGTCTCGGTGATCGCGGCGGCGACCAGCGCGCCGAGCTCGTCGTCGGTCAGCTGGGCAGGCAGGTACTCGGACAGGACGGCCTCTTCGGCTCGCTCCTCGGCGGCCTGATCCGTCCGGCCCGCTGCGCTGAACGCCTCCGCGGCCTCACGGCGGCGCCTGGCCTCCCTGGTGAGTATCCGCCGTACCTCGTCGTCGCTCAGGTCTCGGGACGCTTGCCCGGCCACCTCTTCGTTCGTGACCGACGTCAGCGCCATCCGCAGGGTCCGGGTTCGCGTCTCGTCTCGCGCCTTCATCGCCGCGGTGAGATCCTCGCGGAGGCGGTCCTTGAGTGCAGACATGGGGCCATCCTGCCGTGATGGCCGCGAGCGGGCAGAGCCGGGGCGCGCAGGCGCTGGCACTGCGACCAGCATGGCACCATGTGTGAATGCGAGCACGAACCCTCCTGGGCTCCGTCGCGGTGGCTGGCGCTGCCGGAGTCGGCTATGCGGCGATCATCGAGCGAAACTGGTTCGTGCTGCGCAGGTACGAGGTACCCGTGCTGCCTGCCGGTTCGGCGCCGCTGAGGATTCTGCACATTTCCGACACCCACCTGACTCCCGGCCGGCATCGCCTGCTGTCGTGGCTCCGCTCACTGGATGCCCTTGAGCCCGACCTCGTGGTGAACACCGGGGACTCCATCGCCCACCGCGACGCGGTCAGGCCGTTCCTCGAGGCAATCGGCCCGTTGCTGGAGCGCCCCGGCGTCTTCGTCTACGGGTCCAATGACCTGTACTCGCCGGTGCCGAAGAACCCGGCACGATACCTCTGGCGCACCAGCGCGGACGAGCACCGGCGGCACCGGCCTGACCTCCCCTGGCGGGAACTCGGCGACGGGATGGAGGCCGCCGGCTGGCTGAACGCCAACAACAGGCGGGCCCGGCTCAAGGTTGGTGATCTCGATATCGAGGTAGCCGGGGTGCATGATTCGCACATCGACCGCGATCGTTATGACCAGATCGCGGGTGCCGCTGATCCGGCGGCCGACTTGCGGCTTGGCGTCATGCACTCGCCAGAGCCAGCCGTACTGGACTTGTTCGCGGCCGATGGCTTCGACCTGCTGCTGGCCGGTCATACCCACGGCGGCCAGATCTGCCTGCCTGGCATCGGCACGCTGGTGACCAACTGCGGGATCGACCGGGCCCGGGCCCGCGGGCTGCACCGGCACCCGGAGGTGCCCGACGGCGGCCCTGACATTCCCGGACGGCCCTGGCTGCATGTTTCGGCTGGCCTTGGCACCTCTCCCTGGGCCCCGCTCCGCTTCTGCTGTCGGCCGGAAGCAGCGCTGCTCACGCTGGTGCCCAGGATCAGCTAGACTTTTCCAGCGGTCGGCGGGGTGTGGCGCAGCTTGGCAGCGCGCTTCGTTCGGGACGAAGAGGCCGCCGGTTCAAATCCGGCCACCCCGACCACTGAGCTGCACGTAGCAGCCTGTTTTCGTAATCAATTTCGGCTGCCGAGATTAGCCGGTTCCCGTAGTTGGGAGTGAGCGGAAACCGACCCTGCCCGGCCGGCCTCGCTGACCAGCGGTAACGCTCCCCTTTTTGCCAGGGCGCGCGGGAGCGGCGCCAGACCGCTGCCTCGGTGATGGGATGGCCCCCGGAGGAACTCCTGCCATACCCATCGCGACCTGCTGCGGGTGAGTGAATCCGAGCGAGCGCCTCCCCGCCAGCCACGAAGCCGTGATGCTGTGGGCCATGATCGCCCTTATGACGCAGCGCCTTGCCCAGCCGCGACCCGATTAACCACGCACTCGCTTAGTCCCGCCCAGGGGGCGGGCGAAGCCTAGCGCGGGATCTATTCATCGGATAATCCGACCGGGGAGATGCCATGGCTGAGAAAGCTCTGGTCGTCTACGCCGCAGCGTACGAGACGGCCGAAGCCGCGCTGGCGGATCTGGACGCCATCGAGCAGCTGCACAAGGACGAGATGGTCGGCCAGTACGACGCGGCCGTGATCAACAAGGAGGACGGCAAGCCCCGCGTCGTCAAGCGGATGGACCGCCCGCACATGGCGGCGGCTCAGCATCGTTATGCCTTCTGATCCGCAGATACCCGCGCGGGTTCCCGGATGAAGGCGAGTTTCCCACCAGAGCAGGTCCCGTCGTGTCTTGCTCACCTGCCCCCTCATCCCTGCGATTGCTGTGCCGGGGGCGGGAGGCCTGGGAGGTGGGGGCGCGCTGATGGCGAGGTGCCCGGGTGGCGGGAGGAGATCCGGACCCGCAGCGCCGCGGGCCGGATCGTGAACCGCAGCGGCGGGCTCAGGTCGACCGCCTCGCCATCAACCCCGGCCTGCACTGGTGCTGGGGCACTCACCTCCATACGGGGCGCGCTCCAGGCCCGCCCTGGTGGGAGCGGGCCGTCGCCGGGTACGTCGAGGACGACGATCCCAAGCTGGCCGGTATCGAGCGTCGGGCGGGTGCCTTGGGCCAGCGGGCGATCAAGCGCGTAGGGGTTGTTCGACACGAGCACCACGGCGAGATGACTGTGCTCGCGGCCCAGGTCATCGGCCAGGCGCAGCGCGGGCGCCTTCGCGCTCGGCCCCAACACCTCAGCGGCGGTCTCCAGGAGCGTACGCACCTTGGCATCGCGATAGGCCGGCCTGCGAACCGCATCACCGTAGATGCCGAGCGAGACGTTGTTGAGAAATATGCGGCCATTCACCTCCGCCATGTCGATCTGGCGCTCGACCCCGTCGGTAAACGCGTCGAGGGCACCAATCACGTCGTTCCGGTCCACCCCCACGTCGAGCGCGAAGTGGTTGCGCGTCCCGGCCGGAACGCACACAAATGGGATTCCGTGCGCAGCCGCCACCGCGGCCACTACCGCTAGCGACCCATCACCACCAGCCGCCCCGAGCGCGTCCGCGCCGGCCGCCGCGGCCTTTCCGGCCAGCGCCGCCAGGTTCTGGCCCGGGTCGAGGATGACGGCCTCGATCCCCTGTTCGCGCGCCCGCTCGGCAACCCGGGCGCGTGCGGCCTTGCCGCCACCCGACCTCGGATTGACGAACAACACAGGCCGGCGCGGCGGATCAGCGGGCCGCCAGCCATGACGTGACAGCCGTTGCTCTGAGGGGTTCATCGCGGATGTGGGGAGCATGGACGGATGGCGGCGGCGTCAGGGGCGGCCAAGGTACCTCCCGGTGCCTAGTATCTCTCGGGCTTGGGATCCCGCGTCCCGTGGCCACCCTGGGTTGCTGACCGGAGGCGGCCGGTGGCATCGTCGCGGCTGTCACCAGGTGTCAATGGCAGGGAGCGGGAGGGCCACGAGGCGGGCGGCTTCGGGAGCGGGGACGCCCAGCAGGCGCAGCACGGCCTCGGCGAACTCATCCACGGTCGTCTCGTTGACGCGTTCCGGATGCCGCTGGCACATCCGCAGCAGCCCGAGCAGGCCGCCGGCCGCGGCGCTGAGCGCGATCTCCGCCTCGGCCGCGATGAACCGGCCCGAGGCCTGCCCCGCCTGGATGTCGCGCAGGGCACGCGGCGCCAGGCCGCCGGGGATGTCCAGCAGGTCCAGGCCGACGCCGGCGAGGAACCCGGCGATCTCGGGATGGGTCCAGCCGAGACGCCCGGAGATCCGCAGGCCCACGGCGAACAGCTCCGCCGGGTCGCTGATGCCGGCGCTGGCGCGATCGATCATCTGCCCCCAGCGTTCCAGCACCTCTTCCGAGGCGGTCTGGAACAGCTGCTCCTTGGTGTCGAAGTGGTTGTAGAACGACCCGAAGCCGATGTCGGCCTCCTCGGTGATCTCCTGGATGCTCGCCCGGTCCCCGCGGCCCTCGGCGATCAGCCGCACCGCGGCGTCGGTGAGGGCCTGCCGGGTGCGGGCCTTGCGCCGGTCCAGCCGCGACACCTTCGGCGCGCCGGCTGCTGATGCTGCCTCTGCCATCACTGCTCCTCCTGCCGTTCACCTAGAAAATTAGCGGCCACGTTCGCCGTGGCCAGCCCACGGCCGCCGCGGACCGATCGTTGGTCAGCATTCATCTCGGTAGAACTGATCATCATTACTGATTACTTATAACAGTGCTGACTGTACCTGATGCGGAACCGATGCGCATCTCCGCCGCAGGCGTCTGGCTCTTCTGTTGCGGCGCGGGAAGGATCTCGCGGGGCTATGTGGTGGAGGGCCATCGCTCCTCGGGTGCGGCCTGTCCCGCCCAGGCAACAAAGAGTCGTGCTACCAGCAGGCCGAAGATGAATCCGCCCACGTGGGCGAAGAACGCGACCCCGCCGCCGTTCGCCTTGGCGTTGAACAGCCCGAAGTTCCCTCGATGAGCTGGTGACGGAACCAGAGCCCGAGGAAGATCCAGGCCGGGATCCGGACCAGGAACGCGGGGAAAGATGTTCGTGCGGACCCGGGAGCCGGGGTAGAGGACGAAGTAGGCGTATCGCGGAATTGAGGTTCGGCAGCTCGTAGAACACGGCGAAGTTGGCGACGATCAGCAAGACATTGACGATCGGGAACCGTCGCGCCGGAACGCCGTCTGACAACGGAAGCATTTCAAGACCTCTCTCTCGAAGCTGCTGCCGCCGGACCGGCCCAGGCGTCGGGTTCAGCCGGGTAGCGGCTAGCCGGATACGCCGGGGCCGAAGGACCTGACCCGGGGCATGGCCGCGTCGCCGAGGTGCGGGAGGCCGAAGATGTCCTCGATGGTGCGCAGCAGCGAGTAGTGGTTGTAGGGGACGGTGCTGACGGTGCCGGGCCTGATCAGCGGGGACAGCAGGACTGCGCCGATACGACCGCCGCCGGGTCCGGTCTTGCCAGGTTCGGGCACGTCGGGGTAGGCGGGGCTCAGCCCGGAGGTCTCGCCGCAGCAGGCGGCGGCGTCGCCGCCGTCGTCGAAGGTGACCACGATGAGAACGCCGTCCCGGTAGGCGGGCGCGGCCATGATCTTGGGCGCCCACTGCGCCAGGAACGCGTCGGCTTGCGCGAGGCCGCCGGGCGCGCCGGTCACGCACGGCGCGTCGTGGCCGTCGTTGCACAGGTTGGGGGCAAGGAAGGAGAACGCCGGGGTGGTGCGGGCCTGGGCCAGGTCGGCGGGCAGCGGCCGGAACGACACGATGTGCGCGGCGCAGAAGGCCTGGTTCGCGGTGACTGACCGGAAGAACGTGAACCCGTCGTGGCGGGCGGCGTACTGGTCGCCTTTCTCGGCCTTCTGGGTGTGGTCGCCGACCCAGGTGGCGGGGTGGCCGCAGGCCGGCCCGCGGGCCGTGGCGACAGTGTGGTCGCGGGCCGGGTCGTTGCCCATGTCCTGCAGGTAGGCCGCCCAGCTGCGCCCGGCGGCGGACAACTGGTTGCCCAGCGTAGGGACCGCGGCCGGGTAGACGCAGCCCTCGCCGAGGACCTGGCGGTACGGCCCGGCCGCCACGGCGCGGGGGAACGGCATCCAGACCGGGCAGTCGGCCTGGGTGGCGCCGCGGAGCCGGACCCGGCCGCGGCGGCGGTAGTCCCGGAGCCCGGGCGGTCGGCCGTGCCGGTGCAGGCGGCCAGCACCAGGGAGAACATCGCGGTGGCGAGCGGCCACCGCCGGCTCCTCACGATCAGCATGCTTACCTCCACACGCCCGCACCGGCTAAGTGGTTGACCCCGCAAGTAACTGGGGGGTTGTCAGGCCGCCAGCAGCGTGCTAGCCGGGGCGGGCGTCTCGACCTCGATCCGCCTCAGCATCCGGGTGAGGTCGGCGCTGGTGAATTCCCAGCTGAACGGCTTCGCGGTCTTGCTGTACCGCTGCACGAAGGCCAGCAGCGTGGACGCCAGCTCGGCCAGGTTCGCGAAGTTGTTCGGCGATATGACCTTCTTCTGGATGATCGAGAAGAAAATCTCGATCTGGTTCAGCCAGGACGCATGCACCGGCGTGTGGATCATGATGCAGTTGGCGTACTTGTCTTTCAGCCGCTTGATCGCTTTCTTCCCGCGGTGGTCCGAGCCGTTATCGACGATCACGAATACCCGCTGGGCCTTGTTGTAGCGATCCTGCGCCATGTAGATGTCCATCAGCGCCATGAACGGCGCGATCCCGGTCGTGGGCGGGCAGGTCGCGGTGACCTCGCCGGAGTGGATGTCTTTGCCCGCAAGAAGCGCCAGCCCGCCTGCCCGGTTGTATTCATGCTCGACCCTCGCCGGCTTACCCGGCTGCGCTGGCGTACTGGGATGGCAGCGGGCCCGTACCTGGATCGATGGTTTCGCATCGACCGACACGACGCGATCACCAGGACCCGGCGGCTTTCCCTGATACCAGCCCTGGTACAGGTCCAGAACGACCCCGGCTTTCGCGGCGAAATCAGGATCCCGCATAAAGATCCACGACTGGTACTGCCACGGCTTAACCGGATTCTCCGCCAGGATCCGCAGCACCGACGACACCGACACCGCGTTCACCAGGCCCCGCTCCAGCAGCTCCGTACGCAGCTCAGGGCCGGTCCAGCGGGCCAGCGGCACCCCCGTCCGCGCCGGTAGCTGACACGCCAGCGCGCAAATCTGCGCCCGCTCCAGCGCGGTGATCTGACGCGGCCGCCCGCGGCGAGGCCGGTCCGAAAGCCCCGGCACGCCATCCTCGGCAAACCGGCGCCGCCACAGCCGCACCATATCCCCGGTGGTAACCAGCTCCCGGGCGATCCTGGCATTCGGCCAGCCCCGCGAGGCCAGGAACACAATCGCCGCCCGGAACCGATCCCGATGCGGGGTCTTGTGACCATACACGCGCTTCTTCAGCATCTTCCGCTCGCTGGCGGTCAGCACGACCGGCACAGCACGCATCCGCGGCATCAGGGCTCCCGGGGTAAATTATGCTCAGGTAATCCCCCCAGACGGGGATGATCATAGCGGGCCCGGCCGGCCCCGCCAGCACAATGAGGGACATGCCCGCCATCCCGCAGTCCACCCAGAACTCCATCACCCTGCGGCTGCTGCACCACGGCCGCGACCGCCACCCCGCGCTGGCCCGCGTCACCACGCATTTCCGCGGCCCATTCGCCTACGTCACCGGCGTGCTCCCCGACAGCACCGAGCTCCCGCTCTGCCGGCTGCGCTACGGCGGCTCGGCGCATTCCTTCGGCTTCGCGATCTACCCGGCCGCCCGCGGCCGCTACGACGACGCCGTTCTACTCACCGGATCGCCCGTCGGAACCCCGGAAGAAGCCCTCGACACCGCGTGCGCGGTACACCTCGCCGACCACGACAGCTAGACCACCGACCTCGCAGCCGTCAACCCCCCAGTTACTTCCGGGGCTAGCCACTAAGTGACAGTGAGCCGGGCCGACGATCGGCTTGGGCCTGGCTCAGGCCGCGTTCTTTTCCTTCTGGGGGGAGTTTGCCGGGTGCAGGGTCTTCTCGGTGCGGCGCAGCTCGGTGCCGCGCACCAGCATCCAGATCCCGAAGATCAGGTTGAACAGGCCGAACAGCAGCGCGAGGGTGATCGCGCCGATGCCGGGGCGGGCGCACAGCACCACGCCGAACGCGATTGTGACCAGCCCTCCCAGGATGAACATCGCCCGGGTCCCGGCCGGCTCGCCGGACCGGAAGGCGGCGAAGAACTCGGCGAGGCCGGCGATGATCGCCCACACGCCCACGATCAGCACCAGGACCAGCGCGGTCGGCCCCGGCCAGGCCAGCGCGATCACCCCGGCGGCCAGGTCGACCAGGCCGAGCAGCAGGTGCCCGAGGACCGGCCCGGCCTTGCGGCTGCTGAACGCCCGCGCGGCCTGTATGCCCGCGGCGATGAACGCGTACACGGCGAACAAGATGACCAGCGCCAGCACCGTGACTGAGGGCCAGGCCAGCGCGATGATCCCGACCACCACGGCCAGGATGCCCCGCGCGATCAGGGACGTGCTGAGTGACTTGAGCATGGCAGTTCCTTTCGCTCGCTCCGCTGCCCGGTCGCCCGGGGCGCCTCACCCCGCCGGGCCAGCGCTTGACAACACTGCTATCATAACTGATGATGAATTACAAGAGTGATTGAAAAATTCAGTAATCGAGAGTGGGAGAGCGCTCGTTGAGGCTCCGAAGCCAGGAGACGGTCGTCATGGGACTTATCAAGAAGGTCGCGAGCATCGTGAGCAACCACACCAGGCGCGAGTCGCAGGCGAAGGCTGCAAGGGCCCAGGCGAAGGCCACGCAGGCCCAGGCCGAGCGGGCCGAGGCTGAGGCGAAGGTGGCTAAGGAACAGGCAGCGGCAATCGCCGGGGCCCTGCAGAAGGACGAGGTGCACCGGCAAGCGGACCTGGAGGAGGTCGCTGAGAAAGAGGCCGAGGCCGTGCCGGACTGGCCACCCGGCCCCTGACTGCGGCATGAGGACGGCACCAGCCGGCGGAAGTGGCACGCGAGCTGACCCGCCGCCCCGATCGGCGGGCCGCCACCCTGAAGTGGCGCCCATCCGGGCGCGGGACAGATTCGGCGGAGGCTTCATCTGGTTGCCCCGTAAGGCGATCCCCAGCCACCTGAAGAACCTGGGCAACGAGGCCGCGCTGCGGGCCGCCCGCCGCGGCGAGGATCGGGTGGCGATTGCGGACCTCAGCGACTCGCTGGAGAAGATCGTCCTGGGCACGGCCCGCGGGATCGTGCTGTCACCCGAGGAGCGGAAGCGGACCGCCTTCCACGAATCCGGCCACGCCCTGCTCCGCATGCTCACCCCGGCGCCGACCCGGTCCGCAAGATCTCGATCATCCCCCGCGGGCAGTCCCTCGGCGTCACCCACCAGCACCCCAGACCGACCGGTACGACGACTCCGCCTACCTGCGCGGCCGGATCACCGGCGCGCTGGGCGGCCGCGCCGCCGAGGAGGTCATCTACGGCGACGTCACCACCGGCGCCGAGAACGACCTAGAGCACGCCAGCGACATCGCCCGGCAGATGGTGGGCCGGTGGTGAATGTCACCGGCCATCGGGCCCATCTCGGTTGCTTCCCGGCCAGGAATCATCCACGGGCACGGACGGCGTTGCCCCGGCCACCAGAGAGCTCATCGACACCGAAGCCCGCCGGATCATCGAGGAATGCTACCGGCAGGCCCTGGGAACCTGCCCGGCAGCCGGGACGGGCTGGACCGGCTGGCCCGCACGCTCATGGACCCGGAGACCCTGGACGAGGACGAGGCGTACGGCGCAGCCGGCATTCCGCCGCGACACCGCCCCGCCGCGATCGCCGGGGGCAGAGGCAAAATGACCACCCTGGAATCGGTGGCCAGGGACCGGAATGGCCATGTCAGGCGGCTGGCACGGCCAGCGTGCCGGCCGGCCGGGCCAGGCGGGCGGGCGCGCTGCGCAGGAACGCTACGGCTGCCCCGGCGCGACAGGCGTCAGCGCGGCGGTGCCGGCGGCGCCGCCGCGCTGACAGTGATCTCCTGACTACCGCGTTACCTGCGGACGGTCCCGGTCGCGCGGATGACCTGCTGCCAGGCCACCGGCGGCGCGTTCTTGCTGCACTTACCGTGTGAGCGGCCTCCGACGGCCAGGATGCTCAGCTGGTAGTGGCCGCTGCCCGTGGTCCCGGCGTAGCGGCCCGTGCCGCCGGTAATCCGGTAGGTGCCGTGCTCGCTGATGACGGCCAGGCAGGTCCCCGGGTTGAACGACTGGCGGCCGGTTCCCGATGAGTGATGGATCTTGATCGTGCCGCCGGGGAACACGAACAGCGAGGTGTTGTTGTTCTGGTTCTCGTGGTCCACGCCGGGGGCGGTGAAGAGGCCGGTGGCGATGACCGAGTCGGTCGGCGAGGTAGCCGACGTGGTCATCATCTGGAAGTGCTCGGTTCCCGAGACTGCCGGGTGCGTGCCGTGGCTGCTGGCCATGGCCTGGCCATGGCCACGCCGGTCCCGCTGGCCAGGGCGGCCACGGCGGTGGCGCCGATGACTGTCGCGATGCTCTTGCGCATTGCCGGATCCTTTCTGGGGCGGCCG
>Ga0187872_10000220_pt1 | contig 69331 bp, 57 predicted proteins | sample June2016WEW_16_4_FD_132973 | JGI IMG/M metagenome (GOLD analysis project Ga0187872, IMG submission 132973) | Peatland microbial communities from SPRUCE experiment site at the Marcell Experimental Forest, Minnesota, USA - June2016WEW_16_40 | ecosystem: Environmental > Terrestrial > Soil >... | reverse complement strand
GAGGTGCGGGCGGTACTCCTTCAGGATCGGATGGAAGCGGTGATAGCTGAAATGCGAAGTGATCGGCGCGGCGAATTTCAGCGGCGAGTGCAGGAACGCGCGCTTCAGCGATTTGCCGTCGGGCGTGTAGTAGGCGGCATCGCCGTAAGGGTCGTGGAAGAGCACGGCGCGATAGGCGCGGCCCGAGTTGACGTACTCGGCGGCGAGGATGCGGCCGTAGGAGAGCGTTTCGCCGTTCGCGAGAGTTTTCTTTTCGACGACCACGCGGAAAGTGTCGCCGTGCCGCGGGTCGGTGTAGAAGTCGAGGTCGTACGCGAAAATCGCGGCGAAGCGCATCGCGAGTTCGGGCTTTTCTCCGGCGTCGGTGACGGCCTGAAAGAGCGAATCGTCGATTTGGCCGCCCACGCCGACGGTGTCGGTCTGCGACGGAATCGTTTCGATTTCCGAGTGGAAATCGCCGTCCCGCGGCGCGATGGAGAGGACGTGGTCCGTGTCGATGTTGTAACGGATTTCGCGCAGCTCACCGACGACGGAGCGCCCGATGGTCAGCTCGTTGCCGGCGCGCACGTGGCGCAGATCGAAGACGGGCTGCGCGGCGGCGGTGAGGCGCGCCGCCGTCGGAGGCTCGATGCCGGACTTTTGCAGGAGCGCGGCAAACGCGAGGCCCGAAGGCACAGCGCGCCGGGTGAAGAGGACGACCTCTCGCTGAATCCGTTCCGCTTCGGCGCACGCGGCCGAAGCCTCCAGCGAAATCTTTTGTTCCGCCGAGAGGCGGACGTAGTAGGACCAGCCGAGGCAGCCCGCAGTGGCCAGCGCGAACGTCGGCCAGAAAATCAGTCGCCCCAGGTTCTTGTTCGTCACCGCTTCATGCCCTCGCCGTGCCTCCGTTCGAAAGCGGGGACAGCGTATCCCAGGCGCCCTGCGATAGAAAGGCGAAAATGTAGTTGGTGATTAGCGATTGGTGACTAGCGGCCCGTGATTGAGGCAAGAGGCCCAGCCTCGGGGGTGAGGATCGGACCAAATCGGGGCGCGGGGAACATCACTATGTTGCATGCTCTTTCGGTAGTGGAATGCGCGACTGATACGTATGGAAGCGATGGGCGAGATGGTCCGCGTATGGTGTCTGAAGTCTGCATCTCCTCCGTACTAGTCCCAGTCTCAATCTTTCGTACAGCTCATCTGTTGGTATCGAAAAACACAGTCTAAAATCCACGGCTAGGGCGGGCAGTCCGACGCCGAGGGCGTCTTGATCGGCTGAGGCGCTGTTGAGAAAAAGGGGCGGCGCAGCGGCGCGTCCGAGTGCATGCTGCGATAGGAACAGCGCAAAGGTTTGCGTCTGACACCGGAGATTTATGTCGGAGCTGAAGCTCCGACCCCCTAAAGAGAACAACAGCAAAAGCAGATCCCTCGAACTGATCTCCCAGGCTCGACTAACCGTCGACCTGGGGGCCCTTTCTTAGGATTATCAGCGGAACCAGCCGGAATCGGCGCCGTCTTTGCGGCCTTCGTCGGCGAGTTCCTCCAACTGGGCCTCGAGGCGTTGTTTGCGATCCTCGAGGTCTTTCAGCTCCGCGTTTCGGTCGTGAATGACGATGACGCCTTGCGAAAGGCCGGCCGAGGGATCGAATGACGCGGGCCCCGCCTTGGCGATTTCGGCCTTCTTTGCGTCGATCTGCCGATCGACATCGGCAATCTGGTCCTTGATGGCTTGCGCCCTCTTGCGCCAAGACGCCTCGTCTTTGGAAGCGGAGGATACGTTTCCTTGACCGGCGCTGGAGTTGTCGCCGCCCGTGGGACCACCCGAGGAGCCGTCGCCGACCACGGAAATCGTCCCGTGTACGCTCGACAGATTATCGTCGGTGAAGACGTGCTTCGCTTTGGGCTTGTCTTTTTGCGCGTTCGCCGCGCGCGCCGCATCGCCGAGCGATTGCGGGTTATCTCCGGAGCCTACTTGCGCGGCCGCCTCCGATGGCGATGCTGTTTGCGGCGGCGTCTGGGACTGGCTCTGCGATTGCGCTTGAGGCTGCGCGGGCGGCGTTGTCGCCGACTGCGCCATTGCCGAAGGCGCGGCAATGAATGGCAAAAAGAATGGTAAGAGGAGCACGGCCAAAAGGAGGACTCCCGACCTGGAGCAGGTGTTGCTCAGAATGGCAGACATGGGTTGAACGTTTTCCCGGCAGCATCTCATCGGTGATCTCCCGCTAGCAGTAGATATTAAGAAAACGATATCCGCACCGGGCGGGGCGGTCAAGGAAGCCGGGACGTTGTGTTTCGCAGAGTAAACCTGTCCGCGCAGACAGGCGGATTCGCGCAGCATGGACTATGCCATGCCCCTACGAGCGCGACCGGAAGCCGGCGTAGGTGAGGTAGATGCCGAGAGCGAGAGTAATCGCGACGTAGAGGTAGTAAAGCTGTCCGTACCGAAGGCCGCCGAGGAACAAATTCACTTGCGCGTCGGGAGACAGGAACAAAAAGAGCAGGCCTTTGATCAGCGTTATCCAGCCGATGAGGGTGACGATGACCGGGAGTGGGCCGCCTGACCAGACGTTGTGGCACAAAACGATCGCCAGGCCAGCGAACAGCGTGAGCACGCCGAGGATGAGCAGCAGCGGCTGGTTGTGAAGCAGCGCGGTCACCGTGTCCACGGTCGCGCGTCCGCGCACGAGCATGGCCAGCGCGACGAGAACGCAGTAGAGCCCAAGCAGCCTGCTAAGAAACGTTGTGCGTGGAGACATAGCGTCCTCAGAGCCGCTGGGGCCGGAATTGCTATCTTGACCGCCCGGCCGACCGACAATGTATATCCGACGGGACCGACATGCAATGAGTAGTGGCGAGTGGCGAGGCAAGGAGAGACGAAGTGGCGAGTGGTAGTAATTGAAGAGATAAGAACACGCTGGAGTTACCGACAAGCGCGAAAGAGTTCCCGATTGGCAATCACCGGTGAAGTCTATCGAGCCAAGGAGCATGAATCGAGGCTAAGATCATCTTAAGATTGTCAGACTTGGGAACAGAGGTTTCGGAACAACCGTGAAAAAATGGAAATGTGTTGTGTCGTTTCCCGGCGACAGCATGTACTTGCGCCTGCAAGAGGCCGCGGCAAAAGCCACAGCGGAGCGGCTTGGAGTGGAACTGCACGTAGTGAGCGCGGAGATGGATCCGGTGCTTCAGAGCCAACAGTTGCTGGGATTCGCCCAATCGCGAACCGAGCGGCCGGACGGCATCCTGCTTGAGCCGGTGAGCGCCGCCGGATTGCCGCGCGTGGCGGAGGCCGCGGTTGCAGCGGGAATCGGTTGGGTGGTGAGCAACGCGCAGGTGGAATACCTCGAGACACTGCGCAAAATCGCGAAGGTTCCGGTGTTCGCGGTGTCGCAGGACCACGTGGAGGTGGGGCGGATTCAAGGGCGGCAGGTCGGCGCGATGTTCCCGGAAGGCGGAACGGTTCTTTATTTGCGCGGGCCGGCGATGAGTTCGCTGGCGTCGAGGCGATTCGAAGGGCTGGACGGCGGCAAACCGAGGAACGTCGAGGTGAAAAGCCTGAAGGTGCAAGGCTCGACGGCGGACAACGCGTACAACGCGGTGTGTTCGTGGCTGAGTCTTTCGACCGGGAAGCCGGAGGGGACGCAGATCATCATGTCGCAGAACGTGGACTTCATTTTCGGAGCGCGAAAGGCGTTCGAGAAGAATACGGCCGAACCGGAACGGACGAAGTGGCTCGCGCTGCCGTGCGCGGGCGTCGGCGTCCGGAGCCAGATCAAGCCGCTGGTGGATCAGGGAGTGCTGCGCGCGGCAGTGGAGACTTCGTTGACGATGGATACGGCGCTCGAAATGTTGGTGCAGGCAATGAAAACGGGATCGCAGCCGCGGGAAAAGACGTTTGTCGAAGCGCAGTCGTACCCAAGCCTGGAAGAACTCGCGAAGAAGCGGAGCGGAGTAAGGACGTAGTGAAGAGGTGGCTAGTGGCTAGCGGCGGCGGGGATTGGGACGGCTTATCGGGGCGGGGGAATTCGTAGACGCCCCACGGATCGGAAGCGATGAGAATGCGATCGGCCTCGACGAGAATAGACGCCGGTTTCAAAGACGCACCGTCTGAGATCGCCAGGTAGTACATGTCGAGGCGATTCCCGCTGCTATCGAGGTGCACGAGGGTATCGCCGACCGCGGTCCACACGTCCTGGGTTTGCGGGTCGACGCCAACGGCGGTGATCACCGGCTTCTCCTGCGCACCTCTGGAAGGATTGTCGAGTGAAACGCGCAGATTGGCTGAGGCACGGTACATTCCGAAGCCGGGACGGCCATGTTCAAAATGATCGCCGCCATCTGGGAAGTGACCGGTGAAGTCGGGCCTAGCCCCGCCCTCGCCGCCTCCGAATTCTCCTCTCATAAATCCCCCGCGGAAAGGATCGCCGAATCCCATACCGAACATGCCCGGCATCATCAATCCTTGACCAAAACCCGACTCCAAACCCGCCATGGTATTCGCGCTGAACAGCGAGGAATCCACGCTCAAATCCTCGGAGCCGCCGTCCGCCGCCGTGTAGCTGAGAACGTTTCCGTCCACGGCCGCGTCTCCTGAAGAAGTTGTCGAAGCAGAAGAAGGCGACGCGGCAGAAGATGATGCTGCCGAAGACGCCGCTCCTGCGCCGCGGCCGCGGGGCTCCCTCTCCCCAACCGAAAGGGCTTTCAAAGAGTGCAGATCGGTCCACGCGCTGACGGTCGTGGGCATGCTGAGGCCTGACATCGTATAACCCAGGTCGACTTCGCGCCCGGTGCGCCTGGCGAGCGGCCCAAACGTCTCGGCGGGCATAACGGAATCGTAGGCCGAGTAGCCGAAGCGGTCGAATCGCTGGAGAGTGGGATCGGGAAGCGACGTGAAGGCAAAATAGATGTTCCCCGCGGAGTCACCGGTGATTCGGCCGCGGTCGATCACGGGTTGCGCCGAGGGTTGCACCGCGGATTCCGTCGAGGATTCGGCACCGGGCTCGTCGGCGGGATCACCGAAGGTGCGGACGGTGGCGCCGCGCTCGTCTATGATTTGCACGAGGCGCTTCGACTGCAAGGTCGTGACGGCGAATTGGCCGTCGGAGAGAGCAACGACGGAAGTCGGGGCGGTCACGTGGATCGCGGCGACGAACGAACCGTCCGGCGCAAAGATTTTGACGGCGTTGCCGCCGCGATCGGCGACGAAAAGACGCCCGCGCGAGTCGATGTCGATCGCCACGGCGTAACGGATCGTGGCGCCGTGTGAATTGGCGTTTGGAAACTGATCGATGCGCCTGCCGGCCGCGTCAAAAATCAAGATTTCGCTGGCGGGTTCCGCGAGGATGAAGTAACGGCCGGAGGCATCCCGCTTCATTGCGGCGACGCCAGGGCCGACGGCTGGAAACACACGCGAGCGGGCGTGAAGCACGTTGTGGAGGCCTTGTCCTGAAACGCACGGAACAGAGACGACCGTGAACAGGACGACAACAGCCACAGCAAGAAGTCCGAGCCGCTTACTGCCGATCATTTTCCCGCCCGCCCCCTGCCTCACCCTTGACCCAGAACCAAAGAATACTAAATAGTATTTCCGTCAGGCTGCGCCAAAAGTTCCCGAGGAATGGCGACGCTGCTCCGGCTAGCTCACGCTCGATTCGGGTCTGCGGGGCAAAATCGGGGAAGGGATTCGTGTGAATAGCTCGTCCTTGATCTTGTGATATTTCTCGTACGCCACGGTTTCCGCGGTACGTTGTTTGAGAAGATCGTGATACGACGTCCAGCTCGACGGGTCCCTGGGTTCGGCCAAGAGCACGCTGAGCCGTTCAGCTTCCAAGGAATAATCGCCAAAAGCCTCATCCATTCTGCTGAGCAAAATCGTGCATCCTAAGTCTTCCACGTAAGGTTCTCCCTTGAGAGTGCGGCATAAGCATGACTGATAATTCAGGAATTAGCTATAGTACTGAAGGTTCCGCCTCCGCCAAGCTTGGGAGCATCGTCTTGCCCCCGTGGGCTTTCGGTTTTGCGTGGCCGTCGACCGTCGGAAAGATCGGAACAGAGAATGGCGCCGCGTCGCGCGCTATGGAAAGCGCTCGATGGCAATAGTTCGATTACCGATTACTGTTAGTCGGATCCGTCCGGCCCGAGGAAAAACTTGTTATGGCACCGAATCAGGAGCAACAGCGTACGTTATATGGAGGCGCAGTATCCGTCAAGTGATTGTTCCGGTTCGTTTTTGTCGATGCCGTAGTGTTCATTGCCAGCGCATCTGGCAGTTTTTTCTCGAGGGATTCACAAATGTGCTTGACAAGCCCGCGTCGTTCAACTTACGTTGATCGTCTGTTGGGGTTTTGTGCGATCGAACCTTTCAACCCGCCGCTGTTGTTGCTGTCGATAGGCCTCCGCCAGCTTCTCGCGCGATCACTCTCACTTCGTTTTTGGAAACTTAACTGAAAGGAACGATTTTCTAGCGTAGCGACATTATGGCGCGGTCGCCGAGTGGCAAGGCAATGGTCTGCAAAACCTTTATCGGCGGTTCGATTCCGCCCCGCGCCTCCAAGAATCACGAAGTTTTCGGGGGGGGGCATGTATGAGAGTTACATCTCACAGTAGATTTGGAGTCCTGGCTCTTCTGGCGTTGCTGGCCTTTTCTGCCTCGGCTCAATCGGTAGCCGGGTTATGGGAAGGAACCGTGCTCGTTGACGGTCTGACGATTCCGTTCCGTATTGAAATTACTGGCGCGGGGTCGCACGTCAAAGGTGCGTTTCTCAATGGCGATCAGAAAGTGACCTCGACGGGCGGGCAATTCGATCATGGAGCTGTGGTCTTGGACTTTGGCGAGTATGCGGAGACGTTGCAGGCGAATCTGAAGGATGGCCAGCTTGAGGGCACGATCGACGGCAAGTTTGGGCCTGGACCGCGCAGCTCATTGCCTTTCCAGGCAAAGCGCTTCGTTGCCGCACCGGACCCGGCGGTTGGCAGCGTTCCGTCAATTCACGGTCTGTGGGAGATTGAAGTCAAAAGCTCCAAGGGCGAGTCCGCCTGGCGCTTCATCGTGCGGCAGTCAGGAGCCAACGTGTCCGCAGCCATTTTGCGAGTTGATGGCGACACCGGTTCACTCACCGGAAGGTACAAGGATGGCGCGTTTCTGCTCAGTCACTTCTCCGGCGAGCGTCCCTATCTTCTCGAGGCGAGGCTTCAACAGGACGGCAGCCTGCTGATCGATTTGAGCGATTACAACGGCAAGAGAGAGCTGTCGGCCTACCGGCCGGCGGATGCCCGCGCCAAGGGCCTGCCCGAGCCAACCGATCCCGCTCGGCATACGAAGGTCAGCGATCCGAACGAACCATTTGCATTCAGTTTTCCGGACGTCGATGGGCACATCGTTTCAAATTCCGACGCTCGCTTTCGCGGGAAAGCGGTGCTGGTAAATATCACGGGCAGTTGGTGCCCCAATTGCCACGACGAAGCCCCATTCCTTGCGGAGCTGTATCGGAAGTACCGGGGGCATGGTCTCGAGATCGTGGCGCTGGATTTCGAGGAGCAGGAACAGCTGAAAGACCTGACGCGGCTTCGCGGGTTCATCAAGCACTACGGAATCGACTACACGGTGCTCGTCGGCGGCGAGCCCGATCAGGTCAATCAGAAAATACCGCAACTGATTAACCTCAACTCGTGGCCAACGACGCTCTTCATCGGGCGCGATGGTCTCGTCAAAGGCATTCACGTTGGTTTTGCAAGCCCAGCCAGTGGGAATTTCAATACCGAGCTGGAACAAGAAGTCACGGCTCAGGTTGAAAGCCTTCTGGCAGAAAACCAACGAGGGTCGCGCTGATGTTTTTCAACAAGGCATCAGCGAACGACGATACGCGCCGAGTGGCGCCGGCCATGCGGGTTCCCTCCCCCCACCACCCATCCGGGAATCTCACGGCGCGTGGCGCCCTCCGCGCGTATCACAATTTTTCGTCAGCTTGGACCGCTGAGTAAGGAGTACGGGTCGGCCACCAATCCACTCCCCTCCAAGGAATGCTTCATTCAAGACCCTGCGCAGCCTTCAAGCCCGGCGCAACTCGGGCGGAACGCAAGTGTGTTATAAGTCTGGCGCATGATGAACATTCGCCAAGGGTCGATCCGTCTGTTCCGCTTCGCCGGGATCGATCTGTTCTTGCACTGGTCCTGGTTACTATTCGCGGCGTATGAAATCCAGTCCCGAGCGGGAAGCTATTCTTCTCTCTCATGGAACGCCCTGGAATATCTGGCGCTGTTTCTGATCGTGATGGTTCATGAGTTTGGCCACGCGCTGGCCTGCCGGCAGGTGGGAGGGACGGCGAATCAGATCGTGCTGTGGCCGCTCGGCGGGGTGGCATACGTGAACCCGCCGCCGCGGCCGGGCGCCACGCTTTGGAGCATCGCGGCGGGGCCCCTGGTGAATGTGGTGCTCGTTCCGATCTTGGCCGCGCTCAACATATTGAGCCGGTCGTCGGGCTGGGCGGAGACGATGCCGGACGTCTTTGCGTTTCTGCATACGGTCGCGCTCATTAACCTGGGCTTGCTCATTTTCAACATGCTGCCCATCTATCCTCTGGACGGCGGGCAGATTCTTCGGTCGCTGCTCTGGTTTGTACTGGGCCGCGCTCGCAGCTTGATGGCGGCCACGATCATCGGCTTCGTCGGCGTGGCTGGACTCATCGCCCTGGCTGTGTGGCTGCAATCCGTCTGGTTTGGCATTCTCTCCGCGTTCATTCTGATGAATTGCTGGGGAGGACTGCAACAGGCGCTGGCGTTGTCGCGCAGAGAAAAATTGCCGCGACGCGAGGGGTTTGCCTGCCCGTCGTGCAAGGCTGCGCCACTCGTGGGATCCTATTGGATTTGCGGGCGGTGCCAGAAGCCATTCGACATCTTCGAAACGAACGCTGTCTGCCCAAACTGCAACGCCCAGTTTGGAGCAACAAGGTGTTTGGACTGCGGCGCAGTGAACCCCATCGGCCTGTGGATCGTTGCCGCCCGCGTGCCTCTCCCGCTGTAAATTCCGCGACCGTGAACCATCGCTAGATTCCTGCCGACTGCGCGAGCGCTAGCCGCCGGCGATCGCACCGATGATCAAGAACGGCTCCGACCCGGACGCGACCGGGCCGGGCAGCGGGGTGTCCGGCAACTCGTGGGACCAATCCTCCTGGCAGGCGAAGAAGCGCAAGAACGGACGGCGCTCCTGCGTGACGTGGTCGCGAATCGTCCCGCGCAGCATCGGATAGGAGGCCTCGAGCGCGTCGAGGACCGAGCGCTGCGTGGCCTGACCCTCGACTTCGAGCCTGACCTCGCAGCCGACATGTGCAAGCGTCCGTAGATGTGCCGGGAGTTCGACTCGGATGATCGCTCTGGTTGTGGCTCGGGTCATCGATTGGGTCATGGCAGTGTCTGCACCTCCACAGATAGCACGGCCGGAAGGTCCCTGACAATGGGCGCCCAGTTATCCCCGGCATCGGCCGATGCGTACACCTGTCCCCCGGTGGTGCCGAAATACACGCCGCAGGAATCGAGCGAGTCGATCGCCATCGCGTCGCGCAAGACGTTGACGTAGCAGTTGCCTTGCGGCAGACCCTTCGTGAGTGCCTCCCACTCGTTTCCGCCGGTGCGGCTGCGGTAGACGCGCAACTGGCCATCGATTGGAAAGTGCTCCGAGTCGCTCTTGATCGGGACCACGTAGATGGTCTCGGGTTCGTGCGCGTGGACGTCGATGACGAAGCCGAAGTCGGTCGGCAAGTTCCCGCTGATCTCCTGCCATAGGTCGCCAGCGTTGTCGCTGCGCATCACGTCCCAGTGCTTCTGCATGAACAGCACGCCCGGACGCGAGCGATGCATCGCGACGTGGTGAACGCAGTGGCCGACCTCCGCATTTGGGTCGGGGATGTATTGGGACTTCAGCCCACGGTTGATCGGCTTCCAGGTCTTGCCCCCATCATCGGTGCGAAATGCGCCCGCAGCCGAGATGGCGATGAATATCCGCTGGGGATTGGAGGGATCGAGAATGATTGTGTGCAAGCCGAGCCCGCCGGCACCCGGTTGCCACTTGGGCCCAGTGCCGTGGCCGCGCAGTCCGGAGAGCTCGTGCCAGGACTTGCCGCCGTCGGCCGTGCGGAACAGGGCAGCGTCTTCGACGCCAGCGTAGACCGTATCCGGATCGGTGAGCGACGGTTCGAGGTGCCAGACGCGCTTGAACTCCCAAGGGTGCTGCGTGCCGTCGTACCACTGATGCGTCGTGAGGGGCTTGCCAGTCGCTGGGGACGTGTCGTAGACAAATTTGTTGCTCTCGCCGGCAGGCATGCTGCCCGCCGCCATCGTAAGTCCCCCTCCAGGTGTCTCCCACGTCTTGCCGCCGTCGCTCGAGCGCTGGATCACTTGTCCGAACCAGCCGCTGGTCTGCGACGCATACAGCCGATTTGGGTCAGCGGGCGAGCCCTTGAGGTGGTAAATCTCCCAGCCCGCAAAGTGGGGGCCGCTGACGTCCCATTTATCGCGCTTGCCGTCCGACGTGAGGACGAACGCGCCTTTGTGTGTGCCAACCAGAACTCGTACCTTGCTCATCCCTCACTCCTTCCTGGCTACGGTGGGCGGATTTTACTACATGACTTAGTTCATGAGCATGAAGCAATTCCGGAAGAAGGATGCGTCGCCTTCATCCAAACGGACGCAATGGTATGATTGAGTCCGCAAAAAACGAACGCAGACAATGGCTCTTGTGGACAAGACTGGGAACTTGCAGGAAGCGGTGCCGGATACCGGACCAACCGTAGTCAACGCGGTCGATACGAGGGCGATCACCCGGCGATTCGGCTCGCTCGTTGCTGTGGACCATTTGACGGTGGCGGTCCCGCACGGCTCCGTCTTTGGCTTGCTGGGGCCGAACGGTGCGGGCAAGAGCACGCTCATCAAAATGCTGACGACACTGCTGGCGCCGAGCGAGGGAACGGCGTACGTGGCCGGATTCGACATCGTGCGCGAGCCGCGCCGGGTGCGGCACAAGATCGGCTACGTTTCGCAGATGCTTTCGGCCGACGGCGATTTGACGGGCTATGAAAACCTTCTCATCTCCGCCAAGCTGTATAGCATCCCGCGCAAGGAGCGCGCGGCAAGAATCGCGCGGGCGCTCGAATTCATGAAGCTGATGCACGTCTCGGACAAGCTCGTGAAGCACTATTCGGGCGGGATGATCCGGCGGCTCGAGATCGCGCAGTCGATGCTGCACCATCCGAGCATTCTTTTCCTGGACGAGCCGACGGTGGGTCTCGATCCGTTCGCCAAGCGAGCCGTCTGGGAAGACATCCGCGACCTGCAACGCGAGTTCGGAACCACGATCCTGATGACCACGCACGACATGCTGGAAGCCGACGAGCTTTGCGAGACGGTTGCGTTCATGCACCAGGGAAAGCTGGCCGCGATTGGGCCGCCCGCAAAACTGAAGGCCGCGCTCGGAGCCAGCGCGACGCTGAACGACGCGTTCATTCACTACACGGGCGCGGCGATCACAGAAGGAGGGGACATCAAAGATGTCGCACGCACACGCCTCACCAGCCAGCGTCTTGGATGAAGGCAACCCCGCGGTCGATTTCGCGCGGCAGACGGCCGCCGTGGCCGAAGCGGACGTCCGAAAACTGATCCACGATCCGGTGGAGCTTTTCACACGCATGATCCAGCCGATGCTCTGGCTGCTGATTTTCGGCGAGGTCTTCACGCGGACGCGCGTGATCCCGACGGGCGGAATCCGCTATCTCGATTTCATGACGCCGGGAATCCTGGCGCAGAGCGTGCTGTTCGGCGCGATCTTCTACGGCATCTCGCTGATCTGGGAACGCGACCTCGGGATCGTCCACAAATTCCTCGTAAGCCCGGCGGCGCGGAGCGCGCTGGTGCTGGGCAGGACGATTTCGTCTTCGGCGCGCAGCCTTTGCCAGATGATTTTCGTCTACTTGCTCGCGTTTCTGCTGCACGTGCAGTTGCGCTGGGATCCAAGAGCCGTGGGAGGTGTGGTTGTGGCCGTGGTTCTCGGATCGTCGGTATTCTCGACGTTTTCGCTGATCGCGGCGTGCATCGTGAAGTCGCGCGAGCGGTTCATGGGCATTGGGCAGGTGCTGACCATGCCGCTGTTTTTCGCGAGCAACGCGATCTACCCGCTCAGCATGATGCCGGAATGGCTGCGCTGGGTTTCCAAGGTGAACCCGTTGACGTATCAAGTGGACGCGCTGCGGCATTTGATGATCGTCGGGGGCATGAGCTCGTTCGGCATGGGCGTCGATTTCGGAGTGATGGTGCTCGCGCTCGCGCTGATGGTGGCAATCGCCACGCGGCTGTATCCCACCATCATCAGCTGAGACCTGAGAAGGCCGACGACCGGCATCCGGCAGCGTTCTAACTTAGGCGGCAACATACTTCGCCAACCCCTGGTGCTACATAACTAGCCGACATGGCTAGAGACTACGTCAAAAGTCAAACGCGCCAAAGAGCACCTCGCCGACTTGGATAGGGAAGTCCGCAGCTTTCTGGACACTAACCCGTATAAAGTCGACGCCAAGCGCGATCCGACGTCTCGCAGGTTGATTCATTACGTCAGTAGCGTCGAACCCTCATCGACGCCGCCGATTCAAAGTGAATGAGAAACTCTAGTTTCGATTCAACGTAGCGCTGTATGAGCCGCAGATCATTGAGGCGCAATCGCTGCTCGAAACAATCCATCAAATGACTGACCTTGTCGAGGGCATCATTTCCAGCCTCAAGCCTCTCCTGAAATGAGGCTGCCTCCATGGGACTGAGCACGGTGCCTGCGCGACGGCAAGGAGCACAGCGGGCAAGAAGCATTTCAATCACTAACGTCCGCGCCACGTTTCACGCGTAAATGTCCCAGTGGTATTATCGGACGCTCTGCGACAGACTCGCGTGACGCATGTTCGTGCGCTGACTCACAAAAACGAAACGGGGAGACACGGAATGGGGAATGAAAAACGTCTCGATGTGGACCGGCTGACCGCGATCGACGTGCACGTGCACGTCGAGCACGAAGGAGAAGAAACCGCCACGGACGAGGCAGCGAAGAAATATTTCGGCGAGGGCGCGCCGCGAAGCCGCAAGGCGCTCGCAGAATATTACCGGTCGCGGAACATCGGCTGCGTGGTGTTTACGGTGGATGAAAAGCTGTCCGGCAGGCCGCAGGTGTCGAACGACTCGGTATTGCAGTTCGCCTCGGAAAATGCTGACATCATGATGGCGTTCGCCAGCATCGATCCGACGCGCGGCGCCGAAGGCGTGCGCGAGGCAAAACGGCTGATCGCGACCGGCCTGGTGCGCGGATTCAAATTTCACCCGCAGATTCAGCAGTTCTTCCCGAACGACCGGCTAGCGTATCCGCTCTACGAAGTGATTGCGGAAGCGGGCGTGCCGGCGCTGTTCCACACCGGCCACAGCGGAATCGGCACGGGCGTGCCCGGCGGCGGCGGAATCCGGCTGAAGTACGGCAATCCGATGTACATCGACGACGTGGCGGTGGATTTTCCGAACATGCCGATCATTCTGGCGCACCCGTCGTTTCCGTGGCAGGACGAAGCGATTTCGATGTGCCTGCACAAGCCGGAGGTGTACATCGATCTCTCGGGATGGTCGCCGAAATATTTCGCTCCGAACCTGATCCAGTACGCAAATTCGCTGCTGAAGACGAAGGTGCTCTTCGGGTCGGACTACCCGCTGATCACTCCGGACCGCTGGATGGCGGACTTCGCGAAGATCGCGATCAAGGATGAAGTGCGTCCGCTGATTTTGAAGGAAAACGCGATGAAGCTGTTCGGGCTGAAATCGAAGGCGGCGTGAAGGCCAGGCGCTACTGGGAGGTGGAGGAGGTCGAGACTATGCTCGCTCGACTTTGTTCGGAATAGAACGAGCCCTGCGATCCCTTCGGCGAATCGGACTCCGCAAAGTAATTCCGTTCGTGGAGGCCGCGATAGATGCGGCCCGCAATCTCAGATGCGTGGGGCCCGCTGATGATGCGGCTGCGCCCGTGCAGTAGGACGACGAGCACGATTTTCGGATGGGCCTCGTCGGCATAAGACGCGAACCAGCCGAGGCGTCCGCCGAGGTCTTCGTCGTTGCAAGTGCCGGTCTTGCCGAGAGCCTGCTCACCGTAAGGGTCATAGCTTTGCCGTGCGGTGCCGTAGAGAACGGCGGCGAGCATGCCGTCGCGAAGATCGGGAAGCAGCGGCGCAATATCGAGCTGCTGCCGGAGGCGCGGCTGAAAATCCTGGCGATCCTGCTCGGTCCGCGGATATTGGAGGTAATACTGATTGCCGCCGTTCGCGAGCGTTCCCACAAGCGAGGCAAGCTGAAACGGCGTGATGCGGATGCCTTCGCCGAAGCTCGACATACGGGCTACGCCGCCGAACAACGGAGGCGACGACGGTACGGACCCGGGCTGCTCTTCAGGAATGTTGTAGCCCACGCGCTGGCCGAGACCGAGAAGCTCGTCGTACTTGATTACGCGATCGAAGCCAAGTTTCGATCCAACGGATTCGAAAAATTTGTTGTTGGAATGCGCCATGGCCTCGGTGAGGTCCATATAGCGCCGGCGGCCGACCTGAAGCATCGTATCGCGCGTAATCACGCCTTCCTGAAGTCCGGCGAGCGCAACGAACGGCTTGATTGTGGAGCAGGGTTCCAAGGCAGCGGAAAACGCCATCTTCTGATTGACAACCGTCAGGATGCGGCCGGTAGTTGGATCGACCGCGACCACCGCGCCTTTTTCGTGGCCGAGCGCGTCCACGGCGATCGCGCGGATCTCGGGGTCGTCATACCCGGTGACGTCGTCCTTGGCAGGGTCCACGCTCTCCACGACGCGCGGGCGATGCTTGTGCGCCGGACGCGCCGGCGGCGCCGCAAATACCCCACCGAAATTGCCGGCGAGCACAAGACACAGGACCGCGACTGCCTTATGGAGAGCTGGGTTCCGATGCATATATTCTTTCGATGCCGATCTTGCCTGAGGTGGAAGCCAAAAACCAGTCTAAGGAAGGCCGGTGCGGCTTCGCAACCTGAAAGCAGACCCCATTTTCCATCAAGACGTAGGCCCAAATCAACTGGCCGGGTGGACAGTCTTTGCCTAGGGCCCGAACGCTTGGCCCCGGCGTGTGCGGGGCGTATGATGGCGCGGTCCTAGCGAAAAGGAGAACAGCGATGACACCTGCCGAACGCGAACTTGCCCTGAGCCAACTTGCCGAGAGCCGCGAGAGGCTGCTGCGCATGGCGCAGAGGCTTTCGCGCGAGCAATTGCACTACCGTCCCGCGCCGGGACGGTGGACGGTTGCCGAATGCGTGGAGCACATCACGACAGTCGAAGGGCGGGTGCTCGGCCTGATTCAAACGACTTTGGAAACCGGTCCCGATTCTTCCAAGCGCAGCGTCATGGAAGGCAAGGATGCTGCGCTGATCGCCGACGTGGCAGGCCGCGTGACCCGTTTCCAGGCACCGGAGATTCTGGCGCCTACAGGCCGATGGCCGGATGACCAGTTATTGAAGGAATTCGAAGGGGCACGCCAGCGAACGCGGGATTTTGCCGCCAGCACTGCCGCGGATTTGAGGCGCCACTTCTTCCGGCATCCCGTACTCGGCGAGCTCGACCTGTATCAGTGGCTGCTTCTGATTGCGGCGCACTGCGACCGCCACCGCGCGCAGAGCGAAGAGGTGATGGCCGGTCCAGGATTCCCGCGCGCGGCGGCAGCAGGCTAAGGCCCGAACGGCTAGCGGGCGGCGCGACCCTGCGCAGCGGCGGCAGCCTTCGGCGACGACTTCTCCGCCTCGGCCGACGCTTTCTTGGCGTCGTCAGCCGGGAAAGGCGCGGCGATGCCGAGCGACTTGCGCAGCTCGTGCTCGAGTTTGTCGCGAATGTCCGTGTGCTCCTTCAGAAAGAGGCGCGCGTTTTCGCGGCCCTGCCCCAACCGCTCGCCCTTGTAGGAAATCCAGGTGCCGGACTTCTCCAGGATATTCTTCATCACGCCGAGGTCGAGAAGATCGCCCTCTCGGGAGACGCCCTCGCCGTAGATGATGTCGAATTCGGCTTCGCGGAAGGGCGCTGCGACCTTGTTCTTCACGATTTTCGCACGGGTGCGCGAGCCAACCACGCGGTCGCCTTCCTTGATCGACTGGATGCGCCGGATATCGACACGGATGGAGGCGTAGAACTTGAGCGCGCGGCCGCCCGTGGTGGTCTCGGGATTGCCGAACATCACGCCGATCTTTTCGCGAATCTGGTTGATGAAAATCAAGCAGGTGTGCGATTTCGAGACGATGGCGGTGAGCTTGCGCAGCGCCTGCGACATCAGGCGCGCCTGCAAGCCCATCTGCGGCTCGCCCATTTCGCCTTCGAGCTCGGCCTTGGGCACGAGCGCGGCGACTGAATCGACCACGACGACGTCCACGCCACCCGAGCGAATCAGCGCTTCGGCGATTTCGAGCGCCTGTTCGCCGTTGTCCGGCTGCGAGACGAGGAGATTATCGACGTCTACGCCCAGCTTGCGCGCGTAGACGGGATCGAGGGCATGCTCGGCGTCGATGAAGGCAGCGACGCCGCCGAGCTTTTGCGCTTCGGCGATGACATGCAGCGTCAGCGTGGTCTTGCCGCCCGATTCCGGGCCGTAAACTTCGATGACGCGGCCACGCGGAAAGCCGCCGACGCCGAGAGCAGAGTCGATCGAGATCGAGCCGGTCGGGATCACGCTGACCGGGACGAGCACGTCACGGTTCCCCAAGCGCATGATCGAGCCTTTGCCGTACTGCTTTTCAATTTGCGAGATTGCGAGATCGAGATTTTTAGTTTTTTCGTCCGTCATGGTGCCACCCCGAGAGGAATTTCGATTAGGTCCCGCCGCGGCGGGCGGCCCGATTCTAGCAGAGTGCGGTTCAAGCGACTGGGTCATTTCTGAGAGGTTATAGTATCACAAGGCGAAGAAAAAGCAAACAGAGAGTGCGACGGCGACGGCAAGGTAACTGTGGTGGATCCCTCGTCCACCGCGGCGGGTAGCCCCTTTCGCGGCGTTGCCGCGCCCGATTAATACTTGTAGAAGCCGCGGCCGGATTTGCGGCCGAGCCAGCCAGCGGCGACGTATTTCCGCAGCAGCGGGCAGGCGCGGTATTTCGGATCGCCGAGGCCCTTGTGCAGGACGTCCAGAATACCGACGCAGACGTCGAGGCCGACGAGATCGGCAAGCTCGAGCGGGCCCATCGGATGGTTCATGCCGAGCCTCATCACTAGGTCGACGGCTTCGGGCGTGGCGACGCCTTCCATCACGGCGAAGGCGGCCTCGTTGATCATCGGCATCAGGACGCGGTTTGAGACGAAGCCGGGCGAATCGTTCACCGCTACGGGCGTCTTGCCGAGCTTTTCGCAGAGCGACATCGTAGTGGCGAACGTGGCGTCGCTCGTCGCGAGGCCGCGAATCACTTCGACCAGTACCATCACCGGCACGGGATTCATGAAGTGCATGCCGATGAAGCGGTCGGGGCGGCGGGTCTGCGCGGCCAGCTCCGTGATCGAAATCGAAGACGTGTTGCTCGCGAGGATCACACCGGGGCCGAGGACGGCATCGACTTCCTTCAGGATACGAAACTTCAGGTCGCGCTGCTCGGGGACGGCCTCGACGACGAAGTCGGCGCCGACGAGGGCGACATTGTCCGTGACGGGCTGGATGCGGGCGAGCGCGGCGGACTTGTCCGCTTCCGTGATCTTGCCCTTGGCCACTTCCCTGCTGAGATTCTTGCCGATGGTTTCCAGGCCGCGGTCGAGGAAGCGTTTATCGACATCGCGCAGGAGTACGGGATAGCCCGAGCGGGCGAAAACGTGCGCGATACCCCCGCCCATGGTGCCCGCGCCGAGCACCGCGACGGTTTTGATCGAGTCGGCGGACATGGCGGAATCGATGATAGCGGAAAATCAGAGGTTCGAGATCAGAAGTTGGAAGCTCAAAGATTCGGCGTGGGAGTTATGCCAACGACTTCGATGCGAGGGCAAGCCACGCCATCAGAGACGCGAGCTTTTCGTCCTGCGACCAAGGAGGGCCGAGCAGACGGCCAAGGTCGGCGACGCGGCGCGTGAGGTCGTTGGGCTTGACGTGAAGAGCCTGCGAAGCGGAATCCAGAAGCTCGCGCTCTTTGATTGTCAAGGCTTTCAGCCCTAAGCGGGCGCTTGCGTGAAGAAGCGCTTCGCGAAAGAGTTCGCCGTCGGCGGAATGAATCAAGGAATGCGACGCCAAAATCCGAGGGAGAGCGGGGAGCGGCCTTCCGGAGGCGAGAAGCAGGCCACAGCGGGCGAGCGAGTAGCCCTGCTCTTGCAGATCGGCCTTCAGCTTATGGATCGCATGAAGGGCGAGGCGTCGCGCTTCGATCTGAACGCGCGAGATGAAGGCGCGGCCTTCGTCGGGCGGCATTTTCTCTGCGGTGTGGTACGGCTGGCGGAATTCGTACGTGAAGGTTTCGACGAGATGAACACGTTCACGAGCGAGGACCGAGGGCACGCCTTTTGTCACGGCAAGCGCGATCAGAGCAGTCCAGCCGGAGTGGGCGCGGAAACCGACGGCGGCGGCCGTCACGAGATCCTCCGCGTCGGTTGCGAGGCGGGAACGAAGCTCGTCAGCTCGCTGTTGTGCAGCAACAGGATCAACCACGAGCCGTCGCTCTGCTTGGCCATCACCGTGTTGATCAGGGCGTTGCGATAAGGCCGAGGAGTGCCGTCCAGAGATTTCGCGCCGGTCATTTCGCCTCCACAGCGGCCAAATCTGGAGTGAGGAAACAAATGCTGCGGATCGTGGAGGTCTGGTGACTTTCCTTGAAAATCGGAGCGAACATCGGGGCGTGGAATGCCTCGACGTTGGCGCGACCATGGGCTTGCCCGCGACGTTGGTAAAGTCCGTGTCCTCGGTGAAAGTCGCTGCGAACGCGTGCGCGTCGTGGTTGTTCCAGGCGGTGACGAGATCCGCGAGGGTCTTGGCGATGGCGGCGCCGTCCTTTTCGCGGGAATCGGGAACTGGGCTTTGAGGCATGACGATCGCGAATCTACCAGGGAAAAGTCCCACACAAAGCAGAAACCTAAAACCGCTCTATCGCCAAACCCACCGCGTTGCCGCCGCCGAGGCAGAGGGCGGCGATGCCGCGCTTCAGGTTGCGGCGCTGCAATTCGTAAAGCAGCGTGACGAGAAGGCGCGCGCCCGAAGCGCCGATGGGATGGCCGAGCGCGACTGCGCCGCCGTTGACGTTCACTTTCGCGGGATCGAGCTTGAGCTGGCGCATGACGGCGATGGCGGCCACGGCGAAGGCTTCGTTGAGTTCGTAGAGGTCGACGTCCTTGTCGCGGTCCCAGCCGGTTTTCGCGAGCAGCTTTTCGACCGCGTCCACCGGCGCCATCATCACCCATTTCGGCTCGACGCCACTTACGGCCTGCGCGACGATGCGCGCGATCGGCTTTTTGCCGAGACCCGCGGCGGTGCGCTCGCTGGTGACGACGAGCGCCGCGGCGCCGTCGTTGGTGCCGGGGGCATTTCCAGCGGTGACGGTGCCGCCTTCTTTCTTGAACGCGGGCTTGAGCTTCGCGAGCGCTTCCAGCGACGTGTCTTCGCGCGGGGATTCGTCCGTCTTGATCACCGTGGGCGGGCCCTTGCGCTGCGCGATCTCGACGGGAACGATCTGGTCGGTGACGTAGCACGACTTGATCGCATTCACGGCGCGGCGATGGCTTTCGAGCGCGTACGCGTCCTGCTCCTGGCGCGAGATGCCGTATTTTTCGGCGACGAGCTCGGCGGTCATGCCCATGTGGAAGTCTTCGTAGGCGTCCCAGAGGCCGTCGGTGATCATCGAGTCGAGCAGCTCCGCATTGCCGAGGCGAAAGCCCGCGCGCGCGCCTTTCATCAGGTAGGGCGCGTTCGACATCGACTCCATGCCACCCGCGACAACGATTTCCGATTCGCCGAGCGCGACGGCCTGCGCGGCGAGTGCGACGGCTTTCAGGCCCGAGCCGCAGACTTTGTTGATCGTCATCGCGGCGACGCGCGGGTCGAGGCCGCCTTTCAGCGCAGCCTGGCGAGCCGGATTCTGGCCCAGCCCGGCCTGAACGACGTTGCCCATGATCGCTTCATCGACCTGCTTGGGATCGATCCCCGCGCGGCGGACGGCTTCAGCCACGACGCGCGCGCCAAGCTCCGGCGCCGAAAGCGGAGAAAGCCCGCCCATGAATTTGCCGATCGGCGTGCGGACGGCGCTCAGGATGACGGGTTTTTCCATAGTGGAGTCTCCTGCAGACGACTGCTGCAACAACTCACGAGTCGAAGTTTCAGTATAGGCGCGGCGCAGAAGTGGGTCAATTAGAGCGGTTTCGGTCCGGCTCCATCGACGGGCCATCTTCGGCAAGGATGGCGTAGAGGTACGAATCGCGCCACTCGCCTTTTTCGAAGGCGTTTTTTGCGGAAATGGGCTTCGCGTCGCATGCCGAGCTTTTCCATCACACGATACGACGCGCGATTGCGGATATCGCAAGTAGCCCAGACGCGATGCAAGTTCAATTTGCGAAACGCGGCGTCGAGAATCGCGCGCGCGGCTTCCGTCATGTAGCCGCGGCCCCAGTAGCTGCGATTGAGGACGTAGCCGATGTCGGCGCTGCGATTGGCTTCGTCCTTGATGCGAAGGCCGATCGAACCGATGACGCGATGCTCGCCTTTGAGCCCTATCGCGAGACCGACTGAATTCCTTGGCCACTGCTGTTGCTCTTCGAGCGTGTGCGCGAGGAACGCGCGGGTCATCTCCGGCGTGTTCGGCCCCCAGATCATCAGGCGCACGACCTCGGGGTCCGAGGCATACTCGTGGATGTCAGCTTCGTCGCCGGCGCGGAATTCGCGCAGGAGCAGGCGCTCGGTCTCGATGGGAAACCAGGGTTTCATCTGCCCATCTTAGCGGCCCAGACGCGAGGGGAAAAGCCCCGACGATCTTCGCCTTCTATTCGCCATGGGAAAATCTGCTAAGATAGACCGATCGCGCATGGCAACGACTGCAAATCCGAAGGAGGCCGCGGCGTCCGGGTTTCCGCTGAACGCCGAGCAGCGCACGGCGGTGGAGCACGGCGAAGGGCCGCTGCTCGTGGTGGCGGGCGCCGGGACGGGCAAAACGCGCGTCATCACCGAGCGAATCCGCAACTTGCTCGAGCAAAATCCCAATCTGACCGGCGAACGCATTCTGGGCTTGACGTTCACCATCAAGGCCGCGGCGGAGATGAAGTATCGCGTGCTGCAAGCCGCGGGCGAACGCGCCGAAAGCGTCTGGCTCGGGACGTTTCATTCGTTCTGCCTGGAGAAAATCCTACAAGCCGCGAATCAGGACATTCAGGCGCTCGAAGACATCGACCACCAGATTCTGCTGCGGCGCAACATCGCCGAACTGGGACTCGAGATTTTCCGGCGGCTTGCTGAGCCCGCCGAGTTCCTGAAGGACTTCCAGCAATTTTTTTCGCGCTGCCAGGACGAGCTGGTCACACCGGACGATTACCAGCGATACGTGGAGCGCCTGCGACGCGCGTACGAAGCGCGGAAGGCTGCGCTCGAGCCGGATGCGCGCGCGATCGCGGAGGAAGAGCTGGCGCGGCAGGAAGAGCTGGCGCGCGTCTATCGCACGAGCGAGCGGCTGCTGCGCGAGCGGAACCTGTGCACGTTCGGCGGACAGCTTTCGCAAGCAGTGGAGCTCTTGCGCACGGATCCGGCGCTGCTCGAGCGCATGCGCGAACAGTACCGCTACATCCTTGTGGATGAGTTTCAAGACACGAACATCGCGCAGCTCGAACTGCTGTGGCTGCTGGCGGGCGAGCGCGGAAACATATTCGCCGTGGGCGACGACGACCAGGCGATTTATCGGTTCCGAGGCGCCTCTTTCGGCAGTTTCACAATTTTCCTGCAACGGTTCTGCGGCGTGAAAAGCGCGGAACGCGACGGCACGAGGAAGCATCTCGTTCCGCTATCGCAGAACTACCGGTCGACGGAGCGAATTCTGCGCGTGGCGGGCGAGGTGATTCAGCACAACGAAAAGTCCCGCCTGCTGCCGCCGAAAAAACTGACCACGCAGAATTCGGAAGGCGAGAAAGTCCGCGTGGTGGAGTTCGCGCGGTTCGAGGAAGAGGCTTTCTGGGTGGCCTCCGAGATCGAGCGGCTACACGCGGCGGGCGCGACATGGAAAAGTTTTGCGGTCCTCTACCGCAAGCACACGCATCGCGCCCAGCTGCTTGACGCGCTAAGGCGCAGGAGCATTCCGTTCGTCATCCGCAAGTTTTCTATTTTGCCGAGCACGCTCGTGCGCGATCTGCTGGCGTGGCTGAAGGCGATCGCCGTACCGGGGGACAACGTGGCGTGCGCGCGTCTGCTGGCGGCGCCCTACTGGGAACTCGAACCTCGCGACCTTGTGCGCCTTGCCGAGCGCGCTTCAAAAAACCGGCGATCGCTTTGGGAGGAAGTGGAAGCGGCGGCCGGGCAGCCCGGAAGCGGGCGCCAAGGCGCGCTGTTGACCGAGCTGGTGCAGACGATGGGCCGGCTGCGCCAGAGCGCCCGAAAAAAGACCGCGACCGAGGTATTCGAGGAGTTGATCGGCCAATTGGCGCTCGTGCCGCTGGCCTCCGAGACGGACCGGCAGCACCTCGACCGCTTCGCGATATTCGTGCGCGAGTGGGAACGGAAGAGCGAGGACAAGTTCCTGCGCGGATTCGCCGAGTATCTGGGCTATTTCAACGAACTTGGCGGAGACATCGCCATAGAAGAGGAGCTTGCGACGGACGCGGTCCAGTTGATGACCGTGCACGGCGCCAAGGGGCTCGAGTTTCCGCACGTGTTCATCCTGCGCGTGAGCAAAACGGATTTCCCCTCCAACCCGCGCCCCGTGGAGTTCGAGTTCCCTCCCGAGTTGATGAAGGAAGAACAGCCAAAGGGCGACTTTCGGATTCAGGAAGAGAGGCGGCTGTTTTACGTGGCGCTCACGCGCGCGCGGAAGACGCTCACGATTTCAACCGTCGCGAACCGCTACAAAAAGACTTCCCCTTTTCTCGACGATTTTCTGGCGAACGCGAAGATTCAGAAATTCGATACGGCGCAGTCCGCTCCGAAGGTCGAGGTACCCCCGGCGCAGGAAACAGCATCCGCCGCGCCGGACTCGACCGACAGCGCGCAGATGCTTTTTCCGCGCGAGCCAAGTCCGCGCGCGTATTCGCGCGTGGCGCTATGGGCGAAAGCGTTTCATCCGCCGCGTCCTGAGCCGCTGCAATTGAGCGCTTCGGCGATCGGAGCGTACGAGATCTGTCCGATGAAATACCTGTTTCGCTACGTCTGGGACATTCGCGGCGGCCCGCACGCGCAGGCGCAGTTCGGAAACGTGATGCACACGACGATCAAGGAGTTCGTCGGCGAGATGCGCAAGCTGAGGAAGGTACCGTTTGAGGAAGTGATGGTGATCTTCGACCGCGAATGGACCTCGGCAGGATTCCCGGACAAATACCAAGAGGAGGAATACCGCAAGGCCGGGCGCGAGCAATTGGAGGCGTTTTACCGCAGCTACACGGCGGCGCCAGCCGACGTGCTCTACCAGGAAAAGACTTTCGAGCTGCCGCTCGAACACAATGTGATCGTGACGGGCCGGATGGACCAGGTGAACCGCACGGGCGGCGACGAAATCGAGATCGTCGACTACAAAACCGGGAAGCCGCGAGGCGCGAAGAAAGCCGCGAATGATTTGCAACTGAGCATCTACGCCCTGGCAGCGCGCGAAGTGCTGGAGCTGGAGCCTGCGCGGCTCGTCTTCTACAATCTGGCGAACAATGAAGCGGTGATCACATCGCGCGACGACAAAGCGCTCGCAGCAGCCAAGCAGAGAATCGCGGAAGTGGCCGACCAGATTCGCGCGGCGGAATTCCCCGCAAGGCCGAGCTTTTCCTCATGCAGCTACTGCGACTACAGGCTGCTGTGCCCCGCGCACGAGCAGTTGATTTCGATACAGCCCGCGCGCTGAAAACAAAAGCGGGGCAGCCTTGGCGACTGCCCCGCTTCAACTTTCCCTAAGGCTTCTCTTGAACCAGAAGCCCGGATCGGTTCCGCGCATGAACTACAGTGGAACTTTCTCCCGGCGAGAAAGCGCGCAAAAAATTTCAATCGCGCTTCACTCGCTCATCCATCTATAAGGGCGGGCGTGAACGAAGTCAAGAAGAAAAAAAATCGGGCGCGGCCTTGGCGCAAAATATTTTCGATCGGGCGGATTGAAAAAGTCGCCGCGGTGGCGCGTCAGCGACCGACGGCAATAGCGCTCTGATAGTAGCCGTCGCGTGCGATAACCGAAAGGCCGGGGCGCTCCACGCGGACTTCGATCGAGTGAAAATCCTTGGTGCGGTCCGCTTCTTGCGGGGAGAACGTGAGCGTATACTCGTTGCGGGCCTGCTCCGTGACGTCGGAGTAGAGGCGCTCGAGGTCTTCCGCCTTCGAAGCAAAGAAAGCATCGCCGCCGGTTCCGTATGCATACTTGTTGAGCTCCGACTCGCCATGCTGCAAGAGCGAACGAGCGACGGGAACGGACCGCGTGGTAGAAATCGAATACACGGAGACGTCGGCCACGAGAAGCGAGCGCAGCGTTTCCTCGAACGTGTGATGGTTGTTCCGGGAATTGCTGCCGTCGGAGACCAGGAAGATAATCTTGCGGCGATCGCGCCCGCGCGTCTTGAGCATATCGCCCGCCGCATACAGAGCGTCATCGAGCGAATTGGTACTCTGCGGGCGCTTCGCGCCGTGCAGCGGGATGCCGGTGGCGGTGGGCAGAGGTTGCCCGTTGATCGTGGGCGGCCCCGTCGTGGCGTCGGCAATGATCTGCGTGGGGTGCGAGTTGAGCTCGAAACGCTTGAGCTGCGTGAAAAGCTGATCGTTGTTGAACGAAAAATCGAAGACCGTCGTCGGATACTGGTCGAACTTGACGAAAGCCACTTCATCGCGAGGACCGAAGCCGGCCGCTATGGTCACGAGGCTCTTCTGCACATCGGCGACGGCACGCTCGGGAAGATCGTCGTCGATCAGAACAACGGCCGAAAGCGGGACGGCGTCGGAGGAGAAGCGAGAAATGATCTGTTCGACTCCGTCGGAGAAAATGCGAAAATCGCCCTTTTCGAGGCCGGCGACGAGCTGGCCTTTGGAATCCTTTATGGTTGCGGGGACGACGACGGTTTCCGTGCGTGAAATAATCGGGGGCGGATTCTGGCTCCGCTGCGGAAGGTCTTGCGGGGGAGTCGCCGGCGGCTGGGCCTGGGATTGCGCACCCACGGGAACACCCAGGAGCAGTAACAACGCCACCGACAGAATGCTTCGCGTCATGAGAGTGTCTCGTTTCCTGGCCGCGTACGTCATCGGGGAATTGCGGCCTTCCCGCGCGCTCTCAAGTTCCGACCGAACATCCGCCAGAGCGCCCCGCGCATCGTACTAGTCTGAAGCGTTTCCCAAGGAGATTATACAATGCGGCTGACCAGCGTCGCGGCAGGTATTATCACACTCTCTCTTGGCGCATATCCGGCCGCGACCTCGATCGCGTCTCGCCCCGCGGCTCTTCAAGAATCAGCCCCGCCTGGACCGCTCGGGACATCGCCGAATCGCGAAGCCCCGGCCGCCCAGGAACAACCGCAGCAGCTCCCACAAGCGGCGCAGCCCTTGCAGGTGCAGACCACAGTCGTCAACGTCTTTGCGACGGTCCGCGACCATCACAACGCGATCATCACCGACCTGACGAAAGACGATTTCAAGGTCTACGAGGACGGCGTGGAACAGAAAGTTGACTACTTCGCGAAAGAAGTCAATATGCCCATCACGCTGGCGATGCTGATGGACACGAGCTACAGCATGCACAACATCCTGGTCGCAGAGCAGGACGCCGCGTCGAGGTTCGTCCGGGAAGTGATGCGGAAGAGAGACGAAGCGCTCGTGATCAGTTTCGACACGGATGTGAACCTGCTGGCGGATTTCACCCAAGACCCGTCCGTACTGGACCGCGCCATCCACCGGGCGCAGATCAACGTGGACGCCTCCGGGATCGGCGGAACCGGCGGAACGGTCCAGTCGCGCGGCGGCGGCACGAATCTTTACGATGCGATCTATCTCGCTTGCCACGATGAGCTGGGGTCCGAAGCGGGACGCAAGGCCGTCGTCATATTGAGCGACGCGGAAGACACCGGCAGCCGCTTGAGCCTAGAAGAAGCCGTCGAAGCGGCGCAGCGCTCCGACACCGTGATTCACGTGATCTTGATCTCCGATTACAGCGAGACTTCGGGTGTGGGACCTGGCGTGGCCTCGAAAATGTCCGGGGAGACAGGCGGGCGCGTGATCAACGTCCGCAACGAGAAGGGACTCGAGAAAGCATTCGACGTGATTTCCGAGGAGCTGCGTTCGCAGTACGTGCTCGGTTACTACCCCTCGAATCCGAAGCGCGACGGCTCCTTCCGCAAGATCAAGGTCGAAGTCTCCCGTCCGGATCTCAAAATCCTCGCCCGCAAAGGCTACTACGCGCCCGTTCGCTGACTCTCTTCTTACAACCAGCTATTGAGCCCCGTTGCTCGAAGGCGGGGGAACAGCGTAGTACCCCTTCCTCGTGCGAACAATCAGCCCCTTGCGCGCGGTCTGCACTTCGATCTTGCGGTATTCGCCTTTCGTAGCGGGCAGTATGGGTGAATAGGCGATGAAGTATTGGCTGCGCAGCTCGGTCCCGATCTCGAAAAACGACTCCGCAAGGTCATCGATGCGATAGGGGAAGAAGGCCTGTCCCCCTGTTTGATCCGCGAACTGCTGGAGGATTTTGTCGCCGGTGTCCATGTTGTACTTGCTCGGCTTGCGCGCATCGTCTACGGAAAGCCAGTCGGTGTTAGTGCTGACGGTGTAAACGGAGGCCTCCGAGCGGATCGAAGCGTCGATGGCCTCACTCAGCGCGCGGTCGCTCAGATTGTCGTTGCCGTCGCTGATCAGCACGACCACGCGGCGCATGTCAGACTCGTCCCCTTTGGGCGGCGGCGCATGAGAGAGCTTCTCCGAGGCCATGTAGATGGCGTCGTTGAGCGCGGTGCCGCCGCCGGCGCGCTGTTCGTTGATGGCGGCCGTGAGCAGCGCGAGATCGCCCGTGTAGTCCTGGATGACTTGCGGTTCGTTGTCGAAGGTCATCAGGAACGCCATGTCCTTGTTGCGGCGGAGGGTCTTGTTGAGAAAATCGACCGCCGCGTCCTTTTCGAATTCGAGGCGCGGCCGGATGCTGTTCGATGTGTCGAGCAGAAGGCCGATGCGGAGGGGAAGGTCCGTTTCGCGGCCGAAGAATCGAATGTCCTGAGGTGTGCCGTTCTCGAGCACTTTGAAATCGCTCTTGTCGAGGTCAGTGATAAAAGCATGGCGGTGATCCATGACCGTCACAACGAGATGGACGAGGCCCGTCGTAACTTTGATGGGAGGTTCCTGCGAGGGTGCGAGAGGCGGCGGAGGATTCAGGCCCGCCTGCGCCGGCGGCGCGCCCGGAGGCGGTTGTGGCGGCGCGGGCGTAGAAGTCTGTTGTGCCTGGACGCAGATTCCTTGGATCGCGAGCGACGCGATCAGCAACGGGAAAACCCGCAAACGATCCGAAAGCGAGTGCTTCATCCGTCCCCCACGTACAGCGATTATAGGAACTCTCGGAGCAGAGCGTCAATCGAAGCAGGATCGGCTTTCGCCGCGCGGCCGAGAAGCGTCAGATAGTCGCGAAGCTCGGGCGGCAGCGGCGCGCGCACCTCGACGCGCTTGGACGTTCGCGGATGGGCGAAAGCCACGCGCGCGGCGTGAAGAAAGTTTCGCTCGAGCGGCGGCAGGAGACCGGCGCCCACGCGCTCCTGGCGCGGCGCGCCGTATAGCGTGTCGCCCACTACGGGACACCCGAGCGCGGAGAAATGGACGCGAATCTGATGCGTCCGGCCCGTCCGCAAATCCGCTTCGATGAACGTGAAGCCGTCGATCCGCAAACGCGCGCGCCAGTCCGTACGGGCGGCGCGGCCTTCGCGGCGGCGCGCCGTCATGCGCGAGCGGTGGCGCAAATCGCGCGCGACCGGCAGCTCGACGCTGCCCGCCTCGCCTTTCATTTTTCCGTGCAGCAGCGCCACATATGTTTTCTGAACGAGCCGGTCGCGAAAATCTTCCACGAGCTTTCGGTGCGCCTCGTCCGTTCGCGCAATCACGAGCGCGCCCGAGGTACCTTTGTCCAAGCGGTGAACGATCCCCGGGCGCAAGGGGCCGCCGACGGTGGACAATCCCTCGATTCCGCCAAAGCGGTGCAGGAGCGCCGCCACCAACGTGCCGGCGTCCGCTCCGGCTCCAGGATGCACGATCATCCCGGCGGGCTTGTTGATGACGGCGAGGTCGGCGTCTTCGTAGAGAATCTCGATTGGAATCGGTTCGGCTTCGACGCCCGCGGGCGGCGGAGGCGGAATTCCGACGGTGATTCTTTCTCCCGGCTCGACGCGATGCGATGCCTTCCGCGCGGTTCCATCGACCTGCACGCGGCCCGCGTCCATCAACACCTGCACGCGCGAACGGCTCAAGGCCGGAAGATGCAAGGCGAGAAAGCGGTCGAGTCGTTGGCCCGCGTCTTCCGGTGAGATGGTGAAATCGACCCGCCCGTGATCCCGCGGAGGTCTCGCGACTGGATTCTCTTTGGACATGAGAACGTCCACTTTACATGGAAGGAGAAAAACCGCCAGCAAGATGCTGGCGCTACACGGAGCGGCCTTCCGCGGCGCGAACGGGTGTAGCGGGCGGGATCGGCGCCGCTCCGCGCAGGCCGCGCCACCAAAGGTATCCGCCGGTCAGGATCAGCCCCACGCTTACGATTTGCATCAGCGAGATCGCATCATGGAACATCATCGTGCGGCCGGGATCGGCGCGCAAGAACTCGATGGCGCCGCGCTCGATTCCGTACAGAATGAAATATGCGCCAACCAGTTGTCCCGCAAAGCGCTGCCTGGTGCCAAGCCAAACCAGAAGCACGAAATTCAAGAACTCGGCGCCGGCTTCGTAGAGCTGCGTGGGGTGCAGGGAAACGTTGAGTGGCGTTCCCGCAATTCTTTCGGCGATCGGGTTCGTGAACGTGACGCCCCACGGAAGCGAGGTCGGCTTGCCGTAACAGCAGCCCGCCACGAAGCATCCCACGCGGCCGATCGAATGCCCGAGCGCAATCGGGCCGGCCGCCAAATCGAGCACGCCGAGCAGCGGCATCTTCTGAAAATGCGCGTACAGGAGGACCCAGAGGATTGCGCCAAGCACGCCGCCATAAAACGTTCCGGCGGATTGAAAGGTCTCCATACTGAAAATCTCGCGCGGGTTCGCGGCGTAGTAGTCCCACATGCTGAAGATGAACCAAAGCTTCGAGCTCACGAGCGCGATGAGGATTCCATAGACGCCGAGGTTCCACACCTCCCTCGGATCGAGTCCTGCGCGGGGAGCTTGGCGGTACGCGTACCACAATCCGACGAGGAATCCGACCGCCGCCAAGACTCCGTAGGTGTAGACCGTGACGGGACCGACTTGGAAGAGAACCGGGTGCATGCCTAGGCCCGTTCGTGGCTGGGATGCCGCCAATCGCGCAGGAGTTCGAGGATGACCAGGGCTGCGCCGAGCACGATCGCGGAATCAGCCAGGTTGAAAGTGTACCAGTGGTAGGCGCCGAGGTGAAAATCGATGAAGTCGGTCACGCCGCGCCGCAAGATGCGGTCAAGCACGTTTCCCGCTGCGCCGCCGAGAATCAACGTCATCCCGGACTGTCCTGCCCAACTGCCCGCGCGGCCCGTCGCAAGCAGCCAAACGATCAGGCCGATCACGGCGATCGAGAATAAGACCAGCATAGGCGCGCGCCATGGCATCTCAGAGTCCGCGAGCATTCCAAATGCGACGCCGGGATTGCTCGCGTGGACGAAATTGAGCAAACCGGGAATCAAGACGCGAGATGCGCCGGGAGCCATGAGCTTGTCGACCGCGTACTTGGTCGCCTGATCGGCGGCGAGCACGGCAGCGGCGAGAAGCGCAAGAGGCCCTGCCGCGCGTGACACGGAGGCCATCAGGACTTCGCGCTCCCGGCCAGAATGCCGCCGTCGCGCTCGATTTCATTGAGCGCCGCGACGCAGCGTTCGCAGAACGTGGGGTAGTCGGCGCTATCGCCGACGTGCGTCGAATAGTTCCAGCAGCGCACGCATTTCGCACCGTCCGCATGTTTCACGCCGATCGCTACTTTTCCCCGGGGACCAGACTCCGTAATCGCTGAGTCCAGAGGCCAATCATTCGTGACCTCGACCTGCGAGACGATCAGTAGAGCTCGCAATTGGTCCTGGTAGGCCCGCAAGAGGCGCAGAACGTCGTCCTTAATCTGAGGCGGGAGGTCAGTTCGCGGGTAAACAAATACTTTGGCCTCCAACGCACTGCCAATGATTTTCTCGGCGCGCGCAGTTTCGAGCGCATTCAACACTTCCGCACGGATTTCAAGTAAAGTCTCCCAACTCTTTGAACGCGCTCCGTCGAAAGCATTCTCGAAAGGCTTGGCGTCGGGAAACTTCGACATGTGCACGCTTGCCGGCGCGGAAGAGCTCCGCGGAAGATGCTTCCAGACTTCCTCGGAGGTGAAAACGAGAATCGGCGCGATCAAGCGCACGAGCGCCCGCGCGATGTGGTAGACGGCCGTTTGCGCCGAGCGGCGGCCGCGATTGTTGGGCGCAAACGTGTAGAGGCGGTCCTTGAGCACGTCGAAATAGAACGCACTCAAATCCACGGCGCAAAAATCGTGCAATGCATGATAGACGTGGTGGAATTCGAAGTTCGCGTAGCATTCGCGACACTCACGGACGACTTCTCCCGTGCGGCGAAGCATCCATGCGTCGATTTCCCACATGTCGGCGTCGTCCACGACGTCGCGCGCCGGATCGAAATCGTAAAGATTCGAGAGCGCGAACCGGAAAGTATTGCGAATCTTGCGATACGCCTCGGCGAGCTGGTTCATCATCGCCGGAGAATTGCGCATGTCCGCGGTGTAATCCTGTGAGACGACCCAGAGGCGCAGCAGATCGGCGCCCCACTTTTCGCAGATTTCCTTGGGGTACAACGCGTTGCCGAGCGACTTCGACATCGGCGCGCCTTTTTCGTCGAGCGTCCAGCCGTGCGTCGCCACCTCCTCGTAGGGCGCTGCGTCGCGCGTGCCGATGCCGACGAGCAGTGAGCTCTGGAACCAGCCCCGGAATTGGTCCGGACCTTCGAGATACACATCGGCAGGCCACTTGAGGCCTTCGCTTTCCTTGAGCACGGCGAGATGCGTCGAGCCGGAATCGAACCAGACGTCGAGGATGTCGTTTTCCTTGCGCCACTTCGCCGCGCCGCACGAACATTTCGTGCCCGGAGGCAGCAGCTCTTCGGCGGAGTGCGTGTACCACGCGTCCGCGCCTTCGCGCTCGAAGAACGGCAGCACGTGCCGCAGCGCCTGAAAATCCTCGAGCCGCTTTCCGCACGCATCGCAGTAGAAAACGATCAATGGCACACCCCAGAAGCGCTGACGCGAAATGCACCAGTCCGGGCGGTCCGCGATCATTTCGCGCATCCGCTCGCGGCCCCACTCGGGCAGCCACTTCACTTTGTTGATTTCTTCGAGCGCGCGGCTGCGAAGATTTTTCAGGTCGAGACCGATGAACCACTGCTCGGTGGCGCGGAAGATCACCGGATTGTGGCAGCGCCAGCAGTGAGGATAGCTGTGCGTGAGCTTGCTTTCGCCGACGAGCATGCCGCGCTTCTTCAGCAGCTCGATGACGATCGGATTGGCCTCCCACACGGTCTTGCCTTTGTATTCGGGCAGGCCTTCGGCGAAGCGGCCATCGTCGTCCTGAGGCGCGTATGCTTCGAGGCCGTACTTCTGTCCCGTGCGGAAGTCGTCGGCGCCGTGGCCGGGCGCCGTGTGGACGATGCCGCTGCCCGCGTCGAGCGTCACGTAGTCCGCGAGCACACCGGGCACGCGAAGATCGAGAAACGGATGCCGAAACTCGACACCTTCGAAGTCTTTGCCCTTCCAGGAGCCGTGGACGTTGCTCGCATCGAGTTTCAGTTCCTCCGAAAGGGCGTTCAAGCGTTCCTTGGCGAGCAGAAGCTTCCCTGCCGAGGTTTCCGCGATGACGTACTCGAAGTCAGGATGGAACGCAAGGGCGCGGTTGGCCGGAAGAGTCCAGGGAGTTGTCGTCCAGATGAGCGCGCCCACGCCTTCGCCGAGCTTGCTCGATTTCTGATTCGCCACCACTGGAAATTTCACCCAGATCGACGGGCTGGTGTGGTCTTCGTATTCGACTTCGGCTTCGGCGAGCGCGGTGCGGTCGCAGATGCACCAGTAGACAGGCTTCAGTCCCCGGTAGACGTAGCCTTTTTCGAGAAAATCGAGGAACGCCCCGGCGATGCACGCTTCCTGGCTCGGGTCCATCGTGAGATACGGTTTGTCCCATCGCCCGAAGACGCCGAGGCGCTTGAAATCGCGCTTGTGCGCCTCCACGAACTCCGCGGCGAATTCACGGCACATCCGGCGGAATTGGGCTGGTTCAACCTTGGTCGTCTTCCCGCCCAACTGCTTCTCGACCTGCGTTTCGATCGGGAGGCCGTGGCAGTCCCACCCCGGAACATAGGGCGAACGGAAGCCCGCCATGGTCTTCGACTTCACGATCATGTCTTTCAGGACTTTGTTCAAGCCGGTGCCGAGATGGATTTCGCCCGTCGGATACGGGGGCCCATCGTGCAGCACAAAGAGCGGCGCGCCCGCCCGCGATTCGAGGATGCGGCGGTAAAGACCCTCCGCCTCCCAGGCGGCCAATTGCTCGGGTTCGCGCTCCGACAACCGCGCCTTCATGGGGAAGTCGGTTTTGGGCAGATTCAGAGTGCTTTTAAGGTCGATGGTTTTCGCCATCCTCGGGGATTGAAAAAACCTTTCTTCCAAGCCCGTTCGCCTCAAGCATTTGTGGCGCGGGTATGATTTCTTGTGCTAAAAGCGTGTGCGGTGGAAACCGGAATTTGCGGTCACCCACTGTAATGTTACAATGAATTGGAAAGTGTGTCAGCCGTACCTGAGGCCAGACATCCTTTTCTAGGGGGAGGCGTCTAACTATTTTGTAGCTCGGCGGGAAGGACTAAGGTAACTCGAATGTCGGACTTTGGTGCCAGACTCGACGAAGTAGGCCGCTCGACCAGCGAGCCGACGCTGCGTCTCGGCCGTCTGCCCTCGCCCTCCCACGAATCGCCTATTCGAAGCCTGTTTTCGAACCTGAAGGATTTTCTCGCGGAGCGGCCTGCAAAGATTCGTCCGGGCACGTCGACGTCGTTTGCGATGCCGGAATTCGGCGCGGGATTCGGCGACAACGTCAAGGAGTTCTTCCATTCGGGCCCGCGCGGTAATGTGAAGTCGGGCTTGCTCGTGGACTGGCATGAGGAGCCCAGCCTCTGGCGGAACCTGCGCGATTGGATCGCGCCGCCGAAGCTGCCACCGCTCAAGACGACGAGCAAGCCGGTAGCGGTTCCGGAAATTTGGTCGAAGAACACTCAGTTCTCGTGGGTTCAGGGACTGTCGGTCGCGTTTCACGTGATCGCGATCGGGTTGATCATACTGCTGCCCCTGCTGCTTCCCGAATGGCTGTCGCCGCACACGAATGCGGGCCCCGTAGACATGACGCCGATCGACAACAGCATTTCGCCATATTTGCAGAAGCTCGCTCCGGCGGCCAAGAAGGCCGGAGGGGGCGGCGGGCAGCACGACAACGCTCCCGCAGCGAAGGGCCGCTTGCCGAAGTTCTCCTACGATCAGATCGCGCGGCCCATGGTGAAACCGCCGGAGCATCCGCAGCTCGCCGTGGTGCCCACCGTCCTCGGGAATCCAAACATCAACCTGCCCAACATCAATATGAATAACTGGGGCGACCCGATGGGCAAGGCGAACAACGATTCGATGGGGAACGGTCGCGGCAATGGCGTCGGAAACGGGACGGGTAATGGCGTTGGCCCAGGCGAACAATACGGCGTCGGCGGAGGCCTCCCCAGCGCCGGGACGGGCGGATACGGCACGCCCTCATGCCTCTATTGCCCCCGCGCCGACTACAGCGATGAGGCGATGAAGGTGAAGGTTCAGGGCGTGGTCGAGCTTGTGGCCGTGGTTACCGCGGACGGCCGCGTGACGGACGTTCACCTTGCGAAGGGTCTCGGTTTCGGCCTCGACGAAAAGGCCATGTCAGCGGTTCGCACCTGGCGGCTTACGCCCGCGCGCGGCCCGGATGGAAAGCCCGCGGCGGTGCGGGAAATCATCGAGGTCACGTTCGCGCTGTATTGAGCTGTGCAGGGCGGCGTCTTTCTCGTCGTCTCATTCCACCCCAGCATTAACCAACTGGACCCAACCATATCGGCGTGCGCATCCTTCTGCTACGATGAGCGGCATGAAACGCATACACGGCGTGGCGATTTTCCTGTTCGCGGCAGCGATGGCATTCGTGCCTCGTGTTGCCGCGCAGGCGGGCTCGGTCGAGTTTGTCGCGCGCGCCACTCCTTCGGGCGGCCTTGAAGAACCGGTGCGCGGGTTCCCTTTCTATCTTCTCAGCAAGAGCTTTGAAGGCATCGGCCAGGAAGCGGGCACTGCTTTCCCCGCGCCGGACATGGACGCGTTTATCGACAAGCTCGATGTGTCGACCGAACTAAAGACATGGATGAAAAAGAATCATTGGCTTACCCTTTCGGGCGAGGACTTCATCCACAAGGTTAAGGTGGCCGACGTCATGGACGTTCCCGAATTCCACAAGGCGTATATGGATCGGAATTCGGGCGATCAATCCACCAATTTCCCGAAGCCGAAGTTCAAAGCTTCCGACAAAGTCAAAGACCCCGCAAAATACGACAGACTATTGGCGGAATACAACGACGCGGTCCGCAAATTCATCGAGCAAAACCCCAAGACCGTGGACGGTATCGATCTCGAGCTTGAGGACATCAACCCCGGCCCGAAATGGAACGATCTGGCGGCGGAGCGAATCCCGGAAATTCACCGGTTGGCACTCAATCTCGCGCAGTCCAAGTATCTCGTGGCGCGCACGGAAACCAATCTTCAGGGACAGGGATTCCTGCGCGGCGTCCCGCCGGGAACCTACTGGCTCAGCACGCTCGACGTTGCGGCCGAAGTCGGGGATGCCAGGTCGCAGTGGGACGTGCCGGTGACGGTACGCCCCGGGCAGACGGCCTACGTCACACTCTCCAACGCCAACGCCCTGCCCCCTTCGCACGCTACTCCCTGACCGTCGCGCGGCATGGCCGAAGCCCACGATATCGCCCGGTGGATTCATAAGCTGGCGGATCCCGAACCGGACGCGAGGCTGGGGGCAGCGCGTCATCTCTACCGGGAGGGATTCGATCTATGCCTGGCGCCGCTCAACCAATGGAAAACCGATCCGGAGTTTCGCGAGATGGTGCCGCGGCAGCTCGGCCCCGGCCCGTCCGGCATCACGGTTGGAATCGCCGCCCAGCCTGAGAACTTTGACAGAATTCGAGCCGCAAACGGCTCTCCGCGGCTTGCCGACGTGCCTCCGGACCAGGACGCCAGGGAGTTCGAGCTGCACTTTGAGAATCACGCTGCGCTCGACATCCTGACGACCCGCGATCCCTCGGGCTCGGGAGCGATCGCGCGATACTTACAACGATTCGGCGAGGGAATTCAACAGATTGAAATCAACGTCAGCGATGTGGACCGCGCGACGGAAATTCTCCGCACGCGATTCGGCCTCGAGCCCGTCTATCCCGCAACGCGGTCGGGCGCGGATGGCACGCGTGTGAATTTCTTTCTCGTGCCAGCGCAAGGCAGGAAGGCGTTGATAGAACTAGTGGAACCCGCCGCGCCGCAGAAGAAGTAAAGTCGCCGCCGAATTATTCCCCGCTCTGCTCGAGGAGTTTGGCGACGAGCGCCGTCCATCCCGTCTGATGGCTCGCGCCGAGTCCCGCACCCGTCTCGCCGTGGAAGTATTCGTAGAAGAGAACCAGGTCGCGCCACAGCGGATCGTCCTGAAAGAGGGCGGTGTCGCTGTACACGGCCCTACGGCCTTCGCGCCGGAGAAAAATCCGCGAAAGGCGGCGTGAGAGTTCGCTCGTCGCATCCCAGAGGGTCTTTTTCTGGCCTGATCCTGCCGGCAATTCCACCTGAAAGTCGTCGCCGTAGTAATAGTGAACGCGTTGGATGGACTCGATCAGGAGGAAGTTCATCGGGAACCAGACGGGGCCGCGCCAGTTCGAATTGCCGCCAAAAAGATCGCTCGTGGACTCGGCGGGCTCGTAGTCGACCGAGTGAGACTGGCCGTTGACCGTGAGCACGAACGGATGATCTTTGTGAAACTTCGAAAGCGCGCGGACACCGTGGGGCGACAGGAACTCGTTTTCATCGAACACGTAGCGGTAGATGCGTTCGAGCTTCTTGCGATTGGCGATGGTGAGCAGCAATCGCGCGCCCCGCTCCGTGCGGCGGCTCATGTCCACATGCTCGCCCACGTCCGGGTGGTGATCGAGAAACCAGCGCATCCGGCGGGAAAAAGACGGCAGGTTCTCCAGGTCCTCCGGTTCGAATGTCTCAACGGCAAAGAGGGGCACGAGACCCACTAGCGAGCGCACCTTCATCGGAACATGTCTGCTGTCACCGAAGTGCAGGACGTCGTAGTAGAAGCCGTCCTCCTCGTCCCACAGTCCGATTCCCTGCCCGCCCATGTCGTTCATGGCCTGCGAGATATAAACGAAATGCTCGAAAAACTTGCTGGCCACATCCTCATACGCCGGATCTTCATGGGCCAGCTCCATGGCTATCGCCAGCATATTCAGGCAGTACATCGCCATCCAGCTCGTTCCGTCCGATTGCTCGACGAAATTGCCGTCGCCGAGAGGCCTCGAGCGATCGAAGACGCCGATGTTGTCGAGGCCGAGAAAGCCGCCCTGGAAGACGTTTTTCCCGTCCGGGTCCTTCCGATTGACCCACCAGGTGAAGTTGAGCAGCAGTTTGTGAAAGGCGCGCTCGAGGAAGTTGCGGTCGGCCTTTCCGCGGACCCGGCCCTCGATCTTGTACACGCGCCAAACCGCCCAGGATTGCACCGGCGGATTCACGTCCGAGAAATTCCATTCGTAAGAGGGAAGCTTGCCGCTCGGGTGCATGTACCATTCGCGCATGAATAGAATCAGCTGCTCTTTCGCGAACTGCGGATCGATCAGCGCCATCACCACGCAGTGGAATCCCAGGTCCCAGGCGGCGTACCACGGGTATTCCCACTTGTCCGGCATGAGAATCACGTCGGAATTGTAGAGGTGGGTCCAGTCGTGGTTGCGGCCGAGCCGCCGCTTCGGATCAGGCGCGGGCTGGGTCGGATCACCTGCGAGCCAGCGGCTAACGTCGTAGTGGTAGCTCTGCTTGCTCCACAGCAGTCCGGCGAACGCCTGCCGCTGGACCAGCCGCGCGTCCCCGCTCAGTTTCGGGCCCGCCCGCTCCGCATAGAACTCGTCCGCATCCTGCTGGCGTTCGGAGAAAACGGCATCAAATGCCGGGCCGAAGAACTCCCCGGCAGACGCCGAACCCACCGCAGGGTTGCGGTCTGCCAGCCGCAGGCGAAGCGTCCAATTCTTCCCCGCCGGGACCTCCCAGACACAATGCGCGGCCGCTTTCGTCCCCTTAGCGGCGGGATTCACCGCGGCTCGTTCGCCGTTGATCACGTACCGGTGAAAGGCATCCTTAACGTAGAGCGTGCGATTTTTTTCCTGATAGAGCCGCTCTGTGTTCGTCTCGTTGTTAGTGAAGAGCAGCTCCGGCTCGCCCTCGATAAGCAGCCACCGCTTGCCGTAGTGATAGTCGCTGAGTTCGAGGAGCCTCGTCCCGGCCGGACCTTCGATCCGCGCGGCCAACGGCATGTCGTAGGGATCGCCCCAGCTCCACCGGTTGCGGAACCACAGCGTCGGGAGTATGTGCAGCCGGGCCGGTTCGGGCCCGCGGTTCCAGGCGGTGATGCGAACGAGGATATCTTCGGCGGTGGCCTTCGCGTATTCCACGAATACGTCGAAGTAGCGGTTCTCGCGGAATATGTCGGTGTCGATCAGCTCGTACTCGGGGTCGTGCCGCGTGCGCTTCGCATTTTCCGCCACGAGCAGATCGTACGGGAATTCCGCCTGCGGGTATTTGTAGAGGAACTTCAGGTAGGAGCTCGTCGGAGTCCCGTCCAGATAGTAGTAATACTCCTTCACGTCTTCGCCGTGGTTTCCTTCGAGATTGGTCAGGCCGAAGAGGCGTTCCTTGAGTATGCGGTCCTTTTCGTTCCAGAGCGCCAGGGCGAAGCAGATGTGCTGGTGACGATCGCAAATCCCTCCGATACCATCCTCACCCCAGCGGTAGGCGCGCGAGCGGGCGTGGTCGTGCGGAAGGTAGTTCCACGCGTCGCCGTCCGCGCTGTAGTCTTCGCGAACCGTGCCCCATTGTCTTTCGGAGAGATAGGGTCCCCAGCGTTTCCAGTGGACCTCTCGCTCGACGCTGGCTTGCAGCCTCTGTTCTTCTTTTGTCATCCCTGGTCAGGTGCGCCGCCGGGCTTGCGAAACGCTCCCGGCAAGGTCCTTTCGGTGCGACTCGGTCGATCCAAAGCAATGTAGCCGTTCGAACGGCGCGTGGCAAGGCGCGCGGATTTTCTGTATTCTCGACCGGCCAAACATTCGAGGACGGAATCCTACTTTGACCCAGCCGACAACAGAAGGAGCGCACCAGGCCGGCTCGGACGCGGCATCGTGGCGCTTGTATGCGCTGTTGTTCGTTGTGCTCGCGGCGACTGCCGTAATTTCGCCGATGCCTTTTCGCGGCGACGCTTCGGGTCACGACTTCCTGTTTCATCTCGCCTCGTGGATGGACGTGGCGGGCCAGTGGCGCGAAGGAGTTCTCTATCCCCGGTGGGCCGAGTGGGCAAATTGGGGATTCGGCGAGCCGAGGTTTGCCTTCTACCCGCCGGTATCCTGGACCGCCGGCGCGGCGCTTGGTTCCGTGCTGCCCTGGAAGATGGTGCCGACGACGCTCGTCTGGCTCACGTTGATCGCGGCGGGAATGGCGATGTGGAAACTCGCGCGCGAATGCTTCTCCGGCCCGCAGGCGGCCGCGGCGGCCGTCCTGTACGCGGTGAATCCCTACCATCTCGTGATCGTCTATTACCGCAGCGATTTCGCCGAGCTGATGGCCGCCGCGCTTCTCCCGCTGTTGGTATGGGCGGCACTGCGCGTCATCTGCAACGGAGGGCGCGACGGATGGAGGACCGTTCCGATTCTCAGCGTCATATTTGCCGCGATCTGGCTCGCGAACGCTCCGGTGGGCGTCATCGCGACGTACTCGCTCGCGCTGATCACCGCGGTCGGATGCGTCCTGCGCGCCAGTCTGCGACCTGCATTGAAGGGCGCCACAGGCATGGCTGGCGGCTTCGGCGTCGCCGCGTTCTACATTCTGCCCGCTGCTTGGGAACAACGCTGGGTGCAGATCCGTCTCGTTTTGGCGGATGAGATTCACCCTGCCCAAAACTTCCTGTTCACGCGCGCAAACGATCCCGAATTTGTGATTTTCAATTGGAAAGTCTCGGCCGTAGCGCTCGGGCTGATGCTTGTTACCGCCATCGCCGTGGTTTTCGCCGCGAAAAAACGCCAGGGCTTCCGCGACCTCTGGTGGATTCTGCTCGCACTCGGAGCCGCATCCGCGCTCCTGATGTTTCCGCTGACGGCCTTCCTTTGGCGCACCCTGCCGAAGCTGGAATTCGTGCAGTTCCCCTGGCGATGGCTCGACGTGCTTGACCTCGCGTTCGCGTTTTTCGTGGCCGCCGCGCTTGTCTGCTGCCGAACACGGATTGCATTGTGGCTCGTGTTCGCAGTCATCCTGGGAGGCATCGGCGCATCCGGCGTCGCAATGGCGCAAGACGCATGGTGGGATACGGAAGGCGCGCCGACGCTAACGGACGCCATTCACTCTGCCCAGGGATACGAAGGCACCGACGAATACATGCCCATTGGTTGCGACCGTTCCGAGCTCCCGGGTAATCCTGACCCGACGACGCGCGCAGCCGACGCATCCGCTACGCCGGCCATGCCGGTTGAGGAGGTCGATCCCGGCTCGGACGCGATCGTTCCCGTCAAGAATGCGCAAATCCACATCCACCAATGGTCCGTCGAACGCAAAGTCTTCAACGCGGAATCGGCGGTGCCCATCACACTCGCTCTACGCTTGCTCGACTATCCCGCGTGGGGAGTGCGAGTGGATGGGAAGGAAGCCTACGTCGAGCGGCGCCCAGTGACCGCGCAAATGCTTCTGCCGCTGCCCGCGCGCACGCATCGCGTCGAAATCAACTTTCGTCGAACGTGGGACCGCACCGCGGGAGGAGCCATCTCGGTAGTCACGCTCGTTGCGCTGCTTGCATTCGGGGGAATACTTCGGAAGAAAACAGAAAGCGGCACTACGTCAGCCGACGATGCTTGAACTGTTTTTCGCCTTTGGCGTAAGGCTCCACAGTGTGGCCTTTTCCGTAGAGTTTGTACTTGTAGGTGGTGAGGCCCTCGAGACCCATCGGGCCGCGCGCGTGCAACTTGTTCGTGCTGATGCCCACCTCGGCGCCGAATCCGTAGCGGAAGCCATCCGCGAAGCGCGTTGAGGCGTTCTGAAACACGCCCGCCGAGTCCACCTCGTTCATGAAATTCTTCGCGGCTTCGGCATCCTCGGTCACAATCGCGTCCGTGTGATGCGAGCCGAACCGGTTGATATGGTCGATCGCTTCTTCGAGGTCCGCGACAACCTTCACCGAAAGGATAAGGTCGCCATACTCCGTCCGCCAATCCTGCTCGGTGGCACGTACAATCCCCTCTTTTGGCAAAAGCGCCAGGGCCTTCGGACAGCCGCGAATTTCGACTCCCGCTTCCTTTAGTTTCGCGACGGCTTGCGGCAGAAATTTCTCCGCGATGGCCTCGTGAACCAGTAGGGTCTCCGCCGCATTGCAAACGGCGGGATACTGCACCTTGGCGTCATAGGTGATATCGACTGCCTTGTTCACGTCGGCAGCGCGATCGATGTACACGTGGCAGATTCCTTCGCCGTGCCCGAGGACGGGAATCTTGCTGTGCTCCACGATGAATCGCACCAGCTCGTACGATCCGCGCGGGATAATCAAGTCGACGTCGCGGTCCTGCGCGAGCAGTTCCAGCACATCCGCACGTGTCTGAAGCAGGTTGATCGAGTCGACCGGAACAGAGGGGAATCGTCCGAGGCATTCGCGCCAAATCGAGACAAGCACCTCATTCGTCTGGACCGCCTCCGAACCGCCCTTCAAGATCACGGCGTTGCCCGACTTCAATGCCAGCGACGCGAGCTGAGGAACTACATCGGGCCGCGACTCGAAAACCACGCCGATCACGCCGAGCGGACAGGACTCCTTGTAGAGCACGAGGCCGTCGTCCAATTCGGTCGCGGCGAGCCGGCGGCCCAAGGGATCTTCGAGCCGGGCCACTTCGCGGATCTGCGTCGCCATCTGCGCGACGCCTGATCCCTTCACGCGCAGCCGGACAAACATCGGGGGCGACATTTTTCCGGCCGCAACAGCAGGCTCCGCCGCGCGGCAATCAGCTGCATTCGCTTCGAGAATCCTCTGGGCGTTCTGCTCGAAGGCTTCCGCCGCCGCCCGGAGCACATCGTTGCGGGCCTCGGAGGAAAGCTTCGCGAGGGCGCGCGATGCCGCCCGCGCCCGCTGCACGATCGATGCGACCGATGCGGCGCTGGTCTCAAGTTGCGCTGTGGATGGCCGACTCATGATTTCTGCAATAGCACAATATTGTCGCGCGTGACAAGGACGGGCGACGGCGCGGCATCTCTGCCGCGGCTGCCCTTCTTCCCGGAGTTTTTCTCCGCTTCCTCGCTCGCACAGTTCGCGATACCGCGCGCGAATTCGCGGCCCTCGGAATCGACGATGCTCACAACGTCCATCGGCGCGAAGTGATTCTCCACCCGTACGATCCCGGACGCGAGCAGGCTCGCCTTGCCCTGCGTGATAGCCCGGTGCGCTCCTGCATCCACGACCACGCGCCCGCGGACATCCGCCGCATACGCGATCCAGCGCCGCTTGCCGCGCATCCGTCGGGCCGGCAGGAAAGCGGTGCCGATCTTTTCCCCGGCGAAAATTCGGTCAAGCGTGTCCGGGCTGTTGCCGTTGGCGATCACGGCGGTGCCGCCGCAATTCATGGCGATCTCGGCGGCTTCGAGTTTTGTCCGCATGCCGCCGCGTCCGCTTGCCGAAGGCCCCGCGCCAAGCGCCTTGAGTTCCGGCGTCATCTCTTCGACCAGCGAAATCACCTCCGCGCTACCGTTGCCCGACTCCTGACGCAGCAAGCCATCCACGTTGGTCAGAAGCACCAGCGCGTCGGCTTCGAGCCCGCTCATTACCAGCGCCGCCAGACGATCGTTGTCGCTGAACGCAGCCGCGCGCGAACCCGCCGCGACCGGCTCGAGCTCGGCTGTCGAAACTGTGTCGTTCTCATTGACGATGGGCAGCACCCCGAATCCGATCAGCTTCTCCATCGTCTGATGGAGATTCGAATAGCGGCGCCAGTTCGTGAAATCCTCTTCGGTGAGAAGCACCTGCGCGATCTTGACGTCCCATCGGGAGAAGAGATTCTTGTAGGCGTCCATCAGGAGGCTCTGGCCCACGGCGGCGCACGCCTGTTTCGTGACCAGATCGTCCAGCCGCGAGCGATGGAGTCCCAGCCAACCCCTTCCCAACCCCACAGCGCCGGACGAGACGAGCACAACCTGACGGCCGGCCTTCATCAAGTCCGCAATCGAGCGCACGATCGGCTCGACGCGCTCCAGGCAGAGCTCGCCCTCGGCTCCCGTGACCGTGGCCGTTCCGACCTTGATCACCAGCCGACGCGCTGCCCGCAGCTTTTCCCGCTCCGCTTCCATCTGCGATCTTCCCGGTTGGCTTGACTTCCATTTGATTGTACCGAAATCGCCAATGCGCCGTCGCCGTTTCTGCGGCTTCGTTCTGCCGCTGCGAAGCTCATTTGGTTTCAGTTCTGCGTCCGCGCTGAAGATTTGACTGGCGAGAGCGGCGAAACCATGCTATGTTCGGTGTGCGTTTGTTGCTCTTGTAACACCTTTAGATTCGATGAAGGGGCTGCAAGTTCACACTTGCGGCCTTTTTTGTTTTACGGCTGGAGGCGGTCGAGAAGCACAAACAGCTTAAAAGAAAAGTGAGTAAATAAGTGAGAGAACAAGGAACAGTGAAGTGGTTCAATGCCAGCAAGGGATTCGGGTTCATCCAGCGCCAGTCCGGCGAGGACGTTTTCGTCCATTTCTCCGCCATCCAGGCGGAGGGTTACAAATCGCTGAACGAAGGCCAGGCGGTTGAATTCGAAGTAACCCGCGGCCCCAAGGGCCTGCAGGCTGCGAACGTCACCAGCCTCTAGTCAAGAAGGGCGGGCCGGCAATCGCCGGCCCGCCTTTTTTTTTCGGCATCGCAAGCTGTGAGGTTGGCTGTTCCAGGCGAAGCGGTCCCAGACACTCCATGAGTGATAAGATCATCGTCCAGTTCGTCGGGTTCCAATCAAAAACGCTTGTCCGGGAATACACTTTTACCGTCCGAGAAGTGGCCACCGAGCCGCGCGAATATACAATCACAATTCCCAACGAAGCCTTCGACTCACGCCGCGTGCGATACCAGGACGCGCCGGATGTTTGCTCCCACAAGCTGCATCGCGAGCTCGCTGCGTCTGAAAACCACCCGCCCCAAACTCATTTTCGCCTGAGCGACGCAGAGTTGGACGAGTACCGCGTGGGCCACGCGCCTAAGCCGCTGAAGTATCCCTACGCGCCGAAACCGGATACGGACACCTAGACCCGCACGTTTTCGCCTTGCCTTCCCCTCGTTATCCACTTTGCACCAATGCAGAACAACCATGGACGCCGTTGGTCCAACTGCGGTTACACTGATTGGTCAGCCCGCTTGCGCCCGTTTCCGGCTGCGATTTCGTGGCGCGGAAGCGGTGACCACGATCTGCCGGGGAAGGAGACTCCTATGTCCGACGGGAAGACATCGATTCCGGGCGCGACCGCCGATACCTCCGATCGCCGCCGCTCGCACCGAGTCAACATTACGATGCCCATTCTCGTTCGCGGCAAGGTGGACGGGCAAAACTTCCAGGAACAAACCGCTACCGTCTCGGTCAACGCGCACGGCGGCATGATCCGCCTGGTGGCGAAGGTGGTCCGGACGCAGCACATTTCCCTGATCAATCCGAAGACGACCGAAGAGATGCCCTGCACGGTAACTTTCCTTGGGCAGAAAGAGAACGGAAAGACCGAAGTGGGCGTCGAATTCGTCGAGCCGTCGCCGCTTTTCTGGCGCATCGCCTTCCCACCCGAGGACTGGGATCCTTCGGAGCGCAAACGCCCCGTTTCCCCCCGCCCACCGGCCCCGCCTCGCCGCTGAGCGACGGTGCCGTCATGGTATGTTGCTCGCCAGGTTGATTGGGACTCCTCACGGGACACACATTGACGCAGCCGTCTGAACAGCAGTTCAACTACGCACCGGCCGCAAGAATACAGAATCCTCTCGCGTCAGGCAGCACGCCCGCGCTCACCGAGTCCGCTCGATTTGTGCGCGCGCACTGGCTAAAGTTCGTTGCGGTTTCCTGCCTTGCCCTCGTCCCCTGCTTTTGGCACCGGCGCATCGGCGCGGACGACCTGGGCAGTCACGTCTACAATGCCTGGCTCGCGCATCTAATTCGCCACGGACAGGCTCCCGGGCTTTGGATCGCGCCGCAATGGACGAACGTATTGTTCGATTTTCTCCTGAGCAGATTCGGCTCGGTCTTTGGCTTTGCTGCTGCCGAGCGAATTGCCGTGGCACTGGCCGTCTTGATCTTCTTCTGGGGAGCGTTTGCCCTCACATGCGCCGCCGCACGGCAAGCACCTTGGTTTGTTCTGCCCTGCCTCGCGCTAGCGACGTACGGCTACACGTTCTACATGGGGTTCTTCAACTATTACCTCTCGCTGGGCCTGGCTTTTTTCAGTTTGGCGATCTTCTGGAGGGGCAAGGGCTGGGAGCGGCTGGTCGCGATCGCGATTCTGCCATTCGTTGGGTTGGCGCACCCGCTGGGGCTGATCTGGGTGATTGGCGCGTGCATCTACGTCGGATTCGCAGAGATGGTGCGGCCGCGGTATCAGGTCGTGTTGCTCGTCGCGGCCTCCGCCGGGCTGGTTGTGGCTCATTACTATCTTGGGCATCGCTTCATTGTTGAGCCCGCCGAACATTCATCGCTCTGGTTTAGCGGAGCCGACCAACTCGTTCTTTTCGGCGACCGATATTGGATCCCTGCCGTGGCGCTGATTGTGTTCGCCATCATGTCTCCTCTGGTCGACATCGTGCGACGGTGGCGCGACGCAGGCTCGCTGGCGGCCTACAGCATTCCCTTGCAGTTCTACCTTCTTGCAGCGATATCAATACCGTTGCTGCCCCGGGGCATCCATTTGTCTCCGCACCTGGCGCCCATCGCGCTGCTGACCGAACGGTTGACATCGGTTTCCGCCGTTCTCTTCTGTTGCCTTCTCGGCGCGATGCGTCCCAGCAAATGGCATCTCCTCGAATCGGCCGCCATTGCCGCTGTTTTCTTTGCTGTCCTGTACCGGGACACCGCCGTCGTGAGCAGGATGGAGGCGCAAGCGGAGCGGCTCGTCCGCACTTTGCCGCCAAACTGTCGCGTAATGGGCACGATCAAAGCGCCCCCTGACTCGCGCATCCTCATTCAGCACATGATCGATCGCGCCTGCGTCGGCTATTGCTTCAGCTATGGCAACTACGAGCCGGGTTCGCGTGTGTTTCGCGTGCGCGCGATGCCGGGGAATCCCTACGTTCTGACGGATTACGACCTCGCTGCGGACACCGAGGATGGAGACTACACGGTCCAACAGGAAGACTTGCCCCTTTATCAAGTCTATCAGTGCAGTGAGAGCGGCACCGATCTTTGCATTCGCCCTCTCGAGGCCGGCGAGACAAACGACCGCCTCGGCGTTCATCCGGACGACTAATTCGATCCCGGGAAAAGCGTCAGGCTCTAAGGAAGCAGACCGAAGACAACCACGGCGTTGGGCGTGCCGACGTATACCTTTCCGTTGGCGATCATCGGCGTGACGAATTTGTTGTTCGCATTATCCGCGAACTGATCGCGCACGCCAGCCTGGTTGCTGTTGTACAACTCATTGGCCAGATTCGTGGCGTCGTAGGCGTGGAGGACTCCCGGGTTCCCGTTCTCGATCGCCCAGACGATTCCGTTCGCGGTTCCATTCGCCGAGATGCTCGGCGTAGTTCCGGGATAGCCGAACCCGTTTGCGCTCTGGACGGTGGGTGACGCAGGGAGCTTCGCATTCGACACGGGAAACGCCATCAGGCGGTTGTTCACCGGGCCGTAGTAGACGGTGTTGTTGAAGAAGGCCGGCCCCGACTTGATCTCTCCGCTCCACGGGTTGTCGAGTCTCTGGTAGAGGCCGCCATCGTTGTTCGCGAACTTCCCCATGTCGTCTCGGTTCACGATGTACAGGTTCGTGTCTTTCCCCGCGCCGACGGCCAGATGGTGAGTCGTCCCCTGATTGTCGTTCACATCCGGCAGCACCATTGCGCCCCCTGAGCCAAGGTCGGTGTCCGCGCTCGATTCCGTCTCGGCGGTGCCTTTGCTGTTGTTCATGGCGAAATAGTCCGCGACAGTCAGGTTGTTTCCGGCCGTCGAAAGCTTCATGAACGAGTTGCCGTAATCCTGCTTGTTCGGAAATCCGCTGCCATCGAGCGTCGCGTCAAACGTACCGTTGCCAACAAGAAGGTAGATGAATCCGGACGCATCTGCGGCGGGACCGTATCCCGACATCCAGATGCCGCCCTCCTGGCCATTTTGCGTCGTGCCGTTCGGCGTCAGGTTGAGCACGCTCGCGCGCTGGAGCGTGGACTCGCTGTAGCTGATCACCCAGCTCGTGTAGTTGGGAGCATCGCAGTGCGAGGTCCACGTCGTGTAGATCACGCCGTTCAACAGCAAGAGCGCCGCCCGCTCCTCATACGAGCCTGGATTGAACGTCTGCGTTCCGCCGGAACTTCCCGTGCCGCTGCCGGCGGCACTCGCCCGAACCTCCGCGGGGCCGCCGTTGAGTTCGGCGTGGGTGACGAGATCAATCGCGTGGAGGCGTTGGTGATATGTGTTGCTCGAATCTCTCGACATGGAGACGACGAAAATCGTCCCATTCGGTCCCGCATGGAGATCGACCACCGGCGTCGACGTGATCCCGATTTCCGGTGTGACCTGGCCGCAGCCGCGATCGTCGCTTGGCGTTTCACTGCTCGGGATCACCGAAACCTGCCAGAGCGGCGCTCCCGGCGTGTCGGCGTCAAAAGCGTAAAGCATGTCATGCTCGGTGGCGACGAACACGACGTTGTGTTTCACGCCGTTAATCGTCAAGCCAGGGACGTACAGCGGCTCGGCGTCCACGAGTCCCGTAACCGACAGCGATCCGAGATTTCCGAAATTCGTCGAATTCACGTTGCCGGTCATCAGAATTGTTTCATTCGCATTGAGGCCGGTGCGCAGGTTGTCGTTGTGATACGTCAATACGGTGACGCTCGGCGACACAGCCCCCGCTGGATCGACCGTCAGCGTGACAACGTTGCTGACAATGCTGCCCTTCGGATTGCTGATGATGACCTGGAAGGTTTCCCCACTTTGCGCCGTCGTCGTCGTCGCAATGATGTAGCTCGGGGAATCGGCACCGGGGATGTCCGAGCCATTCTGCTGCCACTGGTAGTTCAGCGGCATTTCACCGATCGCTAGCACCGAAAAGTTTGCCGATTCACCCGCGGTGACGGTCTCGCTAGAGGGTTGCGCCGTGATTTTCGGTGGGCCGTCTGCGGGGTTCGCGCCCCCGCAGCCGACGAAGATCACAGATGCGAGCGCGGAAGCGAGGACGCTCGCCGTGAACCATCGACTTGGTTGATTTTGATTCGAAATCTGCATCTGGAAACCACGACAGCTTAACGAGCAATTGTACACGGCGCTCTGCGAAATCTCATCTGTAGGCCAGCACAGCCGAGGAACAAGGGCGAAGGGACCGGCGCGCCGGGGCCGGCACGCGCGACAGACGCGGGACAGCGGACTAGGCGGATTCGGCGGTCGTGGGTTCCGGGCGCTTGACGGACTTCGCCGCGGGACTTCGGCGGCGCTGAATCAGCCACGTGCCGAACCTCCATGCCAGGAATATCCCCACGAGAGCGCCATATTCGAGCGGCTTGCGGACATCGGACTTGACAAGCCAATAGTAGTGAATCACGCCCAGCACCGCAGTCGCGTAAATCGCCCGATGCAGGAGTTGCCAGCGCTTCCCGCCGAGGCGTCGAATCCAGCCGGCCGTCGAAGTGATCGCCAGCGGAATCAGCAGCACGAAACCGGTGAAACCAAGGGTGATGAACGGCCGCTTGTGGACGTCCTTCCACATGTCCGACCAGTCAAAGAATTTGTCGAGGCCGATCCAGGTGCCGAAGTGCAGGCAGACGTAGAAAAATGCAAAGAGGCCGAGCATCCTCCGGAAGCGGATGAGCTGCGGCACGTGCAGGACCTTCCGCAGTGGAGTGATTGCCAACGTGATGACCAGGAACCGCAGCGTCCAGTCGCCGGTCCGGTGCGTGATGAATTCGATGGGGTTGGCTGTGAGATAGGTATCGAATGGCAATCCCTGGGATAAGGCGTGCACAACGCGCCAGATGAGCAGCTCGAATGGGATGAGACAGAGGAGAAATACGACGACCTTCGTCCACTTGCTCGTCAGGATTGAATTCACGGAACCTCGTCAGAAATTCTTACGCAGGTCCATGCCGTTGTAGAGGCTGGCCACTTGGTCGCCATAGCCGTTGAACATCAGCGTGGGCCGCCGGAAGAACTCGCCGAGTCGCCGTTCCTTCGCCTGGCTCCAGCGCGGGTGATCGACGTTCGGATTCACATTCGAATAGAAACCGTACTCATTCGGTGCGTAGATGTTCCACGTCGTCGGCGGTTCGTCCTTCACGAATCGGATCTTCACCAGCGACTTGATGCTCTTGAATCCGTATTTCCAGGGAATCACCATTCGCACCGGCGCGCCGTCCTGATTCGGCAGCGTCTCGCCGTACATTCCCACGCAGAGCAGCGCCAATGGGTGCATGGCCTCATCGAGTCGGAGTCCTTCGACGTAGGGCAGTTGGATTCCCGATCCGGCTCCCCAACGCATCTGCCCCGGATCGTAGTAGCTCTCGAACGCAACGTATTTCGCCTTGGGAGTCGGCTGGACGAGCTTGGCGAGCGTATTGAACGAATACCCGACCCACGGCACAACGATGGACCACGCCTCGACGCAGCGATGCCGGTAGATGCGCTCCTCGAGAGGCGCAAGCTGCATGATTTCGTCCATCGTGAACTTGCGGGGCTTCGCGACTTCGCCTTCGACCGAAACAGCCCATGGCGAGGTGCGGAAATTCTTGGCGTTCTGTGACGGATCGCCCTTGTCCGTGCCGAATTCGTAGAAATTGTTATAGGTTGTGACGTTGCTTTCGGGAGTGATCTTTTCGTCCGTGTTGTAAGGACCCTTGATGATGCCGCTCAGTTTCACCGGCACCGAACCTGTGCCGGGTCCCGCGAAGAAGACGGGCAGCTTCTTCCACCCGGCCACGACCGCCGTGGTGGCCAGAAGCCCCAGCAGGAAGTTCCGCCGGCCCATGTACAGAACTTTCGGCGTGACGTCCGCGTAGGTCAAATCCGTCCGCCGTTTGATCACCATGTTGCGCCTCCGCGCTGGGCACAAACAACCTCCTATAATAATACGCGCCCCACAAGAATTTGGATGCGCGAACTTGCCCGAGGAAACACAAATGGCACGACTTGGACGGAACTTACTGCCTTCCCAGCTCTTCGAGCAGGGCCGTTCGGAGGCGCTCCTGATGCTCCGGCTTGAGTTTCGCACCTTCCGAAGTGAGATAGAAGACGTCGATCGCCATCTGGCCTTCGGTTTCGATCAGCGCGATCTCAATGTTGCAGTTCTCGCGCGAGAACTGCGAGCTGATGCGATAGAGAAGGCCGGGCCGGTCCTGTGTGATCACTTCGACCAGAGTTGTGTGCGCGGAGCAAGTGTCGTCGATCTCGATCTGCGTTTTCACTTTCACCTTCAGCTCCGCATTTTTTTCCGATCGCAGGCGGTCTCCGAGCATGCGGTCGAGGTCCGCTTTGCCCAGTAACACGTCGTGAACGCTCTTTTTGAACCGCTCCCATTCCGGCAGGTTCAATTCGAGCGTCTGAAACCGGTCCGTAAAGAAAAAAGTGTCCACGACCACGCCCGCGCGGTTCGAGAATGCCGCCGCCTTCACGATATTCATGCCCCACGCCGCGAGTGTGCCCGCCATCTTGGCAAAAAGGAAGGGGCGGTCGCGGGTAACGACCGTCAGCTCGTACCAATGGCGCCCTCGGGTCAACTCGAGCTGCACCGAATCTTCGCCCAGGTGGCTCGCCATTTCCATGTGACGGATCACGTCGCTGGCCGCCTGCGTTCGCAGGTAGCGCCGCGGCAAGCCGTCGATAAAGCTCTCGAGCCTCTTCCCTGCCGCCGGGGCGAGTGTGCGGAGATGTGTCATCACCTCACTATCGATGTCCATGTGCAGCCGCTCGTCCAGACTTCGCATCAGGAAATTGGCCGTGCCGATGTAGAGCTGCCAGATGTTCTCCGCCTTCCACGGCGTGAGCGCCTCCGGGTTCACCGCTTTGATATCGGCATACGTCAGCAAGCAAAGCATCTTCAGCCGCTCCGGAGTTCCCATTTTTTCCGCGGTCTGGCGGATCGTCTCCGGATCGAAAATGTCGCGCCGCAACGCATTGCTGATGTCGAGATGGCGGCTGATCAGGAACTCGACCGTTTCGCGGTCGGGCGGATCCAGGTCGAGCCGCGCGAGGCAGGTCTCCGCAAAGTCGCGGCTCGCAAGCACGTGATTGTCCGATTTCGCGCCCTTGCCCGTGTCGTGCAGCAGCAGCGCCAGGTACAGCAGCTCCGGCTGCTCGATTTCTTCGAGGAGCTCGGCATAGCGCTGGTCCCACTTCGACTGCGATTTCCGCAGCGCATGGAGGTTCTCGATCGCGACAAACGTGTGCTCGTCGACCGTGAACCTGTGGGAATAGTCGCGGATGACGAGTGCATCGATTACCGCGAATTCCGGCACGAGCAGGGTCAGCAGGCGAAGCGAATGCATGACGCGCAGCGCTTCGGCCGCGTGCGGCGCGAGCAAAATCTCTTGCAAGTAGTGCCACGCCACCGCGCCCTTCGGCGGCGCGGCGGCCAGCGCCGGCAGAATCTCCTCCATCTGGTGTTCGGTTGCCGAACTCAGGTTCAGGCCGTGCCTCGCCATGAAACGAAACATGCGCAGCGGGAGTTCCGGGTCTTGCAGCGATTCCTGCCGTTGCAGGAAAATCCTCCCGTCCACGACCGCGAACTCGCTGTTCGAAAGGCGCGACCGCAGGTTCTGAAACTGCCGATAGAGCGATGGCCGCGCCGCCGGAAATTCCTCCATAAGCTGCGCCGCCACGCGATGGATCAACCGCGCGTGGCCGAAGTAGATTCGCATCCAGTCCGACGGAGTCAGCGACTCGGTGCCCGGCGCGCCGATCTTCCGGGCGGCGGCTTCGTCCTGGGCGGCCCAGGCGAGCGTGTTGTCGTCTCGCCCGTGCCGGAAGTGCAGGAAGCAGCGAACGGACATCAGAAAATCGAGCGCGGCCTCGAATCTCGGGCGCAGCCAGGGCGGCAGGAGTTCGCCTTCGCCCGGCCAGCCGCCCCTTTCCTCCATCGCCGCTAGGAGCGCAAGCCAGTGCGCGAGGTTGTAATCGCGCAGCCCGCCCGGCCCGTCTTTCACGTTGGGCTCGAGGTGAAAGACGGTGTTGCCGAATTTGTTGTAGCGGGCGCGCGTGAGGTCGGTCAGGCGCTGAACGATCGACCGCGACTCGCGCGTCACCAGCTTCGGAATCACGCGGTCGCGGAGTCGCGCGAAAAGACTCCGGTCGCCCGCGAGACACCGGCAGTCGAGCAGCGAAATCGCAAACTCCACGTTGTTCGGATCGAACTTCTCGCATTCGGCGAGCGTCCGCGTGGCCGGACTCAGCTTCAGGCGGAGATCCCAGATTTCCTGCGAAAAACTGCGAAGCTTGTCCTTCAGATCACGCTCGGACCCGCCGCCGGCGTGGAGAAACAGAATGTCGATATCCGAATGAGGAAAGAGCCAGCGGCGCCCGAATCCGCCGAGCGCCAGCAGCGCAAGATTGCGAGGGCCTTCCGCGTCCGGTGAGACTAATTCGTTCCAGAGGCGCAGCGCAATGGACTCCACAAGCGCGGTGCGGCCGTGGACGGCTGCGCGGCCGTCGCCTCTCGTGGAAAACTCCTCTTGCAAGCGCGCCGATCCCTCCGCATATCGATCGCGCAGCTCGGTTCCGATGGAGGATTTTGTAGACATGCGTATATGGTTGATTCCTGATTCCGCGCCGGGCCTCGCTCGGTGGTGTCCATTGGCGATTGTCCGCGCGGCTTGACCGCGCGCCGCTTACAGCGCGCTGTCGCCCCGCTCGTCGTTGCGAATCCGGATGGCATCGCCGACCTTCGAAAGAAAGATCTTGCCGTCACCGATTTTCCCGGTGCGCGCCGCCTTGACGATCGCCTCCACGGCCTTTTCCACCATCTCGTCCGCAAGGACCATCTCGAGCTTGATCTTGGGGATGAGATCGACGGTGTATTCGCGTCCGCGGTAGAACTCCGTGTGGCCCTTTTGCCGGCCGTGACCGCGGGCTTCGAGCACCGTCATGCCCTCGACGCCGATTTCATGAAGCGCGTCTTTCACCGGATCCAGCTTTGATGTTTGGATAATCGCTTCGACTTTCGTCATCGTGGTCTGCCTCAGCTTTCCCTGATTTCGTCACCGCGGCCCGAAAGAGACTACGCCCAAATCCACGCGCTGGCTACGTAGATGTCTCCCAATAGTAGCCCTCCTCGCCGTGCTGAGTCAGATCGAGACCCTGCACCTCCTCCTCTTCCGGCACGCGCAAGCCGATTGTCAAGTCGACGATCTTGAGAATGATCAGCGTCCCCACGATCGCTATCACCCACGCGATCGCTACGGCCACAAGCTGATTCAGGATCTGGTGCAGGTTGCCTTGAATCGCGCCCGAAGGCAGCACGTTGCCGTTTGCGTCCTTGAAAATTGGATTGATCAGGCTCGAAGCGAATACGCCGGTCAGCAGCGCGCCGGCCGTGCCTCCCGCCCCGTGCACTCCGAACGCGTCCAGTGAATCATCGTAGCGGAAACGCGACTTAAACGCCGACGTCATCCAGAAACAAAAGGCGCCGGCAATCAAACCGATCGCCAGCGCCGATATCGGACTGACAAATCCGGAGGCCGGCGTAATCGCCACAAGGCCGGCGACCGCTCCTGAAATCGCGCCCAGCGCGCTCGGCTTTCCCTTTCGGATCCATTCCGCCGCGCTCCACCCAACCACCGCCGCAGCCGCTCCAAAATGGGTCGCCACGAACGCACTGGTCGCCAAACCACCCGCCGACAGCGCGCTGCCCGCGTTGAAGCCGAACCACCCGACCCACAGCAGGCACGCCCCGATGAAACTGATGACCACGCTGTGCGGCGGCATCGGCTCCTTCGGATACCCCAGTCGCTTCCCGAGATAGAGCGCGCAAACGAGCGCCGATACACCCGAGGTGATGTGAACCACCGTGCCGCCCGCAAAGTCGAGCGTCGGGAACCGTCCGCCGAGCGACGCGTTCAGCAAACCACCCTTGCCCCACACCATGTGCGCCATCGGGTCGTACACGAACAGCGACCACAGCGTCAGGAACAGCAGCATCGCGCTGAACTTCATGCGCTCTGCAAAGGCTCCGGTGATCAGTGCCGGTGTGATGATGGCGAACATCAACTGGAAGACCATGTAGGTCTGCACCGGAATTGTCGCCGAATAGGCGGCGTCCGGCTGCGTGCCCACGCCGCTCAGGAACATGTTATGCAGGCCGCCGATGAAGCTGTTTCCCTGCCCGAAGGCCAGGCTGTAACCCACGATCGCCCAGATCACCGTGATCACCGCCATCATGGCGAAGCTCTGCATCATGGTACCTAGTACGTTTTTCTTGCGCACGAGCCCGCCATAGAAAAGCGCCAGCCCCGGTCCCGTCATTAGCAGCACAAGCGCCGAACTGGCGAGCATCCAGGAATTGTCAGCGGAGCTTTTTGCATCCGCGACTGCTTCCTCCACCGCTGTCAGTCGGTCCACGTGAATCTCTGGAGCTACGAGCATTACGGCCGCAGTCGAAGGCGCTGCGCTGCCCGAAACCCGCGCAAACAGGGTGACCGGCGCCACACAAAACATCAATAGGACAATCGCGAACCGCTGGATTGACTGTTTTCGCACGAGGTGCGTCTCCCTCGGCAGACGGACGCCCCCACTCACACTATGGGCGTTCGCACCGCCTCGTCGGTAATCTAAATTTTAATCTCTCGTATTGGCAATTGCTATTCGGTCCCAAACCGAAACGCATTATACACAGGAGACGACTTCAGTCGAAGTCGGTACGCGGCTCATCAAGTTTGTCCGGGAACGAATTCTTAATGATTTATTTATGCGTGTGAATCGGCCTGGATAAGCACACGACCTCGTAAGAACACAGTTTCCAGCCGGTTAAGAGACTCGCCGTCGGAGCGCAACTTTTCGCCCCAGCTAGTGTTCCATGAATCGTACGGCCTCCGCACGAGCAATGGGAGGCTGACACTTAAAATGAGCATTCAATTTCTAGAGAGGAAAGCCATCATGAAGACGAGAGAACTTATTTTGAGTGGTGCGGCCCTCATCGCCCTGTGTGTGCCATCGGCATTCGCACAGCAGTCGAACAGTACCTCCACCACGACAACGGACCCGCAGTCGATCGCGCAGCGCAAGGACAACCAGCAAGATCGCATCGCCCAGGGCGTTGACAGCGGCCAGCTCACCGCCGGCGAAACCAAGAACCTGGAGACGAAAGAAGCGGACGTGAACAAGGAAGAGCACACGATGCGCTCGGAAGACGACGGCCATTTGACCGCCGCCGACCGCACCACACTGAATAATCAGCAGAACCACTTGTCGAACCAGATCTACGACGACAAGCACAACGCGAACGTCGCTCACTACGGCAACGGCGAAATCGGCCAGCGCCAGGAGAATCAACAGGATCGCATCGCGCAGGGAATCAAGAGCGGCCAACTGACCGCCGGCGAGACCGCGCATCTTGAAAACCAGCAACAGGGCATCAACCGGGAAGTCGCGGCAGATCGCCAGGCGAACGGTGGCCATCTCACCGGCGCCGACCGGAAAGCAATCAACCAGAGCCAGAACGGGGCTTCGCGGAACATCTACAACAAGAAGCACAACGCCGCCCACACACGCTCGTAATCAGCGTCTCGCTGAAAACACAAGGGGCCCCGGCCACCGTGCCGGGCCTCTTCTCTTAGTCGGGGTAACCGCGAGGATGTTTCTGGTGCCATTCCCACTGCGAACGAAGAATTGTAGGTAAGTCAGACATCGTGGCCTTCCATCCCAGCACCTTTTGCGCTTTCGTCGCGTCCGCCACCAGCCTTGCCGGGTCGCCGGGGCGCGGTCCCTCGATGCGCATGGGAATGGGACGTCCCGTCACCTTGCGAGCGCATTCGATTACTTCCAGCACCGAATAGCCGTGCCCGGTCCCGAGATTGATGAAATCGGACTTGCCGCCCTGGCGCAGATAGTCGAGCGCGCAGATGTGCGCTTCCGCCAGGTCGGCCACATGAACGTAATCGCGTATGGGCGTTCCATCCGGCGTCGGATAGTTGTTCCCGAAAACGAAAACTTCCGGCTTCTCGCCCAGCGCCGCCGCTAGCACGTTCGGTACCAGGTGAGATTCGGGCTCGTGATACTCGCCCCGCTGTTGCGTCGCGCCCGCCGCGTTGAAGTAGCGCAGCGCGACGAATTTCAGCCCGTAGGCGTAGTCGTAGGAATCGAGCAGGCGCTCCATCATCAGTTTCGACCAGCCGTAAGGGTTCTTCGGCCATTGTAGCGTCGTCTCGGAGATGGGCATCTTTTCCGGCTCGCCGTAGGTGGCGCAGGTCGACGACAACACCACGTGCCGAACGCCCGCGGCGAGCAATGCGCCGATGAACGCCACGCCCTGCTCGACGTTGTTCTCGAAATACTTCATCGGCTCGGCGACCGACTCGCCGACGTAAGCGAGCGCGGCGAAGTGGATGCACGCCTCGATCTTGTGTTCCCCGGTGATGCGGGCAACGAGCGCGCGGTCGCCCACGCGCCCCTGATAGAACGGAATATGCTTGTCCAGCGAAGACCGGTGGCCGCGAAAGAGATCGTCCAGGACCACAACCTGCTGTCCCTTGGCGCGCAGGCGCTCCACGGTCACGCCACCGATGTACCCCGCCCCGCCCGTCACCAGAATTGCCATCGCTCTCCGTTCCGTCCAGCTGCGTTTGGGAGCCACTCGCGCAGCCGGCCCGGCCCCACTGCGGCCAAGCTGGCGATTATAGCCGATTGTGAAATCTCGGCGCTGCGCCAGATTCAAGGACATGTTGCATTCCGCAGCAACATCGGATCGGCCACGCGCGTAGTAACATTGACAGGGCAATGACTTCGGCCAACATCGGTAACCCGGGAAACGGTCGGATCGCCATCCGAACGGACCATCTCGCGCGGCACTATCAGATGGGCTCTACGCTTGTTCACGCCGTCAACGACGTCACGCTGAGCATCCCCGCTGGCGAATTCGTCGCGCTTCTGGGCAGTTCCGGCTCGGGCAAATCCACGCTGCTGAACCTGATGGCGGGCCTCGACCGCCCGTCCTCGGGGGCCATATTCGCGCATGAGCGGAATCTCGCGGAGATGAGTTCGGACGAGCTCGCGAAGCATCGCGGCCATACGATCGGGATTGTCTTCCAGGCCTTCAATCTCCTCCCGCGCATGACCCTCGAAGAAAACGTCGAGCTGCCGCTGCGCCTGGCGGAAGTCGAACGCAACGAGCGCACTGCCCGCGTCCGCGAGGCGGCCGAACGCGTCCGCCTGACCGCGCGGCTTACGCACCGTCCCGGCGAGCTTTCCGGCGGTGAGCAGCAGCGCGCCGCGCTTGCGCGGGCGCTGGTCAACCGGCCGACGATTCTCCTTGCCGATGAGCCTACCGGAAACCTCGACAGCGCCACCGGCGACGAAATCATGCTCCTCCTGCGCGAGATCAACGAAACCCTCGGCATGACGATCATCATGGTCACGCACGAGCGCCACCGCGCCGAGCGTTTCGCACATCGCCTGATCCTGATGGGCGACGGCAAAATCCTGAGCGACGGAGGCCGCGCGTGAAGGCCCGCGACCTCATGGATCTCGCGGCCCGCAATCTGCGCGAGGCCCTGCTCCGAAATTCCCTCACCACGCTGGGCATCGGCGTCGGAGTGGCGTCGCTCGTCGCCATGCTCTCCCTCGGCGTCGGGTTGCAGAATCTGGCCACCGAGCGGCTCTCCCGCTCCGGCCTTTTCAACGCGATCTTTGTCACGCCGCGGACGAGCTTCGATAATTTCGGCGGTCGCGCCGAGCGGCCCAGCCCTCCCGAGGCCGCGGCGCAGCCGCTCGACGAGGACGCCCGCCACAAACTCGCGGCTCTGCCCAATGTGGACGACGTGTATCCCGATATCCGCTTTCCCACGGAAATCCGCTACGCTGGAAATCCGTACCCCACGGTCGTCGCGGGAGTGGCGCCGTCGACGCGCAATGACGGCGCGTTTGAGGACATGAAGGGCGCGTTTTTTTCCGGCCCCTCGGCGGACGAGGCCATCCTGCAAATCGAGTTCGCGCGTCGGCTCTCCCCCCAGCAGCCCGATTCGCTTCTCGGGCAGGAAATCGTCCTGCGCTACGCGGAGCGCCAGGCGCTCCCGCCGGATTCTGCAGGCGACAAAGCGGCTGGCGCGGCCGGTTTCTCCATCGTGCCGCGCGAGAAGAGGCTGCGTATCGTGGGCGTCGTCGAAACGGAACCCGGCGCCATTGGCGGCGTCGGGCGCGGGCGCCTCCTGATTCCGCTGGAGGTGGCGGAGACGTTGCGTGCCGCGCAGACGAACGACTTGCGCGACCTTCTGCGCGATACGCCGTCGAAGCGCACCTACGAAAGCCTCACCGTGCGCGTGAAAGGCGCGTCCCAGGTGAAGGGCGTCGAGGAGACGATCAAACAGTTGGGATTCGCGGCCTTTTCCCTGCTCGATGCCAGCCGCAACCTGAGTGTGGTGTTCGCCGTGTTCGACCTTCTGCTTGGGATTTTCGGCAGCCTCGCGCTCGTCGTGGCGTCGCTCGGAATCGTCAACACGCTGGTGATGGCCATTCTCGAGCGCCGGCGCGAAATCGGCGTGCTCAAGGCGCTGGGTGCCGCGGATCGCGACGTCCGCAGGCTGTTTTTCACTGAAGCCGCCGTGATGGGTCTCCTCGGCGGCATTTCCGGCGTCCTGTTGGGCTGGCTGATCGAACGCGCCATCAATTTCGCCACGAGCGTCTATCTGAGCCGTCAGCAACTGCCCGCCATCAAGGTCGCCGCCGTGCCCTGGTGGATGGTGGTGGTGGCAATCGCTTTTTCGATCGCAGTGAGCCTGGCGGCCGGGATCTACCCCGCGTCTCGCGCGGCGCGGCTGGATCCGGTCGAGGCGCTGCGGTATGAATAGAGCGTGGCGCCTGGCGTCCCCCGTGTTTTCCGTGCTGCTCGCTTGCTGGCTGCTCGTTGCGCCTGCTCAAGCCGCCGGCCGCGCCGAATGCCGCGCAGTCGCCAGCAAGATTTTGGGCCGCTCCGTTCCCTACTGCGTGCTCTTGCCGCCCAGCTACGATACTCAGAAAACGCTCCGCTATCCCGTTCTCTACATGCTGCACGGACTTGGCGAAAACAGTCAGGCCCTGCTCAACTCGGGCGGATGGGATCTGATTCAGGATCTTTGGGACCAGAAGCAGCTCGGCGAGTTCGTCATCGCGACGCCCGACGCGGACCGCTCCTTCTACATCAACTCCCGCGACGGCCGCGTGCGATATGAGGATTTCTTCATCCGGGAGTTTCTGCCCTTCATCGAAAGCCACTACCGCATCCGGGCCGGACGCCGCTATCGTGGCATCAGCGGAATCTCCATGGGCGGCTATGGCGCGCTGCACCTTACGTTTCGATATCTCGATCTTTTCGGTTCCGTCAGCGCGCACAGCGCCGCCCTGATCGCCGCGCTCCCGCACATACGCACGGCGACGCCCGGGGAAGCTTCAATCCTCGCGCGCATGCTTGGCACCGCCTTCGGCAATCCGTTCGACCCGGCGTTTTGGAATCGCAATAGCCCGTTCACTCTCGTCGTGCGCAATGGGCCGCGACCGGTGGGACTGCACATCTATTTCGATTGCGGAACGGAGGACGACTACGGTTTCAACAAGGGCGCGCAGGCATTTCACGAACTGCTCGCCTCGCGAGGCATCGCGCACGAGTTTCATCTCTACCCGGGCGGGCACGATTGGAGTTACTTCGCGCAGCACTTCGCCGCCTCGCTCGAGTTTCAGTCGAACGCCTTTGGCGTCACACCCGGCCTAACGCGACCGTAGGGCCGCTAGTCCGAGGCGTGCGCGGCTTCCCGCTGGAATTCGGCGAAGGTCTTCCCTTCTGCCGCCAATTTCTTCAGCAGGGGCGCTGGTTCCCAGAGCAGTCCGTGCTGCCGATGAAATTCGCAGACGCCGTCGTAAACTTTCTTCAGTCCCACGGCGCTCGCATACCACATCGGCCCGCCGCGGTACGCCGGAAATCCGTAGCCGTTGACGTAGATCGTGTCGATATCGCCTGCGCGCAACGCGTAGCCTTCTTCGAGAATGCGCGCACCTTCATTCACCAGCGTGTAAACGCATCGCCCGACGATCTCGTCCCCCGAAATCTGCCGCTGCGGAATCCCCGCCTCGGCATTCCACTTGCGCACCAGCGCTGCGACCTCCGGATCGGGCGTCGCGCGTCTCTCCGCGTCGTACTTGTACCAACCCGAGCCGCTCTTCTGCCCGAGCTTCCCCATCTCGACGAGGCGATCCTCGATGTACGGATGTCGCGTGCCCGGCTTTGCGAGATGCCGGTACTCTTTGCGGATTCGGTACGCGATGTCGAGTCCCCCCAAATCACCGACCGCGAGCGGTCCCATCGCCATGCCCCATTCGGTCAGCGCGCTGTCGACCGCTTCTGGCGTCGCGCCCTCCTCCACCAGGAATTGCGCCTCGCGAATGTACGGCAGGAACATCCGGTTGCCGACGAACCCCTGGCAATTCCCCACCAGCACGCCCACCTTGCCCAGCTTCTTCGAAAGCTGTATGCACGTTGCGATCACGTCCTTGGCGGTCCGTCTGCCGCGGACGATTTCGAGCAGCCGCATCACGTTCGCCGGGCTGAAGAAGTGCATCCCGATCACGGCTTCCGGTCGCGAAGTCGTCGCCGCGATCTCGTCGATGTTCAGCGTCGACGTATTGCTCGAAAGGATCGCGCCGCGCTTGCACACGCGATCCAGCTCCGCGAACACTGCCTTCTTCACCGGCATCGTCTCGAACACGGCTTCGATCACCATGTCCGCATTTGCGAAGTCGTCGTAGCTGAGCGTCGTCTTGATCAGCCTCATCCGCTCGTCCACTTGCTCCTGCGTGAATCGCCCGCGCTTCACCGACGTCGCGTAGTTTTTCTGAATCGTCGCCAACGCCCGGTCGAGCGCCGCCTGGTCCGCATCCTTCACCACGACCGGAATTCCCGCGTTTGCACAAACCATGGCGATCCCACCGCCCATCGTTCCCGCGCCGACGATCGCCACAGAGTTCACGGGAATCATCGGCGTCTCTCTCGGAATGTCCGGGATTTTCGCCACCTCGCGCTCGGCGAAGAACACATGAATCAGCGCCTGCGATTCCTCGGAGTAGAGGCACTTGTCGAACAGCCTCGCCTCCTCTTCGCATCCCTTGTCGAACGGCAGCTTCGTGGCGCCCTCGATCGCGTCAATCGCCGCGAGTGGCGCGGGCAATCCGCGCTGTTTCTTCCGCACCGCCTCGCGCGCCGCGGCGAAGATCGGCGCATTTTCCGCCGGCGTTTCCAGCTTCTCGCCGCGCTCGCGCGTCTTGCGTACCGGCTTCCCAGCCACTTCGCGCGCGAACGCCACAGCGCCCGCCAGCAGATCGCCTTCGATCAGCTTGTCGATGATCCCCGCCTCCAGCGCCTCGTCTACTTTCAGCGGCTTCCCGGTCGTGCACATCTCGACCGCCTTCGCCACGCCCGCCAGCCGCGGCAGCCGCTGCGTCCCGCCCGCGCCCGGAATGATTCCGAGGTTGACTTCGGGCTGCCCCACTCGCGCGTCCGGCGCCGCCACGCGGTAATGGCAAGCCTGCGCAACCTCCAGACCGCCGCCCAGCGCGTTTCCGTGAATCGCCACCACCACCGGCTTGCTGCAATCTTCGACCTTCAGCAGCGTCGGCAGTAAATTGATCCGCCCGCCTTTGCCCGACGTCATCTCGACAAACATATTGATGTCCGCGCCCGCGATGAACGTCTTCCCGCCGCCGATCAGCACGGCCGCCCGTATGCTGTCGTCCTTATTGATTCGCGCGATCGCTTCCTCGATCCCTTCCGGCACGCCGCGGCTCAGCGCGTTGACCGGCGGATTGTTGATCGTGATGATCGCAACGTCTTTGTCCGTGCTGAACTGAACCAGTTCGCTCATGTGGGTTGGTTTCTCCAGGCGGCATAGTATTGCGCCCTGTCAGCTGGTTGCAATCCTTTTGACGGCTTCATCCGTAGCTCGCCGTATCATCCCACCTGCTTGCACTGAGGTCGCCCAGGCGACCGAACGTGTCCTGACACAGGAAGGAAGCGAAGTCGCGCGCACCTTTCCTTGCCCGCGCTGTTCGCGGGCGCGACGGAGAGGCGGATCTGCTTTTGTCTTTGCGGCGCAGCCACTCCCAGCTGTGATCTTCGCCGGGCGAAACGCAATCTCATACGGAAGGGCGGGGCTTTAGCCCCGCCATAAAATAATGCCGCGCGGAGCGGATTCCTTTGCGCTGCCTCTCTCGCAGCATGTGCGCCTTTCGCACCCGCCGTGGCGGGTAGGCTTGCGCCGAAATCGGCTGCCCGCAGTTTAGGGGGTCGGAGCTTCAGTTCCGACATAAAATCGACGGCGCGGAGCGCCTACCTCTGCGCAGCCTCACCCGCAGCAAGTCGTCCGGGCTCCGCGTAACCCTCCGCGAGCGTTTTCAGAGAATCTGCACCACCGGCGCCGGTGCGGACAAATCCACCACCGAAATCCGCGCCGCCACGTTCCGCGCCATCGCGTAGATGCTCTTCGCGCCCGGCGCGTCTTCGCCGAGCGACGCCGCCGGCTTCCCCGTATCTCCGCCGATGCGGATTTGCGGATCGATTTCGATCTCGCCGAGCAGCGGAATGCCGAACGCCTTCGCCATCCGCTCGCCTTCGCCGTGCCCGAAGACGTCGATGCGCCCCTTGCAGTGCGGGCACTCGAAGTAGCTCATGTTTTCCACCACGCCGAGAATCTCGACGTTCACCTGCCGGAACATCTCCACGGCCTTGCGCACGTCCGCCAGCGCAACCGCCGACGGCGTTGTCACCACCACCGCCCCGCTCACCGACACGGTCTGAATCAGGCTCAACTGCACGTCTCCCGTGCCCGGCGGCAGGTCCACCACCAGATAATCGAGCTGCCCCCAGCGCACGCTCCGCAGGAACTGCTGCATCACGCTGTGGAGCATCGGCCCGCGCCACACGAGCGGCTTGTCGCCCGGGTTCAGCAGCCCCATCGAAATCATCTTCACGCCGTACGCCTGCACTGGAATGATCGTGCGCTCGTCGAGCGCCCGTGGCTGCTCGTTCGTGCCGAGCATCATGGGGACGTTCGGGCCGTAGACGTCCGCGTCGAGCAGGCCCACGGCCGCGCCCATGTTCTTCAGCGCAATCGCCAGATTCACGGCGACCGTCGTCTTCCCCACGCCGCCTTTGCCGCTCGCCACTGCGACCAGATTCTTCACGGCCTCGATCGGCGCCTTGTCCTGCAGCCGCCGCCCCTGCGGCACGTTTGCGTCGAACGCCAGTTCGACCGCCCTTACTCCCGGCACGTTCGCGAGCGCGGCGCGAACGTCTCTCTCGATCGTATCCTTCAGCGGGCACGCGGGCGTCGTCAGCGTCACGCCGAGCGACACGATCCCGTCGTTCACCTCGACGTTTTTCACCATGCCCAGCGTCACGAGGTCCTTTTGCAGCTCCGGGTCCATCACCCCGCGCAACGCTTCCATCACTGTCGATTGGCTCGCCATCCGCGTCCTTTCGCCTGTACCCGCTGCCCTTGCCGCCTCGCTTGATGCAGCGCAATCGCTAATCATAGACTCCTCCCCGGGAACCAGCAACTCACAGCTCTCTGAAGTAGCGGGGCAGGTTTCGGCTACAGCATTAATCAGGAATTAAGCTTTTGGTGTCTAAGAAAGACCTTGCCTCTGCGCAGCGATCTAAGCGGCCCAACAGGGTACAATAGAGGGCGAATTCCCCTTTTTAGCAAACTGTGGGATCAGTAGTGATATTCTGAGATCAAAAGAGGAGCAGTCTGACCATGGGATACGGTAACCGCGACAAACCAGAACCGAAATCAGGACGAGCCGGATTTGTGGAAGCCAAACTCGAGGAGCTTCGGCGTCGGTGGGACAACGCGACAGACGAACGCGAGAAGGCGGAGGTGTCCGAACAAATCCGTGAGTGGCAATCATTTAGGCCAGAAAGATCCGCACCCTCCCGCGGGAGACGATAAGAGTTCCCTCAGCAGGTTCAGTTGCCTACGATTTGAGCGTATGGTCTTTCGGGCGCCCCACCCTCGCTTTGTGAGGGTGGGTCTTGTCCTTACCTCACCTCTTTGCCGTACCGGATTCTTCCATTTGCCTCGCCTCTTCCCTCCCTTCCCCCTGATTTAGCTTTTGTGTTATAACGCCCCCAGCTTTCCTCGATCCCCGCGTGTCTCCGATTGACGGCCTGTTGGCATCGCTCAAAGGAGGCATCTTCGTTCGGGTGTGGAGGTCCCGATGAATACGTCGGTTTTCCACGAGAACGTCGAGCTCGAATCTCAAAGCCATCCTCAGGCGATCCCGCAAACCATCGCGCGCCGCAACGGGCCCAGAACAATCGCTCAGGAGCTTCTCGCCTTTGCCGGCGTGCGCATCGACGGCGACCGTCCCTGGGACATCGCCGTCCACGACGAACGCTTCTACGAACGCGCTCTTACGCAGGGCGCCCTGGGTCTCGGCGAGTCCTACATGGACGGCTGGTGGGACTCGGCCGACCTCGCCGAGTTTTTCAGCAAGATCCTCGGCGCCGGTCTTGACGACAAGATTCCTTTCAACTGGGGCCTCGGCCGCCTCTTCATCAAGTCCCGTATTCTGAACCCTCAGCGAAAATCGAAAGCGCCCATCAACGTCCGCCGCCATTACGACATCGGCAACGACCTCTACACGCGCATGCTCGGCCCCCGCATGGTCTATTCGTGCGCGAACTTCGAGCACGCCTCCACTCTCGACGAAGCCGAGGATGCCAAATTCGATTTCGTCTGCCGCAAGCTACGCCTCGAGCCCGGCATGAAGGTTCTCGATATCGGCTGCGGCTGGGGCGGCCTGTCGAAATACATCGCCGAAAAACATGGCGCGCATGTCGTCGGAATCACGCTATCGAAGGAGCAGGCCCAGTTCGCGCGCGAGTCCTGTGCCGGGCTGCCGGTCGAAATCCGCATCCAGGACTACCGCGACGTGCGCGAAACGTTCGACCGCGCCGTCTCCCTCGGCATGTTCGAGCACGTCGGCTGCAAGAACTACCGCACGTACATGGAGGTCGTCCGCCGCTGCCTCAAGCCCGGCGGCATCCTCTTTCTGGACACGATCGGCGCGAACAAATCCACCTACTCCATCAACGAGTGGACCGACAAATACATCTTCCCCAACTCCATGCTTCCCTCGATCAAGCAGATCGGCGCCGCCATGGAAGGCCTGTTCGTCGTGGACGATTGGCAGAACTGGGCGTCCTTCTACGACCGCACGCTGATGGAATGGTTCAGGAATTTCCACGACGATTGGAACGTGATCGCAACGAGCTACGGTGAGCGCTTCTACCGCATGTGGAAGTACTATCTGCTTTCGAGCGCCGGTTCGTTCCGCTGCCGCATGCTTCAGCAGTGGATGATCGTCCTCTGCCGCTAGGCGGTCCTTGGCGGCCGCTTCGTTTTTCGGATGCCCCACCGTCGCTTTGTGAGGGTGGGTCTTACGTCTTCACCATCCACTCGCTTGCCCTGAGCTTACCGAAGGGCCACTAATCACTCGTCACTTCTTCCCGTAGGCGTCCTTGTACCACTCCCAGGTGCGCTTCAGGCCATCCTCCAAATGGACCCGAGGCTCGTAGCCGAGCACTTTCCGCGCCAGCGAAATGTCCGCCTGTGAATCGCGAATGTCTCCCGCGCGCGGTGGGTCGTACTTCGCCTGGACTTTCCTGCCGGTGATCTTCCCGAGCAGCTTCAAAACCTCGTTCAGCGTGATCCGCGCGCCTGTGCCGCCGTTGAACACTTTCCCGGACGCGCCGCTCGCCTCGCACGCTCGCAGCGTTTGGTCCACCACGTTGTCGATGTAGGTGAAGTCGCGTGACTGTTCGCCGTCGCCATAGACGACGGGCGCTTCGCCCTCGAGGATCGCTAGCATGAACCGCGACAGCACGCCGGAATACTGCGACGTCGGATCCTGCCGCGGCCCAAAAACGTTGAAGTAGCGCACCGACGCGTTTTCGAGCCCGTAGACGCGCCCGAAAACCTGCGCGTAGAGTTCGCCGACGAACTTCGTCACGCCGTACGGCGAAATCGGCTCCGGCTGCATCGTTTCGGTCTTCGGCAGCGTCGGCGTTTCCCCGTATGCCGACGACGAAGCGGCGTATACGAGCCGCTTCACCTTCGCGTCGCGCGCCGCCACCAGCACGTTCAGCGTCCCGTCGATGTTCACTTTGTTCGTCTCGAGTGGATCCTTCACCGACTTCGGCACCGACGTCCGTGCCGCCAGATGAATCACGTAATCCACTCCCTCGCACGCCGCCTGCGCCTCCGCCAGATCGGTGATGCTGCCTGCGCGAAAATCTATCTTGCCGCGGACGCCCGCAAGGTTTGCTTCCTTCCCGCTGGAAAAGTCGTCGAGCACGACGACGGAATGCCCCCGGCGCACGAGTTCGTCCACCATGTTCGAGCCGATGAAGCCGGCGCCTCCTGTCACCAGGTAGCGCATCCGGAAAATCCTCCTCTGAGGAAAGCAGGCGGTACGAGTCGCCTGATTTCGCAACGCACCTCGGGATGTGATGATTACGTCGTGCGTTTCAGGTACGCTTGACTATAGCCCGGCGCGTCGTGAGCGGGCAAGAATTACGGTCCGCGCCCGCGCTCGCAACACAACACCAATGAACGCAAACCGCCGCCAATGTGGCGCGATCCTCTTGACCGCGGCCGTTCTCGCGCTGCTTCCAGCGCCGCCCGGTTTCGCCCGGCGCGCCGCGGCTTCCCAGGTCTCTTTGCGCAACAAAACGACGAAGCCCAAGCTCGACCCGCCCGCGAAACCGCTGGCGATGCCGTTCCGTGCCGGCGAGACACTGAAATATCGCGTCGCCTGGGCCGCGTTTTCGAGCGCCGCCTCCGTGGAGCTTGCGGTGCCCGAGCAGCGCGACCTCTTCGGCTACGCGACGTGGCATTTCCGCGCTCTCGCGCGCACGCTCAGCCCCGTTCGCCCGCTCTTCACGATCGACGATCAGTTCGATTCCTACACTGACGCTTCGACGCTCGAAAGCCGCCAGTACGAAACGCATCTCGATGAGATGGGGAACATTCAGGACCAGGTCTTCCACTTTCTTCCGTCGGGAGAAGCGTCCCGCGCGCCCGGACCCAGCGTCGTGGTCCTGCCGGGGACGCGCGATCCGCTCGGCATGCTCTACGCGTTGCGCCGCGTCGATTGGGACCGCACGCCGGAATTCCGCGGCCCCGTCTACGACGGCCACGACATCTACGAGGTCCGCGCTCAGCGCGAGGCCGCCGGCGAAAACGTGAAAGTTGCCGCCGGCAGCTTTTCTGCGTCGCGCGTTTCCGTCGCCGTCTTCCAGCACGAAAAGGAAATGGCGGCTGTGCACTTCACCGTGTGGTTCGCGAACGACGCTTCGCGCGCGCCCGTTGTGATGCAGGCGCAGCTTCCGTTCGGCGGCCTTCGCGCCGAACTCATCTCCGCGTCACAATAGTTGTGGATTTTGCCGCGATCGCGGCGGGGGTCCGTCAGTCGTCCGGCACGATCCAGTCGTCCGGCGGAAAGTCGATCTGCCAGAACGACGGCGATGGTTTGACGAATTCGATTCCGAGTTGCGCCCTGCCCGCCAGCGGAGTCCCCACATGGACGACGCGGCATTCGCGGGACTGGTTTGTCAATTTGCTCGAAACCGTGACGATCTGATCGATCGCGACGGACGCTTGCAGCGAAATCAACGCCCCGTGCGCGTTGACGACCAACGTGCGCGTCTGCTCGGCGAATTCCTCGTTGCCCGTCGTCCTGCCGCTCACGCGGATCGGCACGCTGAGCAGCACGCGCATGCTGCGGCGGCGGCTGGCCTCGAGGCCCAGGGCCTGTTTATCCGGGTGGGCGGCAGCTTGGGCGTCCATAATATAGTACGTTAGTTCTGAGGCACTTCCCCTGCAATAGAACTATCGTTTTAGCCGGGTGTTTGAGTAAACAGCGGGTTCCCTGCGGCCGCCTCAGCAGTGCGCGATTTTTTCGCGCCCCTTCTTCACGCGGCGGGTGGCATTGCGCGTATCCACCACGAGCTTTGCGTTGTTCACGATGGCGTCGTAGTCGTAGCTCGAATGATCGGTCGCGATCAGCACGCAGTCGTACGCGGCCACGTTGGCAGGCGTTAGCTCGACAGACCGCTTGTTCGAAAAATCGTAGTGGCGCATCTTGTGCAGCGCCGGAAAGTACGGATCGTTGTAGTCGAGATTCGCGCCGCGCCCGGTGAGCAGCTCGAGCAGCTTCAGCGACGGTGATTCGCGCAGGTCGTCCACGTCCTTCTTGTACGCCACTCCCAGCAGCAGAATCTTCGAGCCCTTGATGCTTTTCTGCCGCTCATTCAGCGCCGCCGCCACCGCATTCACCACGTGATACGGCATCTCCGTATTGATTTCGCCGGCCAGCTCGATGAACCGCGTCACGAAGTCGTATTCGCGCGCCTTCCACGACAAATAATACGGATCAACCGGAATGCAGTGCCCGCCGAGTCCCGGCCCGGGATAGAACGGCATGAACCCGAACGGCTTTGTCGCCGCGCTGTCGATCACCTCCCAGATGTCGAGGTCCATCCGCAGGCAGAGCTGCTTCAGCTCGTTGACCATGGCGATGTTCACGCAGCGGAAGATGTTTTCGAGCAGCTTCACCATTTCCGCGGCCCGCGTGGACGTCACCGGCACCACCTTCGACACGATCTGCGCGTAGAGGCCCATCGCCGCGCGCCCGCTCGGAGGATTGATGCCGCCGACGATCTTCGGAATCTGCGCCAGGCCGTACTGCTTGTTGCCGGGGTCTTCGCGCTCGGGCGAAAACGCGAGATAGAAATCGGTCGCAATGTTTTCCGCGGCGGGGCCTCGTGCGATCGGGCACTTCAGCCCGCCCTTTTCAAGGATCGGCAGGACCAGCTCTTCGGTCGTACCGGGATACGTCGTGCTCTCCAGCACGATCAACTGGTTCCGCTGTAGATTCGGCGCAATGGCCTTCGCCGTCTGCTCCACGTACGTCAGGTCGGGCTCGCGCCGCTCGTCCAGAGGCGTGGGGACGCAGATCAGCACCGCGTCCATCTGCTTCAGCAGGCTGAAATCGGTGGTGGCGCTGAAATGCTTGCCTTGGACGTGCTCTTTGATCTTCTCCGCCGGGATGTGCTGGATGTACGACTGCCCGGCGTTGAGCTTCTCAACTTTGCTCTGATCGAGGTCGAATCCGGTCACCCGGTGGCCCACATCCGCGAAGCGCAGAGCGAGCGGGAGTCCTACGTAGCCGCACCCGATAATCCCGATCTGAATGCCCTTGCCTGCAAAAAACTCCGGCTTGCGCTCCGT
>Ga0187872_10000217_pt1 | contig 70159 bp, 68 predicted proteins | sample June2016WEW_16_4_FD_132973 | JGI IMG/M metagenome (GOLD analysis project Ga0187872, IMG submission 132973) | Peatland microbial communities from SPRUCE experiment site at the Marcell Experimental Forest, Minnesota, USA - June2016WEW_16_40 | ecosystem: Environmental > Terrestrial > Soil >... | reverse complement strand
CGCCGTTCCACCTCGAGCAATGTCCTCGGGTAATCCTCGCTCACAGCCCCGGACACTACATCTTGCGTTCGGTGGCGTCAAGTAAATACCCCCATTTTACTGAATTCGCATAGGATATCGGCATTCCCCGCAGCGGCCCGTCCAGGTCCGGCCAGCAGCTCTCGATTTCAGGTAAACTCGCTCGAATCTCTGGCCATCTGATCTGCTGTGCCACTCGGATCGAAGTACCTGAACGCAATCATAAAAAAGTTTGCGCTCACGGCAGTACTGGCCAGCATCACTGTGCTCGGCTTGCCTGCTGCCATGGCGCAGCAGTTTGTTTTCAGCCCGACAACCACGCTATCCGCCGAGACGGCCAACAACACCAGCGCCGCCTCTTCTTTCACCGCGCTAAGCAACGGGGATTCCGCACCAGGGAATGTCAGCAAACTGGCGACCGCGAATCTGCTCTACCCAGGCGCCACAACCGCGATCTACGCGCAATTGATGCCGTGGTTCGGCCAATCCAACCACCTCAACGTAGGCTATAACTCCGACGATTCCACGCAGGTACACAAGCAGGTTACCGACATGTTGAGCCGTGGCATCTCCGGCGTCATCGTCGACTGGTACGGCCCCGATGCGGCCGTCGAAAACAACACCACTTTGCTGATCATGGCCGAGGCTGAAAGCAGTAACGGTTCTTTCGTCTTTGCCGTCCAGGAAGATGTGGGCGCGCTGAGCACGTGCGCGACAACGTCGGAGTGCGATGTAACGCAGCAGGTTATCAGCGACCTGACTTATGTCAACAACACTTACGAGGGCTCGCCGGCTTACATGACTGTTAATGGCCGCCCGGCCGTGTTCTTTTTCGGCGTCGACAAATACGCCATCAACTGGCCCCTGGTGCGTACCAGCGTTCCCGGCAATCCGTATTTCATCTTCATCGGCACAAGCGGGTTGACCCATGCGGATGCCGACGGATACTTCGCCTGGATCATTATCGATACCGGCAATCGCGACGATGAGAGCCTAAGCGTGCTCTCCACTTTCTATTCCGGAATGCAGGCCCTTCCGAACGACTTAACTTATGGCGCCAGTTACATCGGCTTCAATGAATCTCTTGCGCCCTGGATCAAGAGCAATCCCCGCATCATGAATCAGCACTGCGGGCAAACCTGGCTGGACACGTTCGCTGCGGTTGCCAAAGCTGGCTACTCGGCAGGCAATCAGCTACAAGCAATTCAAATTGTCACTTGGAATGATTACGAGGAAGGCACTGAGATCGAAACCGGGATTAGCAACTGCATTGCGATCTCACCTTCGATCAACGGAACGTCACTGCAATGGGCAGTTAGCGGCAACGAAAATGCGGTCGATCATTACGCGGTTTTCATCTCCCTGGATGGCCAGAAATTGATGAATCTGGCCCGCGTCACCGCGGGAACACACACGCTTAATCTTTCCACCTACAACCTGGTTCCAAACACGACCTACCAGCTTTTCGTCGAAGCCATTGGCGTGCCTTCGGTACTGAATCAAATGTCAGCCCCCGTCGCATACATGCCGCAGGCGCAGCCGCCCAACGCCGTGCTTACCCTCAGTGCCACCAGCGGGACGGCTCCGCTGTCCATATCCGCCTCCACCGCACAGTCGTCCTCTCCGAATGGAACGATCACCAGCTCGACCATAAACTTCGGCGACGGCAGCGCGGTGGTAGCGGGCCCTACGGCGAGCCACACCTACACCTCGCCCGGCACATTTACGGTCACTGCTACGGTAACGGACAGTGTTAGCGCAACCGCTTCGACGACGCAGAAGGTCACGGTTTCGGCCGCCATCCCAACGGCCGTCTTGTCCGTCACTCCCTCCAGCGGCGCTGCTCCGCTGAACGTCCTCGCATCGCTGGCTAATTCCTCGTCGCCCGATGGCACCATCAGCAGCGGCACTATAAACTTCGGCGACGGCAGCCCGACGGTTACGGCCCTGACAGCGAGCCATACTTACAGCTCGCTCGGCACTTTCACGGTCACCGGAACGGTCACCGACAGTAATGGCATGACGGCTACCGCGACCCAGCAGGTAATAGTTTCGCGAGCAGTTCCAACCGCAGTGCTGGCGGTTACGCCGCTCAGCGGAAAGACCGCACTGAAGATTGCGGCATCACTCGCCCAATCCTCGTCGCCCGATGGCACTATCAGCAGCGGCACCATAAACTTCGGCGATGGCAGCCCGACGGTCACGGGCCTAGCGGCGAGCCATACTTATTACGTGCCCGGCACTTTCACAGTGACAGGCACGGTGACGGACAGCCTTGGCGCGACAGCCTCCGCCACAAAGAGCGTAACCGCCACCCAGGGCTGCGCAATCAGCAGCACCAACCGCAGCATTACCATCTGCACCCCGGCCGCTAACTTCACGGTCACTTCGCCTGTACAGATCGTCGCCTATGCAACCGACAGCAAGGCGATAACACAAATGATCATCTACGTTGGCGGCAAGGCCGTCTACACGCAGAAGGGATCGGCAAAACTCGTCAATACCGCGCTCAGCCTCAGCTCCGGAACTCATACAATCCAAGTCAAGGCCTGGGATTCGAGCACAAGCTTCAGCAAGTCAATTACAGTCAAGGTTAAGTGACACGGACGCAGCGAGCGGCTAGGCTTGCTCGGCTTTGGGGTTGTCATGCTGAGGGTCCCCGGCAGACCCGACCATGGAAGCCTTTCGCTACGGAACTTTATGACTCACTGTGCGTGCGGCAACTGCAGAATCATTCCGCCGCCCTGCCCTGCCTGCACAGTGGGAAACTGTCCGTTCCACTTGTCAATGAGCGTGCGGTTGTTCTCGATTCTTCGTGGTTCAAGAAGCTGCGGTGTAAGAGAACTCTGCCGAACTCGCGGCGCGAGCGAAGCGGCGAAACCGGAATTTCTTTTCCCTGGCAGCCGTATGTATACATAAATTCAAAAGCTTCCGACGCTTGCGGTTGTTGGGGTTACGTCCATCCTTAGTTCATTAATTTCCCTGTTATCCTGAATAGAATCTGACATAGAATCATCAGCAAGGAGCAGGTCTTGCCGAAATTCGAAGAGTGCCTTCAACGTCTTGAAACCATCGTCCAGCAATTAGAGCGGGGCGATCTTCCATTGGAGCAGGCTCTAAAACTCTTCGAAGAAGGTGTGGGACTCTCAGATTCCTGTCGCCGGGAACTGGAGGAGGCCGAAGGCAAGGTCGAAATCCTGCTCAAGCAAAACGGAAGGTTGCAACCCGAGCCCTTCGCCAATACTGCCGATCGGCCGGAGCCACATTAGCAGCCGAATCAACTCAGTCCTGGGGGCGCACGCAAGCGCCCATTGAGGCTTTGCTCATCCCGCGCAAGCCCGGGCAGTCATGCTGACTCACCCGGGTGGACCGCGAAGATTTGAGCTGGGGAGAATGTGTATGCAATACCTGTCGATTCTCATAGCCCAGGCAGACGGTAGAGCAGGCGCTCTACTCGCCGCAAACCTACAAACCCACTTCCGGGAGATCCGCGTAGCACGCGGCCTGAACGAGTTGCGGGAGAAGCTTTTTCAGAACAAGGAGCCATACGCCGTAGTCGTCGATCTCGAATTGGTCAATTTCCGGGAGTTGCGTGAAATCTGCGAGTCGTATCGTAATACAGCGGTTATCTGCACTCATCGCCTCGCCGATGAGGAGATGTGGGTAGCGGCGCTGGCCGCCGGCGCAGCCGATTGTTGTGCGCCCAACGACATCGCCGGTATCCTCCGGGCCGCTTCCGGCACGCACCTTCGGAGATCCATTGCCAAGGCAGCCTGATGCAGGCTTGCGACCGCCTAGCAGGCTGCGGAAAAACAGATTTCAGGCCAGTTCCCATGTTGGTGTATCCAAATTCCCAAGAGGATGTCATGGCGACCGGAGCGAAGCGGAGTGGAGCCACCCTTTGTTTTCAGCAGCAGAAACAAAAGGTGGCTCGACTTCGCTCGCCATGACAGTCTGATCTATTGGGATACACCTACTGGGGAACCGCCCTAGGTGAGGTGGGTCCACGAGGTGCCCACATCACTTGGCCCCTCGCTTGTGCTGCCTCAACAAGCGCAACCACGGCGCGTGCCGTGGACCCCGGCTTCCACCCCAAGAAGCCAACAGCAGGCTTGTTGGGGACCCCGGCTTCCACCCCAAGAAGCCAACAGCAGGCTTGTTGGGGGCCCCGGCTGCGGCGCGTTTTTTCGCAGCTTGCTAGTTCGGCGGCAACCGGTCTTCCGGCTCTTCTACCCCGGCGTTCCTGTAGGCGTTGATTGCGTCTTGAACCGAGATAATCCCGATCAGCATTGCGGGATCTGCTCGATGTACCACGGGCAGGAAGGGCCAGTCGCTGATGTGGCGCAGGGCCGTCTCCAGGGGCTGATCCGGATAGAGCGCGGGAATGAACATGTGCAACCGCGAGCCTAACGATTCGCTTCCCTCAGGCTCAAGTTCCAGCAGCGTCTGCCGCGAAACTCCGGCCCATCGCCCGCCCGGCAACTTCACCAGGAAGAAATCGCCTTTTGCGCCTTGCACCACGTGCCGAGCGTGAAAAAGGGTGCCGTTGCCATCGAGCACTTGTTCCGCGAACGGGCACAGCGCGTTTTCCACGCGCAGGATTGCGACTTCGCGCTCTTCTTCCAGCGACGGCAGGTCGAGGCCGTCCTGCCGCGAGAGCAGATCGAAGATCGGCACCCGCTGAAAGCTGCGCGAAATCAGATATGCAACCGTGTTCGAGACGATGACCGGAAGGATGATCGAATAATTGCCGCTCACCTCCAGGATCATGATGATCGACGTCATGGGTGCGCGCAGGATTCCCGCGAACAGTGTCCCCATGCCGATGAGCGCATAGGCGCCAACGGGAATCGACAACTGCGGAAAGAATGACTGCTCGAGTCCGCCGACGGCGCCGCCCAGCATCGCGCCGATGAACAACGTGGGAGCGAACAGCCCGCCCGGAGTACCACTGGTAAAGGATATTCCGGTCGTCAGGATCTTCAATCCAGCCAGGATTCCCAGGATTTCCCAGCCGAAACGCGCATTCATCGCCTGGTCGATTGAGCTGTAGCCGGCGCCCATGACTTGCGGAAAACGGATGCCGATCAACCCGATCAGCAGCCCGGCCACTCCCGGTTGCAGGTATTGCGTCCATGGCGGCAGACGCCGTAGCCATGGCCGGAGCAAGGCTATGAACTTGACGAAAAACACCGACGCGACGCCGCCCAACACTCCCAGCGCCGCATAAGCAATCAACTCACCCGGGTGTTCGAGATGATACTCCGGCACGCGGAACAGCGGCTCCTGCCCGAGAAACCAGCGCTCAACCACCGTGCTCGATATGGCCGACAGCACCACCGCGCCGAGAATGCCCGCAGTCCAGCGGCCAATGACTTCTTCAATGACGAATAACACGGCGGTGATCGGCGCATTGAAGGCCGCCGCCAGTCCCGCCGCCGCGCCGACAGGCGCAATCAGCCGCAAGCGTTCGCGCGAAAGTCGCAGGCGTCTTCCGATTAAGGATGCTATGCCGGCGCCGACCTGCAGCGAAGGATCTTCCGGACCGAGTGATTGTCCGCTGCCAATCGCCAGCGCGCTGGTCAGAAACTTGCCGATCGTGGTTCTGCTCCCCACGTAACCGTCATAGATATAGAGCGCGCCCTTCGTTTGGTTCACGCCGCTGCCGCGCACGCGCGGAAAAAATTTGCCGATCAAAACTGCAATCAGCAAACCGGCCAGCGCCGGAGCGATGAACACCCGCGGAGCGCCCGGCCGCAGACCGGTACCCAGCAGCAGCCATCGCACGGCGGTGATGGCAACCCTGAAAAGCACCACCGCCAGTCCCGCAATCGAGCCGATAATGACCGACAGCACGAGAAAGAACTGCTCCTCGCGCAACGACAAAAGCGCTGACCCGGTCAGCATCCGCCGCAAAGACGACCAGTACTTTCGCCGGACGGGACTGCCGCTGGTTGTTCGCCTTTCGACCGGCGTCATTTCCTGGCCCCCCAGCGATGATGGCCGATGGTGGTTAGCAGCTCGTCCATCCCATTCGGTGCGCCACACAGCCTCCCCGCGGCATCTTCGGTGGCGAAAACGAAGCGCATCATGTTCTCCACCACGTCGCCGTGCCCCTTCAAGTGGCCTTCCGTCGAGTAGCGTCTGAGTTGCTCGGCCCAGCTCTGGAGCTGAGCGAGTTTATCCTCATCTGCTTGCATCTCCGGGGAAGGTGTATGCGACTGACCGCCGGCCGCGGCTTTCGCGCGGGAGCGAACGCACTCGTCGAGCCGTTTCACGGCCGCCTCGTAGGCGGCGACCGTGCGCCGAGCCCGTTCTGCCGCGTTCACTCCTGGTGAGAAAGGATCGGCTGCCAGCAGTTGCTCCGTTCTGGTTAGCAGGTCCTTGGAGTTTGCGTTCTGATCGTCCAGCCTCACCGCCTCCATCAAGTAGCGCTTGGCTGCCGGATAATCGCCAGCCTGGAGCGCCACTGCACCGGTGCCCGCATAGGCGGCAGCAAAATTACGATCCAGTTGTCGGGCGTGCTGAAACTCGGCAAGCGCCCGGCGCGCGTCACCCAGTTTGAAATAGATCTGCCCAAGCCGCGTGTGGGCGTCCGCGCTCGGCGGAAGCTCAGGCAATAGCGTTGCCAGCTCTGCCTCGGCAGCGTCATTCTGGTGATTTGCGGCCAGCACTTCCAGCAGTTCGAATCGCGCATTGAGGCGTTCGACCGCGGGCGTTCTCCCCGGACTCCAGATGCCGTCAATGGCGCCACGATAATACCGAATTGCATCTCGCAACTCGCCCTTGCCGGCCGCAATCCGCGCCAGCTCCAGGTTCACCACTGAATCGGTCGGATGTTCCTCCAACAGGCTCAGCAGACGCGAACGAGCCTCGTTCGGACGTCCGGCGGCAAGCAGTGCGTCGGCAAGTCGAACGCGGTATTCGTCGTCGTCCTGCTTGGCATAGACCAGTGCAGTCTCAAAATCTTCAACCGCCTGTTCGGGACGGTGCGAGTTGAGCGCAGCCACGCCTTTCTGATACCAAGCGGAAGCCAGCTCGTCCTGCCGATGGTTGAACCAGTCCACCACCATGCGCGTAAAGCTGAAACCGGCAATGATGATCAGCACCAGCACGGGCAGTCCGAGCTTATGCCGGCGCAGCGAAACCGCCGCCTCGCAATTGGCGCATCGCCCCGCCGGGGTCAGGGGCTCGCCGCACAGCATGCATGTCTGGTTGGACGCTGGCATGTTGAATTTTTAACTTAGCAGATTTGGCGGCGCTGTGCGCATTCCTGCCGGTGTCAAGAGGGTCACCCCATCGCAGGTGATTGCGGAGCCTCTCAAGCTCCGAAAGTCCGCAAACTCTCCCAAAACGCAAAAAGGAGAGGCAGGTTTGCCTCTCCTTTTAATTCCGGCTTTTCGCGTCAGCTTCGGCGCAATCCGGGCTCCTGCGACAGGCCGGCGCTTAGCGCCGGCGAGTCAGCAACGGAGCTAGTACAACCGGAAATTAACTTCCACGCTGATCTGTACGGCCACGGGCTTGCCATCCTTCATGGCCGGCTCGAACTTCCATTTGCGGACTGCTTCAATCGCCTTCTCATCCAGCCCCATGCCAAGTTTGCGCGTCACACGGACCTGCTGCGGAGCGCCGTTCGGGTCGACAACCATCCAAAGGACGACTGTTCCCTGGTACTTCGCCTTGCGGGCTTCTTCCGAATACTCGGGATCCGGCGCATCGAGGGCGCGCGGAGCCGAAACCCCGTTGCCCACTCGGAAAACGCCGCCGCCAATCCCACCGCCGCGGCCTTGCCCAACCCCAGGACCAGTTCCGACACCCACGCCACCGCCGCTGCCCGAACCTATTCCGCCTCCCGAACCGGTGCCGTTGGAAGCCGGTCCGCTGGGAAGCACGGCCTTCGGGTCACCAAAATTCATCGCGTTCATGGTCGGCAACTTTACCTGCGGCGGCATGACAACCGTCGGTTCCACCGCCAGTTTGGGATGGTCATTCCGCACGACCATCGCCGGTGGAGTGATCTGCTCCATCGCCGGCTTGGGCAGTTTGCCCTTCACAGCGGGAATCTTGTCATGGTCGCCACCGCCACCGCCGCCGCCAATGACATCATTCTTTTTCATTGAAATCGGAGGTAGATAATCGGAAACAGGCGGTGCGATTAACGTGACCGTCTCGTGCACCTCTTGCTTGACGGCCTTCGCCCCGAGAATCGTGAGGGCAATCAGCCCACCGACAGCCAATGCATGCACCACGAGCGAGACCCAAGCGCCTTGCTTCTTGTAGTTGTATGCGCCCCAGATATCGCGAACCTTGACCGGACGCGACGTAAGTTGCAACGGCGGCAACTTCTCGGGGAAAAAGGTCTCTCGGATATTACTGAACAGGGATTCCCAAAGCGATTGATCGAAACTACCCCTGGGCAACAGGTCGAGTCTGCCGGTGTTAAGTATCGGCGCATTCAAAACGTCGTTCGCCATATAAGCCGTCTTTGTCCCTCTCTCCGTTACCGGGGCCTTTGACTATCGGCTAGAAAGATGAGCACATCGGTCGCCAAGTTGCACGCGGGACTAAAATGCCCATTTGCTACGAAATGCGAGTTGCCGATCAACTCCGCGCGCTCGCGCTGAGTTTCCCATTCCAATCGTTAGATGCTGCTCTCCTGCTTTCGACGCCTGCGAAAATGAACGCTTATGAAATTTTTCCTGAACGCAGCAGGTCGATTTTCCTTGTTGTTGCGTTTCACCATAGTGCTATTCCTGATTCTGGGGCCCCGGATTGGACTCTCGCTTCCGGACCCCTATAATGAAGAATCGGCGCGAAGTTCCGCCGCTTGACTAATGTACTGGGCCTTCCCGGCTCCATCGCGGCCCCCGTGAGGGCTTGCTGGTGGAAATCCAGGGTTCCGGTGAGCGTTGCGATGGCGCGAACCGGTAGAGCCCGGCCAGACGAGAAAGGACCGGAGTGCCGCTAGATCTCAAGTCGACCCTTAACCTGCCGAAAACCGAGTTCCCGATGAAGGCCAACCTGCCGCAGAATGAGCCCAAAATGCTCGCTCATTGGGAAAAAATCCATGTCTACGAGAAAATTCGTGAGTCACGGCGCGGCGCACCCATTTACGTCCTGCACGACGGCCCTCCTTACGCCAACGGCCCCATCCACCTTGGGCACGCGCTGAACAAATGCCTCAAGGATTTCATTGTCAAATCGCGCAACATGGCGGGTTTTGACGCACCGTATGTGCCTGGATGGGACTGCCACGGCCTGCCCATCGAGATTAAGGTCGACGAGTCACTCGGGCGCAAGAAGTTGCAAATGGACCCGCTGCAGGTGCGCCAGGCGTGCCGGAAATATGCCGAGAAATATCTCGACTTGCAGCGCGAGCAGTTCAAACGCATCGGCGTCTTTGGCCGCTTCGAAGAGCCTTACTCGACCATGACCCCGCAATTCGAATCATGGGTGATTGCGAACTTCTACGCCTTCTTTGAGAAGGGCATGGTCTACAAGGGTCTGAAGCCCGTCTACTGGTGCATTCACGACGAGACCGCTCTGGCCGAAGCTGAAGTCGAATATGCCAACCACACCAGCCCTAGCGTCTGGGTTCGCTATGCGCTGACCAGTGACCCGGCCGCGATCGATCCGGCACTGACCGGGAAAAAGGTCGCGACCATTATCTGGACGACTACCCCATGGACGCTGCCGGCCTCCATGGCCGTCGCCTACAACCCGCGGGAAGAGTACGTCGCGATTGCGAGCGGCGAGTGGGTGTACATTGTTGCCCGCAAGCTTGCCGAGGAAACCGCCCGCAAGTGCCAACTGGGCGAGCTGCTTTCCATTGCCAGTTTTCCCGGTTCCAAACTTGAGCGGGTAACCTTCGCGCATCCTTTTCTCGATCGCCAGGTCCTCGGCGTGCTGGCTGACTATGTGACCATGGACCAGGGAACCGGTGCGGTTCACACTGCTCCCTCTCACGGCGCCGACGACTTCTATACCGGAGTCGAGTACGGCATTGACCAGACATGCAACGTCGACGGCTCCGGCCACCTGCTCCACGGATTGCCCGAGTATGACGGCATGACCGTTTTCAAAGCGAACGAACCGATCGTTCAACTGCTGAAGACGCGAGGCGCGCTGCTTGGCCGCGAGGACATCGAGCACTCCTACCCGCATTGCTGGCGCTGCCACAATCCAGTCATCTTCCGCGCCACCGAGCAGTGGTTCATCTCCATGGAGGGCAAGCTTAACCAAGGCACGCTGCGCAGCGTCTCGCTCGACGAGATCAAGAAGGTCAAGTGGGACCCGGCTTGGGGCGAAGAGCGCATCTCCAACATGATCGCCACGCGTCCGGATTGGTGCATCTCGCGCCAGCGCGTCTGGGGTGTCCCCATCGCCGTCTTTTTCTGCACGGGCTGTGGCGAAGTGTTGCAGTCGAAGGCGGCCAATCGCGCCGTAGTCGATCTGTTTGCTCGCGAGGGCACCGACTCGTGGTATCGCCTCCAGCCGAGCGAAATCCTGCCCGCCGGGACAAAATGCGCAAACTGTGGCGGCACTTCGTTCCGCAAGGAAATGGACATCATCGACGTCTGGTTCGAGTCCGGCTCAAGCCAGGCGGCCGTGCTGGGCCACACGCCGGACATGCCATGGCCCGCAGACGTTTACCTGGAGGGCGGCGATCAGCACCGGGGATGGTTCCATTCTTCCCTGCTCTGCGGCGTAGGGCTGCACCATGCGGCGCCCTACCGCGCCGTGGTGACCAATGGCTGGACGCTCGACGAGCAAGGCCGGGCGATGTCGAAGTCGCTGGGCAATGTGGTTGACCCGGTCGATATCTGCAAACGGCTTGGGGCGGAAGTCGTGCGCCTCTGGGTGGCTTCGGTCGACTTCCGCGAGGACGTGCGCGCCTCGGAAACCCTGGTGCAGCGCGTGGCCGAGAACTACCGCAAAGTGCGCAACACCTTCCGCTATCTGCTCAGCAATCTTCACGGCTTCGACCCCGTGCGCGACCTCGTGCCGTTTGAACAGATGGAACCGCTCGATCAATTCATGCTGCTGCGCACGGTCGACCTCGCCCGCGAACTGCGCGAGTGGTACGACCAGATGCTCTTTCACCGCATCTATCAGCGGCTGATTCAGTTCTGCGTCGTCGACCTGAGCGCGCTCTACATGGCGGTGCTGAAGGATCGCCTCTACACCTTTCCGCGCACATCGCGCGAACGCAGGTCGGCGCAGACGGCGATGTGGCGAATCGCCGAGGCGCTGGCGCGCCTGGTCGCGCCCATCATGACTTTCACCGCGGATGAAGTTTGGCGGTTCTTGCCGGTGTTGAAGTCGCGCCCTGAAAGCGCGCATATGGCCTTGTTCCCGAACGATCACGACATCACCGGCGAGATCCGGGATCGCGATGCCGCAGCAACTCTCCGTGGCGATTGGGAAACCTTGGTGGCGATTCGCGATGAAGTGAATAAGGCCATCGAGCAGGCTCGCAACGAGAAGGTCATCAACAGCGAACTGGAAGCCGCAATCGTCATCACCGCCCCCGCGGAATCGTACAAACTGCTGGAGCGCTATCGCGGCCACTTGAACGCCCTGTTTGTCGTCTCCTCGGTGGGGTTGAGGTTGGGCGAATCGACCGACGGAGCGGTTGCGCTTGCGGTGGAAATTCACCACGCTCCCGGCCAGAAGTGCGACCGCTGCTGGAACTACTCGACGCACGTCGGCGAGGATCAGTCGTATCCAACCGTCTGCGACCGTTGCTCCGCCGCGCTTAAGGTCATCGAAAAGGAAAAGGAAGAGGAAAACGCGGGGGCAGCATCGTGACAGGCCGCCCGTATCGCCTGTACCAGTTTCTGATTGCCGCGCTCGTGGTTGTCGGCGACCGCGCTAGCAAGTGGCTGATTGCACGATCAATTCCGCTGAACGGCTCCGGCATCCAGGTGATCCCGCGCCTTTTCCGCATCACTCACGTCGAGAATCGGGGGGCGGCTTTCGGGCTTTTCGCCGAGTCGCCGGCGGCGTGGAAGACTTCGCTGCTGGTAGTGCTGTCGCTGCTGGCGATGGCCGTCATCACCTATCTGCTGTGGAAGTCGGATCACGCCCTCGACTCAACCGCAATCGGGCTATCGCTGATTCTGGGCGGAGCGGCCGGCAACTTATGGGATCGCCTGGTGCACGGCCGAGTGGTCGATTTTCTGCATTTTTATATCGGCGAACACATCTGGCCCGATTTCAACGTTGCCGATAGCGCCATCGTAGTCGGCGCCATTCTGCTCATGGCCGATATCGTATTTCCCCAGCCGCACCCAGGCAAGATCGCTTCGTGAAGGCCGGCTTCAGCGTTGGGCAAGCCCTTGTATGGACGGAGATGTATGAGCTGGATCGATCAAGATAACGAAGGCAGCCGCGGGCTCAGACAGTCTGGAGAAGAAGAGGTGGCGCGCCACCTGCGCTGGATGTGCTGTAGCGGAGTGCTCACGCTGTCCGTAGCAATCGTCGCGGTAGTGACCGCCACCGCCAGGAGCTTCTTTTATTTCGTTATCCCATTCGTCGTCTCCTGCTTCTTCACTTGCAGGCAGTGGATGGAATGGCGACGCGCGAAACGTTGGCTGGCGGCCGCGCCGGAAGCCGATGCGGAGAGCAGCCCCGAAGCAGCCGAAGTCGTGATTTTCCGCTGTTCTTTTTGCGGCAAATATCAAGAAGATGTGACGCACTTGATCTCCTCGCCACAGGGCACAGGGGTAGCGCCCGCTCATATTTGCGATAAGTGCGTCGAGGTGTGTAACTCAATCCTCGCGGATATCCGTAGCGGCAAGGTCAAAGTGTAGCGCGGTTACTGCGGATACAGCCTGCGGTAAATCCTCGCGTTGCGCATAATCGACTGCACATACTCGCGCGTCTCGGTAAACGGAATCGACTCGACGAACTCCGCTACGTCGCGGTAGTTGCCCGCGCTGAGCCAGTCTTCGACGCGGTTGGGGCCGGCGTTATAGGCGGCCAATGCGTACTCCACCTGGCCGTTATAGTGTTCAACCATATCGCGGAAATAGCGCGTTCCGAGCTGCAGGTTGATGTTCGGAACCAGTAGCGTCTCCGTCCGGAAACCGCGGATGCGCAGTTCTTTGGCGGTTTTCTTGCCTGTGATGGGCAGCAATTGCATCAGGCCAAAGGCGTTCGCCCGCGAAACCGCGCCAGGATTGAACTCCGACTCCTGCCGTATGAGCGCCGCCACCAGGTAAGGATCGAGTTGGTTCTCCATGGCGAAGCGGCGGACGTCCGTCCAGTACGGCCGGGGGAACAAGTAATCCCAGTAGGGCCGGGGAAGCACGGAAATATCAATTGCAAAGTAGCTGGGCACAGCCGATTTCATGAAGCGAAGAGCCCGATGATCCTGGCCCCCTTCGCGATAGATGCGGGCGATTTCCAGCGTTGCCCAGTTCGCCCCCTTGCCACCATCGGACGCCCGCAATTCCTTGATGGCGAAGTCGGTCATTCCGGCGTTTTCCAAAAGCTTGCTCTTTTCCACGCGCAACGCATCCCCCGGTATGTTGGTCAGCGCCGCGGCTGCACTCAGTGGCGCGAGCGGAGGAATGGTGTCGAGAAGCGGATCGTGTGCCGCGGGTGAAACCGCGATTTTCGCCAGCCTCTCTGTCGCCAGATGGCCGTAATAATAGTTGCGGTAACGTTCCGCGACCTTCGCATACCACGCCCGGGCCAAAGGCAAATCGCTCTGCTCTTCCGCGATTCGTCCGCGCCAGTAGACTGCGGCGGCGGTCTCCAGCGAAGCCGGATAACTCTGCACGTGTTGCGTAAATTCTTTTTTCGCCTCTTCCGTCCGTCCCTGTCGATAGGTCAGCCAAGCCGCTTTCCAGTGTGCGTAAGAGGCCCTGCCGCTGCCCGGAAAACGTTCGTGCGCCTCGCGGTAGTAATCGATGGCGTGATCGTAATCCTTCTTCAGCAGGTATAGATTCCCAGCCGAAATCAGCGCCGATTGAAACCATGGGCTGGTGGGCGCCGATTGCCGAAACTGTGAGAGATAGTTCAGCAGGTCGCCCTCGTTGCCTTCCGTGCGGGCGATTTCCACCAGCTCGTAAAGCCGCTGCGCGTTGGCTTCTCCCGTCGTCTGTGCGTGCTGCAGCAAGTCGCGCCCTTCGCGCGCGCCGCCTTTGCCGCTGTGACGCAGTGCATTGCCCAGCCCCACTTCGATCTCGCCGCGCTCCGCCGGCGGAGCCATAGCCAGCAACTGCCGGTACTCGCGTGCGGCGTCCGGCCAGCGATTTCCCTGTGCCAGCAGCGCTGCGTGCATCTTGAGGTCGCCATAGCTGCCGGTCAGGCTCGACCCCTTCGCAATCAGTTCGGCGCCAGCCTGCTCGGCTTCAGGGCTGAGCGGCATGGTCAGGTAGAGATGGCGCAGAATCTCCATTCCCTTCGCCGGATTGCCGCTGTTCAGGTAGGCATGTCCGAGCGCAAGCTCGGCATCGGCCCGCGTGGGCGCACGATTCGCCTCCAGGAAGTTGACCGCCTCCAACGCCCGGCCCGAAGCCACCAGCGCTTCGCCATAGATCGCTCTGGCGTCATTGAGGAAAATCGAATCCGCGCAGTCTTTCGAAAAGTTCTTGAGGGTTGCAACTACCTTATCGCTCTGTCCGCTGCCGCCATAAGCCAACGCCTCAAAGTACCGGACGTAATCGGCCAGTTCGCCGGCGTACGGTCTTGCCTTTTCCAAAGGCGCAATTGCCTTGGCGTATTCACGGTCCAGGATGTACGCGTAACCGATCGCCAGCCACGCCATGCCTCCCGCATCCGTGCCGGCATGCTGCCGCGCATACTTCTCCACCCCGGCATAGGCAGCCGGAGTGCGTGCCTCGATCAACTGATGGGCCATCGGCTTCAACGTTGCCGAAGCCACGAATGCGCGCGTCATGCGCTTGATGCGCGCCGAGTTTGCCCGTTGTTTGGCCGTCGTCTTGTGAGCGCTCTTGGCCGGCGCGGCGCGCTTGGATGCCGCAGCCTTCTTCTGGCTTGTGCTTTTCTTTTGGCTGGTGGAAGGTTTGTTTGCAGCCGCTTTGCCGCTGGCGTCGCTCTTTTTCGCCGGAGAAGCCTTTTCAGCTCCGTCTTGTGACCAACCGGAAACCGCGCTAAGTAAAGCCGAGAGAAGCAGGCACAGAGACAAAAATCGCTTGCACATCACTATTGGGTTCTCTTTGAGTCCGTACTATCCAGTTTAACCCGGAAAGCCGCTGCCTAGTAGCGTGCGATCGTTACTAGCGAGGATACGCACCAGTTCTTCGGCAAAATAATCCGCATCGCGAATCACTTCACCGTAGCGTTTCTGGTACGCCGCGCGGCTCTTCTCGATATCGGGCCGCAAGCGTTCGTACAAGTCTCGTTTCGACCGCCCTTCAGCCACCTTCACCTGGTTGTAAAGTTGGATCTCCTCCACCAGCAATTTGGCAAACCGCTTCGCCTTGGCACGCACGTCATCGCTTTGAGACGCACCCAGGGATGGCGTCACCGGCGGCGCTGGAGCAGGCGGCGTCACTGCGGGCGCCGCGGCGGCGGCGAAGCTCCTTGTGGCGACTGCGGCGGGCTGCGCCGCAACCACGGGATCAGCCACCGGAATGACTGTTGCCGGCGGTTCTGGCCGTGCAACCGCCACTGCCGGTGCGGGCCGCACAGGCTCCGAACTTGTTCCCGACTGCGTCGACTGAATCGCGCCCGACCCGGCTGGTTTGCGCAACGAAGCCGTTTCCACCGCTATGCAGGCAATTAAGCACATGGCCTGCACCACCTCGACCTGAACTACCGAGCTCGTCAAACCTCCGTCCGCATAGACGACTCCGGCCAGGCGGTCGCGAATCAACAATGGAAAGAGAACAATATCTCCTGGGCTGGCAGGCGCAGCAGACGCAAAGACATCGCCAATTTCCGAAGCTTGCAACTTGACCGGCTGGCGCTCCTTGCCGAGCCGTTCGATCACGCGATCAGCGGCGGGAATCGAGATGCGCGTAAATGCCGAAGCATCCCGCATTCCTCGCGACTGCCACCCTACAAAAAATCCGCCGCGCAGAATCAGCAAGCCCGCGCGAGCGGCAAACGGCTGCGTACTCTGCAATAGCACACTGAGGATCTCGACCTGGTTGGCCGCCTGCAAAAGTCGTACCAGGTCGGAGGCAATGACGAATGCGACTTCATGCCCGGCGCGGGTGATTTCGGCTTCCAAAACCGGCTGCAGCTCTTCACCGATGCTTCGCCGCAGCTCCTCGCCCCATTGCCTGACCAATCTGGAAGCCAGCTTTTCAGCCGCTTCCGAAAGATTCTCTTGCACGTTGCTCTCCTGCTCTAGCCGGCTGCTGCAAAACCGTTTTGGCGGGCTTCGGCATCTTTTTCAGCGGCCTGCTAACCGCATGATTATAAGATTGCTTTGCCGCTAAACAAAGCCCTCAACTTTGGAAGGGATCAAACTTCATACTTCCCGCCCTGGTTGAGCCTCGCCGGAATCGCCCGCTACGGTTAGAATGGCATGGAAGTGCGCCGAGGACCAGAGCCGAGAATCGCAGGCCTGCTTTCGGACAGAACCAAGCCCGAACCTATACAATTGAATCAAGATTATGTTCGACTGCTGATCTGGAAATCTTTGAATCGGAAGAAGAATGGGAGCCATCGAATCCAAAGTAAGTGAGCCGGTTAGCGACGAATCCGTACTGGTCAATGCGGCCCGAAACGGAGACGTTGGTGCATTCGAGCAACTGGTGCGGCGTTACGACCGTAACGTATTTCGCATCGCTCAGCATATTACGCAGAACCGGGAGGACGCGGAGGACGTCGTCCAGGACGCATTCCTGAAGGCGTTCCAGAATCTGGGGCAGTTTCAAGGCCAGTCAAAGTTCTATACCTGGCTGGTCAGGATCGCAGTCAATGAAGCCCTCATGCGTTTGCGGCGGCGGCGCCCGGAACGCACGGTCTCTCTCGACGAAGACGTAAAGACGGAAGAGGATTCCATACCGCGCGAGGTCGCGGACTGGTCTCCTAACCCGGAACAGTTGTATAGTCAGGCTGAATTGAAAGACATACTGAGCAAAACCATTCAGGGCCTGTCACCGGGATTTCGCACTGTTTTCGTACTGCGCGACGTGGAAGCTCTGAGCACCGAGGAAACGGCTGAAGCTCTGAATCTCAGTATTCCGGCTGTGAAGTCACGATTGCTGCGCGCTCGATTACAGCTGCGCGAGCGGCTGAACAAATACTTCAAGCGGCGCAATGGAGATAGTAAACAGTGACCTGCTCTGAATTTTTGAAGGAGCTTTCGGACTACCTGGATAACACGACGGATCAGCGCATCCGCGCTGAACTGGAAGATCATTTGCACTGGTGCCATAACTGTTATGTCGTTTGCAACACCACCAAGCGAACCATCGAAATCTATCGTGACTCCCAGTTGTTCGAGCTGCCAGACGATCTGCGAAATCGGCTGCGCACTGCCATTATCGGCAAATGTAAGCAGCACAAGGCAAAAACGGACGCTTAGCGAATTCGAATTTTACGAGTCTCTCGCCTGAGTTCCCGCTCCTTTCCTTTCGGCCTCGGTTTGACCGTTTTCTTTTGTTCTTCTTGATTCCCAAACTACAGTTGGACGAACCTTTTCTCCCGCCTTCGAATCTATAGTGCTATCGCAAGTGGATGGTCCGGAATTCACGGCGCAAGGGCTCTAGCCTGGGGTGGGAACATGGTACTGTCGGGATTTCTGAACGCAATGTTCGGATGTACTCACAAGAACTACAGTTTCCCTTTCACGCCTAAGGACCGGCATAGCTGTTCTGCCGCCGGCACCACCGGAACCTACGTGGTGTGCCTCGGCTGCGGCAAGGAGTTTCCCTACGACTGGCGCGAAATGAAGGTTGTCGCCAGCGATATCCCACAGCCGGAGAAACGTCGCGGAGCCGTCAAATCTTTTGTAAATCCCCTGTGACTTAGGCCTGAAGGTTTTGCAGGCCTACGAAACAAGCTCCAGAAAAAACGGGTGATCTCGAACCGGCAAACCCTTTATGCTGGACAGGCTGCGACTTGGCTGCCATGCCGACGCCGCGAGGCCGCCATTTTTGCCGCCAGCAGAAGGGATAAAGAGATTGAAAATCGTAGACTTGACGCTGCCGCTTCCGCCGGGGCTGAAGACCAATCCCACTCACCCCGAAACCATCATCACGGACCATGTAACTCACTGGTTTACCGCTCCCCGATACCAGTCTCCCTGCAAGGGATACGCCAGCAAGCTGCTGCTCATCTGCGATCATATCGGCACTCACCTTGACGCGCCTCTGCACTTCATCCCGGGCGGAAAATCCATGGACGCCGTTCCTCTGGAGAACACTCTCGGAGAAGCCATCTTCCTCGACGTGTCCGACAAACCGGCGGACCAACCCGTAACCGTTGAAATAATGGAGAAAAAACTGGCGGCCAAAGGCGAACAGATCAAGCCAGGCGACATCGTGCTGCTGCGAACCTGGCCCGGCAAGTGGGGCGATGCAATCTTTAAGGCAGCCGGCATAAGCTGGCCCGCCGCCAAGTGGCTGTGCGCCAGGAAAATCAAGTCGGTGGGCCTGGATCTGCCGAACGCGGACACCGGCGGCGACATGCAGCGTCCATGTCACATGGAACTGTTGGGCAATGAAATCGGCATCATCGAGAACCTCGTCAACCTGGACAAGCTCACTAAAACGCGGCTCTTTTTTATCGGTCTCCCGCTGCACTTCATCGGACTTACGGCTTCACCCATTCGAGCCATCGCCGTCGAAGAATGGTGAGCGCCGGCGGCTGCGTGCGTTTTTCAGTCGCTGACGGTGCCCCCCACGTTCGCCCGCCGTTGGCTAACGTGGAGTAGTGTCTTAAGATTTAGGATGTCATCCTGTATACTGCGGCTCTTAGCCTATGCTCAAAGAGATTCTTCTTCAGGGCCAGCAGGCCGCCGATGCGGCACTCGAGCGCCTGCTTCCGCCGGATACGCAATATCCGCCTTCGATCCACGCCGCCATGCGCCACAGCGTATTTGCCGGTGGCAAGCGCCTTCGTCCGATCTTGTGCATGGAAGCCGCGCGCATGGTCTACGTGGCCCCCTCCAGCGCGCTGCCGCCGGGCATTGCCGAGTTGGGTGCGGCCGTTGAAATGCTGCACACCTATTCGCTTATCCACGACGACCTGCCGGCGCTCGATAACGACGATCTTCGCCGCGGACGCCCCACCTGCCACGTCGCTTTCGGCGAGGCCACCGCCATTCTCGCCGGCGACGCGCTGCAAACCTACGCCTACGAGGTGCTGGCGCGCTTGCAGTGCGCGGCCGAGGCGCGCGTGCGCATCATCGAAGAGATCGCCCATGCCACGGGCACCATCGACGGCATGATCGGCGGCCAGGTGCTGGACCTCGAAGCGGAGCACACCAAGCCCGACGCCAAGACCCTGGAATACATTCACCGCTCCAAGACTGGGGCGCTGATCACGGCCTGTCTCATCTCCGGCTGCATCTATGCCAACGCCACGGCTACTGAACTGCAGCGCGTGCGCGAATTCGGCCGCGCCGCCGGCCTGGCTTTCCAGATTGCCGACGATATTCTCGACGTAACGCAGACCTCCGAGCAGTTGGGCAAGACCGCCGGCAAGGATCTCGCCGTTGAAAAAGTAACGTATCCATCACTCTACGGATTGGAAAAATCAGTGCGGATGGCGGATCAGCTCATTACCCAGGCGTGCGCGGCGCTGGACAACTTTGGCGCTCGCGCCGATACCCTCGAAGCCATCGCGCGCTACCTGGTCGAGCGCAAAAAGTAGGCTACTGATAGTGCTGTTCCGAGGAGCACGTCGCCCCATGCCTGACACTGTCGACATCCTTGCCATTGCCGCTCACCGCGACGACGTCGAGCAGACCTGCGGTGGCACCCTGCTCAAAATGGCCCAGCGTGGCTATCGCACCGGAATCCTCGACCTCACCCAGGGAGAGATGGGCACCCGCGGCAGCGCCGAAGACCGCGCCCGCGAGGCGAACCATGCCGCCGCCCTACTGAGCGTCTCATGGCGCCAGGCGCTCGACATCCCTGATGGCCGCGTGGAAAACACCTGGGAAAACCGCCTGAAGATCGCCCGCGTGCTGCGCCAACAGCGGCCTCGCGTCGTGGTGCTTCCCTATTGGCAGGGACGGCACCCCGACCACTACACGTGTTCCACGCTCGGTTATGAGGCCTGCTTCCTGGCCGGCCTCGGCAAGCTCGGCCAGACGCGGCAGTCGACGCCCGCCGCGCCCCAGGATATTGAGGCCATCGCTGAACTTCCCCCGCACCGGCCATTCAAGATCGTCTACGCCTCTCTCTATTTCGATGTCCGGCCTTCCTTCGTTGTCGACATTACCGATCAGTTCGAAACCCGCTTCCAGGCGCTCATGGCCTACCAGTCGCAGTATGCTGACCAGAGTGAAGGGGCCGGCCTGTTCCCGATGCAGGCCGAAATCCGTCAGCGTCTCGAAGCCATGGCGTCTTTTTATGGATTGCTGGCCGGCGTGAAGTACGCCGAACCTTTTGTGCAAAAGGAAATAGGGCTTGTGGATGATCTGCTGGCGATCCCGGTAAAGTCTATTTAGGTTTCACTGTTACAAATTTCCGCCATGCAACCTGTTCATGTCCTGCCCCGCTGTGATGCAGGTCACTGCTCGAAAAGATGAATTTCGCCGATATTAAAAACATGCGAAAGGCTGTCACAGGTAATCCCGCCAAGCCCCGTAATCATGCCGGCCTTTATCTCGTGGTAAGCAATCAATCGACGCACGCCTCGCACGCCTCGCGGCAATATTCCACCGAAATCATTGAGCGTTACATCTGCTTGACGGCCTTGGGGACATTCTTGGTCGAGCTGTGCCTGCTGATCAAGTAACGCGCAACACGTCCACAATACCGCCAAGCGACCGGTCAGTGTGATTGTGGTCGCTCAGAATGACATCCCTAAACGTTTATTACGCTAACGTCACGGGTCCGTGAACCTTAGTGTGAAGCAATCAACTGTCCGGCGCGCAGTTCCTTGCGGTCTCCCGGCTTGAATTCCATTAACTCGAAGCCCAATTCGGCGGCCGCTTTCTTCAGCTCGCCGGGCTTGCCGGTCAACAGCGGAAACGTTCCGAAGTGCATCGGAACCAAGACCTTGGGCTTCAGCAAACGGCAGGCATATTCCGCCTCGCGTGGCCCCATGGTGAAGTGATCGCCGATGGGCAGCATCACGATTTCCGGGGCATACAGTTCCCGCACCAGCGCCATGTCGCCAAACAGGGCCGTATCGCCGGAGTGGTATATCTTCTGTCCGTTGGAGAACTCCAGCACGAAACCGCAAGGCTCGCCGCCGTAGATTATGGAGCCGTCGTCCTCCTGGATGCCGCAGGAGTGATCGGCGTGAATCATGGTGATGCGCACGTTCTCCACTGTCTGCGAGCCGCCTTTGTTCATCGGGCTAATCTGCTTTGCGCCTTTCTTGTTCAACCAGGCGCAGAGTTCAAAGATGCCGACCACAACCGGATTCTGCTCCTTGCAGATTCCCACGGCATCGCCAATGTGATCGAAATGGCCGTGGGTGCAAAGCAGGACGTCAATCTTGTCCGGTTTCTTCAGCTTCTCCGGACAGGCAGGATTGCTCTTCACCCAGGGATCGATCAGCAGGATCTTCCCTTCCGGTGTTTCGATCGTAAAAGTCGAGTGACCAAGCCAGGTTGCATGTACCGATTTTGCCATCGCCAATTCCCTTTCGCAAAGTTGACCGCCGGTCCCCGCTACGCGCACTTTTACGCGTAGTGGGGCGCCTATTGCGTTCTTGGTTGAGCCTTGCTCCACTGCTCGTATCCGCCGATGAGTGAGACGGCATTACGGAAGCCCATCCTGCCCAGCATGTACGCCGAGAGCAGGGAGCGTCCGCCGCCTGCGCAATAGAGCACAATCTGTTTGTCTTTGTCCGTTGTGAACTTATCGATATCCAGTTCCAACATTCCCCGGGGGAGGCTCACGGCCCCGGGGATCATTCCCGCGGCCAGCTCGTGTGGCTCCCGCACATCGATCAGGAGAAAGTCCTCTTCTTCCTGCTGCATCTCCTTCAGATCCAGGAAACTGATCTCTTCGACTCCCTCTCGGCGAACTTCGTCTATCAACTTTTTGAACTCGGCTACCAGCATCTGTACTTTCTCCCGCTTGAGATTCTAGACCAGTTTAGCGAAAGGTGCAGTCGTGAAGCCGTGGTGACGCGGAATACACGAATTTCTGAAATGCCCAGTTTCCCCAGAGGCATCGGGCAAATGCTACAGCTCCGGTTGCAGGTACGTCCATGCGGCAAGCGCGCGGAGGCCTTGCTATGATGGACGAAAGCTGATGAACTCTCATAAGCCTTCTATCTTCCTTGGAGGAGCAAGCTTGGAGGAGCAAGCGTGACGCATCGAAAGCTCAGTGGCCGCCCGCCGGCATTCATCTATCGCGCCTCGCCAAAACGCCGCGGCGTGCCCGAGCTGCACTGCGAGGGAGTCTCTTTGCGCGCCCTCGCCGATAAGTTCGGCACGCCCCTGTATGCCTATTCGGCAACCGCGATCAAGCAGCGCTTCCAGACATTTGATGCGGCTTTCGGCGGCCATCCGCACACCGTCTGCTACTCGGTAAAGGCCAACTCCAATCTGTCGATTCTTCGCCTGCTCGCCCAACTTGGCTCGGGCTTCGATGTCGTCTCGGGCGGCGAACTGGAGCGCGTATTGATTGCCGACCGCCGGGCGGCCCGCCATGTCGTCTTTTCCGGCGTCGGTAAAACTCCGGCGGAAATGGACGCGGCGCTTCGTGCCGGTATTCTGATGTTCAATCTCGAAAGCGAAGCCGAACTGCACGTGCTTGCCGAGCGCGCCGCGCTGCTGCGCAAAACGGCGCGCATCGCGTTTCGCGTCAACCCGGATGTCAACGCCGGGACGCACCCTTACATCGCCACCGGACTGCACGAGCACAAGTTCGGCGTCCCGATCGGCGAGGCGCGCACTCTCTACGCGCTTGCCGCCGAACAGGAGTGGCTTGAGCCGGCGGGTGTGAGCGTGCATATCGGCTCTCAGATCACGAACATTGCACCGTTTCGCGAGACCATGCAGCGCGTGCTGGCGCTGGTTCGCGAACTGCTCGTCGACGGCCTCAATATCGGCTACATCGATGCCGGCGGCGGACTGGGAATCAGCTACGAAAACGATCCCAGGCTCGCGCTGCCGAAGCTGGCCGCCCTCTACGCAAAGGCGTTGCTTGCGCCGCTGCGCAAGACCGATCTGCACCTTCTGCTCGAGCCCGGACGCTCCATCGTCGCGCCCACAGGGGTGTTGCTCACCCGCAAGCTCTACAGCAAGCAGAACGACAGCAAGCATTTTGCGATCGTCGATGCCGCCATGAATGACCTCATCCGGCCCTCGCTTTACGGCGCCTATCACGAGATTGTCCCGGTTGCATTGCCTAAGGGGAAAAAGGATTCGTGGTCGCCGGTCGACGTGGTTGGGCCGATTTGCGAGTCGGGAGATTTTTTTGCCCGCCAGCGCCAACTGCCGCCCGTCGAGTCTGGAGAGCTGCTGGCGATTCTCGATACGGGCGCCTATGGCATGGTGCTCTCGTCCAACTACAACACCCGCCCTCGTGCCGCCGAAGTGCTTGTCGAAGGCTCGCGCACGCGGCTGATTCGCCGCCGCGAAAGCGTGCGGGAGCTGCTGTGCGCGGAGATGTAGGCCTGAATCGCGGAAGGTGTATCCAAGAAAGAGCCGGGCGTACGGGGGCCGACCTTGAAACTGCTCTGGCGGGCACCCGCGAAAAGGACTAAGGCGATCTCAGGAACTTTCTGCGCGATTCCACCGATTTCTCGCGGCCGCTGCGCCGCCCAGAATGTTACTAGAGCAATTTCAAGGTTGATGTACCCAGTACCAGCACCGCCGGGGCTGAATTCCCGGCTGCTTCGCGGGTACACCTTCCGCGAATCTGGTCTGAAGCTGCCATGCAAAACGATCGCTATTCCAATCCTGGCATCACGATAGGAGCCTGCGCCTGGTGCAGCACCGAATATGTCATCGGCTGTAGCCGTGCCCGCGAGCAGTGCGTCTTCTGTTCTAAGAAGTGCGAGATTGAGGCGCGCTTCTGGCTCCTCGACGTTCTCAAACAGGTTGCGCGGGGAGAGGAAGGCAACCAGGAGTCGCGCCCGCAACCCTAGGGGTAGTGTCCCGCGCATACTGCGCATTCACTAAGAAAACTGGCGATTGTCATCCTGAGCGCAGCGAAGGATCCCAGGAAACTATCCCGCAACGCGCCGCTTAAGGCTTTGGGATGAAGTCCTCCGGCTGCGCCTAAATCCCACGCCGTACTGGGATTGCGGGTTCCTTCGCTTCCCCCACCCCAGCAACGGCAAAAGCAGCCGTTGCCGGGGACCCCGGCTCGCTCAGGATTTCGGCAGGCGGCCCAGGGCACCCCAGAAAGCCTGAATTCTGGCTTTCTGGGAACCCCGCTCAGACGCCGCCTCAACACCTCAACTTCGGTTCAGCGTTGGCCCCATTTGAGCTTGTTGTGCAGCACCTCGAAGAACGAGCCTGACTTGCGGAAGAGCTTGACGGTGTGTGCGGCGCGCCGGCATTCCACCACCTCGCCCTGCGTGATCGGAAATCCCACCTGGCCATCGATGCTCAGAAAACCTTCCTCGTCCTTGCTGAGTTGGATTCGGATTGTGACCTTGTCGCTCAACACCAGCGGCCGGTGCGTAAGCGAGTGCGGAGACACCGGCGTAATGACAAAAGCTTCGGTCGTAGGCACCACCACCGGACCACCCGCGGCCAGCGAATACGCGGTTGAACCCGTTGGTGTGGCCACTATCAGCCCGTCGGCGCGACAGGTGTAGACCAGCGAGTCTTCCACGTGCAGATCGAAACGAATGAGACGTGCCAGAGCGGTCTTGCCGACTACCACGTCATTGAGCGCGTAGTAGCGCTCCACAATCTCTCCGCCCCGGCGCAACACAACTTCCAGTACGGAGCGCGCTTCTATCGGACAGGTGCCCGCATCTACCGCCGCCAGGGTCTCAAACAACGAGGGCAGTGGAACTTCGGTGAGAAATCCCAGCGAGCCGAGATTGATCGCCAGAATCGGAATGCCTTGCCGCGACACCGCGCGCGCCGCCGATAGCAATGTCCCATCCCCTCCCAGCACGATGGCGAACGATGGATTCTCCCAACCCAGTTCGTATCGGGGGAAAACGTTCTGCGCCACCCCATAAGCCGCGGTCTGCTGATCCATTACAACCCGATAGTCTCGTTTCGTGAGCCAATCGATCACCTCGGGGACAACCGCGTGGAGCTCATTCTTAGCTGGTTTTGAGATGATGGCTGCGCTTTTCATGTGGATATGAGGCTACCTGGCTCCTTCGACAAGTGAAAGTGGCCGCGCTACAACGAGCTTACCAAGGATCGTTAGCATTGCTTCCCTGCTACTCTCCGCCAATGCGCGGAACCCGGGTTGCTCACAGCATCTGCTCACAAGTGAAACATGCAGTGTAACAGGAACTCGCGATTGCCTTCCGCACCAAAAATCGGTGACTCCGTAACTTCAATCCCCGTAGCCCCAAGTTCCGCCACTGCGCCACGAACTCTTTCGACCGCAAACTGCTGCGCTTCCGGATCGCGTACGATTCCACCCTTGCCGACTTGCTGCCGCCCGGCTTCAAACTGCGGCTTCACCAGGATGACTGCTTCCTGCCGCGCGGCGGCTTTTCCGGCAAACGCGGCGCGCACTACGGCGGGGAGCACGAGTGTAGCAGAGATGAACGAAACATCCATGGCAATCAACGCGATACGCTCCGGCACCTGCGCCGCTTCCAGGTAGCGGGCGTTGGTTTTCTCCAACAGGCGCACGCGCTTATCGCCGCGCAAGCGCGCATCGATCTGGCCGTAACCGGTGTCGACGGCCAGCACCAGCGCCGCGCCGTGCTGCAACAGGCAATCCGTGAAGCCACCGGTGGAAGCACCGACATCCATGCACGTTGCGCCGCGCACGTCAATCTGCCAATGGGCCAGCGCATGTTCAAGCTTCAGGCCGCCCCGGCTTACGTAACGAATGCCTTCGCCAAGCAAACGGATGACCGCGCTGCCATCGACCGCCGTACCCGATTTCTCAACCTTCTGCTCGTCCACTAGGACACGTCCTGCCAGTATCAGCGCCTGCGCCCGCTCGCGCGACGAGGTCAACCCGCGCTCGACCAGCAGTTTATCGATCCTGACTTTGTTCAAAAGAAATTCCTCAAACCAAATCACTCCCAAGTAGCACTTCATCCAGTGCAAAATGGAGAAATTAGTAATCTGGGCCCATTTCAGGGAATGTTCCCGGAGTTATTCAACCAATTTCCACAACTCCGGTGGAAAACCTTGCCCATCTATGGAAACAGAATTGTATCCCCTGCCTTCCGTCAAGCCGCAATGTAGAATTGCCGTGGCCGGTAGAAGCATGACAGACCTCCAACACCAACTCACGGTCGTCCAGCATCCCGAGGTTCATCCTCCAGAGAATGAAACCTCGCTGGTCCCGGATCGGGTTCTGCGTCACCTGTACGCCACCATTCAGCGATTCCAGGTTGTGGAGCCCCACCTCCGGCTTTTGTCCGGGCCGCCGCCGACCAGCGCCGTCTTTGCTCAGTCTTGTCTGCTGGCCGAGATTACAGCTGCCATTTGCGCCCGCAAGCATGACCGGCTGTTCAACGCGAGGGCCGCCGCCCGCCTGGCCCAGGGAGAAACTTTCGCCGAGCTGCTGAAAGCCGCGCCTGCCCCTGCCGCCGCTCATGACGCGCTTCCACCCGGCGTCCGCGATCGCTTCTCGCTCGGTCAGTTCGCCGCTACCATGGCTTTCATAAGCAAACTGCGGGGCGAGGAATGCGTCTTCTTCGTGCTGCTCGGAGAGCACTCGCCCAACCAAAGCTTTCGTCATATCTTGCGCGCCTGCGCGGAGTGCCGCCTGCCCATTCTGTTTTACGTCGAGACGCGATTGCATCTCCCGGCGGGTAAACACGCCAGCCGTAACCGCGAAGACCCGCACTCCGTTTATGGCGAATTTGGCGTGCCCGTGATCACTACGGATGTCCACGACCCTGTTGCGCTCTATCGCATCACTACGGAAGCCATCCACCACGCCCGCTTCGGGCAAGGTGCTACCGTGATCGAAAGCACCCAGGTAGTTGCGGCGCGCAAAAGAACTCGACTCGCTACTCCCGGCGATCCGCTGGACTTCATGAAGAGGTACATGCAGGCTCGTGGTATTTGGGACAACGAATGGGCAAAAGAGCAACACCGGGCCGCCGTCGAGGAGTTGGAATCGGCGCTCACGGAGAAGTCTGGCTGAGCTGAAAACGCTGTCCGGGTGCTGGCCTCCAAGCTGAGCAACCTTTTTCCCTGAGCAGTGTTCCCACTAATGATGAGCGCACTGACGGTTATTCGGGTCGCGATTCTGTTTCTGCTCCTCTGCCTGGGGATGCTTTTCGTTGCCGCCGCCAAGACCTATGACGCGGTTCACGGTTCCGCGACCGACGACGATGAAGCCCGCCTCTGCTTCAGCTCCGATTCTCGCGCCGCGTAGTCGATTCCGCGCCTGCCTGCATTCCGCCGTCGCCGATCAATAGATTGAAATCTGGTGCTTGGGCGGCTTCAGCTCTATCTTGAACTCCATCGCCGGCTGCTTCACATCATAATCTTCGCCGTAGGTCTGAAGGCCATGCGCGATTACCTGCACGCGCAACCTGCCGTACGGTATGCCATCCACCGACGCCTTGCCCTCGTTATCGGTCTTCAACTCAAAGCCGTCGCTCCGCTGCCTTCCATCTTTATCCAACTTGTGCAATACCACGCTGGCATTGCGCACAGGCTTGCCGTTTTCCTGCCTGATAATCAGGAAGTGCAGCTCTGAACTCTGCTCAGGGTCCTTCTGACCGGCATGGACAACAACCGGCACCAGCAGCAGCACTGCGGTAACCAGCCAGATACGGGATGGATGGGGCCACCAACGGCGTGCAACCGCGCCTGTCATACGGTTCTCCCTTGCGCTTCTCCGGGGTCCCCGACAGACCCGTTGTTCGGTCTGTTGGGGTGCAGATGAATTCCCGGAATCGCCGCCATTGTACCGCAGGTTCACGGAATACTCCGCCGGAGCTGCTAACCGCGAGCCGGCCTGGCAAGCAGACGTGCGGCGCAGTTTGCGTTGCTGGCGCGTCGGTGCGCAAACGATGGGAACTTCTAGAGCCTGTTAGTTCTTAGGGGGCGGCTAGGTGCCCCACGTTCGCCTGTCGTTGGCTAACGTGGGGTAGTTTGTTTAAGGGTAGCTTCTTGAAGCGCGGAACTGAGTCAGCGCGTGCTCAATTCTGCCGTTTCAGCGTTGGGCGGCCCTCATCGTCCTCGCTGGACTTCTGCGCCGTGGTCTTGGGGGAGTCGTTCGTCGAATCATCCGTGCTCGCGCCGCTTGTGTTCAACGTCGGGCGGCCGCGCCGGTGCAACGTTGGACGATTGCCGTTTTGTGGCCCCATCAGTCTGCGACCGTTCAGCAGCGAGGAAAGGTGCGCTTTAACCTCCTGGAACTCGCTGGTGTCCAACAGGTACTCAGTGCGAGGAGGCAGGTATTCCTGAATCTCGTCCTGGGCCCGCTTAATCCGGTCGGCGGTCATGGGATGGGTGGCAAAAGCTTTGGCGAGGAGTCCAAGCTTGTGCTTTTGCTCCTGGCCGAGCTTTTCAAAAAACTGCACGAAAGCCGCGGGATCGTATCCGGCTGAATACTCATACTCGAGCCCGAGCAGGTCGGCCTCGCTCTCGGCGTCGCGGCTGAACTTCAGAAACGACACCGGCACTGCAACTCCCGCCGCCTGCTCCATCGCAAACACCAGCGGTCCACCGACGAAGACCAGTGGAATCGACGCCAGGTTGATCAGTTGGTTGCGAGTCAATGTCTTGGTGGCATGGCGCGCGGCCACGTGCGCGATCTCATGCGCCATCACGCCGGCGAGTTCGGCTTCGTTATCGGCCGCCATAATAAGACCCGTGTTCACGAAGAAATATCCACCGGGCAGCGCGAAGGCGTTCACTTCGTCGTTGTCGATCACCTTGATGGTGAACGGAACCTTGGCGTCGGAATTTCGCACGATGGTTTGGCCCATGTGATTAATGTATTCGTTCACCATCGGATCGGAAACGATCCGCGCCTGCGCGTCGACCTGTGCCGACAACTCGCGGCCCAGGGACATCTCTCGCTCCAGCGAGTAGAAATTGAGTCCATCGCCAATGCCGCGTTCGCCAATTCTGCTGACATCGTATTTCACGGGAACGGAGTGGTGGTCACGTTTAGTGTTCGCGCCCCCCTTATCCCTCGGCGCCACAGTCATCCCCGCTGCTGAGGATGGTGTCGTTGCGACGTCTTCGTTGGCTTGCTGTTGGGCCGCCAGGGGCTGTGGCAGCACCAGGAAACCCAACACAAACAGCGTCAAGACCCCTACACAGGCATTGCGTAATGCAATCCAACGGAACATCCGGAGCACATACCCAGAACGGCGCACGAGATCCCCGCAGTCTCGCCCAAAAATGACAGCGACGTAGACCGCCGCCGTCTTTGGCGTGGTTGCTTAGAACTGCCAGGGCCAAGTCATGTTGCCTAGCACTGAATTTTCATTGTCAATTTTGCTAATAACCTTTGCTGAAACCTGGATGACCGAGGCTGCGACCTCGCCTTCAGCTCCTCAAAACTCCAGAGTAAGTGCGTGCAAGTGCTTGCATTAGCTCGCCTTATACGGTGGCATAGCTGCTTTCCAGATATTCCGACACTCGGAATCAGCCGGTTTGTGGCAGGATGACACTTTGCAGATCATATTTGAGCGAAAGTCACTCATGCTGCGCTTGACAGGAAGGCTTGAAATCGGATAAATTAGCACTCGTCTGGTTAGAGTGCTAACAGAGTTGTACCCGCAACCCGCATCGCTCTAGCCGAATGGTCTATCCCAGATCCGGAAGAACCCGTCAGCCAACCAACCGGGGCTTTGTAACCGGCGCAGTAAAGCAGGGATCTGAAGGTCGCCGCACGCGCGGCATGGGGTTAAGACCTTAGCAGCTCGATTAGAGACGTTAAACCTTCATTTTCCGAAAGGAGTTTCAGCATGGCAGCAAAGCTTACTCCGCTGCACGACCGTATCGTGGTCCGTCGCATAGAGGAGTCCGAAACGACTCGTGGCGGCATTATCATCCCCGACAGTGCCAAAGATAAGCCCCAGGAAGGCGAAGTGATCGCCGTCGGCAAGGGCAAGAGCAACGACGAGGGCAAAGTGTTCCCGCTGGACGTAAAGGCAGGCAACCGCATTTTGTTCGGCAAGTACTCCGGGACCGAGATCAAGATCGATGGGGAAGAATTCCTCATCATGCGCGAAGAGGAAGTTCTCGGCATTCTGGAAGGCGCCGCTAAATCGGCCAAGAAGTGACGGCGCTTTGCGGGCGTCTGAGCCCGCAGCCGTCATCCTGAGCGAAGCGAAGGATCTCTTGGCAAGAACAGCCGTCATCCTGAGCGAAGCGAAGGATCTCTCACGGGCGCAGGCCCACACGAAATCGAAGCCGCGGCGAAGAGCCCGGCACAATGCAAAGTTTTAAGGAGCTTTAGCAACATGGCAAAACAGATTGTTCACGGTGAGGAATCCCGTCAGGCAATTCTCCGCGGCGTCAATATCCTGGCCGACGCCGTAAAGGTGACCCTTGGACCCAAGGGCCGCAACGTAGTGATTGAAAAGAAATTCGGTTCGCCGCTGATTACCAAGGACGGCGTCACCGTTGCCAAAGAAATCGAGCTGAAAGATGCTCTGGAGAACATGGGCGCACAGATGGTGCGCGAAGTCGCCAGCAAGACCAGCGACGTTGCCGGTGACGGCACCACCACTGCCACCGTTCTCGCCCAGGCCATCTTCCGCGAAGGCGTAAAGACAGTGGCCGCCGGCGCCAATCCGATGGCTCTGAAGCGCGGTATCGAGAAGGCAATTGTTGCCGTGACCGGCTCCCTCGATCACGATGGCAACCGCATTCCCGGCGCTATCGACGCCCTCTCGCAGAAGGTCGAGGGCGATATCAGCAAGATCACCCAGGTCGCCACGATTTCCGCCAACAACGACGCGACGATCGGCAAGATCATCGCCGAGGCAATGAAGAAGGTCGGCAAGGACGGCGTCATCACCGTCGAGGAAGCGAAGACCATGGAGACGCAGTTGGATGTGGTCGAGGGCATGCAGTTCGACCGCGGCTATCTGTCTCCTTATTTCGTCACCGATCCCGAGCGCATGGAGTGCTCGCTGGAAAACGCGCTGATCCTCATCCACGAAAAGAAAATCTCGTCGATGAAGGACTTGCTCCCGTTGCTTGAGCAGATCGCCAAGAGCGGCAAGCCGCTGCTAATCATCGCCGAAGACGTCGACGGCGAAGCGCTCGCCACCCTGGTGGTCAACAAGCTGCGCGGCACGCTGCAGGTTTGCGCCGTCAAGGCTCCGGGCTTCGGCGATCGCCGCAAGGCCATGCTGCAGGACATTGCCACCATCACCGGCGGTAAAGCCATCACCGAAGACCTCGGCATCAAGCTCGAGAACGTGCAGATGAGCGATCTTGGCCAAGCCAAGAAGCTCACCGTCGACAAGGACAACACCACGCTCGTCGAGGGCAAGGGATCGTCCAAGGAGATCGAAGGCCGGGTTAAGGAAATCCGCGGCCAGATCGACAAAACCACCAGCGACTACGACCGCGAGAAGCTCCAGGAGCGCCTGGCCAAGCTCGTTGGCGGCGTTGCTGTCATCAAGGTGGGCGCCGCGACCGAGACCGAAATGAAGGAAAAGAAGGCCCGCGTTGAAGACGCCATGCACGCGACCCGCGCGGCTGTCGAGGAAGGCATTGTGCCCGGCGGCGGCGTAGCGCTTCTGCGCTGCGTCGATTCCATCGATGCGCTGAAGTTGGAAGGCGACGAGAAGATCGGCGCCAACATCGTGAAGCGCGCCCTGGAAGAGCCGTTGCGCCAGATCGTCGCCAACTCCGGCGAAGAGGGCGCGGTCATCATCGGCAAAATCCGCGAGCACAAGGACAAGACCTTCGGCTATGACGCTCAGACCGGCCAGTTCGCCGACATGATCAAGGTCGGTGTCGTCGACCCGACCAAGGTCGCCCGCATTGCTCTGCAGAACGCCGGTTCAATCGCGGCCCTGATGCTTACCACCGAAGCCCTGGTTTGCGATATTCCTGAAGAGAAGAAGGAACCTTCAATGCCACACGGCGGCGGCGGCATGGGCGGAATGTACTAAACCCTCCAAACGTAGTGGGAAACGCGCATTGGGTGCCCCATTCAAGCGAAGCTTGGGTGGGGCTTTCTTTTGTCACCAAAGTGCTCGAACTCAAGAGAATGTTTCAAATAGGCACTATGAGAACGACAACTACCCCGCCCTAGCTTCGCTTGAACGGGGCACCCGCCTTGCTACTCCGCGCCCTGTTTCAATCTCCAGAAAAATCTCTTATCCCCATTACCGGAAAATGCTACAATCGCCGCCCATCGGCAAGTTATGCAAGTTAACACGGGGTAATTCCCCTTCGGCTGTTAGTGCCTCGACCAGCTTTACGTCAGGTTGAGGCGAAACGATTTCAAAGCGGGCTGACCGAGCCAGGCGGCGCTGGTGCGCCATGTTTGCTCCCCGCTGTTGTGCAATTCCACAAGAACAGAGAGGTTCCTCGATGCGTCGTTTCACAGTTGCTTTGCTGGTATTGTTTGCGCTCAGTTTCACGGCGTCGTTTCTGTATGCCGCCGATGCCGACACAATAACCGTTCTCAAGGGTGCCCGCATTATCGACGGCACCGGTAACCCGCCCATCGAAAACGGAGTGGTCGTCATCAAGGGCAACCAGATCTCCGCGATCGGCCCGGCGGCCAAGATCAAGACGCCGAAGGGCGCGCAGGTAATCGACGTCAGCGGCAAGACCATTATGCCGGGCCTGATCTCGGCGCACTCTCATCTTGGGGTGATGTTGAAAGGCGTACAACGCGAGGACGCCTACACGCGCGAGAACGTCATGGCCTCGCTGAACCAGTACGAGCAGTACGGCGTCACCTCAATGATGTCGCTCGGCGTCAATCGGGACCTCATCTATGACATCCGTGAGGAACAGCGCGCCGGCAAGCTCAGCGGCGCGACCGTGTTTCCCGCCGATCGCGGATTCGGAGTTCCCAACGCCTTACCGCCATTCAAGTTGGCTCCTGATCAGATGTACCGTCCAGCTACCCCCGAAGAGGCGCGAAAATTGGTTCGCGAAGCTGCCGCACGGCATCCTGCCTTCCTCAAGATCTGGGTCGACGACGGCTTCGGGGCATTCCCGAAGATGGACCCGGCGGTTTATAAGGCCGTGATAGACGAGGGGCACAAGAACAAGCTGAAGGTTGCGGCCCACGTCTTCTATCTTGCCGACGCGAAGCAGTTGGTGGCCGACAACGTTGACGTGCTGGCACACAGTATCCGCGACCTGCCCGTCGACCAGGAACTGATTTCGTCGATGAAAGCCAAGGGAATCTGGTACATCCCGACGCTCAGCGTGGACCAGTCTTTCTTCTACTTCGCCGACACCGCGAATTGGCAGCAGAACCAGTTCTTGAACGCGGCACTGTCTCCCGAGGTCAAGGCCATTTTCAGCGATCCCGAGTACAAGGCCAAGACCGATGCCAATCCCATCGTGGCCAAATGCAGGGCTGCACTCGCACAGGGCATGAAGAACTACAAGACTCTCAATGACGCTGGGGTTAAGCTCGGCTTCGGCACCGATTCAGGAGCAGCCCCTCCGAGCCGGATACCCGGCTGGTCGGAGCACAACGAGTTGGAGTTGATGGTCGCCACGGGCATGACGCCGTTGCGGGCAATCACCGTCGCCACCGGCGAAACCGCCAAGTTGATCGGCATCAAGGACCGCGGAACGCTGAAGAAAGGCAATCGCGCCGACCTGGTCGTGCTGGCGGCCAACCCGCTGGATAACATCAGTAACACCAAAACGTTGGTGGTGATCTACCACGACGGCCGCAAAGTCACGCCTCGCGCGTCAGCTCCAGCGGTCGCCAAGAGCCAGCCATTGCCCGGAGCCGATGCGGTGGCTCTGTATTCAGCGGCACTGGCCGTGGGTCCGATTGAGGATGTCTGCGATTAGGCGCTGACGTAGGCCAAACTCGCTCCCGATAATACGGGGCTGCTGAAAAGGCAGCCCCGTATTATCGAGCATTTCAAGCGCATACTCACGAAATTGGAGGGTGCTCAGGTTTGCTCCGGGTCGGCGGTTTGCTATAATTACGATGCCTCTGTTCGTGGTCATTGGACCCGAGTTACCTTCGGCCGGCATAGCCGAAGTCCTGTGATTGCGCTATTCTGCGGGCCCCACTCAACCGCGCAGTTGCGGTTGATGGGCTAGCGACGTGCGGAAGTGGTGGAATTGGCAGACACACCATCTTGAGGGGGTGGCGCCGAAAGGCGTGCGGGTTCAAGTCCCGCCTTCCGCACCATAAACTCCCGAGGCTCGAAGGCGCCGGTTTGTGCTGTGGGAGCCGCTGGAGTCTGTCGTTGTTCAAGCCGGCAGAGTTGGCGGGATCGGGCGGCGTACTGGCATTATTGCGCTCCGAACCAGATGGGCGCTAACGGACCCCGGCTTCCACCCCAACACGCGCAACTTTGGCGCGTGCCGGGGACCTCGGATTATCGTCACCGGCATGCAGGCCGGAAAGGAAGAGCATGGTTGCACTGGTCACCGCTGTTCACGTCATTGTTTGTCTGTTTCTGATCGCTGTTGTGCTGTTGCAGAGCGGCAAGAGCGCCGATATCGCCGCCGCCTTTGGCGGTCAAGGCAGCCAGACTGCCTTCGGACCGCGTTCGGCCGCCAATGCTCTAACTAAGGCGACTACCTGGGCCGCAGTCATCTTCATGATCACTTCGTTCACGCTGGCAATCATGGCCACGCGCCGCGCTGGAGCCGGCGGGTCCGTGTTGACCGGAACTCCCGCCACCACTCAAACACCTGCCCAGAAGCCCGCTCCCGTATCGCCGCCACCGGCACAGAAATAAGCGGCGGCTTAGGGAAGTTCGAAAGCATCGAGCCTCGCATCGCGGGGCTTTTTCTTGAGCCACAAACCGAGAATAATGCTCCGAAAGCGCAATTTTCGTTTAGGACATGGTACCAGATTGTGCTACTCTGATGCCGAAATTCCACTCCGACATGAGAAAGCCGCACACCATGAACGGCGATTCTTTTCGCGAGTTACGGAAGCTGTCGACGACGTGGCATGATGAGGCCAATCTGCTGCGCGACATGGCGACGCGCGCTCTCTCCCTGCTTGAAAAACACAATCTGACGGTCATGGCTAACACATATCTTGTTTGCGCATCAGCGCTTGATGAGTGCCTCGGGGAGAGCCTTGAGGCAGAAGCGCCGCAAAGCATGGCCCAGAACGCTTAACAGGCTGCTGAAATTCCTTACTGCTGAAAAACAGCCTAAAACAAAGGGTGGCTCCGCTCCGCGCCCGAATCGCATCTTGCTTCTCGAATGTAATGTCGGGTACGCAGCTTGGCTGCTCCGGCCACCGGCGCTCGGCGCTCCGGTCGCCATGACGTTCTCTCGGGAAATATTGGATATACCAATAAGGGAACCGTCCTGAGCGTCAAATCCTGGGCTCACCGAAGGAATGGGTTGGTTTCGCGTTCTTCGCCGATGGTGGTCAGCGAACCGTGCCCCGGCACCACCACCGTTTCATCAGGCAGCGCCAGCACACTCTCGTGCAGAGAGTGAATGATCTTGTCGTAAGATCCGCCAGGTAGATCGGTGCGGCCAATGCTTCCGGCAAACAACGTGTCTCCTGCAACCAATCGCTTCTCAGGTTCGAAGTAGAGGCAGATGGAGCCTTCGGTGTGTCCCGGGGTATGCAGCACTTTGCCTTCGACCGCGCCGGCCTTGACCGTGTCGCCGCTCGTTATGCTCTGGTCGATGGCCACTTTGCCGGGCGGGCGCATCCCGAGCCACGAAGCCTGCGTGTCCAGCATGCGCAGCAGGTCGGAGTCGTTCTGGTTCAGCAGAATGGGGGCGCCGGTGCGTTGTTTGAGCTTCATGGCGCCGCCAACGTGATCGATGTGAGCGTGCGTGACCACGATCTGTTTCACCTGGAGACCGTGGCGGGTCACGATCTCCATGACCGCATCGATGTCGTCTCCCGGATCAATGACCATGGCCTCGCGGTTGTTCTCGTCGCCTACGATGGAGCAATTGCACTGCAACGGGCCGACAGCCAGAATTTCGTGAATCATGTATTCATCATACCGGACATCATCCCGGACAAGGCAAGCAGCCGCCGCAAGCCTTCGCCGAAAGCAACTTCCGGGGTGATAAGACTGAGCACCAGAAAACAGCCTCCGTGAAAGTTGAAGAAGTGCCCGGGATGCACCAGTACGTTGAACTTGCGCAGCAAGGCGAGCGCAAACTCCTCATCGGCGCACACGGCGGGCATCCGCAACACGGCGTACCAGCCACCTTCGACGCGCAGGCGATGACAAAGCTGTTGCCGTGAAAGTTGCGCGTCCAACTCGGCAAGGTTGTCGCGAATTCGCTGGCCGAGTTGCCGCTGGACGGAGTGCCGAACCTCCAGCAGCGCCTCAGCGGCGAGTTGCACAGGCGCATTGGGAGAGAGATAGGTGTCGGCGATGACTTCCAGTCTGCTCATGGCATCGGCGGCCAAGTCCCCAGGCCCGCTGCAAGCGATCCAGGCCAACTTCATCTGCGGTAGCCCGCTGATTTTCGACAGGCCGCTCAAGGTAAAGCTCAAGGCGCCGCTGTTGCCGCCGAAGCTGAGACGCTCACCGGATTCGACGGCATAGTCCAGAAAAACCTCGTCGGCAATCAGCGCCAGTTGATGCTCGCGGCAGAGAACGTTGAGCCGTTCGAGCTCCCAACGCTTGACGTACGAGCCCGTTGGATTGTTGGGCTGCACCACGAGCACTGCCCGTGAACGCGCGCTGATGCCGCGGCGTAACGACTCGAACTCGATCTGCCAGCCCTCGTCGTAAACCAGTTCGAACGGCACCAGGCGAACGTCCTGGATGTCGGCCAGGAACTCGAATAGCGGATAACTCGGGCTCGGAACCAGCACCTCGTCGCCAGGATCGCAGAGCAGGCGAAAGCAGTAAGAGTACGCTTCGCTGGTGCTGACCGTCAGGATAAGGCGTTCGGGATCGATACCGATTCCCTGCTGTGCGTAGTAGTTCGCTACGGCACGGCGCGCCACGAGCAAGCCTTTTGCGGCAGGCTCATAGAGCAAGGCGCGCTCGTCGGCCAAGGCGCATGCGATCGCCCGCGCGGGATACTCCAGGCCAACGCAAGTCGGATTCGATGCCGTCAAGTCCAGCAGCTCTTGACCGCTTCTGCCGTGCTCCTCAAGCGCTCGTGCAAGCGCATTTGGCGCCAGGCTCCAGTTGGTGCGGCGGGCAAACATCCGGACTCCAATCTATCATCCCCAGGCCACGGCGCTGGCTTTGGAACGCCGTTTGCCTGCCCGGCTGCGGCCGAAGGGTGTAACCAAGGTGATGCCCCTTCGTCACCCTGCGAAAAATGCCCACCTTGTATGAAAACAGGGCTAGAATACACTCCAGCAACTTACTATGTGAGTGGTTGCCGCCGGCACGGTCAGCCTGGGTTTGGTGTGCGGCGCGCAAGAACTCACGCAGGGTGAAGCGATGAATGCTCTTATGCGATCCGTGATTGTACTCGCTCTCGGCATGGGCGCGTGCACTCTGCTTGCGCAGAACCTGGGCGAGGTAGCACGCGAAACCCGCAATACGCCCCACCCCCGCGCCAAGCGAGTAGTGACGAACGACGAGATTCCTTCGGTCGACACCATGAGCACAGCGCCAGCCTCCGCGAAAAATGCAACGGGAGGGGCTAAAGACAGCGACGACAAGACCAGCAAAGCAGGCAGCGAGAAGCCAGCCGCCGCCGGCGAACTCGCAAAGAGAGAAGAGGAGCGAAAGAAACAGGAAGCGGAGTGGAATAACAAATTTTCGGCTGAGCGGGACAAAATCTCGCTTCTAGAGCGAGAATTCAAAGTGGCGGAGCAGGAGTTTAAGCAAAAACAGATCGCTCACCTAGCCGACGCGAACGCGCGTGTTAACAATCAGCAGCAATATGCCGAGGCAGAGAAGCTCGACCGCGAGGATTTAGACCAAAAACAGCAGAAACTGAACGCGGAACGCGAGAAGCTTGCCGGCATGCAGGAAGAGGCCAGGCACGATGGCGTCAAGCTCCCCGACTGAATCTCTACCATTCTCTGAACTCATCGAATCACAAGGCTCGCTGATAAAGCGGGCCTTTAAATTTGGTGTTGCCGACCCTCAGTCTTTGTCTTTGGGCGCCCCGGCCGCCTGCTGGTGCCGGGCCGCTTCAGGTACGGCAGCAGGCAGCTTGTCAAGCGCCTTACGCGCCTCCTTGGCGTGCGGACCGTCCGGCAGAAGCTTCAGGTATGCCTCGTACCTTGCTCGCGCCTCCTGGAGGCGTCCGAGCTTCTCGAGGCAGGCGGCCGACTTGAAAGTCGCCTCGGCATCATCGGGTTTCCATTGCAGAGCTTCCTGGTAGCGGTTGAGAGCGGCTCTGTAGTTGTCCCGCCTGAAGTAAAAATCGCCGACTTCAATGGCCTTCCGTGCCTTTTGAGGATTGTAGGAACGCAATTCCAGCACGTCGTCGGCGACACCGCTGTTCGGGTGCGCTTTCGCATCGCCCATCGGAGGGCTGAGGTCTATCTTGGTGTCCTTGCTGGAACTCTCACCGGCGGCATCCGGCCCAAGCGGAAATTCGTTGTCCGTCGACGGAAGCTTCTGCGTCTTCTGCGTCTTCTGCGTCTTCTGCTGTTTGGTCGGCAACTGTGCGGGGAAATCCTCGGGAGGATATTGTTGTGCCACCGCCCAACCGGCCAGCACAACCCAGACCAGTCCGACTATCACCTGCTTCATGGTCCTATTGTAAGTCAGTGGCTTTCCCGCTGGCGAAGACGGAATCGCCGAAGAGTTTTACGTTCTTCGCCTTCCACCTCCACCTGGAGTTCGGCATTCACCGGCAGTGCGCCACCGATCCTAACCCCGACCATGCCTTCATGATCGGTTACGGGCTCGGAAATCAGCTCGGGATCCAGTACGCTGTCTGCTTCAGTCAAGAAGCATCTGAGCCTCACATCGCGCATGGGAACCCCGCCACGGCTTACCTGGAAGCCCAGGACAAGTTCCGCGCCTTCGCGCCTGGCGCTCGTGCAACGCAGGCTGACATTCAGGTCGGGAGCCTCCGTTCGCGCCAGTTCCAACTGCCCCTTGCGAATGCACTCCACCACAAAGCGGTGTTGCAGGCGCAAGGATTCCTGCACGGATTGCGGATCTCCGCCGTGCTCCGATGGGGTCGAACGCTTGGTAATACAGTGCCCTTTGACGAATACCTGGGTCTCGAGCAGTTGCTCGGAACCCCGCGCTTCGCTTTGGACGTGATATACAGTGTCGCCTAGGCGGATCTCGGTGTTATAGCCAAAGATCACAGTTTCTCCGGGCGGCAAATACCATTGGGAGGGTACGATACGATTGTCGAACACTTCCCGGCTTCCTGCAAAGCAGATTCTTGCGTGCTGCAAGAAAATTTATTGTCTCTGTAGATTACTCAGCCGAATGCTGAGCACCAACCTGCTGAAAGAATACTTCGCGGGCTGCTGGCTGTGCGTTCTTGACTACAAGGACGCCTGAAATCTACACTCAAGTATTCGCCTTATGCGCCCGTACCCCGGGGCGAGTCGTCCTATGCCAGATAATTATTTTGTGCGGTACATTCCGCTCATGCTTCACGTGCTGGTCGCCGGCGTTCTCGCCGGCGCCATCGTTGTGTTATCGACCCTGGTGGGACAGCACAAGCGGAACCGGGTCAAGATGTCTCCGTATGAATGCGGTATGCAGCCCATAGGGGATGTCAGGCAGCGCTTCTCCGTGAAGTTCTATTTGGTCGCGATGTTGTTCATCCTGTTCGACGTAGAGGCGGTTTTTCTGTACCCCTGGGCTATTCTCCTTAAGGAGCTGAAGATGTTCGGCTTCTGGGAGATGGTGGTGTACATTGCGATCGTGCTGGTCGGTTTGTTTTACATCTGGAAAAAGGGCGCACTTGACTGGAATAAGCCCACCAGGAATGAGGTCCTGTAACCCTGATGGCACTGGCTGCTGCGATTACCGATCTGGAACAATTAAAAGACCGTCCGGCGCTGGCCCGGTTGCTTTCGTGGAAGGCAGAGGCGGTTACCGGCGCGAAATTCGATCGCGGCGAGCTGACGATCCGGGTGCGGCGCGAATGCTTGCGCGAGGCCTGTGCGCTGCTGCGGGACGATGCCGCCACCGGTTTCAACTTTCTTTCCGACATCACCTGCGTGGACTGGTATCCGGAGGAGCCGCGTTTCGAGGTTGTCTATTCCCTGCTGTCGATGGCGCGCAAGGAGCGCATCCGGATCAAGGTAAAGTTGGATTCAGCCGATCCGGGCGTGGATTCGCTTACCGACCTTTGGCCCGGTGCAAATCCCTTTGAACGCGAGGTCTTTGACCTGTTTGGAGTCCGTTTCCACGGCCATCCGTACCTTCGCCGCATCATGATGCCCGAGGACTGGGAGGGCCATCCGCTGCGCAAGGACTACCCGGTTGAGGGATACCGTTAATGGCCAGCAAGTTCAGCAACCTTGAACCGGTTGTCGAGGTCATCGGAGACGACCGTACGATGGTCCTCAACATGGGGCCGCAGCACCCTTCCACGCATGGTGTGCTCAGGCTCTTGCTGGAACTCGATGGCGAAACCATCGTCCGCATCCGGCCTGACATCGGTTTCCTGCATACCGGGATTGAGAAGACCTGCGAAGCCAAGTTCTATCAGCAAGTCGTGCCTCTCACCGACCGCATCGACTATCTCTGCCCGATGACCAACAACCTGGCTTACGTGCTGGCGGTCGAAAAGCTTCTTGGGCTGGAGATGCCGAAGCGCGCGCAGTGGATTCGCGTCCTGTTGAACGAGTTGACGCGCCTCAACTCTCACCTGGTGTGGCTGGGGACGCACGCCATGGACGTGGGCGCCATGACCGTGTTCCTTTACTGCTTCCGCGAGCGTGAAGACATTCTGCGCCTCTTTGAGATGGTCAGCGGCCAGCGGATGATGACCTCCTACTTCCGCGTCGGCGGCCTGGCGCTCGAAGTTCCGTTGGGATTCTTTGAGCGCGTGAAGCGCTTCATCGACGCCTTTCCAGGTCACATCGACGAGTACGAAGACCTGCTCACGCAGAACCCCATCTGGACAGGGCGGACGAAGGGCGTGGGAAAGATCACCTACGAAGATGCCATCGCGCTGGGGCTAAGTGGCGGCGTCGCCCGCGGAAGCGGCGTGGATTGGGATCTGCGCCGCGATATGCCTTATTCGAGTTATGACCAGTTCGATTTCAAGGTTCCGCTCGCCACCGAGGGGGACGTCTTCGCACGTTATGTGATTCGCGTGCAGGAGATGCGGGAATCGACAAAAATTATTCAGCAGGCGCTGGCCGGCATGCCCGAGGGTCCGATTAAGGCCGACGCTCCCAAGGTCGTGTTGCCTGACCGCGAAAAAATGAAGACCCAGATGGAAGCCCTCATCTATCACTTCAAGATTGTTACCGAGGGATTTACCGTGCCGGCCGGCGAGGTCTACCAGGGAGTCGAGTCGCCGCGGGGCGAAATGGGATACTACATCGTCAGCGACGGCACCGCCAAGCCGTATCGCGTGCACATGCGCAGCCCGTCTTTCGCCAACCTGAATGCTATCCTGCCAATGTGCCAGGGGCAACTGATCGCCGACGTTGTGGCGGCGATCGGCAGCATCGATATCGTGCTGGGAGATGTCGACCGCTAGCGACGCCGCGCGTGGGGCGCGGAAACTGTTTTCACCACCGTCGGGGAACTGGAAATGGGAACTCTGAACGATGAAATTTTCTGACCAACTGGAAGCGCGCTTTGCGGACATGCTTACTCATTACCCGATCAAGCGCTCGGTTCTTGTCCCTTTTCTGCTTTACGTGCAGGACGAGCTCGGCTGCCTGACGGACGAAGCAATCCAGGAGATTGCCGGCCGCCTGGAGATTACTCCGCTCGAGGTGCGCAACGTAATCAGTTATTACTCCATGCTGCGGACCAAGCCCGCCGGCAAATACAACGTGCAGGTTTGCACCAACATTTCCTGCCTGCTGCGCGGCGGCGAAGAGATTCTCGAGCACGCAAAGAAGAAGCTTGGGGTGGCGCAGAATCACGGTATCACCCCCGACGGCATGTTTTCCGTGGAAGAGGTGGAGTGCATTGGGGCGTGCAGTTGGGCTCCCGCCATGCAGGTCAACTACGACTTCCACGAAAACCTCACGCCGGAAAAGGTGGACGAGATCATTGAGGCATACCGCGACAAGGCCTCGAAGTAGCTCGACCATGAGAACAGGAATCGAGAGCAGGTAACTGAGAACCGGTTCATGGCATATCTGGTTTCACATCCCGACGAGGTCAAGATCATCTCCCGGCGCTTTGGCATGGGCGCCACCGACATCGACCGCTATCTCGAACTCGACGGCTATAAGGCCGTGCAAAAGGCGCTACAGATTGGACCGGAAGCGATCATCAACGAGATGAAAGCATCCAATCTGCGCGGACGTGGCGGCGCTGGTTTTCCGGCGGGCATGAAATGGTCGTTTGTTCCGAAGGAATCGGCCAAGCCCAAGTACGTGCTCTGCAACGGAGACGAGTCCGAGCCGGGGACGTGCAAGGACCGCCTGATCTTCGAGCACGACCCGCACGCCGTGATCGAGGGCGTGATGATTGCCGCCATCGCCATCAACTCGCACAAGGGTTACATCTACATCCGCGGCGAGTATCGCTACCTCTTGGAAATCATGCAGAGGGCCATCGCCGACGCTTACGCGAAGGGCTTTCTCGGGAAGAACATTTTCGGCAGCGGTTACGACCTGGATATTTATTGGCACGGCGGCGCCGGCGCCTACGAAGTCGGCGAGGAATCCGCGCTGATGGAGTCGCTGGAGGGCAAGCGCGGCGTGCCACGCATCAAGCCGCCACTCCCCGCCGTTGTCGGACTCTGGGGCGGACCCACGGTCATCAATAACGCCGAGACCTTGGCGACCGTGCCGCACATCATGCTGATGGGCGGCCAGAAATACGCCGAAATAGGCACGCCCCGGAATGGCGGTACACGCCTGTTCTGCCTAAGCGGACACGTCGCCAAGCCTGGCGTTTATGAGCTGCCGATGGGCTACAACCTGAAGCAGATGATTTACGAGGTTGGCGGCGGCATTGCCAATGGGAACAAGTTGAAGGCGGTCGTTCCCGGCGGATCTTCCGTGCCTGTGCTTAAGGCCGGCGAGATCGACGTGGCGATGGACTTCGATGCGATGATGAAGGCCGGCACCATGCTCGGTTCCGGCGGGGTGGTGGTCCTCGACGACCAGACCTGTATCGTCAAGTTCGCGTTGCGCACTATGCAGTTCTACCAGCACGAGAGCTGCGGCTGGTGCATACCATGTCGCGAAGGGACCGACTGGCTGCGAAAAACGCTGCGCCGCTTCCATGCCGGAGGCGGAGTCGCGAAGGACATCGACAACATGCAATACCTGGCCGAAAACATGCTTGGACGCACGTTCTGTCCCTTGGGCGACGCCGCGGCCATGCCGACCATCGGTTTTCTTACCAAGTTTCGCAACGAGTTCGAAGATCACCTGGAGGGCCGCCCGTGTCCGTATGAGAAAGCGGGCGCCGAACATGCGGTTCCAGTGGAAGCACACTGAGAAAGAATCGAGAATGGCAGAGCAAAGCGCAACAACAGTTCCACCAACCGATAAGGAAATACTGATTGCACGCCTGCAAGAGGGGCGCAACCGGTATCTTTGCGCTTTCCACGGAGTGCTCGATAGCAGTTCAACGTGGCGCAGGACGCCCGGCACCTGGTCGATTCTCGAGTGCGCGGAGCACGTCGCGGTGGCCGAGGAGCAGATGCTTCGAGTGTGGGAGAAGCTGGCCGAATCCGGCTCGTCCGACCCGGCGAAGGACGTGAGTATCCTGGCGCTAGCCCACGACCGAACGCGCAAAAACAAGGCTCCCGAACGCTCCGAGCCGAAAGGACGCTGCGATAGCCTGTTCGAGGCGCTCGAACGCTTCCGGAGCGCGCGCGACCGCACTTTGCAGTTTGCCGAAAGCATCTCGGTCGAAGAGCTTCGCGCCAAGGTCGTGCCGCATCCGCTGGCGGGCACGCTGGACGGCTACCAGTTGCTGACGCTCATGGCAGTGCATCCCGAGCGCCACGCCTTGCAGGTGGAAGAAATCAAGACAGACCCGGAATTCCCGAGTGGTCAACATCCGTAGGCTCTGCCCCAACAAGCCAACCAAGGGCTTGTCGGGGACCCCGGTGAGTTTTCATGGCAGACGCACCCAAACTCGTCAAGATTACCGTTAACGGCAAGGCCTTATCGGTTCCTGCCGGCACGCTGCTGATCGATGCCTGCAAGAATACAGGCATCGAAGTGCCTTCGTTCTGCTATTACCCCGGGCTTTCGCTGCAGGGCGCCTGCCGCATGTGCCTGGTGGAAGTCGAAAAGCTGCCGAAGCTTCAGACCGCCTGCACCACGCAGGTTGGCGAGGGCATGGTCGTGCACACCGAGACCGAAAAGGTTGTGCAGGCGCGCAAGAGCATGCTCGAGTTGCTGCTTGCCAATCATCCGCTGGATTGTCCTGTCTGCGACGCCGGAGGCGAGTGCGAGTTGCAGGACATGACGTTCAAGTATGGAGCGTCGGAGTCGAAGTTTATCGACATCAAGAGCCACCGCGACGAGCAGCAATGGTCCCCTGTCGTCTTCTTTGACCGCCCGCGCTGCATTCTGTGCTATCGCTGCATCCGCGTCTGCGGCGAGGGCATGGACGTGTGGGCGCTGGGCATCCAAAACCGCGGCCAGAGTTCGGTTATCGCTCCTAACAATAGCGATCACCTCGAGTGCGAAGAATGCGGCATGTGCATCGACATCTGTCCGGTCGGCGCACTTACCTCGGGAGCTTACCGATACAAGACGCGTCCGTGGGAGATGAACCACGTCGGCACCGTCTGCACCCACTGCGGCGATGGTTGCCTCACGACGCTGGGCTGCCGCCGCAGCGACAGCGGCATGGAGATCGTGCGCGGAGACAATCGCGACAAGAGCGGCATCAACGGCGATTTTCTCTGCATCAAGGGACGCTACGCCTTCGATTTCGCCAACCATCCCGAGCGCATCAAGCAGCCAATGGTGCGCCGCGATGGCAGGCTTGTTCCCGTCGCCTGGACGGAAGCAATCGATACCGTCGCCCGCAACTTTCGCGAGATCATCGCTCGCCACGGCGCGGATGCAATCGGCGTTATCGGTTCCAACCGCACCACGAACGAAGAGAATTATCTGCTTCAGAAGTTCGCGCGTCTGGTGCTGGGAACCAATAATATCGACCATCACCGCACGGCGGATTATCCGTCTTTCGCCAAGGCCCTCGCCGGGAATAACGCGAAAACGGCGAGCATGCGCGAGGTCTTCCAGGCGCCAGCGATCCTGCTGGTCGGCAACGATCCGACGAATCAGCATCCGCTGCTGGCGTGGCAGATCCGCAACAACGTACGGCTGCATCGCGCCAAGCTGCACATCGTCAACTCGCAACCCATCAAGCTCGGCAGACAGGCGGCCAGCTTCACGCAGCTTCCGGCGGGAAGCGAAGGTAAGTTCGCCCAATACCTTGCCGGAGATGATTCCGCCGCGCAAGCCATCACGGGAATTGCACCCGAAGCGCTCTCCAAGTTGCGCGACACACTCAGGACCGAACCAGATTTGGTTATCATTTTCGGCTCCGAACTTCGCGGAGACGACGTAGCGGCCCTGGTAAGATTCGGCGCCCCACAGCAAGCGCGATTCATCTGCCTCGGCGATTACGCTAACTCGCGTGGGGCTGCCGATATGGGGCTCTACCCTGACCTGCTGCCCGGCTACGCTCCGCTCGCTTCCGGCTCGATCTTCGACGCTGAGTGGGGAGGGCGGATCCCGGCGCAGCCCGGCTTGAGCCTCGCGCAAATGCTCGACGCCGCTCGCGATCTCAAGCTTCATGCCCTGTATGTGGTCGGCTCCAACCCGGTTGCGCGCTACGCGGTGGACCCCTTCATTCTGCACACTCCTTTCCTGGTGGTCCAGGATATGTTCATGACGGAAACAGCGATGCTGGCGGACGTAATTCTGCCGGCGGCGAACGCCTACGAGAAGGCCGGCACATTCACCAATACCTGCGGCGATTTGCAGTTGTTGAAGAAAGCGGGCGATGTTGCGACCGTCAAAAGCGATTTTGAGATCATTGTGCGCATTGCGGAAAAGATGGGCTTCGACATCCGCAAGCTTGTGCCGTTCGGCGGCGGCATGCGCGCCGATTTCGGCCAGACGCGCGGCGCGCAGTCGGGCGAGGCCGACCGTCATGCGGTTTGGCTTCAGGCCCACGGACTCGAACCAAAGGTGTCGCCGTTCGATCCGGCCGCGGTGCTCGACGAGATTCAGCGGCTGGTCCCGGGCTACGATGTCTCCCGCCTGGGGTTGCTGGCCGGCAACGATCAGCCGACTCGACTGGTAAACATTCAACCGGCGGGGATTCAGAGTCATCCGGAATGGATCGTTCCCTCGCAGGACGCGCTGTTTACCTCCGGTACGCTTGGCCGTTATTCGAATACGCTGAACTCAGTGATGGAGAATAAGAGCAAATCTCGGGTTGACACCGAAGTTGTGGCTGACTGACCGGCTGCTTGCGGCAGCAGGTTTGCCGTTCGCGGATTTGCTGTTTCACGAAGGAACGAAGCAACGTGAGTGCGGGTATGCTCCGCGAAGCAAGTTTGCTCTTGGGAATGCATGACTCAATGAATGTCGGAATGTTTTTGCTCGTCGCCATCATCAAGATCGCGATTACCGTCGGCGTGCTGCTGACGATTGTGGCCTACTCCGTCTGGCTGGAGCGGAAGGTGGTGGGCCACATGCAGAACCGCTGGGGACCTACCCGCGTCGGTCCATTCGGCCTGCTGCAGCCGCTTGCTGACGGCATCAAGTTCATCCTGAAGGAAGACTTGACGCCGCCTTATGTCAATCGGACTTTGTTCATTCTGGCCCCGATGCTTGCCCTGGTGATGGCGCTGACTTCGATTGCTCTTGTGCCTATTGGACCAAACATCACCGTCGGCAGCGTAACCACTCCTATTCAGATTACCGGGGTCGAGACGGCAAACAATCAGCCGGCCGATATCGGCATCGGCCTGCTCATCATCCTTGGCGTTACCTCGCTTGGAGTTTACGGCATCGCGCTTGCCGGGTGGTCGTCCAACAGCAAGTACTCGTTGCTCGGCGCTTTGCGCGCCAGCGCGCAAATGATTAGCTATGAGGTTGCGCTCGGGCTGTCACTGGTGGGCGTACTGATGGTTTCCGGGTCGTTCAGTCTGCGAACCATCGTCGAGCGGCAACTAGGCAGTCCGTGGCACTGGAACATCTTTAATGGTGGCTGGCAAATCGTAGCCTTCTTCATTTATCTGATGGCGGCTTTTGCCGAAACCAACCGCATTCCATTCGACCTCGCCGAGGCGGAGACCGAACTCGTGGCCGGTTATCACACCGAGTACAGCTCGATGAAGTTCGCCATGTTCTTCATGGCCGAGTACGCCAACATGGTGACCGTAGCTTGCCTGGCGTCGGTCATGTTTCTGGGCGGATGGAGTGGACCTGTTTTCGGACCGCCGATCCTGCAATCGCTGCTTCCAATCCTGTGGTTTTTGGCGCGCGTATTTTGCTTTATCTTTCTTTACATCTGGGTGCGCGACACGCTGCCGCGCTTCCGCTACGATCAACTGATGGGGTTCGGCTGGAAGTTTCTTTTGCCGCTCTCAATCGCCAACATTCTTGTTACCGGGCTGATTGTGGCCCTGCGGGCGTAACCCGCGGGTGTATAACCGATGTCGCACCTTATTCTGTTTCTGATCTTCGCGGCCCTGTGCGTGGGAGGAGCGATTAACCTCCTGGTGCAGCGCCATCCGATCAACAGCGCGCTGTCTCTCGTGCTCGTCACGGGCTCGCTCGCTCTGATCTACCTCTTGCTCGGCGCAGAGTTTGTTGCCGCCATTCAAATCATCATTTACGCAGGCGCAGTGATGGTGCTGTTCATTTTCGTCATCATGCTGCTCAATGCCGGCGCCGAAGAAGAGACCAAGGGCAGCCGGGTGGCGATTTTGTTAGGCGTGCCAGGACTGATTCTGGGACTCTCCACGGCCACCTGGGTGTTAGCCACCCGCTATCCCGGCCCGGGTTCGGTCATAATCGGCCAGCTACACGGCACCGCCCCTGGCATGGGGCGCCTTCTCTTCCGGGATTTCCTGCTGCCGTTCGAGGTGACCTCGGTGCTGATCCTGATCGCGATTATGGGCGCCGTAGTTCTGGCGCGGAGAGGAAGCGACTGATGGTGCCGATTTCCTATTATCTTGTGCTGAGCGCGATCCTGTTTGCCTGCGGGGTTGCGGGCTTCCTCATCAAGCGCAACATCATCACCATCTTCATGTCGATCGAACTGATGCTGAACGCGGTGAACCTCACCTTCGTGACCTTTGCCGCGCAGTGGCAGGCGCTGAGCGGCTATATCTTCGTTTTTTTCGTGATGGTAGTGGCGGCCGCTGAAGCCGCCGTTGGATTTGCGATCATCATTGCCGTCTTCCGCACGCGCGAAACCCTGAATGTCGACCGCGTGAATTTGCTGAAGCTATGACCTTGAATCTCTGGTTGATTCCAGTTTTGCCCGCCGCGGGCGCCGCCATCAATGGATTTTTCGGCCGGCGGTTCTCGAACAAGATGGTGAGCGCCGTCGCCTTGGCCTCGACGGCGGCATCGTTCGCCTGGGCGCTGTTGGCGGCGATACGCCTGCTTGGCATGCCGGCCGATCAGCTCCCCTATATCGAACGAATCGGGGTCTGGCTGCGCAGCGGCGACTTCGTGGTGGAGTACGGCTTCTATCTCGATCACCTCTCGATGATCATGATGCTGGTGGTCACCGGCGTCGGCTTTCTCATCCATGTCTACTCGGTCGGATACATGGGGCACGAGGGCGGATACTACCGCTTTTTCAGCTACCTAAACCTGTTCATGTTCTTCATGCTCACGCTGGTGCTGGCGGACAACTACCTGCTCATGTTCGTCGGCTGGGAGGGCGTGGGCCTCGCTTCCTATTTGCTGATTGGCTTCTTCTTTTTGCGCGATTCGGCGGCGAACGCCGGGAAAAAAGCGTTCATCGCCAACCGCGTCGGCGATTTCGGTTTCCTCATTGCCTTGTTCCTGCTGGTTAAGCACTTCGGCACCCTCCAGTACACGGACATATTCCACAAGGTTGCGGAGTTCTCGCCTGGCATCGAGTCCGGAGCCGGTCTGCTGACTGCCATCGCGCTGCTGATGCTGGTCGGCGCCACCGGTAAATCGGCGCAGATTCCTCTCTACGTCTGGCTGCCTGACGCGATGGAAGGTCCGACGCCGGTCTCCGCCCTGATCCATGCGGCCACCATGGTTACCGCCGGCGTTTACATGATTGCGCGCTCCAACGCCATCTTCAGCCGGTCAACGACTGCGCTTGCGGTCGTCGCCATCATCGGCTGCCTGACCTCGTTCTTTGCCGCGACCATCGGAATCACCCAGACGGACATCAAGCGTGTGCTCGCCTACTCCACGGTTTCGCAGCTCGGATACATGTTCCTGGCCTGCGGCGTGGCCGCGTACTCGGCGGGTATTTTCCACCTGATGACGCACGCCTTTTTCAAAGCGCTACTCTTCCTCGGCGCCGGCTCGGCGATTCACGCCGTCGGCGGCGAACAGGATATGCGCAAGATGGGCGGCCTGAAGAAGTACGCGCCCTATACGTTCTGGACCATGCTGATCGCCACGTGTGCGATCGCCGGGATTCCGGGGCTCTCGGGTTTCTTCTCTAAGGATGAGATCCTCTGGCAGGCTTTCTCCAGCCCGCATGGACACTGGGCGTTTTGGTTGCTCGGCATCACTACGGCGTTCATGACCAGCTTTTACATGTTCCGGTTGCTGTTCATGACTTTCTTCAACGAATATCGCGGTCCCGTCGCCGCGCAGCACACTTCACATGAGGCCCAACCGCACGCCGCCACGGCCTCGGCCGAACACGCCGGACACACGCATGCCGTGCCCCCGCAGGCTCCTCCGACCAATGCTCACGATCACGGAGGCCATGGAGAACCGCACGAAAGTCCTTGGGCAATGGTGGTTCCGCTCGTGCTGCTTGCCGTGTTGTCCGTCATCGGGGGATATGTGGGCGTGCCCAAAGCGCTCCACGGCGGAAATCACATCGAGCACTTTCTGGCACCGGTCATGCCGACCATCACGGCGGAAGCAGCGGGAACAGCACACGGGGGCGCGCATCCCGAGCAGGAGCAGTCGCAGGCCGCTGAGGACAGTTCGCTGGAGTTGACGCTGACGGGCGTCTCGGTGGCGGTTGCGTTTGCGGGCCTCGGTCTCGCTTGGCTTTTATACGTCAAGCGGCGCGACCTGCCGGCCAAAATCGCCAATTCGCTTGGCGGCCTTTACACGGCCGTGCTGAATAAGTATTACGTCGACGAAATCTACGGCGCGGCCATCATCGGCCCGCTGATTGCTTTTTCCACTCGCGTGCTCTGGCGCGGAATCGACGCCACGCTGATTGACGGAAGCGTGAACAGCGGCGCGCAGGGCGTGCGTGAGATTGGCGATTCGCTGCGTCACCAACAGTCCGGCAACATCCGCTCTTATGCCGGTTGGGTTACGGCCGGAGCGGCGCTGGTCATCCTCTACATGGTTTGGATGGGAACGCGATGATAGCTGCAAGTGTCAATCCCTACATTCTCACGCTGGTGACGTTTGTGCCGGTGTTCGGGGCGCTGCTGCTCGCGTTGTTTCCCCGGCGTGATCGCGACATCCGCGCCTTTGCGCTGCTGGTCAGTATTGTCACGTTCCTGCTTTCGCTCCATTTGCCCTGGTATTTCCGCGACCAGGTCAAGCAGGCGCAGCCACATCTGACCGCCGGTCACGCTCTGCTGCCGTCGCGTCTCTCGCTGGCGTATGAAATCGACAAAGCCTGGATTCCGACGCCGAACATCCATTACCACATGGGTATCGACGGCATCTCGCTCTGGCTGGTGCTGCTCACGACGTTCCTGGTTCCCTTGTGCGTAATGATCTCGTGGCGCTCGATCCGCGACCGGGTGAAGGAATTTTTCATCCTCCTGCTGGTGTTGGAAACGGCAATGATCGGCGTATTCGTGTCGCTCGATCTTTTTTTGTTTTACTTCTTTTGGGAAGCAACGCTGATCCCGATGGCCTTGCTGATCGGGATGTACGGCCACGAGCGCCGCGTTTACGCGGCCGTTAAGTTCTTTCTGTACACGATGGTTGCGTCGGTCTTTATGCTCGCCGCAATCATCTGGCTCTACGCCAAGAGCGGAACCTTTGACTTCGTAACGCTGCAAGCGCTGTTGCAGGCCGGCGCGGTGCCGGGAATGGAGTATGCCGCACAGTGGCTCTTCCTCGGCTTCTTTGTTGCATTTGCGGTTAAGGTGCCACTCTTCCCGCTGCACACCTGGCTGCCCGACGCGCACGTCGAAGCGCCAGCCGCCGGCTCCGTTCTTTTGGCCGCGGTATTACTGAAGATGGGTACTTATGGTCTGTTGCGCTTCAATGTCGGGCTGTTTCCGGAGCAGGCCCGCCGCAACGCCGGCTGGATCGCGATCCTGGCAATCATCGGAATCATTTACGGTGCGCTGGTTGCCATGGTGCAACCGAATCTGAAAAAACTGGTTGCTTATTCTTCCATCAGCCACCTGGGATTCGTAGTGCTCGGCATCTTCAGCTTCACCATGGCCGGAGTTGACGGCGCCGTCTATCAAATGCTGAATCATGGCGTCTCCACCGGCGCGCTGTTCATCCTCTGCGGCATTATCTACGAGCGGCGGCACACCTACGAAATCGCGGAGTACGGCGGTCTCGCGACCCCGATGCCTGTCTACGCGACATTCTTCCTGGTCATCACCTTGTCTTCAATAGGCTTGCCGTTGCTGAACGGTTTTATCGGCGAATACTTGATCCTCACCGGATCGTTTCAGGCAAAGGCTTGGTGGGGCGTGCTTGCGGCAAGCGGTGTGATCTGGAGCGCCTGCTATCTGCTCTGGCTCTACCAGCGTCTTTTCTACGGAAGCGTCACGAACCCCGTGAATGCCGGCTTGCCCGATCTTGACCGTCGCGAGCGCAGTTGCCTCTGGCCGCTCGCAATTGCCGCGCTGGTCATGGGCGTCGCTCCGTCCATGTGGATGAACCGCATCGACCAGTCTGTCGCCCAGATGCTCGCACCATTCCAGAAGCAGGCTGCTGCTCCGGCGCATCACAGGGTTGCGCCGGCAGACGCGACCCCGGCCGCGCAAGCAGCTATGGCCTCGTTGGAGAAAGCAAACCAGGTGAACGGCCGATGATACCCGGCATCGACTACATCCGAATTCTTCCAGAAATCGTGCTTTCGGTCTTCGGCATGATCGTAATGTTGGCAGACCCGCTGCTGCCTGAGTATGACAGCCGCAAGTCCATGGGATTCGTCGCGGCTCTCGGATGCCTCTGCGCTCTGTGCGCCACCTTTTATCAGGCGGCATTTCCCGGCACGGCGTTTTTCAACATGGTGCGGGTCGATGGCTTCAGTGTGTTCTTCCACGTCGTCGTCATCATGGTTGCGCTGATCACTACGCTCAGCTCGTTCGAATACCTGGAAGTGCAGAAAATCCGCCTCGGCGAGTACTACGGTCTGATCCTGCTCGGCACGGTCGGCATGTGCCTGATGTCCTCTGCCATTGAGTTGGTGCTCATCTTCATTGCCCTCGAGATCTCTTCCATCGCGACGTACGTGCTTGCGGGCTTCCGCCGCCGCGTCGCCAGCAGCGCGGAGTCGTCCCTCAAATATTTCCTGCTGGGCTCGTTCGCCACCGCTTTCTTCCTCTACGGCGTCGCACTCATGTTCGGCGCCACCGGCTCGACGAACGTTGACCAGATTGCCGCCGCACTGCGCAACGGGGCGCCCACGCTGGCGTATATGGCCATGGCCATGATGTTCGTAGGTCTCGGCTTCAAAGTTGCTACCGCGCCATTCCAGGTGTGGACCCCGGATGTCTACGAAGGCGCTCCGGCGCCGGTCGTGGGGTTCATGTCGACCGCTCCCAAGGCGGCGGCGTTTGCCGTGCTGCTGCGCGTGCTGTTCGGCACCGCCAGCGCAAACGGATTTTGGGGCCAGCCGCGACCCGGGTGGTTCTGGATGATATGGGTTTCGGCGGCCTTGTCGATGACGCTCGGCAACCTCGGAGCGCTGGTACAATCGAATGTTAAGCGCCTGTTGGCCTATTCGTCGATTGCCCATGCCGGATACTTGCTGGTCGCTTTTACCGCCATCCGCGACAGCAGCGCGGGAATCTCTGCCGCGATGTTTTACTCCGCATCTTATGCCGCCATGAACGTCGGCGCCTTCGCCGTGGTGAGCCATTTCGCGAGTGCCGGCGAGAAGTACGTGAACGTTGATGATTATGCCGGGCTCGGCCGCCGCTCACCCATGCTGGCGGCAGCGTTGACCGTTTTCCTGCTCTCCCTGATCGGAATCCCAATCACCGGCGGATTTCTTGCAAAATTTTACGTCTTCACCGCCGCGCTACAGTCGAGCCTTGTGGGCCTCACCATCATCGGCGTCATCAACAGCGCCATCGGCGCGTACTACTATCTGCGCTTGATCGTGTTGATGTACATGCGCGAACCGCAGAGCGACGCCCCCGTGCCGCCAATTCCATTTACGGCGGGCCTCGCGATGGTGCTCAGCCTGATCGCCACCATTTATCTTGGCGTGCTGCCAGGCCCTGTGCTCAACTTCGCCATTGGCGCGGCCCGTACACTCGTGCGTTGACGATCAAAATCTCCGGAACTGCGGCCACGGTATATCTTCAGAACTCCCACATCTGCTAACTGCGGCAGATGTGGGGCACCATGCAAGAGTGTGTGCTGGGATGCGCGTCTACTTGACGTTGCCTCCAATTGACGTTGCCTCCAAAAGCAAAGGGCCTCCCACAGAGAGGAGGCCCCATACCAATACAAGTTCAAAAGACTCTGCCGGGCGAACTACACTACCTTGGCGAAGATTACGACGAGCGTAAACAACACCAGCGATTCGATGAAGGCCAACCCAAGAATCATGGCAAGCTGAATTCCGGCGCGAGCAGAAGGATTGCGCGCCATGCCTTCGCAGGCAGCCGAGCCGACCCTGCCCTGACCGAGGGCAGCCATTCCGGCGGCAATGGCCATGCCGAAGCCGGAGGCGATAGCGACCCAGTTAACGGGTTTGGCCGCTTCAGCGGCAGGTGTTTGCGCAAAGGCGGGCGTCACCATCATCGAGAGGGCCACGACCGTCAGCAGAACGAACATTAGTTTACGCATTGTCTTGCTCCTGTAAATGCCCCGTGGGGCTGAGTGTCGCTGCCAGTGGGTGGTTGGCGCCCTCCACTGCGACGCCCTCACGCTTGCAGCGAAAACCAAACTTGAAAACTCATGGCTGATGTCTAGCAGCCTGACCCGAGCCTGCAAAGCGACCTAGTGTTCGTGCGCTACAGCCTCACCCAGATACACCATCGACAGCAACATAAAGATATAGGTCTGGATGAATGCCACGCCGATGTGCAGGCCCATGAAAATTACGGGCACTCCAATCGGCATCAAGGAAAAGAACACCAATGTCACCATATCTCCGGCAAACATGTTGGCATAAAGACGGACAGTGAGTGAAAGAATTCGTGCCAGGTGGCTGCAGATTTCAATGGGAGGAATCAACCACCAAAGCCATACCGTCGGCCCCAAAAAGTGCTTGATATAGCCCGCGCCGTTGGTACGGATACCATTGTAGTGATAGTAAAACCACGTTACGAGGGCACAACCCAGCGGCACCGAGGGCACTCCCGTCGGAGTTTCAAAAAACGGCACCAGCCCAAGCAGATTGCAGGAAATGATGAACAGTCCCAGTATGGATATATATGGAACGTATCGCTGATAATCATGCCCGATGATCTCGTGGCACGAATCGCTGACAAAGCCATCGAGACTCTCCATCGTGTGCTGGAGGCCGCCCGGCTTCTCGACCGAGAGCCGCGAGCGCACGATGAGAAACAGCAGCACAAGCAGGAGGGCAACCAGTATCTGCATCGCCACATAATTTGGAATGGGCTCGCTCGGGTGTTTGACGGGAATTCCCAACGTGTGCAGCAACGCCGCGACGGGAGCCGCAAAGAGCCGGTTCAGAAGCGCAGTAAAAGGAAGTAGTGGTTCCATTCGGATATCGTTGCAATCAGGCTAGGCCAGTTTCGCAATAGGTACATCCCGCAAAGCAGCCGGGCGACGAGCCCGGCGTTGACAGCTCCGGGATACACCTAGTCTGAAACCGCCTTATAGTCCGCGCCGGAAGGCGCCAAATACCTCGTAAACAGCCTCGCAAAGCAAGGCGGGAACGGGCACACACAAGCCAACCAGGTACCCGTAAAGGCCCCTTTGGGAACATCTGAATATAGCATACGATCCCAGCGCCACCAAAAGGATGCGGGCAGTAAAGCGGAAAACGATAATGCCTCCGCGCTCGCGGCTTTGCCCGGTAGTAATGCGCTCGCCCAGAGCGTTCACCGCTTGCGTCAGCCAGCGGAAATTGTGCCATGAGAGGGCGACGCCCAGAGTGGCGCCGAGTGCAACCGCCAACCCGAATCTCAGCGCCGAACCCGCAATGATGGCGATCCCGATGACGCCGATGGTGCGCTGCATGCGCCAGACCGCGCGGTCGTAGAAGGCCTCCGAAAGGCGCGCGCCCAGAGTTGCAGACGCCTGACTGTCGGGCGCCGACGCAGGTTGTTCATTCTCGTTCATTGAAAGAAGAGAGTGCCATGCGGATCATTTTGATGAAGCCGACGATGGCGCCAAAAATCAGCCCTGCCAGGTAAATCCAGTGTTGATGCAGCCAGTGGTCGAGCGCCAGACCGATCAGGTATCCAACAATAACGGCCGCCGGAAGGATAAATCCTATCTCCGAGTAGCGGGCCAGCAGAACCAGCGGATCTTTGTTTTTCTTGCCTTCCGAATGCTTGGAGTCGCTGTCATCCATGGCCAAGCAAGGCTAGCAGTTATGCCCCCGGCTACGCAAACGGCGCTGCCTTACAAAACCTTGGCTGGGAGCCAAGGCTGCGACTGGTTGTACCCCGGCTAGGCAAACGGCGGCGCTGCCTTCTCGCAGAATGAAACGATGGGACTTTCGTGGCCAGGAGTGCGGTTACGCCTTAGGTCCGGCTTCCGTCTTTGCCGTTAAGTTGTCGACGGGCTTGGCTTCCTCGTCGCTGAGGCTTTTCTTGAAAGAGCGAATTCCTTCCCCTAACCCCTTGCCCAGTTCCGGAAGCTTTTTGGGTCCAAAAACGAGCAGGGCTATGAAAAGAATCACAATAAGATGCATCGGTTGAAACAAGCCTTCAAACATTACCAGTACCTCAAAGACATTATACGCTTGACCTATGTAAGCGGCTCCGAGTTCGTGAACAGGCAACAAGCCGGAACCGCGACCGCTTCCGGCTCACATCTTGCGTTTGTCTACTTGACAAGCTGAGCGATTGAGTTCAGGGGGCCGCTATTCAGCGACCAATACACGGCTTGGATGAACAGGTTCGGAAAAATTCCGATTCCGATCGTGCCCACTCCGGCGATCGTGAGCGCAAGGCGCATCCCCGGACCAACGTGAACCGGCTCGGCATCGACCGCCTGCTTCATGAACATCGCATTGGCGACCTTCATGTAGTAGTACAAGCCAATCACGGCATAGAGCACGGCGATGGTAGCCAGCGTGTAATGTCCCGTCTGCACCAGGCTGAGGAAGATGAAGTACTTCCCGAGGAATCCGGCGAATGGCGGAATGCCGGCCAGCGACAACAGGAAGGCCAGCATCAGCAGGGCTTCGGTCGGGGCCTTGAAAAACAATCCGTTGATGTCTTCAATATCGTCGCCGATGATATTCCGGCGGCGTAGAGAGGTGATGACGGCGAAAGCGCCGAGGTTCATGAAGGTGTACACCAACAGGTACACCAGGATTCCCTGAATGCCGGTCTGGTTCTCTTTGCCGTCGCTGGCGACCAGGCCGAGCAGCATGTAACCGACATGAGCGATCGAGGAATATGCAAGCAGCCGCTTCAGGTTCGTCTGGGTGATCGCCGCCAGGTTACCGCCCGTCATGGTCGCGACCGAAACGAAGATCAGCAGCGGAATATACATGGTCCGCAGCGGATAAAGCGCAAACAGGAAGATGCGCAACAGCATCGCCCATGCCGCGGCCTTCACTGCCACCGACATGAACCCGGTAACACTGGTTGGCGCTCCTTCGTAAGCGTCGGGCGCCCATTGATGGAATGGAACGGCTGCGATCTTGAACAGCAGGCCGGTCGCGGTGGTGATCAGTGCCAGTATGATCACCGGGTCGCGGGGATTCGTGGCGATACGGGCCTGTAGCGCGATGCCGATCTCGGCAAGATTGGTGGAACCGGAAAGACCGTAGAGCAGCGACAATCCATAGGCGAAGATGCCGGATGAAAAAGCGCCCAGCAACAGATACTTCAGCGCTGCTTCATTGGAGCGCTTATCACGGCGCAGGAAGCCGACCAGCACGTAGGTCGACAAGGCCATCAGCTCAAGCCCAATGAACAGAAGCACCAGATCGAAGCCGCAAGCCATGCACATCATGCCAACGACGGAGAACAGGATCAGTGCGTAAAATTCGCCATGCGATTCGCGCTCGATTTCCAGGTAACGCACCGACATCAGGATCGCCACCGCCGCTCCCACCAGGAACAGGTAGAAGAAGTAAATGGCGATGCGGTCCATCAGAACCCCGCCAAAAAATCCTGAGCGGAACGTAATCGCCTGGCTGTGTAAGGCGAATTGGATCTTGTAAACTCCGGCGGCGGAGAAGCACAAGCCCAGTAAGGCAGTCACGGCATTCAAGCGCTTCCACTCGGCTGGCAAGATCAAATCGATCAGCAGGATCCCCAGCGCGAACAGTGTGAGCAGCACGATCGGCAGCGATAGCAGGTAATCGGAGCTGGAGAAGTATTGTGAGATCGGCGTTGCCACGATCTTTATTATCCCTTCAAGCTCCCGGCACGTTATCGAAATGGCCGGAAGGCAATATCGTTACCCCAAAACCCTGGGGCCAAGAGGCTGCGAAAAACCGGCTTCGGCGCGTTTCCCCGCAACCTGCGAAACGCCAGAGCGTTACTTCTTCCCTGGCTGGGCCAACGGGGCCGTGGTTGCAGCCACGACTATGTTGGCGGTGATCTTCGGCGCGGCGGCATCAGTCTTGGTCTCCGCCTTCGGAGCAGGGGCCGGAACGGTCAGCGCCGGAGCCGCAGCGTTGTAATACCCGTTGCTGTTGATGCGCTCCACCATTTCGGTCACGGGCTGATCGAGGATGCGGAACAACGGCTTCGGATAGAGGCCGATCCAGAACGCGCAGATGATCAACGGGACAAAGGTCGCCAGCTCGCGCGGCGTAAGGTCGAGCAGCTTTTCATTCTTCGGATTGGTCACCGGACCGAAGAAAACACGCTGATAGAGCCAGAGCAGATAGGCCGCCCCGAGAACAACACCGGGAACCGCCCAGGCCGCCCATGTAGGGTTAGCCATGAACGTGCCTTGCAAAATCGTGAACTCGCCCACGAAGCCGTTCAGCAGCGGCAATCCCAGCGACGACATGAACATGATCAGCGTGACGGTGGCGTAAATCGGCATCACGGTTGAAATACCGCCGTACTCGGCGATGTCGCGCGTGTGACGCCGCTCATAAAGAATGCCGACGATCAAGAACAGTGCGCCGGTCGAAATACCGTGGTTAATCTGTTGTATGACGGAACCGGCAATGCCGGCCTGGTTCAGCGCGAAAATGCCGAGGGTGCAGAAGCCGAGGTGGCTCACGGACGAGTACGCCACCAGCTTCTTCATATCCTTTTGCATCAGCGAAACCAGCGCGCCGTAGATGATGCCGATCAGCGACAGCGCGACCAGCCATCCGCGCAAAACCGGGAACTTAATCACCGACGGAAAGAACGGCAGCGAGAAACGTATCAAGCCGTACGTTCCCATCTTCAGCAGAACGCCGGCCAGAATCACGGAGCCTGCGGTCGGCGCTTCCACATGAGCATCCGGCAACCAGGTGTGGAACGGGAACATCGGCACCTTGATCGCGAATCCGATGAAGAAGCCGAGGAACAGGATCACGCCAGCGGCGTCGCCATAGACCGCCGGAATCTGCGGAGCCGTGCGGTAGAGCGAGAGCAGGTCAAAGGTGTAAACGCCCGTCACCCGGTGATGGAAGAAATACAGGAACAGGATTCCCAGCAGCATGAGCACTGAGCCGGCCAGCGTGTAGAGGAAGAACTTGATGGCCGCATAAAGCTTGCGTGGGCCGCCCCAGATGCCGATGAGCAGGTACATCGGAACCAGCATCGCTTCCCAGAAGACGAAGAACAGGAAGAGATCGAGGGCCATGAAGACGCCAAGCATGCCGGTCTGCAGCACCAGGAACCAGACGTAGTATTCCTTCACGCGGACCTGAATCGCCTCCCATGAGGAGAGGATCGAGATGGCGCCCAGCAGCGTGGTGAGCATGATCAGCAGGAATGAAATCCCGTCGATGCCGAGCGAGTAACCGGCTCCGATCGTCGGAATCCAGTTGTTCTGCCCGCCTTCCACGAACTTGAATCCCGGCTGGTCCTTAACGGCCCAGAACCATGGGACCAGCGGCAACGATACGGCAAAGCCGATCATCGCGAAGATGTTCCCCAGCCAGCGGATCGCGTTCGTGTTTTCCTTCGGAACGAACAGGAGAACAATTGCCCCGACCAGAGGGGTAAATAAAATGATTGAGAGGATGTGGCTATACATTTCTAAATTCCGTCCGTGACGTTTCCCGTCGAATCAACTGGTTTACCCGCGCCGAAAGGCGCAGGCAGCGCCTTAGTGAACTACGTAATACCAAACGAACCCGAACACGCCGATCACCATGACCAGCGCGTACCACTGCACCAGGCCCCACTCTATGAGCCGGACCGGGTAAGACAGTGCGCGAGCCACAATGGCGGGCCCGTTCACGCAAACCCCATCGATGATCCACTTGTCCCACCAACTGGAAATTGTTCCGCTCAGTCTCGTCAGCCAACCGGCGCCGTTTACGCCGCCGTCGATCACGTTGGCGTCAAACTTCCACAGTGCAAGGCCCAGGCCCTGCGCTCCCAACCTCACCGGTCCGATTGACTTGCGCCCGGTGAACAGGTAGTCGTAAAGCTCGTCGACGTAGTACTTGTTGAGCAGCGTGCGATAGAGCGGCGGAGCCACGGCGTTAATCGGCTCGATATAGCCCTGACCGGCCTCGGCATAGGCCTTCCGTGCTCCCCATAAACCTATACACGCGGCGCCCACCGAAAGCCCCATCAGCACGTATTCACTGCTGCTGGGACCTTCTTCGTGCTTTGGCCCTTCGCCGTGCTCGGCAGCAACCGCGGGAGATCCATGCTCCGCCGGCGCGGCGGAAGCCGCATGCTCAACCTCTGCTCCAGCAACGGCACGCCCGGCGATGACTGGGTTGTCAAAGACCGGCTCCAGGAAGCGCTCGAAGCGGTTCGAACCACCTAACGCGTGCGGCACTCCAAGCAAACCGGCAAAGATCGAGCCCACGGCCAGGATTACCAACGGAACCGTCATTGACTTTGGCGATTCATGAATGTGATGTGCGGTCTCGTGATCCATGCGCGGCTGGCTGAAGAACGTCAGCCAGACCAGCCGGAACATGTAGAAGGCCGTCATGATGGCCGTGGCGTAGCCGACGTACCACAGCGCGCGCATTGAGCCGCCGTTGCTCGACCACGCCTGCCACAGGATTTCGTCTTTCGAGAAGAATCCGGCCAGCGGCGGGAATCCGGCGATGGCGATGGTGCCGATCAGCATCGTCTTATAAGTGATCGGGATTTTCTTTGCCAGGCCGCCCATGTTGCGCATATCCTGCTCGCCGCTCATGGCGTGGATGACCGAACCGGAGCCGAGGAACAGCAGCGCCTTAAAGAATGCGTGCGTGAACACATGGAAGCAGCCGGCGGCGAATGCGCCGACGCCGAGCGCCAGGAACATGTAGCCCAACTGCGAAACCGTCGAATAGGCAAGCACGCGCTTGATATCGTTCTGCACCAGGCCAATCGATGCGGCGAATATGGCCGTCAGCGCGCCCACGATCGCAACCACTTTCATTGCCTCTGGAGCCAGCACGAACAGCGCGTTCGAGCGCGCCACCATGTAAACACCGGCCGTGACCATGGTGGCCGCATGGATGAGCGCCGACACCGGCGTTGGGCCTTCCATGGCATCCGGCAGCCAGACATACAGCGGAAGCTGCGCCGATTTGCCGCATGCTCCGAGGAACAGCAGCAGGCAGGCCGCCTGGATCAGCATGCTCAAGTGCGGGTCGGCGATAATCTGCCCGGCGTGCAAACGGGCCAGCGCCGTGACGTCGGTAAACTTTGCCGTTCCAAACACCCACATCAGGGTGAACGTCCCGAGGATCACGCCCGCGTCGCCAACGCGGTTGGTGATGAAAGCCTTGTTAGCCGCCGTCGATGCCGAGTGCTTCAGGAAGTAGAAGCCGATCAGCAGGTACGAGCAGAGGCCCACACCCTCCCAACCGACGAACATGAGTATGTAGTTGTTCGCCATAATGAGCGTCAGCATGGAGAACATGAACAGGTTCAGGTAGCCAAAGAACCGGTAGTACCCGCCTTCATGCGACATGTATCCGGTGGAGTAAATGTGGATCAGCATGCCCACGCCGGTTACGAACAGCAGCCAGATGCTCGAAAGGGGATCAAGCAGGAACCCAGCTTCAGCCTTGAACTCGGCGGGCTTTCCACTGTAGGTCTGGAACACCATCTTGCCGGAGTCGTCGCCCAGCCAGGTGTAAAGAACTTTCTCGTAGTGCGGCAGGCCGCTGTGGACGAGTTGCCAAACCGCGCCCACCGAAAACAAGAACGCGAGCACCACAACGCCAACGCAGATGACGTTCGTCCAGGTGTGCAGTTCATGCGCGCCAGCGTGCACATCGTGCCCCGCCGCGTGCAGATCGTGCGCCACGGCGGAAGCGTGCGAATCGGGGTCGTGGCCATGCGCATCGTCATCGTGATCGTGCGCGCCATGCGAACCGCCGGTCCGTTTGGGCGGCTCAATGCCGCTCAGCTTGCGGCCAAAGAAGAACATCATTACCGCGCCGAACGCCGGCAGCAGAGGAATTATCCAGATGTGTTCCAGAAAGAACATTGCTTTTCTTTTTCCAAGCTGCTCCGCAGCCTTGTCCTACTTACTTCTTACGAATCCCAGGCACAAAGTCGTCCTTCAACCAACGAACGAAATCATCAGCGTGCGTCAGGTAAGTTTTCGCAGTGGTCTGCGCTAAGCCAGCTTGAGCAACATCTCTGTGATATTGCTCAAGTGCAGCTTCAACCTCTTTCAAAGCTTGACTAGAAATACGCATAGCGATCACCACTTCAGCAGGTCCACTTCGTCCATGTTCACGGTTTCCTTGTTGCGGAAGAACGCAATCAGGATTCCAAGTCCGACCGCCGATTCGGCGGCCGCATCGGCAATCACGAAGATCGAAAATACCTGCCCGTGCAATTCGTACAACCGCGAGAACGCAACCAGGTTCAGGTTGACCGCATTCAGGATCAATTCGATCGACATCAGAATGATCAGCACGTTTCTGCGGGTGAGCACGCCGATCGTGCCGATGATAAACAGGGCGGCGGCAACCACCAGGTAATGCAAAGTGCCTATCTCAGCCATCGCTCAAATCCTCTTCTTCGCCATGACAACGGCGCCGACAATCGCCACCAGCAAAAGCAGCGACGCGATTTCAAACGGCAGCAGGTAATCCCGGTAGAGCATGAGTCCGATCTGCTGCGTGTTCACCTGTTCGGGGAACATGTGCGCAGTCGCGGGAAAGATTGACCTGCCCTTGACGAAGATGAACAGAAGCAATCCGCCGAGCGCCCCCGTCGCCAACGCTCCAACCACCCATTGCTTGTTGAACCGCTCTTCCAGTTGCGCGCGCTCGATGTTGACGAGCATGATCACGAACAAGTACAGCACCATGATGCCGCCGGCATAGACCAGGATCTGGACGCCAGCGACGAACGGCGCGTACAGCATGAGGTACAGGCCTGCCTGCGCGAGCAGCGTGATGATCAGCAGCAGTGCCGAATGCACCGGGTTGCGGCGCGTGATCACCAGAATGGCGCAGATGATCGCAATCGCCGACAGAAAATAGAAGAAGAACGTAGTCGCTACCGGGTTCATCGTTCGTATACCGTCGGTTCAGGGCCTTTCTCCAGCTTTTCGCGATTCAGCAGCAGTTCGTCGCGGCTGTAGGTGGCCATTTCATAATCCTGACTCAGCTCGAGCGCATCGCTCGGGCAAGCCTCTTCACACAGGCCGCAGAACATGCAGCGGCTAATGTCGTAGCTGAACGCGGTCAGCTCTTTCTTTTTGGTTTCGGGATTGCGCTCGCTGCCCACCGTGATCAATTTCTCCGGACAGGCCAGCGCGCACAGCCCGCAGGCGATGCACAGCGGTTCGCCCGTCTCCGGATTCACGTTCATGCGCGGCTGTCCACGGAAACGCTCGGCAATAGCAGGCCGTTCCAGCGGATACTGTTCTGTAACGATCTCTTTCGGGCCCTGGTACTTCAACGTGACCTTCAGACCCTTCAACAGATCGACCAGAAAAATCTTGCGAAGCAGAGGAGCCAGACTCACCGCAACACCCCCATCAGGACAGTCGCCAGCTCTTGCCGAATGCCAACCAGCGCGGTCAGGATCAGCACTGCCAGCGATAGCGGCAGCAAAACCTTCCAACCTATTTTCATCAACTGGTCAAAGCGGTAGCGCGGGAAGGTGCCGCGATACCAGATGTAGAGATACATAAAAAACGCAACCTTCACGGAGAACCAGTACATGTCCTGCACGCGCTCGCGAACTTGGGGAGCCAGCAGAACCAACCCGACCGCACCAAGGAAGAGCCCGAATACCGCCAATCCTACGGTCTGGATCTTGAATGATGGGTGCTTCGGCATCCGAACCGCACCGAGAAAACAAATGCCCGCGAGCGCAAAAACCGTCAGTGCCGGCAGCAGCGAGAACGCCAAGTCCCAAGTCTTTCCGGCGAGCGCATTGGAGAACGGCCGCAGCCAGCCGCCAAGCCACAGTGTCACCGCGATCGAGCTGACGGCGAGCATGCCCGCGTACTCGGCGAGGAAAAACAGCGACCAGCGGAATCCGCTGTATTCGGTGTGGAAGCCCGCAACCAGCTCCGACTCCGCCTCCGGCAGATCAAAGGGCGCGCGATTCGTCTCCGCGATCATCGCAATGCCAAAAATCACGAAAGCCAGAAAGCCGAGCGGGAAGAACGAGAAGATGAACCACCGGCCCTGCACGGCTTGCGACTCGACAATGCGAATCATGCTCAGTGTGCCAGTGCCGGTCTTGAGGCTGGTCATCAGGATCGCCGAAACGATCGCCATGGCCATCGGCACTTCGTAAGACACCATCTGCGCGCTGGAACGCAGGGCGCCCATCAGCGGGTAGTGCGAGTTCGAAGCCCAGCCGCCCATGATGATGCTCAAAACGCTCAGCGACGAAATTCCCAGCATGAACAGGATGCCGATGTTGATGTCGGTGACGGCGTGAGTGCGGCCGAACGGAACGACCAGGAAGGTTGTGAAAGCGGTCATTACGACCGCGACCGGGGCCAGCCAGAACACCAGCTTGTCGGCGCCCGCCGGGATAATGTCTTCCTTCAACAGCAGCTTGAGCGAGTCGGCAATCGGCTGTAACAGGCCGTGCGGCCCGACGCGCATGGGGCCGTAGCGAATCTGGATGTGAGCGAGGATTTTGCGCTCCAGCCAAGTCATCAGCATGACGGCAACCGACAGCGCGGCCACCACCAGAAGCACGTAAATCGTGGCCCACAGCAGGTCGCCGGCTTCACCGGGAGTTACGTTCGAGCGCAGATAATCGGTGAGGACGTGCATTTAGCGGTCCACCTCTCCCAGGACGATGTCCAGTGTTCCGATGACGGCAACCACGTCGGCGACGAGCCACCCGCGGACCATCTTGTCCAAGGCTTGCAGGTTTACGAAAGAAGGAGGACGGACGCGCACGCGGTAAGGCTGCGTCGAGCCGTCGCTCACGATGAAGTATCCGAGCTCGCCTTTGGGCGCCTCGATGGAATGATAGATTTCGCCGGCCGGCGGCCTCAGCACCTTGGGCACCTTCGCAGTGATGGGGCCTTCCGGGATGCTGGACGCGGCCTGTCGCAGGATTCGCACCGACTGCCGCATCTCTTCAATGCGCACCAGGTACCGGTCGTAGGTATCGCCGTTCTTGCCAATCGGGATGTCGAATTCGAACTTGCTGTATGCCGCGTAGGGCTGCGCTTTGCGCAAGTCCCACTTCACGCCGCTGCCGCGCAGCACCGGGCCGGTAGCTCCCAGCTCGATGCACTCTGCGCCGCTCAGCACGCCGACTCCCTTCGTGCGTTCCACCCAGATGCGGTTGGTGGTGAGCAGCTCTTCATATTCGTCGATCTTCGGCAGCACGAAGTCGCAATAGTCCAGAACTTCCTTCTGGAAGCCCTCGTAGATCTCATACTGGCAGCCGCCGATGCGGAAGGCATGCGTCGTGAGACGGGCACCGCAATACTTCTCGAAGATCTTCAGAATCTCTTCGCGGTCGCGGAAGCAGTAGAACAGCGGGGTCAGCGCGCCGATGTCGAGCGCGTGCGTGCCCAGCCACACCTGGTGGCTTGCCAAACGGTTGAGTTCGGTCAGGATCACGCGGATATACCTGGCGCGCTCCGGCGCTTCCACGCCCAGCAGCTTTTCGACCGCCTCGCAGTAGCCCAGCCCGTTGGAAACCGCCGCGACGTAATCCATGCGGTCAACGTACGGATTGAACTGCACGTAGGTACGGTTTTCGGCGATCTTCTCGACGCCGCGATGCAGGTACCCTATGACACAGTCGGTGCCCAGAACCTTTTCGCCGTCAAGCTTCAGGATGACTCGCAACACGCCGTGGGTTGACGGGTGCTGCGGCCCCATGTTGAGGATCAGTTCGTTGGAATCCAGGAAGGTTTTCCCGGTCTCCTGCCATTCCGTGTTCTCGTAAAACTTCGACTCGCTCATTGGCCGCTCTCAATGCCAAGGTTGATCTTGACCCACTGTTCATCCTGCTGCGTGAGGCCGTAATCCTTGCGCAACGGGTGCCCCTTCCATTCGTCTGGCATGAGAATGCGGCGCAGGTCCGGGTGGCCCGTGAAATGAATCCCAAACATGTCGAAAACTTCGCGTTCCAGCCAGTTTGCCGTCGGCCACAGAGAAACCGCGCTTGGAGCAGGCTCGCTTTCCTTGATCTGGGTCTTGACGCGAATGCGCTCGTTGCGCGCGAACGAATAAAGGATCCAGACGACCTCAAACTGCTCGTCGCGCTTGGGATAGTGCACGGCAGTGACGTCGACGCAGTAATCGAACTGTTCCTGGTCGCGCAGATCGCGCAGCACGTCGCTGGCGATCGACTTGTCCACCACCATGTAATTCTGCTTCATGTAAGTGGAGGCCTCTCGCAAACCGGACCCATAAGCCTCGCGCAGTTTCTCGATCAGCGGCGATTCCCAGGGATCCGGCTTGGGAGCCGGAGGCTTGGGCGGAGCGGCAGGGGGCTTCGCGGCTGCCCCGGCGGCAGCGGCTGGTTTTGCCGCACCTGCTGGCGCCGCTGCGGCAGGCTTTGCAGCACCTGCGGCAGGAGCAACAGCCGGAGCATCGGGTTTCGCCGCCGGAGCGGCCACGGCTGGCTTCTCGACCGCAGGCTTTGGCACTTCGGGATTTGCAGGTTTCGGTTCGGCCGGGGCTCCCGGCAGCTCGGCTGCTGGGCTTGTAGATGCCGTCGCCGGAGCTGCCTTCTTTTCATCCGCAGGCTTTTCCGCCGGGCTCGATGCCCCTATTGGCTGAGTTTCATCGGGCATTGGTGATGTCCCTTACGGGTCCAGATTGGTCCGTATTGAGTTCAGTTATAACAAGCTGAAAGCGAGGGCTGAACTGATTAATATCACATTCAGGTGTGACGTTTGTCACAATTTCGCGTCCTCCCCAAAACGCCTTCTGGCCAGGGGTTTCAGGTGGACAGCCCTGCCCGGACCATTGACCGGGAACCCGCCCGCCTTTCAGGTCTAAATCCATTCGAGGGCGCCCTTTTTCCAGATCCAGATGTAACCTACGATCAGGATGCCCAGGAAAACCAGCATTTCCACGAAACCGAAGACGCCAAGCAGTTTGTATTGCACGGCCCACGGGAACAGGAACACGGTTTCCACATCGAAGACAACGAACAGAATCGCCACGATGTAGAACCGGATCGTATACCGCTGGCGGGCGTTATCGACGGGATCGATACCGCACTCGTAGGGCATCGACTTGGTCTTGTTCGGGTTTTTCGGTCGAACCAGCGAAGCGATTGCGATCGTTCCTGCGCCAATCAGAAACGATACGATCAGGAAAATGAAGATTGGCACGTAATTCTGTGGCATTGTTCCTCACTGCTTCCGGAGCCTGCGGAAAGCGCTTCCCTTGCGGGTTGGCACGCCGACACACGCATTGCCGCGTCTGTTGGGAACCTCGCCGGGAGGCTTGACCGCCGTTGTGGCACACGTGAAGCAAAGCCTTCTAGAGCGTTTTCAAAGTTGATGTACCCTGACTATCACCGCCGAGCTTAACGCCCGGCTTCTTACATGGGTACACCTTCCGCGAACCCGGTCTATAATCTCGAATGTGCCCAGCGCCGGAGCTTATTTTGACGATAAACCAAGCTATCCGCAGCGCCTGTGAGCCACGTCACAATTTATTCGGTAATTTCTGCCCCGGGGTCCCCACTACGCGCCGCATTTGCGTGCAGTGGGGTGGAACCTCGACGGTGGACACCTGGGCCTAAAAGGCTGCCCTGAAAAACCAGAATGTGTGCGCCGCAGAATTACAGCGCAATTGCCTGTATGCTCACATCAGACCAAAGCTGTTTTTCAGCAGCCTGCTAACGAAGGAAACCAGAAATTGGCACTAGACGAGAATATCTACGAACTCCGCAAAGAAAAACTGAAGCAGATTGAGGCACTTGGGGGCCAAGCCTATCCCTACACCTACGACCCCACTCATACGCTTCCCGAGATCCTCGCTCAATACGGGGAGAGCACCGGCGAGCAGCTTTCCGCCAATCGCGTGGACGTGCGCGCGGCGGGGCGCATCATGGCCATCCGCACCATGGGAAAGGCGGCGTTCGTACACCTCCAGCAACGCGGCCGGCAGTTGCAACTCTACATCAAGAAGGACGCAGTCGGAGAAAAGGGGTTCGAGCTATTCAAGTTGCTCGACATCGGAGATCACATCGGCGCACGCGGTTACCTGTTCCGCACCCGGACTAACGAACTGACGATTCACGTCGACGAAATCACGTTTCTGGCGAAGGACCTCTTGCCCCTGCCTGAAAAATGGCACGGCTTGCAGGACGTAGAGTTGCGTTACCGCCAGCGCTATGTCGACCTGACGGTGAATCCGGCGGTGCGAGAAGTGTTCGTAAAGCGCGCCCGGATCATCCAGTCGATTCGCCAGTTCTTCGATTCGCGCGGTTACATCGAAGTCGAGACCCCGATGATGCACTCGATTGCCGGCGGCGCGGCGGCGCGTCCATTTGTAACGCATCACAATACGCTCGACATGGATCTCTACCTCCGTATCGCGCCGGAACTGTATCTGAAACGGCTGATCGTCGGCGGCCTCGAGCGTGTCTACGAGATCAATCGCAATTTCCGCAATGAGGGCATCTCGACGCATCACAATCCCGAGTTCACCATGCTCGAGTTCTACCAGGCCTACGCGGACTATCGCGACTTGATGACTCTGAGCGAGGAACTGCTGCGACAGGTCGCCCTCGACGTCAATGGCTCAACCATATGCGAGTACGAGGGGCGCCAAATCGACTGGAGCCGCTTCCAACGACTCAGCATGCGGGAAGCCATCATCAAGTACTGGCCCGACGCGGCGGGAACTAAACCGGAAATGCCGGACTTCAGCGACGCCGTAAAGGTCGTCGAGATGGCGCGGCGGATTCAGCAGGCACGGATTGATTTGCCATTGCACCAAAACGACCCCGCCGGCAAGACTATTGCCGATATCTTCGAAGCCATTGCCGAAGAGCACCTGTTTGAACCGACGATACTATACGACTTCCCGGTCGCGATTTCCCCGTTATCCAAGAACAAGCGCGACGAGCCCGATTGGGTGGAGCGATTCGAAATTTATGTTGCCGGCATGGAGATCGGAAACGCCTTCAGTGAGCTGAACGATCCCGAGGAACAGCGCCGGCGCTTCGAACAGCAACTCGGGCAACGCGAACTCGGCGATGAGGAAGCTCACCGCATGGACGAAGACTACATCCGCGCCCTTTCCTATGGCATGCCGCCCACGGGCGGTGAAGGAATCGGCATCGATCGCCTTACCATGCTGCTTACCGGATCGAAATCGATTCGGGACGTGATCCTTTTCCCGCTGCTGCGGCCGGAGAAGCAACCGGAGTAAGTAGAGTAATTCCACAGTCGGCACCCCCTAAGTATCACCGCCGGGCTTCGAAGCCCGGCTCCTTCTTGGGGTAACCCTTCCGCGTATCCGGTCTAGGGAACCTCTGAACAAGAACCGTTCTGTAATCGAGAAGCAGGAGGTTCCAAACAAACATCTCGGTTATAGGTGCTGATTTCCCGTCCTGCGGCCGCATGCCGCAGTTTGGTGGCGGCGT
>Ga0187872_10000208_pt1 | contig 72098 bp, 59 predicted proteins | sample June2016WEW_16_4_FD_132973 | JGI IMG/M metagenome (GOLD analysis project Ga0187872, IMG submission 132973) | Peatland microbial communities from SPRUCE experiment site at the Marcell Experimental Forest, Minnesota, USA - June2016WEW_16_40 | ecosystem: Environmental > Terrestrial > Soil >... | reverse complement strand
TAAGATTGCGAATCCTGAACCCTGCCTCCCGCGTCCAATGGGAATTAGTTCGTTCTGTAGGAGGTCGATCATGGCTCGCATCCTTGCTCCCGGAACTCTCGCCCCTGACTTCACCTTGCCCGTAACCCCGGACCAGAGCCTTTCCCTGCGCGATCTGCGCGGGCAACCGGTGGTGCTGGCTTTCTACCCAGCGGATTGGAGCCCGGTCTGCGGAGACCAGATGGCTCTTTACAACGAAATCCACCCTGAGTTCCAGAAATACAAGGCCGAGGTGGTTGGCATCTCGGTCGACGGCGTCTGGTGTCATGCCGCATTTGCCAAGGATCGGCACCTTCATTTCCCTTTGCTCGCCGATTTCGAACCCAAAGGCGCGGTCGCGAAGGCCTACGGGGCGTATCGCGAAAAGGAGGGCGTGTGCGAGCGCGCCCTGTTCGTGATCGACGAAGAAGGCGTCATCTTCTGGAGTTACTGCTCCCCCATCGCCGTGAATCCCGGCGCCGACGGCATCCTCGAAGCGTTGGAAAACCTGAAGGAAAAGAGGCAAAGTCATGGCCAAGTTGAAAGTGCCCGTCGGGCAAGCTGATCACGTTCTGGGTGAAGAACACGCTCCGGTCACTCTGGTCGAATATGGCGACTACGAGTGCCCGCATTGTGGACATGCCCATCCCATCATCAATGCCGTCAGAAAGCATTTTGGCAAGCAACTGAGATTCGTTTTCCGGAATTTCCCTCTCACCGAGATTCATCCCCATGCGGAAATGGCGGCCGAAGCGGCCGAATTTGCCGGGGCGAACGGCCGCTTCTGGGAGATGCACGACGCCATTTTCGAGAATCAGCAACGTTTGGAGGCGTCGTTCCTGGTGCAACTTGCCAGAAAGCTCGGGCTTCCCTCCGACGACCTGATCGGTGCTCTGGAAAAACACCAATACCTGCCTCGCATCAAAGAAGATTTCATGGGCGGCGTGCGCAGCGGGGTCAACGGCACTCCGACATTCTTCATCAACGGCGAGCGCTATGAGGGGTCGTGGGAATTCGAAGGTCTGGTCGAGGCGATCGAAGAGCGCTTGCCACGAAAGACAGAGCGCAGCAGGGCAAGCTGACGGCTGGCCAGAGGCCCGCGCTGTTCGCCGGTCCGGTGGAAGGGTGGACCGGCATTTCCGCCAAGTTGTTACCAACAGTGCGTTGACAATTGCTCGCAGACTCCGGTAAATTAAAGACTTTAGCGGTAGTGTGGTTGCCCGCCTGATGGTCCCGGCGTCCTCGCTGGGGAATCAACGAGCGGTTTTCTTTCGCAGCCTTTTTCAAATCTGGGAGAGTTCCGATGTCAACCTATTTCCCCAAACAGGGGGAAATTGTGCGCAAGTGGTACGTCGTGGATGCTGACGGGCAGACGCTCGGGCGCCTGGCTTCGCAGGTGGCGCGCATCCTCATGGGCAAGGAGAACCCGCGCTACACGCCGTTTCTCGACACCGGCGATCACGTGATCGTCATCAATGCCGAGAAGATCAGGACGACGGGCGTGAAAGCCGAGCAGAAGAAGTATCAGCACTACACGGGATACCCCGGCGGTCTGCGCACGGAAGCGTACAAAAAGCGGCTGGATCGCAGGCCCGAGGCGGTGATCGAGGCCGCGGTGAAGCGCATGCTGCCGAAAAACAAGCTGGCGGCGCACATGCTGTCGAAGCTGAACGTGTACAAGGGCGACAAGCATCCGCACCAGGCGCAGAAGCCGCAGGATTTGAAGCTGGAAGTTAGGGAGTACAAGCCGCGCAAGGTTGCGGTTTCGTAACGAAAAACAAGCTACGAGCTCTGAGCTATGAGCTACGAGCGATACAGAACTTTGAAAGGTTAAGAGTCGAAGGGCGGGAGTTGAGAGCGCAAGGTTTTGCTCGAAGCTCACAGCTCGTAGCTCGAAGCTAAACATGCCAGAATTGGTTCAATACTACGGAACGGGACGCCGCAAGTCGGCGATTGCCCGGGTGTATCTGCGTCCGGGCAGCGGCGAGTTCAAAGTGAACGGCCGCGCCTTTGAAGAATATTTTGTGACGCCGGCACAGCGTTCGGCGGCGAAGTCGCCGCTGGCCTCGACCGAGTCGGCAGCGTCGTTCAACGTAGTGGTGACGGCGCAGGGCGGCGGAGTGCGCGGCCAGGCTGATGCGGTGAAGCTGGGCTTGGCGCGAGCCCTGATGCAGTTCAACGCCGAACTGCGCAAGAAGTTGAAGTCCGAGGGCATGGTCAGCCGCGACTCGCGCGGCAAAGAGCGCAAGAAGTACGGGCAGAAGGGCGCGCGCAAGCGCTTCCAGTTCAGCAAGCGCTAAAGCGCTTGCAGTCCCGAGTTGCGAGTCCCGAGTCCTGAGCGTTGCTCGCGACTCAGGACTGGCGACTAGTTTAGGTGTTCAATTCTTCCCGTGCCTCGCGGTGCGGGGCGGGAATGGCAATCAGGAAGTAAGGTTTCAACGTTTCGTAGTTTCAAGGTCTCAAAGAACGACCAACCACCTTGAAACATTGCAACCTTGAAACTCTGAAACCTTGAACTCCTGATGCAGACTAACTAAGGAGGATTGTGGCTACCATCACGATGAAGGAGTTGCTCGAAGCGGGCGTTCACTTCGGGCATCAGACCAAGCGCTGGAATCCGAAGATGAAGGAGTACATCTTTGGCGAGCGCAACGGGATTTATATCATTGACCTGCAGAAGACGCTGAAGATGTTCAAGGAAGCGTCGAAATTCGTGCAGGAACTGGCGACCGACGGCCGCATTGTGCTGTTCGTGGGCACCAAGCGCCAGGCGCAGGACGCCATCGCCGAAGAGGCGCAGAAGTGCGGCATGTTCTACATCAACCAGCGCTGGCTGGGCGGACTGCTCACCAACTGGGTGACGGTGCAGAAGTCGGTGAAGCGGCTCAAAGAGCTTGACGACATGGCCACCGACGGCCGTTACGAGCTGCTGCCCAAGAAAGAAGTGATCAAGCTCGAACGCGAGCGCAAACATTTGCAGGCCAACCTGGCCGGCATCAAGAATATGAGCCGCCTGCCCGACGCGATCTTCGTGATTGACTCGAATAAGGAGCAGATCGCGGTGCGCGAGGCGCGCAAGCTGGGCATTCCCGTGGTCGCGGTGGTGGATACGAACTGCGATCCCAGCGAAGTGGATTATGTGATTCCGGGTAACGACGATGCGCTGCGGGCGATCCGGCTGTTCACCTCGAAGATTTCGGAATCGATTGCCGAGGGCGCGCAGTTGATGACCGACAAGCAGGTCGCCGACATGCAGGCAGCTTCGGATGCGGCGCAGGCGGCGGAAGCTGCGGTGGCCGAGTATCCCGCAGAGGAAGCCGGCGCCGTGGACGCGTCGGAAGACGTCAACATGGAAGAAGTGCTGGGTCCGGGGACACACAAGAAGCCGGTGGCCAATGAAGACGCCGACTTGCCGCCGGTGCAGAGCCAGACGGTTTAGCGAGTCCCGAGTTGCGAGTCCCGAGTTGCGAGCGGGCAGTGAAAGCAGCGGCTTCAAAGCGGCAGGGCAGCGAAGGTTTGGGAAGGGCACGGCTTTAGCCGCGCCGATAAGATCGGAAAAAATAATCGGGCTCCAGCCCCTGAGGTTGGCAAGAAAACCGGGCATGGAAATCAGACCCGCGCGGGTCAGAGTTCATAGATCGCCCCGGCGCGGGTTGAATTTTATAAGAACAAGTTTCAAGGTTTCGAAGGTTTCAAGGTTTCAAAGACGATCTGGTTTGACCTTGAAACTCTGAAACTTTGAAACTTTGAAACAGAAGGGTTGCAATGGGTACTACTACAGTGAATATTTCCGCGGCACAAGTGAAAGAACTCCGGGAAAAAACCGGCGCTCCGATGATGGACTGCAAGCAGGCTCTGACCGAAGCCAAAGGTGACCTGGAACAGGCGGTTGTCATCCTGCGGAAGAAGGGCGTCTCGGTTGCGGCCAAGAAGGCGACCCGCGTAACCAGCGAAGGGTCGGTGGCCAGTTACATTCACGCCGGCGGCAAGATCGGCGTGCTGGTCGAAGTGAACTGCGAGAGCGACTTCGTGGCCCGCACCGACGACTTCAAGGAACTGGTGCACGATATCGCAATGCACATCGCAGCCAGCGATCCGAAATTCGTGCGCAAGGAAGATGTGACAGCCGAAGCTTACGCGCGCGAGAAAGAAATCTACCTGGCGCAGGCCCTGGCCAGCGGCAAGCCGGCGCATATCGCCGAGAAGATGGTCGCGGGCAAAATGGAGAAGTTCTACGAAGAGGTTTGCCTGCTGGATCAGCCGTTCATCAAGGACCAGACCATCTCGATTGGGCAGTTGATTGCAACCAAGATCGGCAAGCTGGGCGAGAACATCACGGTGCGGCGGTTCGCACGCTTCAAGGTGGGCGATGCCGGCGAGACCATCGCCGTTTCGAAGCCTACAGAACGGAAAGCCGAATAACTCAGGCGCCCTGCGGGGCGCCTTTTTTCAGGTTTCAAGGTTGCAGAGTTTCAAGGTTTCAAGGAAGGCAGACAACGGCTGCATTTTTTCTTTGAAACTTTGAAGCCTTGAAACTTTGAAACCTTGAGTCAAAGTGATCTCATGACAAATCCGACCCCTGCCTTCAAACGAATTCTTCTCAAGCTTTCCGGCGAGGCGCTGGCGGCCAACCAGGGTTTCGGCTTGGACACGGCGCGCATCCACGAGGTGGCCGGCGAAATCGGCGAAGTGCACAAGCTGGGCGTGCAGACCGCCATTGTCGTCGGTGGAGGCAATTTTTTCCGCGGCGTAGCCGATCAGGCCAGGGACATGGACCGCGTTTCCGCCGACCACATGGGCATGCTGGCTACCGTCATCAACGCGCTGGCCTTGCAGGACGCGCTCGAAAAGCAGGGCGTCTACACCCGCGTGCAATCGGCGATCGAGATGAATCAGGTGGCGGAGCCGTTCATCCGGCGCCGCGCGATCCGGCATCTGGAGAAAGGCCGCGTCGTCATCTTCGCCGGCGGCACCGGCAATCCTTATTTCTCGACTGACACTGCGGCCTCGCTGCGCGCCATGGAAATCAAGGCCGAGGCCATTCTCAAAGCAACGAAAGTGGACGGCATTTACGACGCCGACCCGATGAAAGTGGACGGCGCCCGGAAATTCAATCAGATCTCCTACATGGATGTGCTGAAGCTGGGACTGAAAGTGATGGACTCGACCGCGATCAGCCTGTGCAAGGACAACAATTTGCCCATCATCGTATTCAATCTGAACCATCACGGCAACATCCGCCGCGTCGTGCTGGGCGAGAAGATCGGCTCGATAGTCTGCGCGTAGGAAATGCAGAAGTAAGAAGTCAAAATGCAGAAGTGAAGAACGTCCCCGGCCAGCAGTAATTCTGCATTCTGACTTCTTCCTTCTGCATTCTTCTTTTAGGGGTTTATAATTCAGCGTTTTGATCCTGTAATGATACGGAGCTGACTATATGGCTCAAGCGACTATGGCCTCAATTGCTGGCCTAAGAGAAACCTATGTGCAACTGAAAACACGCATGGAGAAAGCCGTCGATGATTTCCGCAAGGCGATGGCGGGAGTGCGGACGGGGCGGGCTTCGGTGCACATGCTCGACGGAGTGACGGTGGATGCTTACGGTGCGCAGATGCCGTTGAACCAGGTGGCGCAAGTGCACGCCCCGGAGGCGCAGTTGATTACGGTGCAACCGTTCGATCCATCGCAGTTGGGCGCAATTGAGAAGGCGATCCGCGCCGGCGATCTGGGGCTGAATCCGATGAACGACGGCAAGATCATCCGCGTTCCCGTGCCCGCGCTCACCCAGGAACGCCGCCAGGAAATGGTCAAGCACCTGCACAAAGTGCTGGAGGAGCACCGCACCGCCGTGCGCAACATCCGCCGCGACGGCAACGACGCCATCAAAAAGGCGCTCAAGGACAAGAAGATCACCGAAGACGAGGAGAAGCGCTCGCACGAGGAAATCCAGAAGCTGACCGATGACGACATCAAGAAGATGGAAGAGATGAGCAAGGCCAAGGAAAAGGAAGTACTGGAGCTCAAGTAGTAGATGGTCGCTAAGTTCGCTCAGGCAGGCGGCAGTTCTGAGAGTTGGTCGGCAATTACCTCGACCGCTGGCTTTTCCCTCGCTGACCTCGAAACCGGCGCCAATTAAGGCTTTTCCGGGCACCAGGGTGCATGTACCTCCCGTTCCTCGAAGTCCGCCCCGCGGCACAAATTATCTCGAATCAATCAGATAGTCGAAGATCCGCAAAAAGGTAACACTCCCCAAGGTTACGCGACATTCCGGCCGGCCGTGTGTTTCCACGAGCGTGAAGCAAACATGCCGCTCCCCCCGAGACACTTCACCAGTAAAACACTTTCACATTGGGGGTCTTCTGCCATGAAAAAGTTCTTTGGGTTTGCCTTGCTCGTCGCGCTCACCATGATGGGGATGAGTTGCGGATCGAGCCCCTCTTCCTCCGTTTCGACAGGAGGAGGGGGAGGATCGAATCCTCAAGCCGCCGTGTTCATGACCGGGGAAGACGCCCCGCTCGCCTCTGTCGTTAGCTTTAACGTCACTCTGAATTCAGTCACGCTCAACGGACAAGACGGCACGACTGCGACCGTGATTTCGAGTTCGAATCCGGTCACTGTGGATTTCGCGCGGCTTATCGGCCTGCGTTCTCCGCTGTCCTTTAATTCTGTAAAACCGGACACCTACGTCAGCGCGACATTTGTCATGGCCAACCCGGTGGTCGACTACATCACGTTGACCCCGAGTCCGGCGCTGAGCACGCTGACCGGAACGTTCCCCAGCAACCAGAACCCTTACACGCTCACCGTGATGTTCCCGACGTCGATGGTCGTGTCGAGCAATGGTCTGGCCGGCCTGAAGATGGAAATGGACATCCGGCAGTCGCTCGCCACGGACGGAAGCGGCAACCTGGTCATCACCAACAATACCGTCGCGGTGACTCCGGTCATCTACATCAAAGCCACGCATGCCACCGATCCCGACGGGCAAGTCACTGACCTGACGGGCGGCCTGGTTTCGGCCAGCGCGGCTAACAACAACTTCGTGATTCAGGGGCCCTATGGGCGTCAGCTCACAGTCGATGTTAACAGCGATACTCAGTTCAACAGCGGCTGGAGCATCAACAATCTCGCGACGCCGGCGATCATCGGGGTGCAGGGCTATTTCCAGGCTGACGGCACCTTGCTGGCACAAGGCGTCGAAGTCATCACCACCTCGCATTCTTTCCTATCTGGGCGCGTTCTGGCACTTGGCTCGGATGGATCGGGCGGAACGAACGTTACACTCTGGGTGGGTGAGACGGGCGCCGATATGGTCAGCGACATCGACACCATCATGACCATCGACGTCCCCCAGGCTGTCACCGACTATGAAGTCTGCTTCTTCGACAACGCGCTGACCCAGTTTGTGTTCAGCGGCCCCAGCGACCTGCTGGTGGGACAGCGGATCTTCATTGGCGGCGATTATTCCAACCCAACGTTTACGCCGACCATGATCTCGCTGCGCCGGCAGGGCGTGTACGGCATGCTCAATACCGGCAGCGTCACCGTGAGCGACGGCAACGCGGGCGTCTTCACCCTGGCCAACAACGGCCTGGTAGGCTACTCGACGGGCGGTATCGTGACCGTGGATACGTTCAACGCCACGGTATTCATCAACCTGACCGGGCTCAGCCAGTTGCAGTCCGAAACCACGGCCATTCCGATCGAGGCGCGTGGCCTGTTCCTCAAGGATCCGACCACCGGCAATCCCACGTTCTACGCGGGATTGGTGAGTACGCCTCCGCAGTCGGCGAGCAAGTAATCCGGAGACTCCAGCAAGAGTCCCTCAACAGCGGACGGCCTTCGGGCCGTCCGCTTTCGTCTTTTGTACAGGACAGATCGATTGCGCTGCGCGTAACCCCGGACGAGGGCGTCCGGGGCTCCTCTATCCGGGGCTCCTCTATAATGAGTGTGTGAAGCGGATCGTCAAAGCCGCCTGCCCGCACGACTGTCCCGATGCTTGCGGGGTGCTGATCACGGTGGAGGACGGACGGGCTACGAAGATCCAGGGTGATCCCGAGCATCCGGTTACGCGCGGGTTTTTATGCGCCAAGGTGGCGAAGTATCTCGATCGGGTCTATTCGCCCGAGCGGGTGCTGTACCCAATGCGGCGGATGGCGGCGAAGGGGCCCGCGGCTGGTGCCGCGGACGCGGGCAGGAGTGCCCGCGCCACACGAGAGCGGAGCTTCGCTCCGCCTGGGCGGACGAGGGCGTCCGCCCCTACACAACCAGAGGCGACGCAGATCTGGCAACGCATTTCGTGGGATGAGGCTCTCGACGAAATCACATCGCGCTTTCGCGCGACTACCGCCGAGTTTGGCAGCGAGGCCATCCTGCCGTATTCCTACGGAGGAACTCTCGGGACGCTCAATAGCGCTTCCATGGATCGCAGGTTCTTCCACCGCCTGGGCGCTTCGCAGCTCGATCGCACCATTTGTTCAACCGCGGGAGAGGCCGGGCTGAAATCGGTTCTGGGCGTGAAGCTGGGCACGGAGCCAGAGCAGTTCCGGCATTCCAAGTACATCATTGCCTGGGCCTCGAACATTCATGGCAACAACGTGCACCTGTGGCCGTATATCACCGAGGCTCGCCGGAATGGGGCGAAACTGGTCGTGATCGATCCCTACCGCACGCGCACAGCCGATTGCGCCGACTGGTATCTGCCCATCAATCCCGGTAGCGATGCGGCGCTTGCCCTTGGCATGATGCACGTGATTATCGGCGAAAACCGGCATGACGCTGACTACGTGGCCAAGTACACGCTGGGCTTTGAGCAACTGCGCAAAAAAGTGAAGGAGTATCCTCCTGAGCGCGTGGCGCAGTGGACGGGAATCTCCGCTGCCGACATTTACCGGCTGGCCCGCGAGTACGCGACCACGCGCCCTGCGGTGATCCGCCTGAACTACGGTGTACAGCGCTCCGAGCGTGGCGGCATGGCGACGCGCGCCGTTGTCATGCTGCCCTGCATTACCGGATCGTGGAAGGAATTGGGCGGCGGACTGCAAATGTCGCTGAGCGGGGCGGTTGATTTGAACAGCGAAGCACTGAAGCGCCCCGACCTGATGCGAACCGCTTTGGGGCGCGAGGCCCGCACCATCAACATGGTCAAGTTAGGCCGGGTGCTGAACACGCTGAACGATCCGCCCATCAAGGCGCTTTTCGTTTACAACTGCAATCCCGCGGCGGTCTGTCCCGAACACAACGAAGTGGTGCGTGGCCTGCTGCGGCCCGATCTTTTTACCGTCGTCCACGAGCAGTTTTTCACCGATACCACCGACTATGCCGATATCGTGCTGCCGGCAACCACCTTCTTTGAGCAGAAGGATCTGCAGAAAGCCTACGGGCACTATTACCTGCAGGTTTCGAATCAGGCGATCGCGCCGTTGGGGGAATGCCGCCCCAACCTCGAAGTCTTCCGCGCGCTGGCCGAGCGCATGGGATTTGAAGACGAATGCTTCCGCGAGACCGTGGATGAGATGATTGACCTCGCCCTGGACTCGCCCGATGCGTGGCTGGAAGGGATTAGCCGCGAACGGCTGGAGCAGGGGCACGTACGCATAAATTTCAGTCTGGCATCCACCGGAGAGGCAGCGGAGCTTCGCTCCGCAGGACAGCCGAGGGCGGCTGTCCCCACACAACCAGAGCCATTTCTGCCTTTCGCTCATGGCAACTTCCGCACTCCCTCGGGCAAGGCGGAGCTATACAGTGAAGCGCTCAAGGTCCAGGGGCTCGATCCTGTGGCCGACTTTAAGCCTCCTGCGGAGTCGCGCCATGGCAAGAACGGGGACGGTTTCCCGCTGGAACTGCTGGCTCGCAAGGCGGATAACTTTCTCAATTCCACGTTTTCGAACTTGCCCGCGGTCCAGGAGATGGAAGTACCGGGCCTGCTGGAGATCAGCGCCGACGACGCGCGGGCGCGCGGCATCATCGATGGCAACCAAGTCCGGGTGTTCAATCGTCGCGGGGAAATGCTGCTCCGGGCGAGGATCGACGGGAAAGTTCAGCCTGGGGTCGTCTCTGCCCATCTCAACTGGGCCAAGTTGACCCCCGGTTTCCAGAGCATCAATGCCCTGACGTCAGAAAAACTTAGCGATATGGGCAACTCGGCAACGTTTTATTCCGTCTTGGTGGAGGTAGAGTTAGCCAAGCCAGGGATCAGTGGCCAGGGGCCAGTGGTCAGTGGCCAGTAAAGGCTTCCTGTTACTCGGAATCAGGACCGCTGGACACGGCGGGTTGGTTGACGGCTACCCAGAAAGCAGCTCCGGGATTGCTTTTGAGAGTTGCGGCTTGGACGCATCCCGCTGATCTACCGTATAATGACAGTTTTCTTACATCCCAGAGGCTGAGGTCGTAGCGATTCCTTTTCGCTTTCATCGGCAGAATCCTGTTATGTCCGGGCAGACAGCCACTCGCGCTGTCAGGCCGGCGCCATCTCCTTTATTTCAACGGGCTTGCCTGAGGGCCGGGAGATGCGCGCGCGGATTGTGGATTCTGGTTGCGATTTTGGTGGCGGCTGCCAGCCTGAGTTGGGCGCAGACCGATGTCGTCTCTGAAATTAATGTAACCGGCAACCGCCGCATTCCCGCCGACACCATCAAGGCCCACATTTACACCAAACCCGGCGACATCTACGACCCCGCCGCCCTTGAACGCGACTTCAACTCAGTCTGGAACACCGGTTATTTCGAGGATGTGCGCTTCATGCGGGAGCAGACTCCCAAGGGATGGCGTCTCATCGTGCAGGTGAAGGAGAAGCCGACGATCCGCGAAATTCTCTACGTCGGCACCAGTTCGGTCTCCCAAAGCGACATCCTTGACCGCTTCAAACAGGATAAGGTCGGCTTGGTGGTGGAGAGTCAGTACGATCCAACCCGGATCAAGAAGGCAGAAGTTTCCATCAAGAACCTTCTGTCCGAGCACGGCCGCCAGTTTGCCACGGTTCGTACGGAAGTGCGCCAAATTCCGCCCGCCGCGGTGGGCATCACGTTCGTAGTAAAAGAGGGGCCGAAGGTCAAAGTCGGTAAGATCAAGTTCGAAGGCAACAAGAACATCAAGTCGCGGGTTCTGCGGGCGGCCATGAAGAACCTGAAGCCGGTCGGAGTTCCCCACTCCATTTTCCTGGAGAATCTCTTCTCCAAGACTTACGACGCGACCAAGCTGGAGGAAGACACGGAGAGGGTGCGCTCCGAGTACCAGAACCGGGGCTACTTCAAAATGAACGTGCCGGGCGAAGCCAAGACGGAAATGCGCGACACCGGCCACAAGGGGTTCCACATTCCGCTGCTGATGGCGGGGCCCGGCAAAGCCGTGGATCTAACCATGCCGATCGAGGAAGGGGATAAGTACCGTCTGGGCAAAATCACCTTCACGGGCAACAAAGCGATCACCAACACGATTGCCCTGCGCAACCTGATCCCCCTCAAGGACGGAGACGTTTTCAGCCGCGAGAAAATCGCCAAAGGCCTGGACAACCTGCGCAAGGCTTATGGCGAGTATGGCTATATCAACTTCAGCCCGGTTCCGGAGACTTCCTTCGATGAAGACAAGAAACTGGTGAACGTGGAAATCGATGTGGACGAAGGCAAGCAGTTTTATGTGCGCCGCATCGAGTTCCAAGGCAATACCACCACGCGCGACAAAGTGATTCGTCGCGAACTCGCGCTGGAAGAGGGCGGAATCTACAACTCCCGCCTGTGGGAACTCAGCCTTCTCCGCCTGAATCAGCTGTCGTATTTCGATCAGCTGAAGGCGGACGATCCCAACGTGACCGACAAGAAGCTGGACGAAAAGAACGGGCTGGTCGACCTGACCCTCCATGTCCATGAAAAAGGAAAGAACCAGATTGGCCTGAACGGTGGCGTCAGCGGATTGGAAGGCGCGTTCATCGGGTTGAATTACGCCACCAACAACTTCCTGGGGCGCGGCGAGACCCTGCAGGTTCAGATCAGCCTGGGCAATCTGGCCCGCAGCGTGATGTTCGGCTTCACCCAGCCTTACATGTTCGACCGTCCGCTGCAGTTTGGTTTCAACGTTTTCGGAAACAGAACCAACTTTAACCAGGCGCGCCAGCTTTCCATTTTCAGTGGTCAGAATCTGAATCTGCCCAGCGCGGTTCTGCAAAACCTCCAGAACTACTCACAGTCCAGCCTCGGGTTCTCCTCGTCGTTGAGTTACCCGCTGCACCGCTCCTTCAAGCGCGTCGGCATCACCTACTCGCTGGACCGCTCGACGCTGCTGCCGGTCTCGACCGCATCCAAGAACCTTTTCGAATTCATCGCGTTTCGCGGCATTTCCGGTCCGAACGCGGTCAATGGCATCATCACCAGCAAGATCTTCCCCAATTTCTCGTTCAACACCCTGGACAGCGGAATCTCCCCGCACAGCGGCCACCAGATGACGCTGGGAGCGGAGTTTGCCGGCATCGGTGGCACCGTGCATTCCATCCGGCCCATCATCCAGTACAAGAAGTTCATCCCAATGCAGAAGAGGCGCAACGCATTCGGCTACAACGTGCAGGCGTCGTACATCAGCGGATGGGGAGGCTTGGTAGCCCCGCCATTCCAGCGCTTCTACATGGGTGGCGAATACGACCTGCGCGGTTTCGATATCCGGTCGGTGTCTCCGGTGGCGTTCCTGCCCAATTCCAACGTGATTACGCTGACCAATCCCGACGGAACGCCGGTGCTCAAGAACCCCTTGAATCCGCGGCAGGGGAACTGGACCGTCCCCATCCCCGTGGACCAGATCGTATTTCCCGGCGGCGACTTGAGCGTGTTCACGAATCTTGAATACCGCATCACCATCGCGGGACCGGTGGCGATCGTTCCCTTCGTGGATGGCGGCGTTGATCCCATCGTGCGGCGCTCGCAGCTGCAGATCGCCCAACAGCAATATGACCAGGTGGTCAGCACGTATTTCGGTTGTCCGCAGCTGGATGCGGGATACAACTGCCTGGGCGGAGCCCGGTTGAATCCTCCGCCTTCCGATTACCTGCAGGTTTTGGGCACGACGAACTGGAAACCCCGCGCTGACACCGGACTCGAACTGCAGATGTTCCTGCCGGTGGTCAACGCGCCTTTCCGGATCTACTGGGCTTACAACTTCCTGCGGCTGGATAACCCGGCTACACCGCCGATTCCGGTGACCCGCGGCATGTTCCCGGCCGGCGCTGCCGGTGACTATACGTATCACCTGGCGGTGAATACTTACTCGCCGAGTTTCCTGCTGCGGGAGCCGAGAAAAACCTTCCGCTTCACCGTGGCGACCACCTTCTGACGGAGTTTGACGCCGATTGGACGGGGTCTCTATAATAAAGGTGATCCACGCCATCCAGAAGCTTGAGAGGAGTGGACGGCACGCCTGCAGGCGAGACGTGCGACGCTGGCAATCTAGTGCGCCCTTCCGACGGCGGCCATTTTACCTACGGCGGAGACCTCATTCAGTGCGGCCCAGCGTTGACTGACGAAGAAAATCTGAAGTGATGGCGGAGTTCATTCCCGGAACCCTGTTCCGATGAGCATGTTCCAAGGAGTTCAAGCGACCCAATGACAAGCAAGTTCTTGCGATTCGTCCTGGCCGGTGCGGTTCTATTTGCGATTTCCGCCTTGGCTCAAACCAGTGCCACCCCAGCGTCCGTTTCCTCCGCCGCGCCCGCGGCCAGCGCGGGTCCCGGTCTCAAGGTCGGGACCATCAACATCCAGGAGGCTATTTTCGGCAGCAACGAAGGCCGCCGCGATATGGATGTCCTGCAGAAGAAATTCGATCCCAAGCAAACCGAGCTGAAGAGCCAGAACGATGAACTTGAGGCGCTGAAAAAGCAGCTCAACACGCAGGCGAGCAGCCTGAACGAGGATGCTCTGGCCACGCTGAAGAAGCAGATCGAGAGCAAGCAGAAGGTTTTCGATCGTGCCGTGCAGGATGCGCAGGAAGACTTCGGCAATCAGCAGCAGGAGATTGCCACTCGCATTCTGTCGAAGATGGCGCCCATGATCGTGAAGTTCTCGCAGGATAACGGTTTCGGCCTCATCGTCGATACATCGAAGCCCTGGCCGCAGAGCCCGGTGCTTTGGTGGAACCAGGACGCGGTGGATATCACCAAGCCTGTGGTGGACGCTTACAACCTGCAGTCCGGCGTCCCGGCGCCCGCGGCGACTCCCGCTGCCGCCAAGCCGGCGGCTCCCAAGCCGGCAACAGGTGCGGCTGCGGCTCCCAAGCCGGCTGCGCCCAAGGCCACCGCGCCCCAGACAACTCAGCCGCAGTAGCGAAAGACGACACCTCGAGTGTCGAAAAAGTTCCCGCAGGCCGCGTACCTACGCGGCCTTTTTTCTTTGCGCTAGGACCGCCGGGCTGCGCCCTCATGGTGTCCCTAACAGCAGACGGATCTCAGAAAAGGAGGGCGCCATGTTTGCCGACAGCTTGCTGGAAGCTTCCTGGGCCCAGCGTTCCCGCCGCGGCTGGACGACCTTAACCTCATTCGGACTGCAGGCAGCGCTGATCGGCCTGCTGCTATTGCTGCCGTTGTGGAAGACGGTGGGGTTGCCGTCAGCACGGACCGTTTCGACGCCCATCAGCGTGGGACGCGCCGAGCCGGGACCCGCTCCTAAAGCGCGCGGCGGGGGCACTTCTGTCGCGCCAAGTAACTCCGAATACCCCCGATATGTGGCGCCCGGGCGAATCCCCGGGACGATCTCAAAGAGCGACGGCGGTGCAGTGCCGCAGCCGCCGGGCGGAGGCGGCGACTTCCTGCCAGGCATCGGGATTCCGGGGACGCCGGAGGGCTTTCCCATATCGGTTTTCCGTGGGAACTACCCGGTGATGCCGGCACGGCCTGCACCAACGGTGCACACCTTCCGCACTTCGCGCATGCTCGAAGGCAGCCTGTTTCGCCGTGTGCAGCCTCTGTATCCGCCGCTGGCGAAAGCCGCGCGAGTTCAGGGGCAGGTCCTTCTGGCGGCGATCATCAGTAAAGCCGGCACCATCGAAGACTTGCACGTGATTTCCGGGCACCCGATGCTGGTGGCCGCCGCCATCGAAGCGGTTCGCCAGTGGCGTTATCGTCCCTACATTCTGAACGGCGAACCGGTCGAGGTGGAGACGCAAATCACGGTGAATTTCACGTTGTCGGGAAGCTAGGGTGCCAGTATCAGTCGTGCGGGAGTAGCCCCAGCGTAACCTCGGCGCGCGGGCTGCTCCCGCTATAATCGCGGAAGTGGCAACGACAGCAGAAATCCTGAGCCGCGCGGCGACACGTCCCACCTGGGCCGAGGTTTCCCTCACCACCTTGCGGCAGAACTTCCGCACCGTGCAGAAGCATGTGGGTGCAAACGTAACCGTATGCGCGGTCGTAAAAGCCGACGCCTACGGGCACGGCGCGATCGAGTGCTCGCGCGCGCTCGAAGCTGAAGGCGCGCGCTGGCTGGGCGTGACTTCGCTCGACGAAGCCATTCCTCTGCGCGATACCGAAATCCGGTCGAACATTCTTCTGATGACCGGCTTCTGGCGCGGCGAAGAAACTGAGATCGTTCGCTTGGGCCTCACGCCGACCGTCTGGGAACCCTGGCACATCGAGTCGCTGGAGGCCGCAGCCGCCGCACTGGGCGTGGCGCGCCATCCGGTGCATCTGAAAGTTGACACCGGTATGGGGCGCCTGGGCGTCGCGGTCGAGCGGCTTCCCGAGGCGCTGGCCGCGCTGAAAGCGGCGCAGCATCTTGTGCTGGAGGGTTTTTCGACCCATCTCGCGTCTTCGGAAATCATGGACGCCCCTTCGGTGGCCGAGCAGCAGCGCAACTTCGAGGCCGCGCGCCGCATGGTGCGCGAAGCCGGCCTGGAGCCGGCGTTCGTTCACGTGGCCAACACCAACGCCGTCATCTCGCGGCGCGATACTTGGGCCAATATGATCCGGCCCGGCGTGGCGCTCTACGGATACTACCTGCCATTTCAGCGCGCCGGACGCGAAGTCAGCGGAGGAACGCTGCGTCTGCCCGTCAAACCTATTCTTACCTGGAAGACGCGCATTCTGTCCTTGCGCAATTTTGGGTCGAATCAACCTTTGGGCTACGGCGGGACCTATGTGACTAAAGCTCCTGCCCACGTTGCTGTTCTGCCCGTCGGATACGCCGATGGTTACAACCGGCAGCTTTCCAATCGCGGCCGCGTGATTGTGCGTGAGCACTATGCGCCGGTTGTGGGCAGCATTTCCATGGATTTAACCCTGGCGGATGTAACCGGGATTCCTGGCGTCTCGGTGGGAGATGAGGTCATTCTGCTCGGGGCCTCGGAGGGTTTGAGCGTGGACGCTCTCGACCACGCCCGCCTGGCCAACAGCAGTCCGTACGAAATTCTTTGCAATATTTCAAAACGTGTACCGCGCCGGTATCCGAGCTAGAAGAAACAGACCTCAGACCTTGGACCTCGGACCTCAAACCTGGGACTTGCCTCTTGGCTGAGGTCTGAGGTCTGACGTCCGACTTGTTGCTCATGTGGGGACGGCCGCCCTCGGCTGTCCGCCGGGCGAAGCCCGGTGTGTGGGATGCGATATGTGAGCGGCTACTTCACCCTGCGTGCTCTTTTCGCGCTTCCATGTACTTGCGCAGCACAGCATTGATCGTGCTCTGATAACCCCGTCCGTGCTTGCGAAAGAACGTGAGCACGTCGGGATCAAGCCGCAGCGTAATCTGCTTCTTCGGCCCCGGCCAGATTATCGCGTTGGCGAAAAAATCGGCCCCCTGCTTCGGAATGTCGGAGAAGTCAATATCCTCATCCCGCATTGCGTCAATTCGCTTCCAGTCCGTTCTGGATCGCTTCTTCGTAATCCTCGCTTTCATTGACATTCATTCTATCGCCCTGCCGTTCGGCGGCCAAATGTCAAGTGCTAACTGCTAATTGCTACCGTTAACTGCTCGACGTCGGAAGCCGCCATCCCAACTTGCTACACTAAAGGGTTCGCCATGCCTTCGCGTTACGCACAGTGGATGTACGACTGGGAACACCGGCTCACCTCGGTGGACAATAACCGCGTGGTTCGTCCGCTGGAGTGGGGTGTGGAATGGGCGCGGGACTGGCCCTGCCGCAACGGTTTTCGCGCCGGCCAGGCGGCGGAAGACCCCGAGAAGTTCTTCCTCGATTTGAATCGCCACATTCTGGCGGCGAGTGACGAATTTTATTCCTACTCGCGTCCGACTGATTACCGGCTGGAGAACCGTGAAGTTAAGGTCTTTTCGACTCGCGCGGTCCCCGACCCCAAACTCGAGGCCAAGGTCAGGGGAACGTTTGCCGATTTTCTGCGCTTCACTTCGCCGGTCGAAACGCCCTATCCCGAAAACAATCTGGTGAATGCGCGCTGGTTTCCGGCGCGGGGGCGCCGCGCCATGGTGCTGCTGCCGCACTGGAATTCTGACGCGATCTCCTACACGGCACTCTGCCAGGTATTCAATATGCTGGGCGTGGCCGTGTTGCGATTGAGCATGCCGTACCACGACATTCGCATGCCCGCCGAGATTGGCCGCGCTGACTACGCTGTTTCTGCCAACATCGGGCGCACGCTCGATGCCGCGCGCCAAGGCGTGATCGACATTCGCTGCTGCCTCGACTGGCTCGAAGATCAGGGGTACACGCGGCTGGGCATCGTGGGCACGAGTTTGGGCTCGTGCTATGCGTTTCTCGCCGCGGCGCATGATCCGCGCATTCGCGTGGCCGCATTCAACCACGCGTCCACGTATTTTGCCGATGTCGTCTGGCATGGACAATCCACCCGGCACATCCGGCAAGGAATTGAGGAAAAGATCGATCTGGAAGAGCTGCGGCAGGCCTGGCTGGCCATCAGTCCCATGTCGTACTTCGAACAATTCTCGCGCTGGCCGAAGAAGTCGTTGATCATTTATGCAAAGTATGACCTGACCTTTCTGCCGGAATTCTCGCGGCAGGTGGTCGCGGAGTTCGAGCGGCACGGCCTCGACCACAAAGTTGCGGTGCTGCCCTGCGGCCACTACACCACCGGAGAAACGCCGTACAAATACCTGGACGGCTGGCAGTTGGCGTCGTTTCTGCGGACGGCGTTTTGAACTGGCAGTCAGGCAATGTGGGCAGCAGTTCACCACGGAGTCACGGAGACACAGAGAAAAGCCGTTCTTTGCCTTCTCTGTGCCTCTGTGTCTCCGTGGTGAACCGTTTTAGAATGTAAGAATGAGTTTGGAGGTCGTCGAACATCGCCGTGGCGAGTTCCTCATCAGCACCGACTCGGCGCGCCTCGATTTAGAGGTGATTCACGGATTCCTGACGAATTGCTACTGGGCGAAGGGCATTCCGCGGGAAGTCGTGGCGCGATCCATCGAGCATTCCCTGTGCTTCGGCGTTTATGATGGTAGTGGCGCGCAGGTTGGCTTTGCCCGGGTGGTCAGCGACTTCGCCACCGTGGCGTATCTCGGCGACGTGTTCGTCGTCGAGTCGCATCGCGGACGCGGGCTGAGCAAGTGGCTGATGGAATGCATCATGCAGCATCCCGCGCTCGAAGGCCTGCGGCGCTGGATTCTGCTGACCCGCGACGCGCACGGGCTTTATTCGCAATTCGGATTCACGCCGGTGAAGGCGCCCGAACGCTATATGGAGCTGCACCGGCCTAAGATATACGAGACATCGTCATACGAAATCGGGAAAACGACATGAACAATTCCGCCAGGATGTACCGCCCGCTGTACGAAAACGATCCGCAGATCGCCGCAGCCATTGACAACGAAACCCGGCGCCAGCATGAAGGCCTGGAGCTGATCGCCTCGGAGAACTTCGTCAGCGAAGCCGTGCTCGAAGCCGCGGGCTCGGTGTTTACGAACAAATATGCCGAAGGATATCCCGGCAAGCGCTATTACGGCGGCTGCGAGTTCACCGACGTCGTCGAGAACCTGGCCCGCGACCGCGCCAAGCAGTTGTTCGGCGCTGAACACGCTAACGTCCAGCCTCATGCTGGATCACAGGCCAACATGGCGGCGTACGCTGCCGTGCTGCAGCCGGGCGACACGATTCTCGGCCTGAACCTGGCGCATGGCGGGCACCTCACCCACGGCCATCATCTGAATTTTTCCGGCAAGATGTACAAGATCATCCCCTACGGTGTCACCAAAGAAACCGAGACCATTGACTACGACGAGTTGGAAAAGCTCGCCGAGAAAGAACGCCCGAAGCTGATTATCGGCGGGGGCAGCGCCTATCCGCGCATCATTGATTTCGCCCGCATGCGGCAGATCGCTGACAAAGTGGGAGCTCTGTATCTGGTGGACATGGCGCACTTCGCAGGGCTGGTGGCGGGAGGCGCCCACCCTTCGCCGGTTCCGCACGCGCACATCGTTACTTCCACCACGCACAAAACGCTGCGCGGCCCGCGCTCGGGCATGATCCTTTCCAAGGCCGAATTTGCGCAGGCCATCGATAAAACGGTTTTTCCAGGCCTGCAGGGCGGCCCGCTGGTGCACATCATAGCGGCCAAGGCGGTCTGCTTCCACGAAGCCATGCAGCCCGACTTCCGCGACTACGCGCGGCAGATTGTGGCCAACGCGAAGGTGCTGGCGCAGACCATTGCCGACGAAGGCTTCCGCATCATCTCCGGCGGCACCGACACGCACCTCATGCTGGTGGACGTTTTCTCGAAGGGCATACTGGGCAGCGAAGCCGAGAAGGCTCTAGGCGAGGCCGGAATCACGGTTAACAAAAACGCGATCCCATTCGACATCAACCCGCCGCTGAAGCCGAGCGGCATCCGTATCGGTACGCCGGCCCTGACCACGCGCGGCATGAAGGAAACCGAGATGCGCCAGATCGGCCGCTGGATCGCCGAAGTGCTGCTCCATCGCACGGACGCAGCCGTGCTGACTAAGGTCCGCAAGCAGGTGCTCGATCTGTGCGAGGCGTTCCCGCTGTATGCGGGCCGCCGGGCGAAGGCGCAGGCGGAAGCAAGGGCGTAATAGTCATCTGACAAGCCCGTCTACCCGTTCGCACATCCCGCTCTGAGCCTGGCCGAAGAACGTCCTCTGTGTTTAAATTCCATCGGTGAAACTCGCCATAGACATCGGGCGGATGACCGAGCTCGGCGTCGGCACTTACATCCGGACGTGGATCTACGTCTTCCCCGATTTCCTCAAGCTCAAGCAGTTCCTGGTGGCGGTTGTCTTAATCGTGGTGCTAGTGCTGCTCATTACGGGACGCCGCAGGTCGAAGTGACCATGGAGTCGCCGAATTCCTCTGTGTTTCCCATCGTCCCCTGTGTTTAAATGCCATCGGTGAAGATCGCGATCGACATCCGGCGGATGAGCGAGTTCGGCGTAGGAACTTACATCCGCAATGTGGTCCGTACGCTCGGCCGGCTGGATCGCGAGAACGAGTACGTGTTGATTGGGCCTCCGCCGAAAGTGCAGGAAATCGGCGCCCTGCCGCCCAACTTTCATGTTGTTCCACTGACAGCGCCTGAACGCTCGGTGCAGGGCTATCGCGAGTTCCGCAGTGCATTGACGGGGCTGGATTGCGATCTCGTGCACGTCCCCAACCTTTTTTCTGTGCCGCGGGTCATGCCCTGCCCTTACATCATGACTGTGCATGACATGGTGGAGCACATGTCGCGGCCCCGCGAGCAGAGCGGGTTCTGGCGTTCGCTCCGCTGGCAGCTGACGCGGCGCGTTCTGGAGGGCGCGGCGCGCATCCTGGCAGTCTCGAATTTCACCAAGAGCGAAATTGAAAAGCTGTTCGGAATCTCCGCCGAGCGGATCGAGGTGGTGTACAACGCCATTGACGAGCGCTTCTTGCGCGGACACGCCAGCGCGGCCGACCGCGAGCTGATTGCCCAGCGCTATCAGGTTACGTATCCATTCCTGCTGTATGCGGGGAGCATCAGCCCGCACAAGAACGTCGCCCGCATGATCGAAGCGTTTTCGGTGCTGAAGACGGAACTGGAAAAAGACCGGGCGTACCCCGATCTCAAGCTCATCATTATCGGAGACGACCTCTCCGGCAACCCCGACCTGCGCCGCACCGTGGTGCGCAGCGGAGTGCAGAACGATGTGCGCTTTCTGGGATTCGTTCCGATCGAAGTGCTGCGGATTTTCTATGACGAGGCGAAAATCTTCGTCTTCCCGTCGCTGTATGAGGGTTTCGGGCTGCCGCCGATGGAAGCGATGGCGCACGGAACTCCGGTCGTCACCTCCAATGTATCCTCCCTGCCCGAGGTCGTGGGCCGGGCGGCGGTGCTGGTGAATCCGGAAAATGTCTTCGACATTATGCGCGCCTTGCACCGCGTGCTCACCGATGACCCGCTGCGCACACGCATGAAGGAGCGCGGCTACGAACAGGCGGCGAAGTTCTCCTGGGAATCTTCAGTGCGCCGCATCCTGGAGGTGTACCACCAGATCGCTGACGACGGCCGGCCCCATCGCGGTCAACAGCCTGCGGCAGACTGAGCGCTACTTCAGCAGCGGCTGGCCCGGTGACGCGATTTCCAGCTTGTGCAGTTTGGCGGTCAGGCGGGCGCGATCCGTGTCAGTCTTGGCGGCGGCCAGGCGCTTGCGCAACTGGGTAATTTTCTCTTTGCGGGTACGGCGTCGGCGAATCTCCGGCCGGCGGCTGGGTGCGGACATGTAGTGCTCCTGGAGTGAATTAGTGAAGACCGTGGCAGCCGGACTAAAAACCGGACCCATGCGACGTTCCTGACGATTATATTGACAGCTGGAGCGACCCTGCAAACCGGTCAACATCCAAGCCCCACGCGCCAGCTGTGCGAACTTCTGAGCACCAGACTTGTGTGCATCAACAGGGCGTAACATAACAAGGCGCAGTTGTGCCATTTTTCGGCGGCCTGAGACTATACTTGAACCGCTCCGAATCCTTTCCAGCATGATAGATTTGAAGGCTCGTTGAAACCGTGCGATGTCGCTGATCTGAACCGCGTGGAGGCAATCTTGAAGAACAAACTGACATCAGGTGTGGCGATTCTGCTCATGATCATGGCGTTAATGATCGGCAACCGGGTCCCGGCAGCGGCACAATCGAAACCTGCCGCGCCCCATAAAGCGCCCGTTGCCGCGGGTGTGGACATCCCGATTCCCGACATCCCTTACACCAAGTTTGTTCTGAGCAACGGACTGACCGTGCTGGTGCATGAGGATCACAAGGCCCCCATCGTGGCGGTCAACACGTGGTACCACGTCGGCTCCAAGAATGAGAAGCCGGGCAAGACCGGATTCGCCCACCTGTTCGAGCACCTCATGTTCAGCGGCAGCGACGACTTCAATCACACCTACATCAATGCGATGGAGAAGATTGGGGCCACGAACCTGAACGGCACCACGAACAACGATCGCACCAATTACTTCGAGAATGTGCCGACTTCCATGCTCGATTACGTCCTGTTCGCCGAAAGCGACCGCATGGGGCATTTGCTGGGCGTGCTCGACCAGAAGAAACTCGATCTGCAGCGCGGCGTGGTGCAAAACGAAAAGCGCGTAGGTGAGAACCAGCCGTACGGCGTTACCGAACAAATCCTCACCGAAAACACCTACCCCGTCGGCCATCCCTATTCCTGGACGGTCATCGGCTCGATGAAAGACCTTGACGCCGCCTCCATGAGCGATGTGCAGGAGTGGTTCAAAACGTATTACGGCCCGAACAATGTCACGCTCGTGATCGCGGGCGATATCACGCCGGAAGTGGCGCGTGAAAAGGTCGAAAAATACTACGGCGAAATTCCTGCCGGCCCTCCCATCGACAAACATCAGGTGTGGATCGCAAAGCGCACCGGCACACACCGCGGTTTGGTACAGGACCGCGTCCCGCAAGCGCGGCTGTATCGCGTATGGAACGTGCCCGAATTCGGATCACCCGAGGAAGCGCAACTGGATCTGGTGGAGCAGATCCTCGGCCGCGGCAAGACGTCGCGACTCTACAAACGCCTGGTCTACAAAGATCAGACGGCGACCAGTGCGACCGCCACGAATGACACCAATGAGATTGGCGGACAGTTCGACTTCACGCTCACCGCTATTCCCGGCGGAGATCTCAAGAAAGTGGAAACAGCGGCGAATGAGGAATTGCAGAATTTCCTGAAGAACGGCCCCACCGAGTCCGAATTGCAAATCGCCAAGACGCAGATTCTGGGCAACTATGCGCGCATCGTGGAACGCATCGGCGGTTTCGGCGGCAAGAGTGATCTGCTGGCGCGCTGCCAGACGTTCCAGGGCAATCCGGATTGCTACAAGGATTACTTGAAGTGGGTCAAAGCGGCGACGCCCGCGACGGTAAAGAAAGCCGCTGTGGACTGGCTCAGCGATGGCGACTACGTGCTCGCAGTGCAGCCGTATCCCACCGACTACAAAACCGAAGCCAAGCTCGACCGTTCGAAGGAGCCGGCCGCGGGCGGCCCTGAGTCGCTCAAGCTGCCTGCCCTGCAGAAGGCCACGCTGGCCAACGGGCTGAAGATCGTGCTGGCCGAGCGCCACACGGCTCCCGTGGTGAACTTCACCCTGATGGTAGACAGCGGATACGCTGCCGATCCAGCCCCCGCGCCCGGTATGGACAGCTTTGAGCAGCGCATGCTGGAGGAAGGCACTCCCACTCGCGATTCGCTGAAGATCGGCGAGGAACTGGAGTCGCTCAGCGCCAACTTCAATGCCGGCGCCAGCCTGGACTGGTCGCTGGTCAGCCTGAATACTCTCAAGAGCACCATGGACAAGTCGCTCGACATTTACGCCGACCTTATCCTGCACCCGGCGTTTCCACAGAAGGAATTCGAGCGCATCCAGAAGGAACGGATCGCAGGCATCAAGCGCGAGAAGGTGACGCCTCAGGCCATGGCATTGCGCGTAGTGCCAACGCTGCTCTATGGCAAGGGACATCCCTATGCCGTGCCCTTCACCGGCACGGGCACCGAGGCCAGCGTCGGCAAGATGACCCGCGAGGACCTAGCCAAATTCCACGACACCTGGTTCAAGCCCAATAACTCGACACTGCTCGTGGTCGGCGACACTTCCATGGCGGAGATCAAACCCAGGCTGGAAAAACTTCTGGCCTCGTGGAAGCCGGGAGACGTTCCCCAGAAAACCGTGCCGAAGGTAGCTCAACCGGAAAAGGATGTCGTCTACCTTATCGACCGGCCGGGTTCCGGACAGAGTGTGATCTTCGGAGCGCAACTGGCGCCCCCGCTGAATGACCCCGACGCCGTCGCTCTGCAAATCGTGAATGACATCTTCGGCGGACAGTTCAGCTCGCGCATCAATATGAACCTGCGCGAGGACAAGCACTGGTCGTATGGCGTGCGCAGCGTGCTGCCCTCGGCCCGCGGCCAGCGTCCCTATATCAGCGTTTCCGCTGTGCAGACGGACAAGACCAAAGAATCCATCGTCGAGCTGGTCAAGGAATATAACGGTATCGTGAGCACAAAGCCGATCACGAACGAAGAATTGACGAACGCGCAGAACAATGCCACGCTCGCACTGCCCGGCTCCTTTGAAACCGATCAGCAGCTCTCTGGCGGCTATGGCACGCTCCTGCAGAACGACGTGCCCGAGGACTACTACAATACCTTCACTCAGAAGGTGTTGGCCATGACGCCCGACAGTGCCAACCAGATCGCCAAAGAGTACATCTTGCCCGATCACCTGGTTTGGGTGGTGGTAGGGGACATGGCCAAAGTCGAAGCGGGCATCCGCGAGCTAAACCTGGGTGAAGTCCACAAGATTGACGCTGACGGCAACCCGGTGCACTGAAAGGAGCCGGCGACCTGGCGGCGACTGGAAAGAACTGCATTACCGGATACCACATTCTGGCCCATACGTTGGTTGCGTGGTGAATGTGGTGAGTCAGAAATTCGCTGACGCTCAGGGCAAGCTAGAGGCGGAAGCCGTGGCCTGATACGAAACCCTGGACTATATTTATGAAACACGCTCTAATCAACAGCAATTTCATCTGTCCAGTACGGCCGCCCGCTTGCTCTCTAGACGTTTTATGACCTTCTCGGCATTTTCAGGTTCCACCCCCGCTTGTTCCAGGGCTGCGCGAAAGTGCTTCAGGAACAGGTCAAAGTGCACATCCTTCAGACCGTTATCTCTGGACCCGGCATGGGCGTCATGAATGTCTTTGCCGGTATACACACGTCCGCCGAGGAGCATGGAAACGAGCATAATCTGCCGGGACCGGAGGTGCGCCATGTCCACTCGTTCAAAGAAAGGGCGCAGGTTATCATCCTCCAAAACTTTGCTATAGAAGAGTTCGGTAGCCGCCTTGATAATGCTACGTCCCCCGATCAGGGCATAGAGGTCTTCAGTCATGGTGTGCTCATCACTGTGGAATTCACGGCCAGTTCCTTCTTGCCTCGATTTTCTTCAAGGGGCGTACGCGGTCGAAGACGGGGATGACAAACTTTACGCTTAATCTTCTTCGCAGTCCAGCAATTTTGGGTAGTTGACGTAAACAGCGACTACGTTCCTTGACCCAGTTGCAGGCTCTCCGACAGCTCTTCCCATTCCCTAAGCAGCGCAGCATGTTCCGCTTTATGCTGCTCCAGTTCCTGCGCCTGGCGCTGGCTTTCCTCGGCGCTGACAAAGTTCTGCAACTCGGTCTCGCAGTGCGCGATGGCGGCCTCGACGCGGCTGATTTCTTCTTCCAGTTCGTGAACCCGCTCTTCCATCTGCTTGCGCTTGATGGGATTCAGGCGCTTCTTCTGTGCCTCTGCGACAGGGTCGCCATTGCCACTTCTCGCAACATCGGCGAGAAATGGGGCACCCGCCGGTTTGGTCGTTCCAACCCCGGGGACATCCTCGAGCGTCGGCGCGACATGTTGTCCGCCCTGCTTCCGCCACAAAAAGTCCTCATAGTTGCCGGGGAAAACTTCGACCTTGCCGTCGCCGATCTCAAACACGCGCGTGGCCAGCTTGTCGATGAAATACCGATCGTGCGAAACGAAAACCACCGTGCCCGTGTACGCCATGAGCGCGCTCAGCAGAATATCTTTGGCCCGCAGGTCGAGATGGTTGGTCGGCTCGTCGAGCAGCAAAAAGTTCGCCGGATGCAGCAGCAGGCGCAACAAGGCATAGCGCCCGCGTTCCCCGCCCGACAGGACTCCGATCTTCTTGAAAACGTCGTCTTCGGAGAACAGAAAACATCCCAGCAGGCTGCGCAATTCGGTCTGCGTCGAGCGCGGAGAAAGCTCGCCCAGATCGTCAAGAATCCGCGCCTCAGGATTGAGCTCCTTGTACTGATCCTGCGCGAAATAATCGGCCTGCACGTTGTGCCCAAGGCGGAATTCCCCGTGCGTGAGCGGTTCGCTCCCGGCCAGCAGCTTGATCAACGTAGACTTTCCCGCGCCATTTACGCCGACCAGCGCGATGCGGTCGCCGCGCTCGATGATGAAGTTGACGTCGCGGAAAACTTCTTTGTCTTTTCTTGAAGACCGCTCGACAGTCTGCTCCGCACCGGCGCTTTCCTGGCCCTGCGACACGCTGCCATTCTGCTTCGACGGCTGTACGGGATAAACCTTCGCCACGTCCTCAAATTCCGCCACGATCCGGCCGCTCGGCTTGGGCTGCGGGAAGGAGAAGTGAATGGTCTTTTCTTCCGGCGGAATTTCGATCCGCTCCATCCGTTCCAGTTCCTTGATGCGGCTCTGCACCTGCTTGGCCTTGGTGGCCTGGTAGCGGAACCGGTTGATGAACACTTCCAGTTGCTCGATGCGCTCGCGCTGGTTGCGGTAGGCCGCCTGCAATTGCTGGTTGCGCTGCGTTTTCTGCGCCAGAAACTTGTCGTAGTTGCCGGTATAAAACCAGATTCGCCGGTTCCAGATTTCCGCAGTCTTCTCGACCGTCACATCCAGAAAATACCGGTCATGCGAAATCAGCACGAAGGCATGGGGATAATTTTGCAGATATTCCTCGAGCCAGTTGCGGGCTTCGAGATCGAGATGATTGGTCGGCTCGTCGAGCAGCAGCAGGTTCGGCTTCTGCAGGAGCAGCTTGGCCAGCGCCAGCCGCATCTGCCAGCCGCCGGAAAATTCGTCGGTCTGGCGCTGCCAGTCGTCTTTACCGAAGCCCAGCCCCATGAGCACGCGGCCAACTTCCGCCTCGATCGAATATCCATCGCGCATGCGGAACTCGTGCTCCAGCCGGTGATAGCGGTCGGCCACATCGGCATATTCGGCGCCGGTGTGATCGAGTTCGGCGATGGCGTGGGTCAGCGATTCCAGTTCCTGCTCCATCGCCCGCACATCGTCGAAGACCGACATGCACTCGGCAAAAACCGTGCGGCCGGAAAGCGTGAGGCCATCCTGCGGAAGATATCCCGCCGACGTGCCTTTGGCGATGGTCAGCGCGCCGTAATCGAGCGACTCCAGCCCGCAGAGAATTTTCATGATGGTGGACTTGCCCGTGCCGTTCGCGCCCACCAGGCCAATGCGGTCCTGGGGCGTGATCAGCCAGTCCACGTTTTCGAAAAGGAGTTTGTGGCCGAAGCGTTTTCCGGCGCCGGCAAGCTGGATCATGGGCTGGAATTATCGTAACAGGGGCCAGGGGCGGGGGTCAGGGGAGGATTTTGAGCGATATCGCGAGTGGCTGTTGAAAAACTCCATCTCTCGAAAATGGTCAAAAAAACTTTGCGTTAGGATGCCCTACAAACGACTTTTTCGTTTTCCTGGACATTTTCTATCCCCCAAATTTTCGCGGTTTTGAGAAAAACGGACTTTTTCAACACCCACACGATTTATCACCAATTGACAAGGGAGACAGCCGTCCTGCGCCGTGAAAGACAAAGGACAGGCATGGCTGCCCCTCTTGTATTTACTGCTGCACCATCGCCACCTGAGCTTTCACGCTGCGGAGCTCAGAGCCGGGTTCGGCGTGCTGCGGGAGCTTGGGCACGGCCCGGGCTGCCGGGAAGGCAGCCCGAGTCCACCAGGTCAACTAAGGATTAGGATCAGTGTAGGGTCGTGGGTTGAAGTCGTTGGGAATCGGGTTCGTGATGCCTAGGGCGCGATCGGTGGTGGTAATCCCGAGTGTACTGCAGCCATGGCCTGTATAAAGAGGTTGGGCCCAATTGCTGAGCCACGATTCGGGAACTTTCGCATAACTAGGAGGCAATGGAGCGGCTTTGCCATTCAGTCGCGAAGGACTGAAAGCATCAAGCAGATCAGTGACATCCGGAGTGATGGCGTCCTGCGGACCCAGTTCCGTTTGCCCAAACTCTTCTTCCCCCACCTTACGCGCAGCTAATTCGTCAGGTAGCTGCGCCAGGGGCGGCAGATTGAAGAGCTGGTCGATAAATTTAATTACGGAAGCGTGGTTTCCCGGCTTGTGGGAAACGTAGTTGGTCCGGGCGTAAGGGGAGATGAAAACCAACGGAACGCGAGCCCCGTCACTGATCCAAGAGCCATCCGGACCGATGACACGCAGGGGAGGAAGGACATGGTCGTAGTCGCCTTCGGAGTCGTCGAAGGTGATAATGATCGCGCTTTGCCCCCAATAGGGGCTCGCGGCGATCGTGTTGATGGCCTTGCCCAGCAAAGCCTCGCTGATTTGGGCGTCCGAGTAGCCTGGATGCTCGTCATCGCCCACCCAGCCTTGCACACTTGCGTCTGGATCGGCCGGTACGAGGTTGTACAGGTTCTGGTACCCACCTTTGACGTAAAACACACCGCCCTCCTTCGGCAGCGTCTTGTTTCGGACCGCACCCAAGAAGTCCTCTAAGCCGTGCAGCTGGGAATTCATTTTCGGGTTGTTCGAGATGTAGCCGAAATATTGCGCGGGGCTATGGTGAGTGACGTAGGAATTGTGCGTGGCGGAACCAGTGCCGTCGGTGGGTTCCTTGTCGAAGCCTTCCTGATACCAACCAAACGGCACAGAATGCTGGTTGAGCCTGGAAATGAACTTCACGTCTTGCTGAACGTCATCCAGGTCGCCGATCGGATCCCGGTCCGATTTCACCACCTTGTCGAGGTCCCCTCCCATCAACGTGAGCGGAAGCGTCGCGTAAGTCAGATTGATGCTGGGGCTGTAGTCGGGTAAATCCCCCGGGTTGAACGGCATCTTTTCGGCTTCCGGGGTAGGATCCAAAGATGATCCCCAGAAGGGGTTGGGGTCGCCCAGTAACGGCACGAAGGCCGACTCGTCTGGATGCAAAGCCCACTGGGTCACGCCGCTCTGGGCGCCGATGATCGAGAGGTTCCCTGGGGTAGATGGACTGATCATGAGCTGGAAGATGTGGTCAAACAGGACGAATTTATTGGCGTATCCCCAAAGCAATGGGATGGTGTCGCAGTCCACATGTGCCATCGTCAATTCGCCAGCCTGCTTCGCGTAAAGAGGGGGGAGGGCAGGTGGCGTATAGTTGTCTAGCTCTTCGTAATTTGCGTAGTTGTCCATCTTGGGCACGCCATTTACGACGTCCATCTTACCCAGGATGGCCGAGTGCCCGTGATCGACGTCATCGGTGTCAGCCGCATAGCACGGGGCTTGAGCCGTGCCACTATTGATATTGGACTTCGCGCATGTGTCGTTTGGCCCTATACGGAACGGCTGGATGGTTCCTGTGGTCCCGTCGGTGTTGACGATGTTCTGGTAGAAACCCGGAGTCTGAGCAGCCGGGTGAGAGTAGATGCCCTCCGCGTTAGGGAAAGTGCCTAAATAGGTGTCGAACGAACGGTTCTCCTGGTACAGCACGAAGACGTATTTGATCTTTTCCCGAAGTTGGTTGATGGTTTCCGCGGTTGTCAGCTTGGATTCGCTCTGTGGAACAATGTAGTATTTCTCAACGGCCTGGCGGTGTCCCATGGGCGCTTCCTGCGCCAACGACAATGCTCCTGGTAAGAAAGCTATACTGATGATCAATCCGCCAAGCAGACGTTCGAAGAGACGAGCCTGCATAAAGCCTCCTTTTCACTGAAAAGCGACAAATCCTCAACCGGTCTCGCCGGTTGATGGTCTTGTCATGGACTTTTTCCTTCCCCGACATTGGTCCGAGTTAAGTGGTTTCTCGAATAACGGGCATCTCGCCTGAGGGGTGTGCGTCCCGTCGTGGCAACTGCGCTTCGGGAGGCGAGGAATAGCGGCGCGCCGAATGCTTACGGCGCCCTAATTTAACTCTTCAACGGAACCCTGTCAACCGAAACCTGAGTGACCGACCTCATAACGAATGGTGACGAGAAACCGCGCTGCTGGCTGGTTTTGGCGGTGCTGAAGTGCCTCGCAACGAAGGTCTGACGGTCAGTTTACGAAACCAGACGATTGCGCTCAAAACTCCGCTGCCGACGGCGACGACCTCATCCGACAGCACGGTGCGCTAGGCCAGGGCTTGGCGATCACGTCTTACGGTTGGGCTGTGACTTGTGATCAGCCGCCGGACCGGCGGCTAGTTTTTGGACCCTCAACCAGCGCGGAAATCAGGCACGCTTTCCCCGGGCTTGAACACCGGGGCGATGGAGATTTTTCCGGCCTCGGCCATCTTCTGGTTGATGGCTTCGAAGTCCGCCTTCGACCAGCCCACGCTGGAGATTTCAATCTCGCCATCGGCCGCGATCCAGAACAGGGTCGGGACGTTGGTCAGCCCGTAAGCGTTCGAGACGGGATAGGTCCGGGTATCGTCGAGCAGCACGGGAAAGGTTACGCCGAATTCCTTGTTGAACGCCGCCGTCTCCTTGGCGTCGTTCTGCGAAACCCCGACCAGCGTGTATCCCTTCTGCCGGTATGCCTGGTGCAACCGCTCCAGGTAGGGGAACGCGAACTGGCAGATTGGGCACGACACTTTGAAGAAGGCCAGCGCGACCGGCCCGCGCGCGAGTTCCTGGCGCAGCGAAAATCGTTTGCCGTCCAGAGTTTTCAATTCAAAGTCCGGTGCTTTCGTTCCCGTGTTCAACGCCGCCATGGATCGTCCTCTTCCCTTCAAGATATTCGTGAGCCAGCGCATGAAGCCGCCTCCGGCTGGCCTTATTTTAGATGACGGGAGACGCGCGCAGGACGGAGAAACAGTGGTCAGTGATCAGTGGTCAGTCAACCAGCTTTGGTTCCTTGCTGGCGATGACTCCCGCCTTGTACAGAATCTTGCGCGCCAGGCCGGTGAGGGGGACGCGTCCAAGGCGCGATGAGAGAATCCATTCGCCGCTCGCAGACGGCGGGGCCGGGGGGCGCCACACTCGCACTGTGTGATCGGTCACCGTGATGGAATGGCGAAGCGTGAAGGCGGGCTTGCAATGATTCTGGGGTTGCGCAATCTCGGGCAGCTCCCACATGCCGGCCATTAGGCGCGCATCGGGCGGACGCTGCACGAGGAAGACAGCCCTTTCACCAAAGCTGCGGCCCGATACATCCGGGCCGCCGGACCCATTCGACTCCCCTTCGCTATGCTCAGGGTCGCTCAGGGCAGGCTTTCGAGGGCGGCCGTCCCCACATGAGCCTTGCCCGTTTTTGGTCTGGCAAAGCGCGTAGTGAATTTCCCGCTTTTTTTGCCGCGGGGCTTTCTTCGATCGCGGCATTTCCCCGCGCGTGGCGCACAGCTTCACCACCGGACACGTAAGGCACGCGGGAGCACGCGGGGTGCACACCGTCGCCCCCAGTTCCATCATGGCCTGGTTGAAGTCGCCAGGGCGCGCCGGGTCGAGCAAATGCTCCGCCGCGCGCCATAGTTCTTGGCCCGCCAGCCGCTGGCCTGAGACTCGCTGGAGCACGCGCTCGACGTTGCCGTCCACCACCGCAACCGCTTCGCCAAAGACGATGCTGGCAACGGCCGCCGCCGTGTAGCGGCCGATTCCGGGCAGCGCCTGCCATTCCTCAGCGGTCGCAGGAAACTGGCCGCCGAGCTTCCGCACGATCACCTTCGCTGCCCCGTGCAGCATGCGCGCCCGCCGGTAGTAGCCGAGCCCACTCCAGGCGGCGAGCACGCTGGCTTGCCGCGCCGACGCCAGCTTCTCGACGGTCGGAAACCGCCGCAAGAATTCGCGATAGTGCTCGATGACTGCCGCGACCCGGGTCTGCTGCAGCATGATCTCCGACAGCCAGACGCGGTAGGGATCGCGGCTCTTCTTTGCCTGCGGCGGGGCGCGCCAGGGGAGTTTGCGGGCATGGGTGTCGTACCAGGCGAGCAGGCGGGAGCGGAATGAATTGGGGCCGGCCATGGATCTGGTGAGGCGAAAATATCACATTGGTTCCGGAAGTTCCCATCCTATCCGCAAAGAACGTGGATAGGATGGGGCAGCCGGGCTCTCCACAGGGCCTAAAGGCCGCTCCCGATGGGCGCTGGGGCGCGGCGCTAAAGCGCCGCTCTTCCACGGTGGTTCCGAAGGCCACACCCGATAGCGGTCCGTGTATCCCACCCTTCGAAAAGCGCGAAGGGTGGGGCAGCCGGGCTGCGGAGCTCCGCTCCGCCGGACAGCCGGGGGCGGCTGTCCCCACATGAGCGGGGCGCCCCACGGCCCGAACCAGCGAAAGCAGCCGCGCGCCATTGACCCGACCGCCGGCACACGAAATAATAGTTGAGCCTGGCATCCGCAACGCCGCGTGAGTCATCTCACGCCCATCGAACGCGAGGAGCACCATGAACGACTTCAACCGCAAGGTGGAAGGCGCATCGGCACGTGTGACCCAGACCATCAACGAAGCCGCCGAGCGCCTGGAGAAGGAAATCCCGGAGTTCATCAAGTATCTGAACGACGAGGTCGTGCCGGCGGTGCGAACGCATTCCACGAAGGCTCTGCGCACCGCTTCGCAAAAGCTGGCCGAATTCGCCGACTACATGGACAAGCACCCGACGAAGTAGATGTTCTCACCCTATCCGCAAAGAACGCGGATAGGATGGGGAACCACAAAAGGCGCCGTCGAGCTTTGCTCGACCGGACGGCCGAGGGCGGCCGTCCCCACACGATCCGCTTCGTCAGGGTCGTCATGATCCTGATCCTGCTGCTGTCGCTCGTCTTTCTCGCCGCCTGCGGCCATCCCAAGCAGGCGCATGTGAATGTTCCGCCGCCCCCGCCGCCGAGTTCGACCACGACGACCGCTCCGGCAGCGACCGCTCAACCTGAGACCGCTCCGCCGGCGGGGAGTGAAGCACCGGCTCCGGCTAAGGCCGAGGAAGCCGCCGACCTCGCCGAGCCCACGCTTCCCCCCGATGCCAAGCCCATCTCGACCGAAACCGGACTGGCCAGCTGGTATGGTCCGCCCTATCACAACCGTCGCGGATCGAACGGCGAAGTCTACAACATGCATGCCATGACCGCAGCCCACCGCACGTTTCCGCTGGGCTCGATCGTGCGCGTCACCAACGTGAAGAGCGGGCAGACGGCACTGGTGCGCATCACCGACCGGGGACCGTTCATTCCCGGGCGGGTCATCGATCTCTCGCTGGCCGCGGCGCGCAAGCTGGACGTATGGCAGGCCGGTGTGGCGCCGGTGAAAGTCGAGCTGATGCAGTCGGGTGCGCCGCTGGATGCGGCGGGGAAATGGGCGGTGCAGATCGGCGGTTTCACCGACGAGAAAGCCGCGACCAAGCTCGCCGATCACCTCACCCGCCGCTATCGCACGGCCAAGGTGCTGCGCTTCCCGAGCCCGGCCGGCGACTGGTGGATTCGGGTGCGCGTGCTCGACGACGACCACGAACGCGCGCAGAAACTGGCGGCGGAGACCACGACTTCCGAGGGAGCGGTGTTTGTGGTGAGACTAGACTAGTGGCTATCAGGCTATCTCATAAATGGTTTTGGGAAGGGCACGGCTTCATGCCTGCAGTAAGCATCCATGCGGCTTTGCAACGTAAGTACCTTGCTAGAGGCGGAATCTATTTATGAAACCAGCTCTAGATCCTTCGCTTGCGCTCAGGATGACAAAGCCGAGGGGTTTTCAATCGTCAATCGAAAATCGTCAATCGAAAATTCATTTGACGTCCGCCAGATCGGCCTGCAACTGCTGCAGGCTGAATCCTTGCGGAGCCTGTTCCTGGCCATTCAGGTAGTCGTTGCTGATGATCGCGTAACCTTCGTCGCAGTACGCGTCCCAGAACGTCCACGTCATGGCTTGCAGCGCTCCCCAAGTCACCACGGTGAGAGTACGGGCGTCATAGGCAACGACGGGAACGGCGTGGCCTCCCCACGATCCGGGTTGCCCGTCGCCGGTCGGGCCTCCCGGCGGCACCGACCACGGCTGATGATTCTGCACCTGCGCCTGCGCGCTGAGCGGCAGCGACAAGCCGATGTAGCAGCCTTCGAAGATGTACACCGAATCCATGATGTGGATGTGGTTGGAGGGTTCCAGCGCGGCATAGGCGCCGATCTTGTGTCCGGCGATGCCGCTTTGCCGCCAGTAATTCAGCACGTCAATTTCATTGGCGCCGTTGTCGTTGGCGCCGGTCACGGGATTGTAGCCGGTAATGGCAGAATACGCCGCGACGATCTGCTTGTCGGAGGGAGTAAACATTTTCTTGCCCGCGTTCGCGGTCCACTCCATGAGCAGGTGGCCGGCGGCAGCGCAGGTGCAGTCGCCGATCTGATCGTTGTCCATCATGCCCCATGACGAACCTACTTTCGTCGTGAGATCGGTGCTGGCAGGCGGCGTGGGCAGCGCGGCCGTGATGTAAGAGGCGAGCAGCAGCGTGCGCGGATCATGCCGCGCCGCCAGCTTGCCCAGCTTGAGTTTTCGCGGATCGATGCGCCTGGGGTCGCTGCGCATGGCCACGCTTTGTCTGGTGTCGGCAGGCGCCTTTCCCAGTTTCTTGATCGCCATGGAAAATCTCCTCGGGTGTGGAATCCGATGATTGCGAAACGGGGCCGGATACTACAACCTGTCTCATAAATGATTTTGGGTAGGGCACGGCTTCAGCCGTGCCGTTCAGGGCCCGATAGAATGCGGGCTTTAGCCCCTGAGGGACGTTCGCATCCCCACCCAACACATTTATGAGACCAGTTCTAGCGCGCCGAACGGGCGTAACAAGAATCAGAAAATATGAGGGGGAAAAGATGCGGGGCAAATCTTAGACCGGAAGGCCGGCGAGATCAAGGGTAAAGCGAAAGTTGTTACGAAAAACGAACAAGAGTTTGGCAGCGGCAATGAAGAGGCTGCCCCACCCCTTCGCGGTTTTCGAAGGGTGGGCATTGGTGCGGAGTGAGGCCGGTTCCTCTCAGTGCAGCAACGCTCCGTACGCCATTTCGCGCAGGGCGCGCCGGTAGGCTCCGGCGGGCACAAAGGGCATCTGCACCATCATGACGGCGAACAGTTTTTCCTGCGGATCAACCCAGAAGTAGGTGCCGGCGTAGCCGGCCCAGAAGTAATCGCCCACCGAACCGGAAACCGGGGTGTGGCCGGCATCGGTCCGGACCGCGAAGCCCAGCCCGAAACTCTGCCCCAGCTCGGGAATGGGGGAAAGATCCTGCATCGCAGCTAACATGGAGACGCGCGCAATGCCCGGCGGGAGTTGATCGGAAGTCATGACCGCCAGAGTCTTCGGCGACAAAAGGCGCACACCGTCGAGCTCGCCGCCGTTCACCAGCATCTGGCAGAAGCGCGCATAATCCGACGCGGTCGAGAGCAGGCCGCCGCCGCCGGAAAACCATTTCACTTTCTCTTTCGTGAGATCCTCGACTTCCTCAAAATCAGGCCGCTTGCCCGTGCCGGCGTCCACTTGCGGTTCGGTCAGGCGCGGAGCCTGCGCGGCGTTCAAAAAGAAAGCCGTGTCGGGCATATGGAGCGGTTTGGTGATGCGCTCTTCGACGAAGCGGTCGAACGGCATGCCGGAAGTCACTTCCACGATTCGTCCCAGCACATCCACCGACATGCCGTACTCCCACACCGTCCCCGGCTGATGCGCCAGCGGGAGCTTCGACAACTTGGTCACGAACTCAGCCAGCGTCTGGCTGCGGTCGTACAGGCTGGCCTGGTTGTAAGCCTGGTGCACCAGCGTGTTGCCGAACGGCCCGTAGACCAGACCGGAGGTGTGGCGCAGCAAATCCTGCACCGTGATCGGTCGCTGCGCAGCCTCCAGCGAGAGAACCGTTTTGCCGGTGGCGGGATCAGTCTTCTCCACACCGACCTTGAGGTCCTTGAACTCCGGCAGATATTGCGACGCAGGCGCGAGCAGGTCAATCTTGCCTTCTTCGGCCAGCATCATGACGGCCACGGTCGTGATCGGCTTGGTCATCGAATAAATGCGGAAGATGGCGTCCGGCTTCATGGCAATTTTTTTCTCGCGGTCCTGATAGCCGACCGCCTGGCGATAGACGACTTTCCCGTTGCGCGCGACCAGCAGCACGACTCCGGGAACGGCGCCCTTATCCACCTCGGCCTGAAAGAATTGCGTGATGCGCGCCAGGCGCTCCGAGGAGAAGCCCACATCTTCGGGGCGGCTCAGCTTGGGCAGGTCTTGCCCGAGCGCGGAAATGGCGCAGCAGAGCATGCAACAGAAGACGAGAAGAATTCTTTTTCGGTTCATGGGTTTCTCCGTGGCAGAAGTGACGGGAGTATTGTAAAGGCTCGCGGATAGTTCGCGAGGCTCCCGTCATCCGGTCATGCTTTCAAGCCTGTTCTGAGCGGAGTCGAGGGTGCGTGCCGCGCCGGCGATCCGGGAAGGCCAGCTTCGCGGCATGCCGCGGATGTGCCGGGACTCACTGGAGATCTTGCCCGACCTGCGTAGAATGAGCGTACCCCTAGTTTTCAGGGAGGCCCTTATCCATGCCCGAACTGCGGCAGAACTTCATGACCAAAGAGTGGGTGGTGATTGCCACCGATCGCGCCAAGCGTCCCGATGAAATGGTGGTGCGTCGCCCCGCCAAACCGGCGGTTTCGTTCTCGCCCAACTGTCCGTTCTGCCCCGGCCACGAGAACCAGACCCCACCCGAGATCCTGCGGCTGCCCGATGGCGGCGACGGGTGGAAGGTCCGGGTGGTGCCGAATAAGTATTCCGCGCTGTCTCCGGAGTGTAAGCCCGACCGCACCATTCGCCGTTCGTTCCACTCGATGGCGGGTTTTGGAGTTCACGATATCGTCATCGAGACCCCGGATCACTCGCTGGCCATGGCGCTCATGCCCGATGCGCACGTCGCCGACATCCTGCGCATTTACAAGACGCGGTACGACGAACTCAGCCTCGATCCGCGCATCGCGCACGTGACCATCTTCAAGAACTCCGGAACCGACGCCGGCACCAGCCTGGAGCATCCCCACTCGCAGCTGATCGCGACACCGGTGATCTCGTACCAGGTGCGGCAGCGCTTCCAGGAAGCGCTGCGCCACTACGACGAGTATGGCTGCTGCATCTTCTGCCAGATGATCGAGGAAGAGCTGCAGAATCAGGAGCGCATCGTGCTGGCGAGTGAACGCTTCGTAGCCGTGCAATTGTATGCTTCACCTTCGCCCTTCTTCACCCACATCTATCCGCGCCGCCACATGGCCAGCTTCGGCGACATCAGCGCCCAGGAAATCGCCGACCTGGGACGAGTCTTGCGCACCCTGCTGGGGAAGTTGTACTACGGGCTGGAAAACCCGGACTTCAATCTCACCATCCGCACCGCTCCCGCCGAGTTGGTTGGCGTGCGCTATTTCCACTGGTATCTGAGCGTCATCCCGCGGCTGACGCGGACGGCAGGCTTCGAACTCGGTTCCGGAATGTTCATCAACACGGTGATTCCCGAACAGGCAGCCGAGTTCCTGCGCAAGGTGAAAGTGGAGACCGCCGTGGGGGTGAGTTGAAACTCCCACCAGCGGAGCACCGACCAAAGCAATTGTTGATTGTTGAATGTTGATTGTTGAATAAAAAGTCTCCCGGTTGCGGTTTTTCATTCAACAATCAAAAATCAACAATTTGCTTTTCTGCCTCCGCCGTGAGAACGGTTGGCGGGAGACGCTTCCCGATTGCGCAAGGGAGTTCGCGGGCTACAGCCAGAAGTCTTTATCCGAGGCGGGGCCAGAATCGCTGCCGGCGCTGGCGGCGCGGGAGATGCGGGGTTCGACCCGATTGCGGCCGGTGCTCTTGGCCAGGTAAAGGGCGGCGTCGGCGGCGTGGAGAAGCTTCTCGGAGTCGTTGGCCGATTCGCCGGCGGCTATGCCGAAACTCAGGCTGACGCTGACCTTGGCCTCGCCTCCGACCACAATGCTGCAGGCGGCGATGTGCGTGCGCACACGCTCGGCCAACTCCCAGGTTTCGGCCAGGCCGCAGCCGGGAGCCACGATGAGGAATTCCTCGCCGCCGTAGCGTCCGACCGAGTCGTAGGGACGGACCACGGCGGCCATGGCGCTGGAGATGATGCGGAGGACGTTATCTCCGGCGGCGTGGCCGCGGGTATCGTTGATGAGCTTGAAGTTGTCCACGTCGGCCATGATGACGCCGACGGCATCGCTATGGCGCTGGCCGCGCAACAATTCGCGGGCGAGTATCTCCAGAATCGCTTTGTGGTTCCACAGTCCGGTCAGCCCGTCGCGGGACGCTTCGCGGCGTAGAGCGTCTTTGGCCACGACCAGGCGGTTCTGCGTGATCAGCAGGCGCGCGCTAAAACACACGAAGGAAAGAAACAGGAGCGTAGCCGCCAGCCCCAGGCGTTCGCGCGCGATGCGCAGCGACATGAACAGGACCAGCATGGGATAAAGCAGGTAAAAGATTTCCGTGTACGCACGCCTTTCGCGCCGGGGCGGCTCCAGCGCAACGTCCAGGGCTTCAGCCTGCTTCCAGGTGACAGCAATGAGCAACGGAATAATCAGAAGGCCGCTCCAGAGCAGGTCGAACCACGCGCCCGGATTGAGGCTTTGCCCGGGCCCGTAGTAGAACAGGGCGTCAGCGCAGCCGGAGAGGGCTAGAAAGATTCCCATGCGTCCGAAAAGTCTGCGTGTGTCCTGCGAGTGGCTGATCAGGGCACGCAGGACGAAGGCCAGGGCAACCAGGCCGTAGCCAACGAAATAGGGTGCCCAGACTTCATGGGGCAGCTGGCCGGGCGACACCGACTTGGGCAGATAGAAAAAGTACACGTAGGCGGCGACGCAGATCAGCACGGCTTGGATGTAGTCGAGAGCAACCAGGGCATCAAGGCGTCCCGCTTCATGGTCCGGGTCCAGGAGCAAAGCCATGGCCAGGGGGACGAACCAGAAGCAGAACAGCATGTTGTTAATCCAGAGAGCAGTGGGAGACGTGACCAGATCGGAGTAGACGCCGAGGCCCTGGGCGATGAACCACAGACCGTAGGCGATGGCGGCCAGACGCCAGAAAGAGCGCGGCAGGCCTTCGGAAGCCTTGCCGGCCTGTACGATGGCGTAGATGAGCAGCCCGCCCAGCGCGAGCTGAATCACGTCAGACCAGAGCCCGCCGGTGGGGTTGGCGCCGAGAAAGGTGATCACAGCGGCATGCGCCAGCCAGAGGATTCCGGCCAGCGTCAAAATGACGCGCGTGCGTGGGAGGGCTTTGGTCATCAAACTAGATGCTGATAGCGGCGCAGGAGGGACTCAAACGGATCCCCCGGCGGCTTGGTCATCTGCCAGACTGGCGGCGCACCGAGGCCTGCGATACAACCACTCCAGTATCACTCATCGTGCGGTATACCGCACCTATCCATGGTACCCGGAGCGGCAGTTACTGCCAATACAGGAAATCGATCACGGTGTTCAAGCAGTTTCTTGGATTCCTATCAAGGCATGCCTTCAGATCCCGCCCTGAGCGAAGTCGAAGGGCGTGCCGCAGCCGCACAAATCGGGCTTCAGCCGCTGGTGGAGCAGTGGCAAGGCCAGCGGCTAAAGCCGCTGACGTCCTGCGCCATGGGCGGCATCGCTGAAGCGATGCCCTGATACGAACCCTTGTCCAGAAATCTGCAATAATGTGCCTGCCCGGTCCGCTATGCGGGCGGCAGGAGGATGAAACAATGACTGCTGTGGCGACGGGAATCGGAATTTCGCGGCTGGGCCAGGTGCAGATCGGCACGCAGGACGTGGAGCGGGCCGCCGACTTCTACGAAAACGTGCTGGGATTGAAACTGCTGTTCAAGGCGCCGCCCGGGCTGGCGTTTTTCGATTGCGGCGGGGTGCGGCTGATGCTGGACCGGCCGGAGAAGCCGGAGTTCAACCATCCCAGCTCGATTCTCTATTTTGCCGTGCCCGACATTCAGGCGGCCCATGCCCGCATGAAGGAAAAGGGCGCGAAGTTTGAAGACGAACCGCACGTCATCGCGAAGATGCCCGATCACGATCTGTGGATGACGTTCTTTCGCGACTCGGAAGGGAATCTGATGGGGCTGATGAGCGAGGTGAAGCGATAGAGCTTCCGGCTCCCAGCATCCGGCCACAATTGTTGATTGATGAATGTTGATTGTTGAATGGAAACGCAATCTTTTCCGCGGTGTTCTTCATTCAACAATCAAAAATCATCAATCAACAATGCCTTTCCGTGGTCTGCTATGATCGCTGGCGGAGCGGTTGAGCATCATGGAACACCTTAGAACAGAACATCTGGACGAGGAAGAATTCGACGACGACGAGATTCCCATAGTTTCCGGAAGAGGAGAAGGAATCATGGAAGAAACCCCGGCCACGGGCGCCGGCGCCGGGCGCCGCAACGAAGACATCGCACTCGATCTGATGAAGTTCGTCGCCCTGACCACGGGCTACGGGCGCACGACCTCGACCGGCGTGGGATTTCAAGGCACGGGCTCGGCGGCCAAGCCGGAAGAGTACGCCGACCGTCTGCTCGAACTGTATGCCAAGTGTTTGAGTACGGTCGAGAACGCGAAGTAGCGCGGGCCAGACCTCGGCACTCAGACCTCGGAGCTCCCAGGCGCCGCCGTTTCATCTTCCCGGCGCGGCGTACTGAATTCCCAGCTGATCAAACAAAAAGCTGAAGACGTCGGCGCCCTCCTCGATCTGTTCATCGAGGGCCGTGCCAATGCCGTGGCCGGCGCTCGAAGTCGTGCGCAGCAGGATGGGACGATCGGAACTGGTGGCCGCCTGCAGGCGCGCGATCATTTTTCGCGATTGCATGGGATTGACGCGGTGGTCGTTTTCTCCGGTCAGCATGAGAATCGCGGGATAGGCGGTGCCATCTTTCACGTGGTGGTAGGGCGAGTAAGCGTAGAGCGCCTGGAATTGATCAGGGTCTTTCACCGTGCCGAATTCAGTGACGTTGAAGGCGCCGTTGGGATCGAGCTCGACGCGCAGCATGTCGTAGATGCCCACGTAGGAAACCACCGCGCGAAACAAATCGGGACGCTGGGTGAGGGCTGCGCCCATGAGCAGGCCGCCGTTGCTGCCGCCGAGGATCGCGAGATGCGGGGGCGAAGTGTACTTCTGGTCGATCAGATATTGAGCGCAGGCCAGGAAATCGTCAAAGACATTTTGCTTGTGCGTGAGGTTGCCGGCGTGGTGCCATTCTTCGCCATACTCGCTGCCGCCGCGGATGTTGGTGCCCACGAAGATGCCGCCCTGATCGAGCCACATGCGGGCGAACGATCCCAGGAATCCCGGCTTGGTGCTGATGCCATAGCCGCCATAACCGGTGAGCAGCACGGGATGCGTGCCGTCCAGCTTGATTCCTTTGAGCTGGATGATGTTCAGAGGAACTTGCGTCCCATCTTTGGATTTGGCGAAGGCGCGGACGACCTCGGCGTCGTCGTAGTGCACGGGTGCCGTCTCAAACAGCGCGGTGCGTGCGGATTTTCCGCTGGCGGCGTCAAAGTGGTACCAGGCGGAGGGTTCGAGATAGGTAGACAAATAGAAAAGCACATCGCCGCCGCCGATGGGAAGCGCGCCGTACACGGCCGAGATCGGCGGCAACGGGGGCGCGGGCAAGGCCTTGCCCTGATTGTCGAAGATGCGCACGCGCGACGGGCCGCCCATGATGTCGATGACGTAGAGATGACCGAACGTGGGATAGAAATTCTCGATAGACGCGCGATCGCTTTCCTCCGCGCCCGAGCCGGAACTTTGCGGAACGATGACTTTCGCCTGGGCAAGATCAAGCTGGGCCAGCGGCAGGCGGAGAATCTGGCCGCGCGGCGCGTCTTTGCGCGAGAGCAGGTAGAGCGCGCCTTCGCCGCCTCCCCGCTCTCCCCCCGGACCAAACTTCACCGAGACGATTCCGTCTTCCAAGTGCGTGATCTGGGTCCAGTGGCCGTCTAGATCCATTAAGTAGTGAGCGAACTGGCCGCCATCGCCGTTGGCGACCGCGGCGAGCAGCCAGCGCCCGTCGTCGCTGGTGTGCAGCTGAATTTCGGCGATGCGGGGAAAATCCTTGCCGATGATGTAAGTGTCCTGCCTGGGATCGGTGCCCAGCTTGTGAAAGTAAACCTGCTGGTAGAAATTCGCGTCTTCGGCTGCGCGCTCATTGCCCTGCGGATAGCGCGTGTAATAGAAGCCGGAACTGTCGGCCTTCCAGGCGATGCTGCCGCCGGCTGTGGCGAAGTTCACGCGCGGCACAATGTCGGAGAGTTCCTTGCCCGTGGCCACTTCGAAGATGTGCGCAGCGGCATCTTCGGAGCCGTTTTCCGACATGGCGGCGGCAACATATTTGCCGCCGAAGGATGGCACGAAGAAATCGACCGCGAGCGATCCCTTGGCGCTGGCCGCATTCGGATCGAAGATGACCTTCGCGCTGGCGGGGTCGTCGGCCGAGCGCATCACCACTAGCGTGGGCTGTTGTTGCGGCGGCTGATACCTCATCGCGAAAAGCATGCCTGCGCGGAATTGCAGCTCGTAGTACGACGCGGAAGTTTCGGCGATCAGTTTCTTGAGGCGGTCCTTGATTGCGGGGCGCGAAGGCAGGTGATCGAGATATTCGCGGGTGCGCGCGTTCTCGGCCGCGCTCCACTGCTTGACTGCGGGATCGTCCCAGTTCTCCAGCCAGCGGTAGTCGTCGGTGACTTTGACGCCGTGATATTCATCGGTGACGGGACGCTTCGGCGTGTCGGGCGGCTTGGAGATCGAAGGAGTCTGGGCCAAGGCAGCGAGCGTGCACAGCGAGAAAAAAAGAGAGAGAGAAAAAGAAGGTCTCTGGAAGCGTGTCGTTTTCATGACGGACCTCTCCGGGGGCGCGGGGAATTATACATCTCCGCGCTGATGCGCTTGACGGGCGTCCGAATGACAAGACAAAATCGTCAAAAGAGAAACCGCGCCCGGTAACGGGCGCGGTTCGACTTTGCTGGTGGCGTAGGAGGCGGCCGCGGCCAAGCTGCGGGTTAGTGGCGCTTCTTCGCTTTCTTGGCCGGCTTCTTTTTCGCGGGTTTCCTGGCAGCTTTCTTCTTCGCCTTCTTGGCCGGTTTCTTGGCCGCTTTCTTTTTCTTGGCGGGCTTGGCCTTCTTGGCCGCTTTCTTTTTCGCCGGCTTCTTGGCGGCTTTCTTCTTGGCCTTGGGCTTGCCGCCACCACCGGCGGGGGCTGACATTGCGGGTGGAGGAGGCGCGGGAGTGGCCATCGGTTCCGGCTTGGTCACTTCCGGTTCCGGCAAGCCGGTTTCTTCTTCCTCCTCTTCTTCTTCGAAATCTTCTTCCAGCGACTCGCTGTAAGCGCCGCTGTCGCCGAATTCTTCCTCTTCATCACGTCCGTACAGCGTAGGATCGTAGAACGTCATTGCTCCTCCTGATTCAGTGGCGGCCGGGTGCGGGTAGGGCGCCCTGGCTGCGGGCACGAAAGAATTTAAAAGACCACCGGAACCTCTGCTCCAACGGCGCGCGATTATAGCACGACGTTCGGTATAAGCTGCAAGGACTGGAAGCACAGGTTACTGCCTATCCTGTTATCACAGCGGACGGGGAAAAGGGAAGCAGAATCGCAAGGCAATGTCTCAGTTTGCAGGAACAACTTTGTGGGGACAGCCCGCCCCAGCCTGCCCTGAGCTTGCCGAAGGGATGAGGCACCCAGCACCCAGATGGCCGTCGCAGGATGCTCACGGCTGGCTCTCGTAATAACAAAGCGGAGGGGTGGAGTGGCAGGCAACCCCTTCAAAACAAGAGCCCTCGATCCCATGGGCAGATCGAAGGCTCTGGTGAAGTAGGGCTGCGTGCGGCTTACTTCAGCGATTTCACGTAGTCGGCCACGGCCTTGGCGTCGTCGTCGGCGAGGCCGGAGATGGGCTTCTTGTGCGGCGCCTTCTTGGCGTCATTGCCCTTGGCGAGCAGGTCGACGATCTGGTCGGCGGTCAGAGCCGTGCCCTTAACCGCGGGACCGATCTTGCCTTCGCCGTTAGGGCCGTGGCACATGGCGCACTTGGCCTTGTAGGTGGCGGCGCCGTCGGCCGCGAACGCAGGCAGAGCCAGCATGGCGGTCATGGCGACGATTAGAAACAAAACCAGCAGATGGGTGATTCTCATGTAGTCCTCCTAAGGGATTGACATCAGGTGAATGAAGTATTGAGGCCCGACAACTTCGAAATTGTAGCGCTTCGGGCTGTGGGAATGGAAGCAGGAACGGAAATCGGTAGTGGTGCTTTTGCTAAGACCCCACTACCCGGAAATCCTCAGCTTTCAGAGGGCTGGAGCACCCGCCCCGAAAAGTCTTGTCATCCTGAGCGAAGCGAAGGACCTGTGCAGTTCGCCGGCGTAGGGAATTCCATAGGTCCTTCGGCCGCAAAAGGCGCGGCCTCAGGATGACGATGGAAACAGTGATGCTGAGTCGAGGTCTATCTCTACCGCGCGACCTGCACGACCAGGATCATGCCGGGATGGAGCACGGCGACGTTACCGTTGTCGCGCTTGAGGGCGGCGACGGTGGTTTTGTAGAGAGTGGCAATCGAGTAGAGAGTCTCGCCCGACTTGACTTTGTGGTGGAGGACCGATGGGGTCTCAGCTTTCGCAGTATTGAGGCGCTCAATTTCTGCCGACTTGGTGGCCGGAGGCTTGACGGTGGCAGTGTCGGTCTTTGGCGTGCTACCCGAGGGCGCGTTACCCGACCCTGCGCCCGACGATCCCGTGCCCGTGTGCTTGGATTTGCCCGCCCGCGAGGACGCGACTTCGGCGTCGTGCGAACTCGGGGTGATGGGCAGATGCAGGGCGACAACTTTTCTTCCCGCCAGGCTGGAACCGCGCAGGCCGTTCCAGCGGCGGATCATCTGCGGGGAAACGCCGAAATTTTCGGCCACACTCTCGACCGTGTCTCCCTTGTGCACATGGTAGCGGGTGATGTGGCGGGCGTAGGTCGCGGTGTCTTGCGGATGCTTGCCGGGCGCGATGGGGATGATCAGTTTCGAGTCGGCCTCGAGTTCTGTGTCCTCGAGATGATTGGCTGCGGTGATGGACTTGGCGGTCACGCGGTAGGCGTGGGCCAGCGAGACCAGCGTGTCTCCGGATTTGACCGTGTGATAACGCCACCACAGCCGCATGTCGGCGGGAATGGCGGCGATGGCGGTTTCGTACTGATCGCTGGTTCCCGCAGGCACGTGGAGCTCAAACTTGCCGGTGCGCGGGGTGGAGAGGCGCAGCAGGCTGGGATTCAGATCCAGCAGTTCTTCGGGTGTGGAGTTGACGCATTTGGCCACCAGGCGCAGGTCCACGGGATAGTCGATGGTGATTTTGTCGTAGGCCGGCGGATGCTCCATGGCAACTTCGTCCAGGCCGTACTGCGACGGATTCTTGGCCATGATGATCACGGCCAGAATGATGGGCACGTAGTTGCGCGTTTCGTGGGGAAGAACGTTGCGGTTGTAGAGCTCCCAGAAATCGGCGTAGCCAGTGCGCTTCACCGCCGATTGCACCGTGCCCGGACCGGAATCGTAGGCGGCCATGGCGAGATACCAGTCGCCGAACTGCCCGTAGAGCTCTTTCAGATGGCGGGCGGCGGCGCGAGTGGACTTTTCCGGGTCCTGGCGATCATCAACCCACATGTTGTGGTGCAGGCCGTAGCCGCTGCCGCGGCCCGACATGAACTGCCAGATGCCGCGAGCGCCGACGCGAGAAACGGCGTGCGGAAAAAATCCGGACTCGGCCTGCGCCAGATAGATGAGGTCCTGCGGGACGCCTTCTTGCTTCAACGTGGCCACAATCATGTCGTGATAGCGGCCGGAGCGGGCATAAGCGCGCTCGAAGACACCGCGCCCGTAGCCGGAGAAATAGCTGATGTAGCCGGCGACCTGGTCGGTCATCATCAGGGGCAGGTCGGAGTTCGTGTTCCTGATCTCGGCTTCGGCCTTGGCCTTGGTGCCGGCGTCGGCGGCCGGGGTCACGCTGTTGGTCTCGTCAATCGGTGCGGGTTCGGATTTCTGCTGCGGCTCCTGCTGCGCCTCTTGCGCCGCCTCGGAATCGGCAGCCGGGCCGCCCGGGTACAGCGCGTCCACGCCTTTGACCACGTGGTCGAATTCCTGCTGCAGGCGATCGTCGGAACGGACGTCGAAATTGCTGCCCAGCAGGGCGTTGAGGGCGTTGTCGAAATTCTGCCTGGCGTCTTCGGTTTTGCCCGCGTGGTAGTTGGCGAGGCCGGTTTGATATTCCTTTTCCACCTGGGCGATCAGGTCGGCGGTGGGATCGGCAGCGGGTGGGTTCGCGTCTGACTTTTGCGCCGGCTGGCCCGGTTGCTGGGTTGGCTGCGGATCTAATTGTGGAGCGGCGGGCTGAGTCGCTGAAGCCTGAGCCGGAGACGGCGCAGCCGGCTGCAACGCGGGCGCCGCCTTGGCCGGAACAAGAGCGACCGGCTTCTGCGCCGTCTGGCAGGCGCCGGCCGCCACAACCAGCGCGGCGAGCACCAGGGTCCGGACGTAGAGGTTGGAAGGTCGCATACTTCTTAGTTTCTCTTTTTTGTTTCCCTTCTGGTCTTATTCCTCTATGAGATGCAGGGTCGCTCCTGGGCGCAAACGGGAAATTCTAGCAAAATCGTACGCGGCACGGGCGCTGGGGTCAATCGCCGGAAAGGAACCGGAGTGGTTACTTTTGTCATGGGCGGGAGGATTACGGGCAAGCCGTCAGTCTTCAGCCGTCAGCCATCAGGAAATTCTTCCCCGCAGAAGGCGCCGAGGGACAGTGGTTCGTGGGCTCAAGAGATCAGAGCTGCAGCGGCAACAGGTATGTGGGGTGGCTTTCGATGGCGCCGCCGAAGAACTGGCGGTCCAGCTCGCGCATATCCCATGAAATCACCGAGGTGGGCTCGATCTGGATAGCGATGTCGTCGAATGCCGCAAACACAGGACCGACCCTCGAGTTTGCGAGGGCGGCCGCGCTGAGATACTTGCCATGAATTGCCGCTCTCGGCTTCGCCGAAGAATCACCGGTCAGGACGCGCGCGGTGCCGGCGAGGCTGACACCACAGGATGCGGCAGGATCGCGCGAATCGATCATCAGGGTCGCCTTCTGCCTGGATTGCACGTTTCTGGCTTTCCGGCTGCGCGAAGACGTGGTCACGAACACATGAGCGCCGTCGAACCAGTACCACACGGCAACCATGTGGATGGAGCCGTCCGGATTCTCGGTTGCCAGCGCTGCAATGTGCCGGCCCTCCAATAACTGCCTGACCAGAGCGTCTGCGAGTGAAGCCATAACTGGGAAGTCCTCCTGTGTTCTGTCCCGGCGGCGGGTGCACCGGGCAGGTGATTATAGCCCAGGCATAGGCGGGCACAAGTGCCAGCACTCGCAGATGGGATTCCCACTTCTCGCAAAGGCGGCCAGAAGTGGGGCACCCCTTGTCGTCTGAGGGCTGAGGTCTGAGGTCCGGACCGCGGGCAGGAGTGCCCGCGCCACACGCCCGCGCCACACTCGCCACATTACTGATTCGTATCCGCCAGCATGGCCTTGGCGGTGATCTGGCCGTCGTCGGAGATCGAGATTGAGCGCGGCGTGGCCGGCTTGCACAGAGAGTGCTCGGCGAAGACGAATCCTTTGCTGCGGTCCCACGACAGGTGCTTGGTGCAGACTTTGGCAGGGACCTGGCCGGTAATTTCTTCGGCGGTGTCGAGGCCGCCGTTGCCGTCGGTGATGTGGAGTGGCTCGACTTCGATGGTGGCGTGGAAAGCCGCGCCGGGCACGAGATGATAAGCCGCGGCGTTCTCCTCCTGCACGAACCGGTTGCACTGGTAATAGGGCAGGGCGTCGGTGGAGAGGCGATAGAGATCGGCAACGATGGGGCTCGAGCGCTGGTCGATGCCAACCCAGTAGATGGCGTGAACCTCGCCCTCTTTGACGATGACTTGAAGAACGAAGAAGCTGTCGTCACCGTAAATCTTTTTGACCTTCCATGTGATGGGCGCGCCGCCGTCACGCGAGGTGACGGGCGGAGGCTCGGCCTTCGAAGCTTGCTCGCGCATCCGGTCGGCTTCGGGGAAAGTGATCGGCGTGAGCGTGGAAGCAGTGGAGGGTTGCAGCTCGACCGCGATTGCGGGGCGGTCGGTGAAAGGATGCTCGGCGAGGAAGAAACGCTCGTCGAAGGAATTGCCTTCGGCCAGCCCCATGTGCAGAGCAGGGCTTGAGCCGCGGGCGGCCATCAGGTAAAGCTCGTGATCGTGCTGCTTGAGCGAAAAAATCTCGTCGGTGTCACCCAGGTCGGGGACGAGGAACCGCTGGCCGTCGGGTTTGCGGCGGTCCATTCGGTCTGGGATCCACTCGATCCGGTTGACGGCTTCGGGAGGTGGGGTGTAGGCGTCCTTGCCCGAGAACAGAAAATAAGAGGCGTCGGTGAAGCGCTCGCCCCAGCCGGTGCTCAGATTGATGCGCTGGTTGCAGACGTAATCGGATTTATTCCATTCGCAGGATATCGAGGTGTGATCGCCATAACCCGAGTCGGGCGCAGTGCACACGCCTCCGCCCTCGCCCTGGGTGCATTCGAGGTGACTGGCGACCCGGGGCGGGTTCGAGCGCAGATCGAGAAGCAGGACGTGGCCATAAATGCCGCCGGCGTTGGCGCCGATCCAGTGCGCGCTGTAGCTGATCTGAAACAGGGGGATGGCGGGATCGGGTGTGAAGATGTCGGCGGGATCGGAGGATGGCTTGCCGGATTCCGCTTCGTTTTGATTTGCATTCTGATCGTTCGAGTCCGAATCAGGCGCAGCCCGGCTGGCGGCCTTGCTGACGGTGGGATCGTGCGGCTGAAACTCGTACCAGCGTTTGCCCTCCGCAGTGAGCACGTGGAGGTAAAGGTGCAGATCGGTCTCGGTAGCCATGGATTCCTCTCCGCCACCGGTGAGGAACTGGTAGAACTCGACCGACATGCCGTCAGGCGGAAACGGCCCGAAAGTGCGGGGCTTCACAGGGGCTGGAAGGTCTTTGGGCGCGGCGTCCAGGGGGGCGAGCGAGACGGTGTCGGCTTTATCGTCGACAAATGCGGCGCCGTCTCTGCACTGGAATTTTCCGGCACTGACGCTGAAGGATTCGTCCTGCGCGTGCGAGTGAATCGAGAACAGGATTAAGACAACGGTGATTGATGCCCGCCAGATGATCGTGCGCGGAGGGGAGTGGCGGGTGTGCCGGGTTGCGGTCATCGCAGCTTCCAGTGCTGATGGATGCCAAAAGGTTAACACCTGCGGGAAGACTCCCGCCTTACCTGGTCGGAGAAGATGGCTGGGAAGTCCTTCTCAGACGCGCTCGACCTTGGTCCAGGCGCCAAAGCGGGAAACTAAGGCGATACTGGCACTGCACCCGGGGCTGCCTGGGGCGGAGACGGCGCGGGATAGAGCACGGCGGCGAGCCGAGGGTAGCGCCCGGCGAGGAAGTGAACGGAATATGCCGGGAAGAACACGATGGCGGGCACGGAGACCAGAGCGATCAGATAGAGAAAAAATGCCAGCAAAATGCACGCGATCACGACGGCCAGCGTGATGGTGTAAGCGTTCCAGGTAAGCCCGGCCGATTTGCCCGTGAGAATCGCCAGAAGGCCGAGTCCCGCGGTGGGTATGACGAAGATCAGCCCTAAGATGAGAGTGGCGACTCCAATGAGGATGCCCACCACGATGGCCAGCACGATTTTCAACCCAAGGTAAGCGGCGTATGCTCCCTTCTCCGCCATCATCATGGGCCACAGCCGCCGCCATCCCTGCATGACGTCGACATCTTCCAGCGCCATCTGCGGAACCACAAAATCCTTGATGAGTACAAAAAACACTGCCGTGGCTACTGCGAAAATGAAGAACACAAGGAAAAGAAGGATTCCCCCTAGCACCAGAGCGGGCAGGTGCTCTTTCGGCGTCTTGAACCATCCCTTGGAGAAGGCAAAGGCCACCGGGATTCCTACCAGCACCACGATGCCCGCCATGGTCAGGAGAAAGTAAAGCAGCTTGAACACGAAGTATCGCCATCCCGGGCCCAGCCTGCGGCTCCAGCTCCAGCGGATGTGACACTGTTTCGTGACGATGCTGTCGAACAGGATGAAGCGCATGACGCTGCTTACGTACATCAGGATGATTCCGATGGCCAGCGCGGCAACAATGGCAGCTGTGATGAATGCGGCGATCAGGGCCGGATCGATGGCCAGGTGGCCGGGGAAGCCAGTCCCAGGCGCCGCCCCGGGATGGCCGGAAAAGTTGGAGCGATTGCATCCGTTTCCGCCGAGTTCTCCCGCCAGCAGCCCGACAAAGGCAAGCTTCGTCCACTGGCCGATGCGGAAGGGCTGGAAGAGTTGTTGCCTGGTGTGGTTCACGGCGAGCGTGATCGAGTCGGCGGCGGAAATGGGCACCTTGCACCTCGGTCGGCGGACGGGCTTCAGGAGCAAGGTACTAAGAATTGGGCGCCAGATCAAATCAAATTCAAAGGCAGGTTTGGGCCGAATCTGCGATGTGATGGCGATCACAGTAGGGCGGGGAGGGTTCCCCCTAAGATAGAGAGAGTATTCAAACGTTTTAGTGATCGCAGGCCATGGCGCCCTGAGGCCGAAAGCCGCGCTGCACAAGGAAAAGCGAGGACAGCCGACCGATATGCCGAGAAAGCTGAGGGCGGGAATCCTGGGATACGGACGCATGGGCCGCGGGTTTGTGGCCGCGATGCAGGAGAGCGAGATTTGGGAAGTGGCGGCGGTCTACGACATCTGCGGCAAGGCCCGCCAGTTGGCCCGACATAACGCGCCGAAGGCGGCGGTCTACGATGCCCCCGACGCCATCTTTGAGGACGCGTCGATCGATGCGGTGGGCTTGTTCACCCTGGCGGATGCGCGGCCGCAGCAGATCCGGCAGGCGCTCGCGAGCCGCAAGCACGTGCTGGCGGAAAAGCCGATCGGCGCCGACATCGCCACGGAGTGGCAACTGGTGCGCGAGATTGAAGCCAGCGACCGTTTCGTCGCGGTGAATCTGTTCAACCGGAACGCCTGGTATCACAAAGACATTCAGCGGTTCATCGCCGAGGGCGAGATTGGCGACCTGGCCGTGATCCGCATCTGCCACATGACGCCGGGGCACATGCCGATGGAAGGGCACGATCCGGAAGGGCCGCCGTTCCACGATTGCGGCATGCACTACGTCGACGTCGCGCGCTGGTACGCCCAAAGCGAATACAAAACATGGCATGCGCAAGGCCTGCGCATGTGGGGTCACAAGGACCCGTGGTGGGTGCAGGCGCACGGCACGTTCGCCAACGGGGTGGTGTTCGACATTACCCAGGGATTTATCTACGGGCACATGGCCAAGGAACAGCCGCACAATTGCTACGTGGATGCGATCGGCACCAAGGGCGTGGCGCGCATGCGGCATGACTTTACCCAGGCAACGGTGGAGCTGCACGGGGTCCACGAAACCCTGCATAAGACCGCCCCGTTCAATGACAAGAAGCTGGACGTCATGGTCGATGTTTTCGGGCGATCGATACTGGCGGGAAAAAACCTGGGCTTCCCGCAGGCGCGGGACAGCGTGATTGCCTCCGAAGTGAGCTGGGCGATGCTGAACGATGCGGTCACGAACGCTCCGCCGGTGCGGGGAACGCCGGAGGAAATGCAGCAGATCCTGGAACACCGGCGCAAAATGGTGAACGGGTTCGGGCTTCCGGTCAAGGCGCAGGAAGAGCCGGAGAGCCCGCTGGCTGAGGCATTGCCCGCGATCCCGATCCGTTAGAGCATTTTCGGAAATAGTGTGATCTATACATTTGTCATCCTGAGCGAAGCGAAGGACCTATGCACTTGTCGGCCAGTCGCATAGGTCCTTCGCGGCAAAGAGCGCCGCTCAGGATGACAAAACTTTGGACTATAGTAAGAACGAAACCACTCTAGCTTTGACCGTCCGCTTCTCACACCCGCCAGTAATCTGGGCGCCAGGTCTGGATGGCCTGCTTGATCTCCTTTCGTGAGAGCTTCTCGTTCAGCGCGCGCTCGACCAGTTTGGCGACTTCCGCATCGGAGGCGAAGCGCAGGCCGATGAGCTGGTCTTCGGTCAACTGGGGAATGCGCGAGCGCAGCGGCTCGGAGAGAAGCTGGGCCAGGCGCAGGCGCTCCTCCAGGCGAATGACGCGGTCCTGCACGCGCAGGGTATAGAGGCGGACTTTCAAAGCGAGGATCAGGAGGGCCAGCGCCAGAAGAATCAGCAGGAAGGCATGAAAGTGATCGCGGAAGGTGCCGTGGGTGATGTGGGCGAAGAAGTGGATAAGGCTGAAGATCAGTCCCAGCACAAATACTGGGAGCACGAAGAAGTGAAACGGCGGATCGAAACGGGCATGATTGGCGAAAGTCTGCGGTTTTTTCTCGGCCATGATGATACCTCCAATGAGCGAGGGAAAGTGTAGCAGAGGCGGCTTCAGGCCAAGTGGTCGCAGAGGATCATTCTGCTGTCTTCCGAGACTGGTCGCGGTTAAGTGGGCGTGTGAGAACTATTCTTTCGCCCCGCCGGGGCTGGCTCATTTCCCACTTTCTACCCACGGCTTGCGCCCCTTCGACAGGCTCAGGGCAGGCCGTGGGCTGCATTCTCACGCCGCTTCGCGGCTAAGCAAGGATGGGGAAAATGGTCTGCATGGCTTCTACTCCGGCATGTAGAATCACCTGTTGCCAGAATCCTTCTCTGAACGTCGCGAATCCAAGACTTCCGAATCCAGGACTTCCATGAAAGCCATTCAAATCAAGCAACCCGGTGGGCCGGAGGCGATGGAACTGGCGGAGTTGCCGGTTTCCGAGCCGAAGGCGAATGAGGCGGTGGTAAAGCTGGCCGCTTCAGGCGTGAACTTTATTGATGTATACCAGCGCGAGGGGCGATACAAGGTCGCGCTGCCGTTTGTGCTGGGGCAGGAGGGCGCGGGCACAGTGACGGCCGTGGGCGGCGACGTGAAGTTGGTGAAAGCGGGCGACCGGGTGGCCTGGACGGGCGTGCTGGGCGCATATGCCGAATACGCGGCCGTTCCCGAGGACCGGCTGGTGCCGATTCCTGCGGGAGTGACCGACCAGCAGGCCGCGGCGGCGCTGCTGCAGGGCATGACGGCGCACTATCTGTCACATTCCACTTATCCCTTGAAGCGCGGCGAGACGGCGCTGGTGCACGCGGCGGCAGGCGGCGTGGGATTGCTGCTGGTGCAGATGGCGCACAGCATCGGAGCGCGGGTGATCGCCACGGTTTCGACCGAGGAGAAGGCGAAGCTGGCGCGGGAGGCCGGGGCGGATGACGTCATTCTTTATACCCAGGCCGATTTTGAGGCGGAGACGAAACGGCTGACCGGCGGCAAGGGAGTGGACGTGGTGTATGACTCGGTGGGGAAGACCACGTTCGAAAAGGGGCTGAACATTCTGCGTCCGCGCGGAATGATGGCGCTGTATGGAGGGTCGAGCGGGGCAGTGCCTCCGTTTGATCTGATTGTACTTTCGCAGAAGGGATCGCTCTTTGTGACCCGGCCAACGCTGGGGCACTACACTTTGACGCGCGACGAACTGATGGCGCGCGCGGGGGCGGTGTTCGGCATGATGGCGGCGGGAAAACTGAAGTTGCGGATCGAGCACAAATATCCGCTGGCCGAAGCGCAGCAGGCGCACCGCGATCTGGAAGGAAGAAAAACGACGGGGAAGTTGTTGCTAGTCGTGAGTCGTGAGTCCTGAGTCGTTAGGTTATGTGAACAAGGTGCAATGGTTCTGCCAAGGACTCAAGAACTCAGGACTCAGGACCAAGGACTAAGGACTAACTATGAAAGCCATTCGCGTGCAGCATACGGGCGGGCCGGAGGTTCTGGAACTGGCCGAGATTCCGGTTCCGCAGCCGAAGCCGCCGGAGGCGCTGGTGAAAGTCAATGTCGCCGGGGTGAACTCGATTGATGGCCACTTCCGCGACGGGAGTTTCCGCGCACATTTGCCGTTTGTCCCCGGACAGGAAGGCGCGGGGGTGGTGACGGCGGTGGGGACGCAGGTAAAAGCGCTGAAAGTGGGCGACCGGGTGGCGTGGAGCGGAACGCTGGGATCGTACGCCGAGTATGTGGCCGCGCCCGAGGAGCATTTGGTGCCCGTGCCCGCGGCGATCAGCGATGAGCAGGCGACAGCGGCGATGATGCATGGGCTGACGGCGCACTATCTGGTGAACGACGCGCACAAACTGAAAGCGGGCGAGACCGCGCTGGTGCATGCGGCGGCGGGCGGAGTCGGACTGCTGGTGGTGCAGATGGCCCACGCCATCGGGGCGCGGGTGATCGGCACGGCTTCGAGCGCGGAGAAGGCCAGGCTGGCGCGCGAGGCGGGCGCGGATGAAGTGATCGTCTACACCGAGCAGGATTTCGAGCCGGAGGTCAAGCGGCTGACCGGCGGCAAGGGCGTGGAAGTAGTGTATGACGGCGTGGGCAAGGCGACGTTTGAGAAGAATCTGAACGTCATGAAGCTGCGCGGGATGCTGGTCATTTACGGCATGTCGAGCGGGCCGGTGCCGCCGGTGGATCCGGCAAAACTGTCGGAGAAAGGGTCGCTGTACATGGCGCGCACCACACTGGCGCACTTCACCGCCACGCGCGAGGAACTCGTGGCGCGGACCAGCGCGCTGTTTGGCATGATCGCCGAGGGCAAGCTTAAGGTGCGGATTGCGAAGAAGTATCCGCTGGCGGATGCGCCGCAGGCGCACCGCGACATGGAAGCACACAAGGTGGCGGGGAAGCTGCTGCTGGTGCCGTAGAGCCGTATGTGGCGCGGGCACTCTTGCCCGCGAAAAGCCTCAACGCAGAGGACGCGGAGAGCGCAGAGGAATTCCAAATCGGCAATCGCAAATCGGCAATCGCAAATCAGCTGAAATCCTCAATCCCGCAGGCCACGATTCCCCTGTAAAATTCAATCAGGACTCCCGGAGCCACTCCGCATTGTCGTTTCTTGACCAACTCAATCCGCAGCAGCGCGAAGCCGTCGAAACCACCGCAGGCCCGGTGCTGATTCTGGCGGGCGCGGGCAGCGGCAAGACGCGCGTCATCACCTACCGCATTGCACACTTGATCGAAAACCTGGGGGTGATGCCGGAAGCCGTCCTGGCGATGACGTTCACCAACAAGGCCGCCGGGGAAATGGGCGCGCGCGTGGAAAAACTGGTCGGCGGGCTGAGCGTCGCCAAGCCGGTGATTTCCACGTTTCATTCTTTCTGCGTGCGGGTGTTGCGGCGGGATATTGAAGCGCTGCGCATTCCGTCGTCCGTGCCGGGGCAGCCGCCGATCGGTCACACGAAGAATTTCGTCATCTACGACGAAGCTGACCAGCAGTCAGTGATCAAGTCGGCGATGAAGCGGCTGGGCCTCGACGACAAGCAACTCACGCCGCGCGCCGTCGCCGAGCGCATTTCGTGGGCCAAGAACCACATGCTCGACCCGCAAGAACTTTACCTGCAATCGGCCGATCCCAAGACCGAGCGCATCGCGCATCTGTACGAGGAATACCGGAAAGAGTTGCGCAAAGCCAACGCCCTCGACTTCGACGATCTGCTGCTGGAAGCGGTGCGGCTGCTGAAGTCGGCGGCTGCGGTGCGGGAGCATTACAACCGGCGGTTCCAGTATCTGCTGATTGACGAGTACCAGGACACGAACCGGCCGCAATATGAACTGATGCGACTGCTGGCGGGCGAGCGGCACAACGTCTGCGCGGTGGGCGACGAAGACCAGTCGATTTATTCGTGGCGTGGGGCCGACATTCGCAACATTCTGGAATTCGAGCGGGACTTTCCGGAAGCGAAGATTATTCGCCTCGAGCAGAATTACCGCTCGACGCAGAACATTTTGCAGGCGGCTTCGGCGGTGGTCGCGAACAACCTGCAGCGCAAGGGAAAGAACCTGTGGACGTCGCGCCAGGGCGGCACGAAAGTTGGCTACTACGAGGCGCCCGACGGCGAAAACGAAGCGCTGTTCGCGGCCGACTGGATCGCGCGCTACCTGCGGGAGGCGGATCGAACAGAAAACGACCGGGGCGACCGCCCGCGCACTGCCGTGCTTTACCGCACTAATTTTCAGTCGCGATTGTTTGAAGAAGCGATGCGGCGCTACGGCCTGAAATATCACGTGGTGGGGGGATTTTCGTTTTACGAGCGCGCCGAGATCAAAGACATGATCTCGTACCTCAAGGCGATCCAGAATCCGGACGATTCGATTTCGCTGCTGCGCGTGGTCAACACGCCCGCCCGCGGCATCGGCAAAGGCACGATCGAAACGCTGGAGCGGCTGGCGCTCGAAACCGGATTGTCGCTGTGGGGCGCGATTGGAGAAGCCGTTCGCCGGCAACTCCTGCCGCCGCGCGCCCTGGCTGCGCTCAAGAATTTTCAGCAGTTGATTGAAGATGCGAGGGCGATGCGGGAGGGAACGTTCGTGGAGCGATTAGAGGAAAGTGTGGCGCGGGCGCTCCCGCCCGTGCGGGAGCCGGGGTCCGTGTGGGGACAGCCGCCCCCGGCTGTCCAGCAGGGCGAAGCCCTGCGGCCTTCCGATGACGACGATTCCCATGCCGAGGATGCCACGGCCTTCGATCCCGCCGAGTTCGGCAACTTCGCGCTCGACCTCGGACCGAGCAAGTCCGGGTCTGAAGACCTCGCCGAGAGCGCGAGGTCCCTCGACTCCGACGCTCGGGATGACAAGGATGCAAGCGTGTTTCCCACTCCCACCGTAAGCACCGCTGACATTCTTAAATTCCTGATTGACCGCACCGGTTACATCAAGCTGCTGGAGGCAGAAGACACGCCGGAGGCTTACTCCCGCATCGAGAACCTGCGCGAACTGGTCAACGCCGCGCTGGATTCGCGCGACCGTGGCGAGACGCTGGAGCAGTTCCTCGACCACGCCGCGCTGATCAGCGATGCCGACGACTACGACGAGCGGGCGCAGATTTCGCTGATGAGCCTGCACGCGGCCAAGGGCCTGGAGTTTCCCCTGGTGTTTCTCAGCGGTCTGGAAGAGGGGCTGTTCCCGCACTCGCGCACCATGCTGGTGCCGGATGACATCGAAGAAGAGCGGCGGCTGTGCTACGTGGGCATGACCCGCGCCATGGATCAACTCATCCTGACCCGCGCTGTCTACCGCCGGCGCTACGGGACGGACTTGCCGGAGGCGAGCGTGCCGTCGCGGTTTCTGGAAGAAGTGCCGGCGGGGCTGATCGAAGAGTTGGGGACGAGACATGCGGGGCTTCGCCCCGCCGGGCGGACGGGGGCGTCCGCCCCTACACGGGACGTGGAATCTGCCCACTATTCCTACGAAGACGAGGACCAGAGCGCGGCGTGGCAGCAAGCACTGCGTGGGGACAGCCGCCCCCGGCTGTCCGGCGGGGCGAAGCCCCGCAGCTCTTCGCCCGCCAAACCCTACAACTCGATCGAGAACATTGCGGAATTTTTCGCCAGCCGCGGCAAGAAGTTCAGCGTGCCCAAAGCGCCGCCGGAACAGCCCACGGGCAAGCGCGGTTTCCGTCCCGGGCAGAAGGTTCGGCATCCCAAATATGGCGAGGGAACGGTCTACCAGCGCGAAGGAGAAGGCGAAGAAGCCAAGATTACGGTACAATTTCCACGCTTCGGTCTGAAGAAGCTGGTGGAGAAGTACGCCCAGCTGGAAAGAGCGTGAAGCGATTGTGTAATTGGGAAATTGAGTAATTGACTAATTTCTGATTCCCCGCGAGGTCGTTGCCCGGGATTTCAAATTACCCAATTACTCAATTACACAATTACCAAATTTCTCGATCCAAGAAAGCACTCATGGCAAACACAAAATCCCTCAGCAAGGAAGACCGTAAGAAAGCCCGCCGCACCGCGCGCAAGAAGCGCAAGGCGGAAAAGCCGCTCAAGCCCCGCGATTATCCGCGCGGATCGAAGAAGCCCAAGGTCAAGAAGATGGCCCGCGGCCAGGCGAAGCGGTAAAGCAGCACTCAGCATTAGGGATTCCCACCCTTCGAAAATCGCGAAGGGTGGGGCACCCCCGTTTTCACAGGAGACCACAACCGCGTGTCACAACCATCCACTACCACCGAGCCTCCGTCGAGTAACAGCATTCGCACCTCCAACCGCCAGCTTTTCTGCTGCAAGTCCATTGACAAGCTGATCTCCGAATCCGAGGCCCCGGGCCAGCGCCTGAAGAAGACGCTCGGTCCCTGGTCACTGACGGCGCTGGGCATCGGCGCCATCATCGGCTCCGGGATTTTCATACTGACGGGAACGGCGGCAGCCGGAGAGTATTTCAGAGCGCCTTCCCTCCTGCATGCACAGGCTCTCGACGTGATTGTGAATCTGCTGCGCACGGGCAGCACGGCGGGAGCGCTCATGCACGGGCGTCCGCCGGCCGGGCCTTCGATTGCGATTTCATTTCTTCTGGTGGCGATTGCCTGCAGTTTTGCCGGATTGTGCTATGCCGAACTGGCGTCGATGATTCCGATTGCGGGCAGCGCCTACACGTACTCGTACGCGACGCTGGGCGAAATTTTCGCCTGGATCATCGGCTGGGACCTGATTCTGGAATACGTGGTCTCGAACGTCGCGGTGGCGGTGGGCTTTGCCGGCTATACCAAGGCGCAATTCCTGGCGTTTGGCATCCACTTGCCGGACAAGTGGGCGAGCCCGGTGTGGGCCTCGGGACAGTGGACGGGCGCCTACTTTAATCTGCCGGGATTTCTGATCGTCTTTATTCTCACGCTGCTGCTGGTGCGTGGAGTGAAGGAATCAGCCCAGACCAATAACATCATGGTCGCGGTTAAGATCGGCGCCATCCTGACCTTCCTGGTGGTCGGTGGAATGCTGGTGAAGCCCGCGAACTGGACGCCCTTCGCGCCTTCCGGCTTTGCCGGAATCGTGACCGGAGGCGCGATCGTTTTCTTCACCTACATCGGATTCGATTCGGTTTCGACCGCGGCCGAGGAATCGCGCAATCCGCAAAAAGACCTGCCGTTCGGCATTATTGCATCGCTGGTTGTCTGCACTTTGTTGTACGTCGGGGTCGCCGTCGTGCTGCTGGGCATGATGAGGTACACCACCTTCGTTTCCGGTGAAGCGGCCGAAGCCCCGGTTGCCTATGCCATGAAATATCTGGGAGTGCACCCGTTGTTCCGGTCGGTGATCGTGATTGGCGCGCTGACGGGGATGATCTCTTCGTTGCTGGTGTTTCAGTACGGGCAGGCGCGCATCTGGTATGCCATGTCGCGCGACGGCCTGCTGCCGAAACTGTTTTCGGCGGTGCATCCCAAATACAAGACGCCGCACTGGTCCACCTGGATCGCCTGCTTTGCCGTGGGGATTCCGGCAGGGCTGGTGGATATTGGGGACGCGGCTGACCTCGCCAACATTGGCACGCTGTTTGCCTTCGTGCTGGTCTCGCTGGGCGTGATTCTTCTGCGGCGCAATCAGCCCGACCGCAAGCGCGCTTTCCGCGTGCCCTTTGTGCCATGGTTCCCGCTGATCTCAGTGATTTTGTGCGGCGGACTGATGACCGGGCTTACGCTCATCACCTGGCTGCGCTTTGTGATCTGGCTCGGGCTGGGCCTGCTGATCTATATCTTCTACAGCCGCCATCACAGCGAGTTCGCGAAGTAGCAGCCATCAGCTATCAGCCGTCAGCCATCAGCTATCGGCTATCAGCAACAACGTTGTCATCCTGAGCGCAGCGAAGAGCCTGCCCTGAGCTTGCCGAAGGGACCTCTGCATTCGGACGCGCCCTGCCCGCCCTACTTCGCCCACTCGGCTGACAAGAACAGATACCGGTCTCGCAGATCGTCTTTATGCGCGGAGGGTTCGTCGCTCAGAAACATCACCGGCCAGCCATCGGCTGACGTGTACGCGGGCCAGTGCGGCAGACCGGGGCCGTTGGGATTTCCCGAGCGCGCGAAGTTCGCCCAATACTTCTGCATTTCCTCGCTGAGCTGACGATCCTCCAGGCGCCAGGTTACATCGGTCTTCGAATCGAGCTGTCCGAAAACATATTCGATCTCGGCCGAGTGGTATGCGCCCAGCCTCGGCGCGTTCGGATTGGAGGGCGTCGGCGCCATGTCGAAGCGGTAGCGGTAGATGGGCTGCTTGCCGGTTTTGCTTTGCGCCTCGATCCACGCCCAGGTAGAGAAGGCAATGAACTGGTCGCCGGCGAAATCCAGGGCCGAACGCAGGACGTGCTCCGGGGTGTCCGTAGGATAGAGCTTCAGGGCCTCGGCTGCCTTGTCGCCAAATTCTTTTTCCGCCCCGGCTTTGAGGCTATCCGCGGTCGGCTTCTGCGAAGCGAAGATGATGTCGAAGCTGCCTTCATCACGGTTCCAGCCCGCCAGCAGGGGCACGTCGTTCTGTTTTCCAGCGGCGAAGATGGCTGGAGCGGGCTCCGGCAGAAAATATCCGTCGATGTCCGGACCAAAATCAAAACCCTGTGACTGCGGAGGGGAGAAGGTATCGAGCAGCTTTTGCGCGGGCAGAGCGCGCAAGTCGGCCAATTTGGAAACCCCCAGCTTCCCGGTGACCAGCTTTTGATCTTTTTCCTCGCGGACGGCCAGTGGCTCGAAGTCGAGACCGCTGCGGGAGAAGGCCGCGCCGCTTTCTCCGATTGCTTTCTGGAACAAACCTTTTGCCAGGGGCGAGGCCATCTGGGCGCTGACGGAAAAGGATCCTGCGCTCTCGCCGAAGATGGTGACATTTCCGGGATCTCCGCCGAACGCGGCAATGTTTTCATGGACCCATTCGAGCGCCGCCAACTGGTCGAGCAGGCCATAGTTGCCGGCGGAGTTGCGGCCCGATTCCTGCGCCAATTCCGGATGAACGAGGAAACCGAAGACACCCAGACGGTAGTTCATCGAAACCACGACGACGCCCTGCTGGGCGAGATGAGAACCGTCCTGCCGTTTTTCGGACGTGGTGCCGGCGACAAAGCCTCCGCCGTAGATCCATACCATGACCGGCAGCTTGTCTGTCGAGCGCCTGGCCGGAACCCAGACGTTCAGGGTCAAACAGTCCTCGCTGCCGCCCGGATCGTGAAACACCATGTCGTCGAAAACTTTTCCCTGCATGCAGTGGGCGCCGAAGTCCGTAGCCTTGCGCACCCCGCTCCATTTCGCCGCGGGGACGGGCGGCCTCCAACGCAGATCGCCAACCGGCGGCGCGGCGTAGGGAATTCCAAGGAAGGCATGAACCTTGCCATCGTCCTTGCCTTCGACTGCACCCGAGCGGGTTTTCACCTGCGGAGCTGAAGCTGACCACACCGCGACCGACGTAACCGTAATTGAGATTAGGCCCAGCGCAAGAAATCGGCGAGCGCTCTGCAGGTTCATGGAAGCTTCCTTTTGATCGATGTCCAGGACACCGGATTGTAACCGAAGGAGTCACGTTGACGAAGATCAGCGGCGATCGGTAATGGCCTAATTCAGTTCTTCACCACAGAGTCACCGAGACACAGAGAAACACCGTCCCCTTTCTGGTTTTGCCGGTTTCGAGGTTTTCTCCGTGACTCCGTGACTCCGTGGTGAAAAAAGGCAAATTGGGACAGTACCGGTCCCTCGCAAAACTCCCATCCGCAATCTACAATTTGAAATCATGGCCGTTGCACGAGACCGTCCACCAAGTTCCTTCATCCGCCAGCTGCCCAAGGCCGAGTTGCACCTGCACCTGGAGGGCGCGGTCGAGCCGGCAACGCTGTTTGAGCTGCGGCAGCGCCACGGCGATCGCGCCACGCTCGCCGAAACCGAGGCGCTCTACCGGTACGACGATTTTCAAAGTTTTCTGATGGCGTTCAAAGAAGTAAGCGCGCACCTGCGCGGCCCGGACGACTACGAGTTCATCACGCACCGGCTGATGCAGCGGCTGAAGGAAGAACATGTGCTGCACGCCGAAGTTTATGTTGCGGTGGGCGTGTGCCTTTACCGCAAGCAGGATTTCGCCGCCATTTTCGAAGGCCTGGAACGCGGACGCAGCCGCGGGACCCGCGACTTCGGCGTGTCGCTGCTGTGGATTTTCGATGCCACGCGCCACTTTGGCGTGGAGCAGGCGCAAGAGGTCTTCGAGCTGGCGGTGCGCTACCAGGATCGCAGCGTGATCGGCGTCGGCATTGGCGGGGACGAGCAGAAGGCGCCGCCGGAAATTTTCCGCGGCGTCTACGGATACGCCGCCGATAACGGTTTGCGGCTCACGGCGCATGCGGGAGAGACGGCGTCGGCGGAGTCGATCTGGGGAGCCCTCAACCTGCGCGCCGAGCGCATTGGCCACGGCCTGACCGCGGCGCAAGACCCGGACCTGGTTGAAGAACTAGCGTACCGGCAGATTCCGCTCGAGCTTTGCCTGACCAGCAACCTGCGCACGGGAGTCTGCAAGGCGATCGCCGAGCATCCGGCCAAGGCTTACTTTGACCAGGGCGTGATGATCACGCTGAACACGGACGATCCGGCGCTGTTCGGCACCACGCTGGTGCGCGAATACCAGCTGGCGCAGGAGACTTTCGGGTTCACCGATGAGCACTTGCGGGAGCTGGCGCGGAATTCATTTGAAGCATCGTTTCTGCCCGCGGAAAAGAAAGTCGAGCTGTTGGGCTTGTTCGATGCGGCCGCGGCAAGGTGATTTTCGATTGCCGATTTGCGATTGCCGATTGAGACCCGCAGCCAGCCCCTGCCGGCGCTCGATTCGACGCGGATTCTGGCGCGAGCCGCGGTGAGAAAGGCAGTAGACGGATAGGTTCCTCGTGGGGACAACCGCCCTCAGGGGCTCAAGCCCGGAATCTTGGGATCATTCCTACGCGCCGCTGAAGCGCCGCTCTTCCACGGTTGCTCGATCTGTCGGGGCGCATTGGACTGAGAACCGCGCCAAAGGACGGAAGTGAGCTCCGGCCCACTGACAAAAATCGCCGTTCACCGTGTGAAATCGTCAGGAGGCCCCTCCTACCGGTGCATACGAAGCCTCGCTGTGCTGTAATAGAAAAACATTCTCATCATGCCCAGCATATTCACAACTCTGCGCCGGCAGGCCAAAGCCCTGCACCGCAATCTGCGCGGGGCGGCGATGATGGCGCGCGCGCTGGCTTCGACCGACCATCCGCTGCTGGCGCACATTATCCCGATGCGGCGCTGCAACCTGGCCTGCACCTACTGCAACGAGTTCGATGATTTTTCGAAGCCGGTGCCGATCGAGGAGATGCATCGCCGCATTGACAAGCTGGGCGAGCTGGGCACTTCGGTGGTGACGATTTCGGGCGGCGAGCCGCTGATGCATCCCGAGCTTGACGACGTGATTCGCCAGATCCGCGCCAACGGGATGATCGCCGGGTTGATCACGAACGGGTACCTGCTGGTGGCGGAAAGAATCCAGCGGCTGAACCGCGCCGGCCTCGAGTGGCTGCAGATTTCGATCGACAACGTGAATCCGGACGAGGTGTCGAAAAAAAGCCTGAAAGTGCTCGACAAGAAACTGCAACTGCTGGGCGAACATGCGGACTTTCACGTGAACATCAATTCCGTAGTCGGCGGCGGAATCACGCATCCGCAGGACGCGCTGGTGATCGGCAAACGCGCCGTCGAACTCGGGTTCAGCTCGACCATCGGCATTATTCACGACGGCAGCGGGCAGCTGCAGCCTCTGGGCGAAGAAGAACGGCGCATCTACCACGCCATGCAGGCGCTCGAAAAAGCGAGCTTCACCCGGGTCAACGCGTTTCAGGACAACATTGCCAAGGGCGTGCCGAACGACTGGCGCTGCCGCGCGGGCGGGCGATATCTCTACATCTGCGAAGACGGGCTGGTGCACTACTGCTCGCAGCAGCGGGGATATCCGGGCGTGCCGCTCGCGACCTATACGCGCGACGATCTGCGGCGCGAATATCTGACCGAGAAGTCGTGCGCGCCGCACTGCACGGTGTCATGCGTGCATCAGGTCTCGATTTTTGATTCGTGGCGCGATCCGCAGCGGCCGGCGCCGGCGATTCCGGCTGCGGCTGGCGCGAAAGAGTTGGTGCAGATCCGGTAGCGACCCACCCTTCGAAAACCGCGAAGGGTGGGGCACCCGCTGCGCTTCGCGGACAACTGCCAATTCTCTCCGGGGCAGCAGGCTTGAACGATTTACTGCTTTACCAGTTCGACCCGGCGATTGAGCGTGCGTCCGTCCTCCGAGTCATTCGATGCCAGCGGCGCATAAGGACCGTCGCCATAAGCCTGCAGCCTTCCCGCATCCACGCCGTACTGAGAGGTGAGCGCCTGCACAACGGCGGCCGCGCGTCGCCGCGAGAGTTCGACATTCGCGGCCAGCACCCCGACATTGTCGGTATGGCCCACGACATAGAGCTTCAATTTGGCGTCCTGCTTCAGCAGTTTGACGATCTCCTCGAGCGCGGGACTGGACTCCGGCTTCACCTCAGCCTTCCCCGTATCGAACAAAATGCCATTGACCACGATATGACCGCTGGCGGCCAGGCCGCTCGAAAGCGCTGCTGCAGTCGCCACCACATCCTGCGTCAGCTTGGCTTCGATCAGAATGGATTGCGTGTATTGGCCCGCCCCGCCTACGCTCTCCCCGATCCAGGTGTTGCCAAGATGCACGGTAAGATCGCCATAGGCACCGGAATCGTAATCGAAAATGTAACCCGCATTTTGTAGCGCAGTGTGGAGATTCCGAACCACCTGGGCTTTGCTCGCGCCTTGAGGAGCCGAGTAAGAGATCTCGTGATATTCACCTTCGAGCCTCTTGAGTGGCTTCCCGTCGCCCATCTCGAAGTCGTGGCTCTCGTCGGCTTTATCGGTGCAGGACTTGATGAAGGTGCCAGGGTAACGGCTGACCAGCGTCGAGTCCTTGCAACCGGTGGCGTCCTTGGTCTGCGCCTGCGCCGGGCGGACACAGAACGACAGCGCCGCCACACCTAGAACCAACCGTAGAATTGTTTTCAAGCTTCCTCCATTTCAATCTCTTTGAAAACCGGATTCCGGTCCGTGGCCGGGTGCGCCAGTCTACTCCAAGAACCTGCGTTTCCGCGAACGATTTCCTGTGCCGTGATCCAGCCAACCCGAAACGATGCGGTGGTTGGCGAAAAATCGCCATCGCACTCATTGACCCAGTGACCGTGGTTTTGAGCGCAGTCGCTTGAGTTTGCCAACGACAAACCTCGGTACAATCTTCCGGTGCAGAGAAAAATCTTCTGGATGGTCTTTATGCTTCTGGGTCTGCTGGCGGATTTCCTGCTGCCGTTCCGGTGGGCTCTGGGCGCGACGATTCCCATCATCTTCATCGCCTGGTGGGTCGCCTACCGCAGCGACTGGTTCTAAGTCGCGAGAGTCCATGAGTGCAATCGCCTGGTTTCGTAAACCATCGAAGAACAGCAAGCGACAATGCAGGACACTTGCCAGCCTTGCCGCCCTGACTATCTGACCGCCGTCGTCTGTGTAAGCGGAGGCGCCAGCGAGTGATTCTTGGTTGGCATGTGCGATTGCTGGTTCGTCGCCCCAGCGGCATGACCGTGTCGGAGCATCTGCTTCCTCGGGTCAGGGTCGTTGGTGTGGTCGGCGAAGCGGACGTTCTCGTACTTCTTCCGCAGTGCCATGATCCGGTAGTAGAAACGCACGTTGGAAGTGCCGCCGCCCAGTTCATGAACTTCGAACGATGTTGGCGTCTGGTGGCTAACATAAAGCCCATTGCAATCTCCGTTCGGAACCGGGAACACCATGTATTCCATTTCAGTGTTTACGGTCTGAATGAAGTCGGGGTCGAGCGTGACGACTGTCATGCCGTTCACCAACTCAGCCGCGCCGGCATCCTCGAACCAGTTCTTGGGCGACTCAATGGCCGACAGCGCCACTTTGCGCTTGCCGCCGTCAATGGGAACCACGGCGTTCTTGGTGCCATCGCAGCTGAGGTCGCCGTTGTAATTGATAGTGCAGCCCTTGTCGGTTGCAAAGTTGAATGCGTAGAGCGGGGAGCCGGTGGAGTTATCGGCTACGAAGAGCACCGTGTAGAAGCCAGAGCTGTCGTTTTCAAACCACCCCGCCGCGCTGTCCGTTGTAGTACCCACCACGCCGGGAATATCCACGTCCGAGATGCTGCTGCCCGCAGTACCGCCGTCTCCCCACACGCCGGCGCCGCTAATATATCCAACCTCCTCAAGTGAGCTTTCGGTGCCGTTTTGCCCGAAGACGCCGATGGCAGTCGTGCTGCTGGCGCCGCCGTAGACCCCAATCGGACTTCCGCTACTCGCATCCGCATCGCCATAAACGCCATAGGCATCGCCGGCGCTGCTGTCGGTCACGCCCTCCACGCCCCATGCCGCCCCCGTCGCCGCGCTTGCCACGCCTTCAATCGTGGTTGCGGCCGTTGAGGAACTGTTGGCAACCACCGGGTTAGCCAAGCCCGACAATATAGAGAAGTAGCCGGTCAAAATGACGTCGGCTGCATTCAGGTTGTTCGCCGTAACCCCCGCGGCCCTCAGGCTGCCTGCCGTAACCGTGCCCGTGGCGATGAGGTTGCCGTCGACCGTCTGATTGGCTTTGAAGGTGTTGGCCACCGCCAGTTGCGGGACCACCGTGGTGTCGATGGTCAGCGTTCCGGTCTTGGTGATCGTTCCCCCCTTCAATCCCAGGCCGGTGGCAACGCTGGTGACCGAACCATCGCCCGTGCCCGGGAACGTTTGCCCGGTAGCGAAGGTGAGGATGCCCTTGCTGTTCAGCTTCAGCCCGGTCTCGCTGGGCGCGGTCGTGCCCAGTCCGTAGAGCAGGTTCAGCGTGGCCGACGGGCTGGCCGTGTCGTTCGCGGCGGGCTCAGCCTGCCACTGGAACGTCTGGTTCACCGCTGTGCTGCTCGTGCTGCTGAAGGAAGAAGCCACGAAGTCCAGCGGCCGCGAATCGGCGCCCGCCGTCTTGGTAGCCGCCGTCGTGGCCGGCAGATTCAGTTTGCCGCCTACATTCACCGCCGTGGCTGCCGTCTGGGTCAGAATCGAGTTCTGAATGTTGGTCGCTGTGGTGTACATGGGAATCGTGTTCGCCGTTCCGCCCGTCGTGGTCACATCCGACGAGGAAGCGGGCGTCACCGAAGAGGACGACGACGTGGCCTCATTGTTCACGCTAGCACCGATGCTGTTCATCGGCGCGGCCAGCACGAAGGCCGAGGGCGGCAGCCCGCCGATGGTTTCCGCATCCCCAGCCTTGAATGCATACGGCGCGCTGACCAGCAGCACTCGCGGTTGCTCAGCCTGCCCCGAGACCTGCACTCCCACCCAGCGTGCCTGCTCGGAAGTGAACAACTCCGCCGGCAAGCCCTCGGGCTTGGTCGAGCCCAGTAAAGCTGCGTAGTGGCCGGTGCTGTCGGCGGTGACGTTCTGCGTCTCCAGCCAGAGTGGAGCGCCGCCGGTTTTTTCGGAGTAGAGGGTAAAGGTAATGCCGACCACGCCGGTCAGCGGATTGCCGTTGAGATCCTTGACTGTGCCGTTGAAGCGGACCAGCCGAGGCAGGGCGGAGGCGGTTTGAGTGGGCGTCTGTGCAAAGTTCAGTGGAACCAGTGACAGGGCCAGCGACAAACATCCAACTACAAAGCGAGCGACGCGGAGCTTCATGGGAGATTTCTCCTCTGGAAAATCGAACGTTGGTCCGGACGGGCCGAAATGCTTTCAGTAAAAAGCCGGTAAGGAAACTATGGAATTAGGGTTCCGGGCAAGGGAGAAAAGGCAGGCAGGCCCAAAACGTGGAGGCCATTATCTTCAGCGCTCGTTGCCCTGTCAACGTGCAAGTAATTGCAGTTGCAGACCGGGCTCTTAAAACGATGATTGGCGTAACATCCCGATTTCACTCATCAAGACGCCCCCTAAGACCTCTGGGAATTGCCAGACCTGCGCGTGTCGAAGCACCGACGGTTCGCAGTTCCCCCGGTGGAAGCGCGGACCACCCGCCCCTGTCAGGCACGTCAGTAACTTTCACGCGTCAACTCTGTCGACTAACCTAGGCGGGAAGGCGCTGGGGGAAAGGACTTTATTATGGGTAGCCGTCTCTTCTTTTGGATTGGCGCGATTGTGCTGGCGGGGATGTTCATTTGGGGAGTGGGTTACGTCCTGACCCCAGAAAACGGGGACGCGGAGTTTCAGAAAATGCTGGATGCGACCGAGCAGGTCAAGAGCTTCCGCGGAACGTACGTCGGGAGCACGCCGAGCACCCAGCATGCAGAAAGGCTCTGGGAGGTGGATTGCAACCGGGGCATCGTCCACAAGCGATCAACAGAGTTGCAAATGGGCGCCAATCCTGTGGAAATGACAGAAGATATCTTTCTGGCGCGCAGCGACCAGAAGTACACGCGCAATAGCGACGGATCCTGGGAGCAGACCAAATATACGTCCGTGCAATATTCAGCCAGTTGGTATTGTGACAACCTTGCACGAGGAGCCCTTCGCGATCTGCTGCCGGATATCAGGGCGATGCTCAGGAACGCCACGTTTGGAAAGGGCGACAAGAAGACGGTCAATGGCGTCCGCTGCCAGGACTGGAAGTTCTCTATGCACTCCGCCACCTCGGGCCAGAGAGGCTCGGTGTGCATCGGACTGGAAGATCATCTGCCCTACGAGATGACCACCGATAACGTCGGCCACTATTCCTACACCGATTACAACCAGCCCCTGCAATTCGATGCGCCTGAAGCCGTCCTGCAGGCGGCCAGTTCGAGTGACGGATCGAACTGAGTCGGCCCCCGCCCGGTGTTGTGAAAACAGGGCGCCTATCGTTTGCTGTTGTCTCCGCCTTTGTGGTTTTCAAGCAGCCTGAACGGTGGGAATGCTGGGGGGAGCAAGACTTGCACGTTCACACCATGTTGGTCGTCAGCCCGTCTGACCAATTCGCCACGCATTCTCCAATTCGGTGACCGCAATCGTCGGATACTTGGCGAACAATCGCGATAACACGCATTGACCCGAATCAGCGGCGCGGGGAAGGAGCCGGGGGACCTCAAGCCGTCTTTTGCCCAACCCCATTCGATTCGACTGCGCGGCGCCCGCTGGCGGCTACTTCTTGGGCTGCGCCGTGGGCGGAAGCAGGCCGTTGAGGCGCAGATACATGGCCGCCAAACTGTAGTGGTCGGCCCAGTCGTTGGTGAGGGCGATCAGGGCGAAGGCGCGCGTCCCCTTGCGGCCGTACATTTCGACTTCATCGGCAAGCTTGGAGTCATCCACTTTAGCCAGTGCGGTTGCGCAGAAATCGAAGCTGGCCTTGAGCGCGGCGACTAGCTTCTCTTTTCCATCAGATTCCTTCAGCGGGACCGGCGCTTTGACTTCGGGGAGGTCTCCGATTGTCGAGCACAGGGAATTATTCGACTCCACGATGTGCAGGACGAGGTGGCCGAACGTCATCTGCTGCTCGGTGGGCTTGTAGGCAAACTTGTCGGCGGGCATTTCCTCGACCGCGGCGACCAGGTTCTTTTGCCGGTGCGGGAGAATTTCCCGGACGACCGAAGTCACCGGATTTTTGTCCTGCGCCAGAACTGCGGTTGCGGCGAAAAGCAGGAGAACAACGAGTGCGCGTTTCATGGGGAGCCTCCGGGTGGTGGCGGTCCCATTTTACTCAGGCGGGGCGGGGAGCGCGAGGGATCCTCCACTGACAGACCAAAACCGCAGAGGACGCGGAGGACGCAGTGGTTCCCACCCTTCGAAAAGCGCGCAGAGCCTGCCCTGAGCGTAGTCGAAGGGTGGGGCAGCCGGCTCTGTGGAATTTCTTTTCTACAACGACGCGAGCGCTGAAGTCGCCAGTTTATAAACCAGATACCAAACCGCGACGATGATGATGGCAGTCGAACGCTTCACCTTGCTGGTCGAGGCAAAGCCGATGCCGATGAGCACGATCGTCCAGATGGTGAACACATCCAGAGAGGACGCCATCCCGCGCACGAACTTGCCGGTGGTCTCAGGATCGAGGTAGTAGGCCAGATTCGTGGCCACGGGATTGTTGATGTCAAAGCCCTCGGGATTGACGCCGGCGTACAGCGAAATAATGCCGAGGATGCCGCCAATGATTCCGGGAAGGCTGGCGTACATCACAATGGCATAGGCGGTTTTGAACGGGGTGTCGCCCCCGGCGCCGACCTTGATGGTGACCCACAGGACAACGGTCATAAGCAGGATGTAGAACAGGAGCATCAGTGGGTTCCCGTATGCGAAGAACTTGATGATCTTGACGGAAATCTGAATTTGTCTGGCCTGCTGATCGGCGGGGAGCTTGTCGAACTGATCGGCGCGCGAAGAGTGCGCGATCTGGTTCCGCGTGATCTGCTCGAAACCGATCTGTTTTCCGATAACGTAGATGAAGGCTACCGAGACGATGGACATCAGAATCCACGGCGCCCACCACGACGCGCTGCGGCGCAGATCGGTGAACGTTTTCGAGGGCGCGATAAACGTATCGATGATGCGGGCGCCTTGGGAAAGCGGTGCGGGCTCGGGCGTGGGAGCAGGCGAAGCGGGCAGGACCGGAGCGGCGGCCATGAATACCTCCTAAGAAAGATTCCGAGGAATTCTAGCCGGAGAGGAGCGGCGAGACAAGTGGGGAAGGATCTAGCCGGCATCCAGGGCAGCTCCGCGCGAGATCCCTCGTCCCGCTCGCTTCGCTCGCCCCCGGCTGAAGCCGGGGGTCTACCGTGAAAGCGCGGGACTTCGGGATGACGCCTTCGCGAAGGGAAATTACAGAAATGCAAAAGCAGGCGATGCCGTAAGATTTCCCAATGCAGAATGTGACCCCGTCGGCGATTGTGGCGCTGGTAGCGGAATTATCCGTGGCGGTATGGTTTGGCATGGCCACCGACCGCGCCGCGCGAGCAGTCGAGCGCTGGCCGGCCGGGGTGAGGACACTCGTTCCCGCGCTGCTGGTTCTGCCCTACGTGCTGGTGGCGCTTTCGCAGCACATATTCCAATGGCAGTGGTTTGCGCTCTATGCCGGATTGCCGGTGTGGCTGGCGTGGCTGCTGGGGCAGGCAGCGGAGCGAGACCCGGAGCGCCGCGGCAACTGGCGCGACGCGCTGATTTTGCTGGTGCTGGGCCTGGCGGTGGACCTGCGCTGGTTCGAATCCGCCTGGCCGGCCGGGCTGAGCGCTCTGAATGAACTGCTGCTCGTCGACATGGGGCTGTATGGATTTATGGCGGTGCGGCAACTGGACGGGGCAGGATTTGATTTTCACTTCAAGTGGACGGATGCGAAGACCGGCCTGCGCGAACTCGCGTTCTTTACCCCGATCGTCTTATTGCTGGGACTGGCGCTGGGATTCACCCATCCGCATGCCAATTGGCCCGCGGTGTGGAAGGCGGCGCTGACCTGGATCGGCATCTTTTTCTTTACCGCGGTTCCGGAAGAACTTTTCTTCCGCGCCTGGGTGCAGAATTTTCTGGAGCGGCGGGTGGGACGGCGTTGGGCGCTCGGGATCGCGTCGGTGGTATTCGGGCTGGCGCACTTCAACAAACGGAATCCAGTCGGTGTGCATTTCAACTGGCGGTACGTAATTCTGGCTTCGATTGCGGGAATCTTCTATGGCCGCGCCTGGCGCGAGCGGCGCCGCGTGCCGGCTTCCGTCATCACCCACACCTGCGTGGATTGGCTGTGGTCGTGGTGGTTCTAGAAGCAGGGGTCAAGGGACACGGGGACAAAGCCTTGAACCGCAAAGATCGCGAAGAAGGCACGCAGGACGAAAAGACTATGAACTTTGCCCCGGGGAGGGTATCCCCGTCTTCCGCGAATTTGCGGGACACTGCGCTGGCTCTTGCCGCTGGTCACCACTGACCCGCAGTGACAACCGCGCACTAGTGGACTGTCGCAAAGAGAGCGTTACCGCGGGCGATGTAGGGGCGGACGCATTCGTCCGCCCCGCCGAGCACAGCGAGGCGTACCCTCATGGCTCGCCGCTAACGCTTTCACTGCGACAC
>Ga0187872_10000205_pt1 | contig 72229 bp, 61 predicted proteins | sample June2016WEW_16_4_FD_132973 | JGI IMG/M metagenome (GOLD analysis project Ga0187872, IMG submission 132973) | Peatland microbial communities from SPRUCE experiment site at the Marcell Experimental Forest, Minnesota, USA - June2016WEW_16_40 | ecosystem: Environmental > Terrestrial > Soil >... | reverse complement strand
CTTCAACCATAATTATCAGCGCACCAATAGATTAATCCGGCTCTGCCAGTGTCCCTTGAAAAATCGGTTAACAGCCGGCCTAATACTTAGGCGAATGGTTGTCCGTGGAAATTCAGGCTAGGGGATTCGTGGATTGTATTTGACAACTCTGGTGCGACTCCGGCGGTCGTTGCCTTGGAGAAACAGGGCAAGCCCTGTATAATGAACCGAGAGCTTTACGAGACATTGATTAATCGCTATGGAAGGCCATGACTAAACCACCCGAAAACGTTCTCGAATTGCCGTTGGAACAACGGGCTGAGATGGCGCTCAAAGCCGCGGTTGAGAAAGTGATCGTCGAGCACGCACGCCAAGGCTTACCCATTTATATCTGGCGTGAAGGCAAAGTGGTTGAAATGTCTCTCGAAGAACTGCGCGAGCGTTCCGCCAACCTTCAGGGTGATTGATCTGCCATTTTGAATTTGAGATCAGCCCTGGCCCTGTCCTATTTTGAATCTGCCATTTTGAATTTGGAATCAGCCTCCCGCCCCATCCGGATTGACGACGTGCGGTTGCCGCTGGGGTATCGGGCATGAGAAAAGCCCACAATCGGGACTGCACTGACCGCGGCTTGTATCTACCCGTTAAGGAAGGAGGTCATAGAGCTGCTGCATAAATTTCGCCGCGTCTTTCAGAGTTTCAAGTTGGATAGAGGTCATGGGATCAGGATCAAAGTGCATTACATCGTTTCGAATCTGACGGACCTCCTCCAGGTGTGTGGTCAGCGATGCTTGATCGATGTTTAAGGAGAGATTTGTCCAAACCTGTGGCCTTTGGAGTAACCTAACGTACGCTCCAAAGCTGAGCTCGGAAATCGACTTGGGCTTCGGGGCGGAATCGTCCGAGGATGCGAGAGATTCGAGATCGTCAGCGGTGACTTTATCCTGTAACAGTTGTCGAATGTGAAGTTCTATTTCTCTGAGGAGCAAGAACGGCTCGGCCAACTGTTGAAACTGGAGACTCAGATCGCTGGCGGTAACTATCCCTGTTATCCTGTTCTCCTTCTGGTCGCGCACGAGGACGTAGCCGTGCTTCACAATGGTAGGAATTGCGTCAAAGAGGATTCCATTAGCGTCGATCACTTGTGCGTCTTCGCGGCAGTGCTGAACCTTCTGGCACTCACCTCCAATCGCGTACCGCGATGCGATCGATTTCCAGGAGATCATTCGTTTTACTGTACGCTCCCCGTGCATGATTGGGAGTTGCGAGTAATCGCGTAACAACATCTTGGTGATGGCTTTCTTTAGGTCATCGTCTTGCCCTACCGTGGTTAATTTCTTGTTTGCAGCGGGGAGGCTTCCGATTCGAAATGTGGGGTCAGATGGTTCACTCAGGGCTGTCTCTACAACGCCTTCGGATGCCACAACGATCTCCGGCTGGAGCTTTTCGTCTAAATCCAACTGTGGCGAGTCAAGAATCTCCAGCTCGGCTTGGGGGCCGGCTTGATCCTCGTCTAAATCATCTCCTTCACTAATCTCGGTTGGCTCGACAGGCGTGGGAGGGAAGGCGTCCTCGTTCTTCAGTCGAATTCGAACAAGCGAATCAACCCAGGCTGGTACGAAGTCTGGCTCGGTCTCCAGGCCCAAACTGTCTAGCGCCGTCCGTATGTCATGCACTTTGTTCAGACCTCGACGCTCCGCCTTGAACATTCGCAGAAGCTCGCGAACAGTGATGCGTTTTACGCGACGCCCTTCCTTCAAGCGCGTCGCCATACGATCAATCTCTTCGGGTATCCACATAAACCCCTCCATGATCCCTGTCACACGGTGCGCACGCGATGAATGAAAGCAGCCATAATGAGTGCTCTACTGAGCGTGGGTTTGTGGTCATGGGTAAAGGCCCACGGTCAATCACAGTACGATTGACCGTGCCTACCCGCTCGAAACCAAATACTCCGTCAAATCGGCACCATCGATAGCTCCGAGCAGACGCAAGACAAGCTTCCCGTTCTTGCTCTGCACCACGACGTGCCAATAGTGGCGATCGTCCCCGGTCGATTCACTCATTTGGGCCAATAACGGCTTTATCGCTGAGGGAGGTACCAGGAGGGTTTGCCCAGCAGAACCACAACCGAAGCACAGCCAAGCCGAAGGGGCGGCATCCAAGAACTCTAACTGCTTAAGATGTATCGCCAACCAGAAGTATGGTGTTCCGCCGCTCTCGTTGTGCTAGGCTGAAACTGCGCAGACAAGACGTGTTCCTTGATCGCCAGCTTCATAACGAGTTTGCGACAGCTTGGAAAGCACAATGCAAAGTCGTTTCTGAGCGGCGCGGATGCACTCCCCATGGAAATTCGCGGGTTCCGTCCGCGGCTGTGCTGCTGCAGGTTCTTCCTCGGGAAGGGTAGCCGGCCGCGGCCAAAGCTGCTGGGCGATTTGGAAGAGCGATTCCGCCCGCTGTCGAATCTGAGGAGCGCCCCAGGTTTCGGTGCTTCCGAAGAATCTGTTGAGTTCGAAGTGGCTAAGGGCAAAAATCGTTCGCTTATCCGAATACTCCTTGTTGCCAAGTTCGGGATTGTATCCCGTCAACGTCAGATTTCCGATCGTGTGTAGCCATTCGGACTGAACGGCGCTTGCGTTCTCACCGAGTGCGTGTTCCCATCCGGGGCTCAGGATCTGGGGCAGAATGTGCTCGATAGTTGCGTCATCGAATTCGACACTCTCATGATGCCCGAAATGTTGCTCAATGCACTCCAGGATTACCTGACAAACGCGGCGGTTAGTGTAGAGTGGAGTTCTCACCCAACGCTCAAGGAACTCGGACTCTGTGGGCCAACGGCGGTTCTTGCTCTCCCGCACGAGAGCCGCAGATAGCCACGCAGAGGGGGCTTCAGTAACGGGCTTTACCTTGCACAGTGAAATGAAAATCCCTGGGAGGGAATTCGACGGAACGCCGACCACCATCCTGCGCACGATATAGGAATCTAGAATCCGCAGGCAGGCTATGAACTCCTCCACTCCGAACTGGCCATCGACATAGTCTTCATAGAGCGAGAGTAAGAGAGGATATGCTGTTCCGAAATCCAACCGGCGAAAGCGAACGAAGAAATTCCCAAGCTCATCATTTGGTTCGGGCGCTACCGTTGCAATTCGACTGTAGAAGATCGACATTTGGGCCATGCGGCTGATTAGCAGGCGAACCGAGGGCGCATCTGAATCCGCGACTAGGCGCTTGATGGCTGCATACACATCACCTTTGCGGACCTCCTCGCCTTCTGACCCCAGAAAGTGCCTCATGAATTCTGTAAGGCTCCCACCCAACCGATTCTGCATTGGCAGCCACAATTCGTCATAGACATCCTGTTGGTCAGTCACGGGAAATCGCATTAGGAAATAGTTTCGAACTAGATCGGCCTGCTCTAGTGGCGATCCCTTAAAATTCAAACTCTCAAAAATGAGGTGTGGATCATCGTTGTCGCTCAAATTGATCATCACCACCATCAGCCGGGTCTCGATGATTGCAAGAATCTGCTTCGCATCCAGCGGATTGTCATCTTCGTCACGATCCTTCAGGCGGCGTCGATAGAAGTCATACGACTTTTTGAATTGCGAGTCGGGGACTCCGTCCTGGGAATTTGCGACCAATGGTGAGTAAGCGGCCCGGTCTCCTTGGGTTGGAAGCAGTTTGAAAAACTCCAATCCTTCGTACCCATCGTTCGTCAGATAGTGGTTCTGAATACGGCGCTTTGGAACTTGGTCCGCAGCCTTCAGGTCGTCTCGAATAGCACACAGCAAAGTAGATATTGTTGTCAGCCGTTGCTGGCCGTCAATCACCAAAAATTTCGATACGCCCACCGGGACACTCCGGGCTGGCATCGTTACTACTGCGCCCATGAAATGGGTGGATTTCGGATCGGTTCCCTCACGTCCATAGAACGCGAGAATATCCTCCCATAAGGTGCGCCATTGACGTTCTCCCCACGTGTATGGCCGCTGAAAAAGAGGAACGAGGTTCTGCTTAAATCCGCTGAAATAGTCGATAATTTTGGTTGGATTCGCTTCCATTAGTTTGTCACCACTATATTAGACGGAATTCCCATTTTCAATCTTCAGCCGGTCGATAACATACACCTGGCCGCCACAGAATGCAATTTCCGGCCAGCGAAGCGCGGACCTGATTTGTAGGTCCGCGGCTTTTCGCGCCCGCCAGCGCTCAGCCGTTGGGTTCACTATTGCCGCCACACGGCATCGCGCGTAGATTGACCGCATGTCCAGATTGGAGCGTCGGTTCCTTTATGCCCGCGACATCCTCGTGATCGTGGCCTTCTGGGTAGCCCCCACGTCGTCAGGGTTGACAAAGTCAAAGAAGCGCTTGGCCTTGAGTTCGTCGCGGGTATAACCGAGGGTTGATTCCCCAGCCGGATTCAAGCGCAAGAAGCAAGCGTAGCGCGGACCTCTGCGGTGTGAGGTCCGCGGCTTTTCCTAAGGAGTTCTCGCGAGAGGCACCGATGGCCCCTTCCGTGGCCCGCGGAAGCACCTTGCACTGCAAACTCGACTGACAATTGCGTTCAGCGGCGGTCAGGCGTATGGTATCGGCAAGGCCGGAGGCCGGCAATAGAGACTCCGGCTCCGTGGCCGTCCGCCATGGCGGTGTCGGCGGGTCGGCCCAAACTAGAGCAGTTGAGAGCAAGGAGGACTGCAAAATGAGCGGAAAAAAGAACTACTCTATGAAGTTAATCGGAATCTGCATTCTATTGGTCGTGGGGGCCGCCACGGTACTCGTCCATGCGCAACAGGGGAAGATTGTCTCCAGCTACGGACCGACGAACCAGGACGTTTCCTTCGACCAAATCAAAGCCGCACGCCTGGCAGTGAAAGCCACGCGCGCCAAAGAGCACGTGGAAATGCTGAACTCCCGTTATTTGCTCGCCAAGAAAACCAGTGCCGAGATTTTCATGTCGGGAGGGAAACCCATCCCCGTGGGACCGACAGCCAACCTGCGAGGAGTTACGTGGGAGCAGCTTAATACCATGTCCGCCGAACAAATCAAAGAAAAGGGAGTTTTCCCGTACAAGCCCTTACCGTTCGCTGACCACGCGGAGGGGGGCATGCTCTTCCCGGAGATGACCACCAAACCGTTGCCCCGGCTGGTTCGGTTTGACTTGGATTTCGACCTGCCTGAATACTTCATTCCCGACCCGGCCCCCGCAATTTACCTCACCACCCGGCCCGACCTTGGTGATGTGGCAAAAGGGCGCATCATTACCATCGATAACTACTATGAGATTTTTAACGGCATTTTGAACCCCAAGCAGCTTGAGGGTCTGCGTCTTCTCGTGACCCAGTTTCCACAACAACAATTCAACGCTACGGAAGACCGGCGGACGGACAGGCCCAGTCTGGGCGTGACCTGTTTCGACTGTCATGTCAACGGCCATACCAACGCGGCCAACCATCTTGTGGGAGACATCCGACCCCAGGAATTTCGGCATCGCATCCAAACGCCTTCCCTCCGGGGAGTGAATATCCAGAGGCTCTTCGGTTCTCAGCGTGCCCTTAAGACCGTGGAGGACTTTACGGAATTCGAACAGCGTGCCGCCTATTTCGATGGAGACATCGCCATGTCCGCCAAGAAAGGAGTTAACATTCTGGAAAGAGGTTCCCAGGTCCATGCCATGGCGGAATTCCTGGAGATTCTGGATTTCCCTCCGGCTCCCAAACTTAACATTTATGGCGAGCTCGACCGCACCAAGGCCAGCCCACGCGAACTAAGCGGTGAGGCGCTCTTTAATGGAAAGGCGCGGTGCGCTTACTGCCACCCTGCCCCCTACTACACCGATAACAGCATGCACAACCTCATGGCGGAGCGGTTTTACAAGCAGGAAATGGTGAATGGCATGATGATGGATGCCGACGGTCCCATTAAGACCTTCCCCTTGCGGGGTATCAAGGACTCCCCACCCTATCTGCACGACGGGCGGTGCTTTACCCTCGAGGATACGGTCGAATACTTCAACCTCATTCAGCAGCTCCACTTGACCGCCCAGGAAAAGGAGGACCTGGTTGCTTTCTTGCGCACTTTGTAGGAATTATCTCTTTGAAGAAGGAACAGGACGCGGGACATTGACCCACGGGTGTGGATGCGCAGGAACGTCGCGCGAATTATCGCGCCAGATTGTGCGGTTGCAAGTGGTCACGCTGATCTGGATGGTGGTTGAGTGCGCCCTTGCTCTCTTTTCGGCATGGCGCGCACGGAGCCCCGTGCTTTTGGCCTTTGGCGCCGATAGTCTAATCCTGTGCCTACCTTGCCGGCATAACCCTTGCCGGCTTGGTCCTCAATGCGGTGCTTCATATCCGCTGGATCGACCCCACCGCCGCGCTGGTTGCGGTTCCAGTCATCTGCCTGGAAGCCAGCGTAGCGCGGACCTGTTCTGTAGGTCCGTGGCATTTCATATCCTCCCATGGGATTGAGAAGATTTGAAATTGAGAGGCGCGGAGGACCGTATTGGGCGGGCCGAAGATCAGAGGCTGCGTCGATCCAAAAAGTCAGAAAAATTCCGCCGCGCGCACGCTGAGAAATTCTTTGAAGGACATTCCACTTGTTCCGACCAAAAACTTCTTTGCGGGAGCATAAATTCTATCGAATGCCGCCATTCCTGGTCGAGCTGTGGGGCGATGTCCCGATTTTACCTCCAGGGCAAGTATTCGGTTCCCTTTTTGCAGGACGTAGTCCACTTCTTTAGAAGCTTCGCGCCAGTAAAAGAGTCGGTAGTCACCCGTTAAAGCTCCATTCGCCAGATGGGCCCCGATGGCGGATTCGGCTATTGACCCCCACCGCTCTGGGTTCTCCCGTGCCTGAAGAAATGAATCTGCTGACTGGGCGGTCATCAGCGCGTTGTTCAGAATCTTGAGTAATTCAAGGCCTAGCCCGTTGTATGCCGTGCGACATAGAAGTTGAAGGTAGGGGGGATGTAGCGCGGGCGTCCCGCCCGCTGGCGCGGGAGCGTCCCGCTCCCGCCAATGGCGCGGGCAAGATGCCCACGCCCCAGCGGGCGGGACGCCCGCGCTACAAAGTTCTCACTCCCTTCAGCAAGAGATGCCGAAGGCGATCGACTTTCATGCCGCGCACACTCGGTTATTTGCCGCGCCTTTTCAGGCCTGCCTTTCGTGTGCGGGAAGCGATTGTGGGGACCTTCAGGCTTTTGGTCTATCACTGAAGACAAAGGTATTGACTTCAGGAAAAGTGGCAGTACGATTTCGCTGCTTAATCCGCCCTGGAGGTTTCTCGTGAACGAGGCGAAGTTCTGCAAATCCATTCTGGCAATTATAACGCTGGCGATGTTTCTGGCCTCGCCGGCGAGCTCGCAACAAATGTCCAGTCTCGACCGCGACAGAGCGTCTGAGATGTTAGACGATGTCGCCCAAGACATACAAAAGCATTACTATGATCAAACCTTTCATGGCCTGGATTGGGAGGCAAAGGTACGCGAGGCCCGGGAGAAAATTCGCGCGGAAAGCTCCCTGAACATGTCCATCGCCCACGTCGCGGCGGCTCTTGACGCTCTTAACGATTCCCATACTTTCCTGCTTCCCCCGCCGCGCCCCTATCGGCACGACTACGGCTTTCGCATGGAAATGGTGGGTGACGGGTGTTACATCTCCCGCGTGCGCCCAGGCAGTGACGCCGAGGCCAAGGGAGTGAAACGCGGAGACCAGGTGCTGGCCGTTAATGGTTACAAACCCTCTCGCGAGAACCTGTGGAAGATCGACTACACCTTCAGAGTGTTGCGCCCCCAGCCCGGACTGCGCCTCACGATTCGCAATCCTGAAGGTCAGGAACGCCTGGCCGATGTGGCGGCAAAGTTCAAACAAACCTCCAAAATGGTGGACCTGACGTCTCCCGACGCCAATAACATATGGGATATCATCCGCGAGGATGAGGCTGAGCAACATCTCATCCGTCCCCGCACGACGGAGATGGGCGATGCGCTGATGATCCTGAAGCTGCCGGAGTTTATGTTCAATCAGGATGAAATTGACAGGTTGATGGGCAAGGCGCGAAAACACCAGGCTCTCATCATAGACCTGCGGGGAAACCCCGGCGGAGCGGTCGATACGCTGAAGTACCTCCTGGGCGGCATTTTCGCTGACGAAGTTAAGATCGCGGATCGAAAGGGCCGGAAAGAAATGAAGCCCGAGGTGGCAAAAGGCCGGGGTGGCAAAGCCTTCACAGGGAAGGTCCTGGTGCTGGTTGACTCCAAGTCAGCATCGGCGGCAGAACTCTTTGCCCGGATCGTGCAACTCCAAAAGCGCGGTCTCGTGGTCGGTGACCGCTCCTCGGGTAGTGTTATGGAAGCGAAGCACTATGAACATAAGGTTGGCACTGAAACCGTCGTTCCCTATGGGGTATCCATCACCGAGTCCGACCTTATTATGAGCGACGGGAAAAGCCTGGAGCATACCGGGGTCACGCCGGACGAAATTGTTCTTCCCACCGCCCAAGACATGGCTAATGAACGCGACCCGGTGCTTGCCCATGCGGCGGCGCTGCTGGGCGTCAAGCTCAGTCCAGAGGACGCCGGAAAACTCTTCCCCTTCGAATGGCCGAAAGAATAACAGGCGCAAACCCGAGCTGACTCCCGTATCCTGTTTTTTCTCCACCCATTGCCCGTTTCGTACCCAGGTGTGGCGAGTAAGCCACAAATTATGCGTTCGGGCAAATTGTTTTCTGGATTTTGAAAAGCCGCAGACAATAAGTCAATAATTGGGGCATTCGTCGCAGGTCCGAGGATTCCGGGGACATTGTGTCGTTTGACGCTATGCAAACGGGACAGTTTGTACCTCATAGTTGCCTAATTTGTTCAAACTATTAGCACTCCTGATGTTCTTGTAAACACCAATTTGGCTCAAGTCGTGCAGAAGTAATGTCGAAGGGTATAGGGATACGAAGGATGCCTTGCGGGAAAAGCGGAGGAGGAGTGTGAAATGGGCACGAGTTTTCGTAAGCCGGTAGCGCCATCGCCGGACAAGCGCTGGAAGATCGTAGAAGCTTCCATGCGCCGGCTGGGCAACCAATCGCACGCGCTGATTGAGGCGCTACATAGCGTGCAGGAAGCGTTCGGTTACCTGGACACGGATTCGCTGCGGTTCGTGGCCACGAGCTTACGCGTGCCACTGAGTCAGGCGTATGGGGTGGCGACGTTCTACCACTACTTCACCATGAAGCCCCCTGGCAAACATACCTGCGTCGTCTGCACGGGGACGGCCTGCTACATCAAGGGGGCGGGGAAGTTGCTGACCGACATGGAAAAGCAGTATGGGATCAAGCCGGGAGAGACCACGCCGGACGGCAACGTTTCCCTCCTCACCGCGCGCTGCCTGGGAGCGTGTGGACTGGCGCCTGCCGTGGTGTTTGACGGACAGGTGGCGGGCAAGATGAATTCCACAGACATGTTGGCGAAAGCTGGGAGGTGGGGGCAATGACGCCGGAAGAACTTGGCGAAATAACCGCCAAACAGGAGGAAGCAGAACGGCAATTCAAGAATCGCCTGCACGTCTGTACCGCGGCGGGTTGCCTCTCTTCCGGGAGCGACAAGGTCAAGGCGGCGCTGGAGAAGGAAATTAAGGACCGTGGGCTTGAGCACCAGTGCAAGGTGAAGGGTGTGGGCTGTATGGGCCTCTGCGCCAATGGTCCACTGGTGTCAGTGAAGCCGCGAAATGTGATGTACCAGAACGTGAACGAGGGCGACGCGGCGGACATCATCAAGAGTCTTGACGCTGAGCCGGTAGCGCGCCTTGAGTGCCCTACCGAAATGCCCTTTTTCCGCCGCCAAGTGAAGATTGTCCTGGAGAATTGCGGCCGCGTAGACCCTGAGCAGATTGAAGACTACATCGCGGCGGGCGGTTATGAGGCGCTGGTTAAAGCCTTGACGGAGTTCTCTTCCGGCGAGGTGGTGGAGCAGGTTCTGCGCAGTGGTTTGCGCGGGCGCGGCGGGGCCGGTTACCCCACGGGACTGAAGTGGGGCACGGTGGCGAAAGCCGATGCGGATAAGAAATACGTGGTGTGCAACGCCGACGAGGGCGACCCCGGGGCTTTCATGGACCGCAGCGTTCTCGAAAGCGACCCGCACCGCGTGCTCGAAGGCATGGCGATTGCTGCGTACGCCGTGGACGCTACGCAGGGCTACATTTACGTACGCGCCGAGTATCCCCTGGCCATCAAAAACCTTAAGACCGCCATTCGCCAGGCGCAAAATCTAGGCTTGCTGGGGAACAACATTTTCGGCACCACGCACAGCTTCCATGTGGAATTGCGCTTGGGTGCGGGGGCCTTCGTGTGCGGTGAGGAAACGGCGCTGATCGCTTCCATCGAAGGGCGGCGGGGAACGCCCCGGCCGCGGCCGCCATTTCCCGCAGCCGAAGGGCTTTGGGGCTATCCCACCCTGATTAACAACGTTGAGACGTTCGCCAATATTCCCCCCATCCTGTGCAACGGCGGGGACTGGTTTGCACGCATCGGGACGGAGAAGAGCAAGGGAACGAAGGTCTTTGCGCTGGCGGGCCGCGTTCAGAACACCGGCCTGATCGAGGTACCCATGGGCATCACCCTGCGCGAAATCATTTTTGATATCGGTGGCGGTGTTCCAGACGGGCGAAATTTCAAGGCCGTGCAGACTGGCGGACCTTCCGGGGGATGTATCCCGGCGGAGTTTCTGGATATGCCGGTGGATTATGAATCGCTCAAGAAGCTCGGTTCCATCATGGGCTCCGGCGGCATGATTGTGATGGACGATACCTCCTGCATGGTGGATGTCGCCAAGTACTTCATGGAGTTCTGCATGTCGGAGTCCTGCGGCAAGTGCGTTCCCTGCCGCGTGGGGACTTACCAGATGCACGACCTTCTGAGCCGAATCACGGAGGGGAAAGCCACCGCGCAACATGTGACGGTCCTCGAGGAATTGTGCGACCTGGTGATGAATACCAGCCTTTGCGGCCTGGGACAGTCGGCTCCCAATCCCGTGCTGAGCACCCTGCGGTATTTCCGCAATGAATATTTGGCGCATGTGGAGGAAGGCAAATGCCCATCGGGCGTCTGTCAGATTCATAAGGAGGTGGAGGCTTGAGCCAAGCGGTTCGCGTAATCACTCTGAAAATGGATGGGCGCGACATCAGCGCGCGCGGTGATCAGACCATCCTCCAGGTGGCGCGGGAAAATAACATGCACATTCCCACCCTCTGCCACCTGTCGGGCCTTTCCCGCGTGGGCGCCTGTCGCCTCTGCCTAGTGGAGGTCAAAGGCATCAACAAACTGCTTCCCGCTTGCGTTACCCGCGTCGAGGAAGGCATGGAAGTGTCCCTGAGTAGCGAGCGGCTCAGCAAATACCGGAGAGCCATTCTGGAATTGCTCTTTTCGGAGCGCAACCATGTGTGCGCCGTTTGCGTCTCCAACGGACATTGCGAATTGCAGAACCTTTCGCAAACCCTGGAGATGACCCACGTACACTTCGCCTACCGGTATCCGCGCCTGGCTGTGGATGGATCGCACGAGCGTTTTGTTATTGATCACAATCGCTGCATCCTGTGCACGCGCTGCGTGCGGGTATGCGACGAAATCGAGGGAGCACACACGTGGGACGTGCTGGGGCGGGGAGTGAATGCCCAAGTGATCACCGACCTCAACCAGCCTTGGGGCGCGTCGGAAACCTGCACGAGCTGCGGCAAGTGCATCAATGTTTGCCCCACCGGGGCGCTGGTAGAAAAAGGCAAGTCGGTGCAGGAAATGACCAAACAACGGCAGTTTCTGCCCTATCTGACGTTAATGCGGGAGAGACGCTGGTGAGTAAAGCACGCGTTGCAACATTGTGGTTGGATGGCTGCTCGGGCTGCCACATGTCGATCCTGGATATGGACGAGCGCCTGCTCGAACTGGCAGGGAAGATCGAGGTCGTTTTCGGTCCCTATGTTGACCAAAAGGAGTTCCCTGAAAACGTGGATGTGGCCCTCGTGGAAGGCGCCGTGAGCAGTGACGAAGATCTGGAAAAAATCCTGAAGGTCCGCGCCCGTTCTCGCCTCCTGGTCTCGCTGGGCGATTGTGCTGTGACCGCCAATATACCGTCCATGCGGAACCCATTTAAGGTTCAGGACGTACTGAACCGCGCGTATGTCGAAAACGCGACACTCAACCAGGGGCCGCCTCGGGAGGCCGTTCCCACCCTCCTTCCTCAGGCCCGGCCGATCCACGAGTTTGTGGCCGTGGATGTGTACGTGCCGGGATGTCCTCCCTCCGCCGACACCATCTACCTGGTGCTGACGGATATCCTGGAGGGGCGATGTCCTGACCTCATGGCGAAGACGAGGTTTGGAGCATAGAGGCGGTCCGGAGTCATTTTGAATCTTGAATTTTGAATCAAGCAGTACCGTAACGAAAAGGGATGGCAAAGCAAAAAGCGATGAGTAAGAAGACGATAGTTATCAATCCCGTGACGCGGATCGAAGGCCACGGGAAGATTACAATCCATCTTGATGACCAAGGAAAGGTCGCGGATGCGCGCTTTCACGTGACGCAGCTCCGCGGCTTTGAAAAGCTCTGCGAAGGCCGGCCGTTTTATGAAATGCCCTCGCTGATGGCGCGGACCTGTGGCATCTGCCCGGTGAGCCATCTGGTTGCCTCGGCGAAAGCTTGTGATGCGATTTTGGCGACGCGAATCCCCCCGACAGCCATTAAGCTGCGCACCATTCTGAACCTGGCGCAGATTGTGCAATCCCACGCACTCAGTTTCTTCCATCTTTCTTCCCCGGATCTCTTGTTGGGAATGGATTCCGACCCGGCGCGGCGGAATATTTTTGGTTTGGCAGAAGCTCACCCGCAGTTGGCGCGCGATGGCGTGCGCTTGCGCCAGATTGGACAGCAGATTATCGAGAAAATGGCGGGGAAACGGATTCATCCTGCCTGGGTCGTTGCGGGTGGAGTCAATGCGCCGCTCCCGGTGGCGATTCGTGACGAGATTCTGGCCGTGCTACCGGAAGCCATGCAAATCGCGCAAAAGACTCTCGACTGGTTCAAGACGGTTCTGGATCAGTTCCGCGAGGAAATTCGGACCTTCGCAAATTTTCCCACTTATTTTCTGGGACTGGTGAGCCCCACCGGGGAACTTGAACATTACAACGGATTCTTCCGCGTTGTGGATTCTCGCGGCAACATCATGTCCGACAAACTGGACGTCCTCAACTACGCGGATTACATCGGCGAAGCTTGCGAGCCGGATAGCTATCTGAAGTCCCCCTACTACAAGCCGCGCGGTTATCCCGAGGGCATTTACCGCGTGGGGCCGCTGGCCCGCCTGAACATTGCCGACCGCTGCGGAACCCCCCGCGCCGACCAGGAATGGGCTGAGTTTCGCGAGCTTGACCGCGGTGCGGTGCTGAGCTCGTTCTATTATCATTACGCGCGCCTCATCGAAATCATTTATGGCATCGAGCGTATGGAGCAATTGCTCCAGGGCACGGATATCCTTTCCAAGCACGTTCGGGCTTTTGCCGGGGTCAACAACCAGGAGGGCATCGGGGTGACAGAGGCCCCGCGCGGCACCCTGATTCATCACTACAAAGTGGATGACAATGGGCTAATGATCTGGGCAAATCTCATCATTGCCACCGGCCACAACAATCTGGCGCTCAATCGTGGCGTTCTGCAAGTGGCGAAGCATTTTGTAAATGGCGAAAAGCTCTCGGAAGGGATGCTCAACCGTGTGGAAGCGGTGGTGCGGGCTTTCGACCCATGCCTGAGTTGTTCCACCCACGCCCTGGGACACATGGCCTTGCAAGTTAAACTGCTGGCGCCAGATGGCGAGGTTTTGGACGAATTGCGGCGAGCCTGAAATGGCCAAGTGTGTGCAGGGAAGGCTGTAGAGGATTTAAGTTCTTGTGAGTTTGCTGGATTGGTGACTGGCAAGAGTCAAGGAGTGAGCCCATGGTGACGTTGACCTCAGTTCCGCTGGCGCAAGCCGAACAGGACTTCTTGGATAAGGTAATAGCTGGACAGAGCGGCCACCCCGGCGCTCTGCTGGGTATCCTGGAGAAGGCCCAGGATCACCAACCGCGCAAGTTCCTTTCGCGTGAGACCCTCGAATACATTGCCGCCAAGACGGACACGCCTCTGGCTCGGGTTTACAGCGTGGTCACGTTCTACGCGCTCTTCAACCTCGAGCCGCAGGGAAAGAATACCATCTGTATCTGCCGCGGAACGGCTTGCCACACGCGCGGCTCGCGCGATCTGCTCGAGACCCTGATGTTCAAGCTGGGGTTCCACAACCCCGACGAAGAGCTCGGGGACAAGATCTCACTCAATACCAGTGATGGCATGTATACGCTCCGTACGGTGGCCTGCTTTGGCCAATGCGCGCTTGCTCCGGTGATCGAGGTCAATCACGAAGTGTACGGCCACATGAACGAGCAGACGCTGCAAAGAGAGCTGGAGCATTTGGGAAGGGAGACGGCAAAGAAATGACGCGCATCCGGGATTTGAGCACGTTCAGCACCGTTCGAGGGGCGGGGATGGCCAAGCTTTTGCCTTTCCGCCCTCGCATCGCCGTGGGCATGGGGACCTGTGGCGCCGGCAATGGCGCGGAAGCGGTTTATCACGCCTTTGCCGATGCCATTGACAAGCGTGGCTTGGATATTCTTTTGGCCCGCGTCGGTTGCTTTGGTTTCTGCGCCCAGGAGCCGCTGGTGAATGTTTGGCTCCCCGGCCGGCCCTTGGTGATACTCCACCGCGTGCAGAGCCAGCAAATCGACGAGATTATTGACGACGTCATGATGGGGAACATCCCCACGGACCTGGCTCTCTGCAAGATTGAGGAGTGGGACCATATCACGGCACAGGTCAAATACGGGACCGGCTACGCCAATATTCCTTCCTGGCGAGAAATCCCCTTCTTCAAAGGCCAGAAGAAAATCGTCTTGCGCAATTGCGGGCTCATTAATCCTGATGATGTGGAAGAGTACATCGCGGTGGGCGGATATCAGTCGCTCTACAACGTGCTCATCGATAACCGGCCGGACGTAGTCATTGAGCAGATAAAAGCCGCCAAACTTCGCGGGCGCGGAGGCGCCGGTTTCTCCACCGGCCAGAAATGGGATTATCTGCGTAAGGGTGTGGCGGAGAGAAAGTACATCATCTGTAACGCTGATGAAGGCGACCCCGGTGCCTACATGAACCGGAACGAAATCGAAAGCGACCCGCATTCGTTGTTAGAAGGAATGCTGATTGCCGGTTTCCTGACCGGCGCCACCATGGGGATTGTTTATGTCCGCGCCGAGTATCCGCTGGCCGTGCACCGCCTGGAACGCGCCATCGAACAGGCCAAAGAATCCGGATTGCTGGGCGACGATATCCTCGGTCGCGGCTTCAATTTCAACATTGAACTCGTGGAAGGCGCAGGCGCCTTCGTTTGCGGTGAAGAAACGGCGCTCATCAGCTCTTTGGAAGGGCATGCCGGGCGCCCCCGGCCGCGCCCGCCCTTTCCCGCGCAAAAGGGTTTGTGGGGATTTCCCACCAACATCAATAACGTCGAGACCTGGTACAACGTAGCGCCCATCATTGCCAAGGGCCCGGCATGGTTCACGGAAACGGGCAGCGCCAAGAGTCCGGGGACCAAGGTTTTTTCCCTGGTTGGCAAGGTCAAGAACACCGGCTTGGTGGAAATGCCTCTCGGGACGCCGCTCAAGACTTTTATCTATGATGTCGGCGAGGGCGCGTCCGGCGGGCACGCCATCAAGGCGGTGCAAACCGGCGGACCTTCGGGCGGTTGTATCCCCCAGGAGATGTTTGACACACCGGTGGATTACGAGACGCTGGCGAAGCTCGGTTCCATCATGGGCTCCGGCGGTATGGTAGTGATGGACGAAGACAACTGCATGGTGGACGTCGCCCGCTACTTCATCGAGTTCACCCATTCCGAGTCCTGTGGCAAGTGCGTACCCTGCCGCGTGGGACTGGACAAGGCCCTCCGCATCCTTAACCAGTTCACCCAGGGAAAGGGAGCAGAAGAGGATCTGACCACGTTGGACGAGTTGGGGCGCATGATTCGAGATACTTCCCTGTGCGGGCTGGGGCAGACAGCGCCCAATCCCGTGCTCACCACCATGCGGCACTTCCGTCATGAGTTTGAAGACCATCTGCGCGCGCATCGGTGCCGCGCCGGCGTCTGCCAGGATCTGGCGCTTTCGCCGTGCGAAAACAGTTGCCCTTTGCACATGAACATTCCCCGCTTCCTCGAGCTCTACAAGGAAGGACGGCTGGACGACGCATTTGAATCCGTCATCCTCGATAACCCCCTGCCGGCGTCCACGGGCCGCGTTTGCCAGCACCCTTGCGATAATCGATGCCGCCGTCACGCCATGGACGAAGCGGTGAACATGCGCGAAGTGCACCGGCTGATCGCGGATTCCATCCTCCTTTCGGACCGTTTTGGCGAAATGGCCGAGCGTGTCGCGGCGCGCAAGATGGCGCCCACAGGGAAGAAAATTGCGGTGGTAGGAGCGGGTCCCACGGGCCTGACCGCGGCGTTCTACCTTGCCCTGTTCGGTCACGAAGTTACGATTTATGAGTCGCACTCGGAAGCGGGAGGAATGTTGCGGTTTGCGCTGCCCGAATACCGCTTGCCCAAGGCAGTGCTTTCCCAGGAAATCGAATTGATTCGCCGCCTCGGCGTCAAGTTTGTGTTCAACAAAAACGTGGGGACGGATATCACGCTGAACGACCTCGCCATTGATTTCGACGTGGTCTTCCTCTCCATAGGAACCTGGAAGGAGGCCTGGGTTTACCTGCCCGGAACCGAATTGAAAGGCGTGATGCCGGCGCTCCTCTTCCTGGAAGGCATCGCCAAGAACGCCACCATGCCGCTTGGGCAACGGGTGGCGATTATCGGGGGCGGCAATGCCGCCATCGATTCCGCCCGCACGGCCTTGCGCCGAGGCGCCACGGTCACAGTGATCTACCGCCGCGAACGCAAGGACATGCCGGCGATCCAGGAAGAGGTGGAAGCCGCGGAGCAGGAAGGCGCGCACTTTGTTTTCCTGGCCACCCCCCACCGAATCGTGGGAGAAAACGGCGCGGTCAAAGCCATCGAGGTGCTTAAGACGCGCCTCGGTGAGTTCGATTCCTCGGGCCGCCGCCGCCCCATCTCCACCGAAGAAATTCAGAGCTTCAAGTGCGATACCATGATTCTGGCCGTGGGCGAGGCCGTGGACCGCGACTTCTGTAAGGCCTCCGGCCTCAGTATCCGGGAAAACGGCACGCTGGTGTATGACCGCTATACGCTGGAAACCAGCCGCGACAAGTTTTATGCCGGCGGCGACCTGATCTCCGGCGCTTCCAATGTTTCTAACGCCATGGGCTACGGCAAAAAGGCAGCGCGCAATATCGACCAGCGCCTGATGGATGAGACGCGAGTGCAGGAATTGTTGCCGCACTTCGAGTACGACCAGGCGCCGCCTGAACACGTCAGCGAGAGCCGGCGCCATCACCCCCACCCGCTGCCTGCCAAGCAGCGCGTGAAGGACTTCCAGGAAGCGGTTCTGCCGCTGACCGCCGAAGAAGCCGTGGAAGAGGCCAGCCGCTGCCTGCGCTGCGACATTAAAGATAACGGCGTCGTGGCCAATCACCGGTAGGGCAGCGGCTAGTGGTTAGTGGCTAGTTGACAGTGACGAGCCACTACCCGCTGACCACTAACCGCTTCTTAAAGAGGGAGACATCGACATGCCGCAGGAACTTTCAGTTCGGATCGACGGCGAGCTTTGCCGGGCCAGTGAAGGCCAGACGATCCTCGACGTCGCTCGCGCCAACAAGAAGTACATCCCCACGCTCTGCTTCCTCGAGGGGCTGAGCCCGTCGGGCTCCTGCCGCCTCTGCCTGGTCGAGGTCGCGGGGGTGGGGCGTCTATTGCCCGCATGTACCACGCCCATCCAGAGCGGCATGTCGGTGAATACCAACTCCGAAAAGCTCTTGCGGCATCGCCAGATGGCGATGGAGTTTCTGCTGCTGGAACGCAACCACTACTGCTCCGTTTGCGTTTGCAACAATCACTGCGAATTGCAAGCGATGGCCCAGCGCCTGGGAGTGACCCACGTCCGCTTCCCTTACAACTATCCCCGGCTGCCGGTGGATGTTTCGCATGAGCGCTACATCCTGGACCACAACCGATGCATTCTCTGCACGCGTTGCGTCCGGGTGTGCGCCGAAGTCGAAGGAGCGAATGTGTGGGAAATCAGCGCGCGGGGCATCAACTCGCGCCTGGTTTCGGACCTTGACCGGCCGTGGGGGGAGTCGAAAGCGTGCACCAAATGCGGCAAGTGCGTCCAGGTGTGCCCTACCGGGGCGCTGGCGGAGAAAGGTCTGGCGGTGGAAGAAATGACCAAGAGCAATGAGAACATCAAGTGGCTTGCTGCCAAACGGGGAGTTCACGCATGAAGAAAGCGAAACTGGCTACGATGTGGCTGGACGGTTGCTCCGGATGCCACATGTCGATCCTGGATATTGACGAGGCTATTGCCGCGGTCGCACAGAAGGCCGATATCGTCTACGGCCCGCTGGTCGATGCGCAGGAGTTTCCCGAGGATGTGGATGTGACAATCGTCGAAGGCGCCGTCTCGAACCAGGACGATTACGAGAAAATCAAGTACGTTCGCGAGCGCACACGCCTGCTGGTGGCCCTGGGAGATTGCGCGGTTACTAGCAATGTTCCGGCCATGCGCAATCCCATTCCCGTTAAGAAACTCCTGGAGAGGATTTACGTCCAGGGTGTCGACGAGAAGCCGCGCATCCCCACCGACGGCGTTCCGTCCCTGCTGAAGCGCGCCGTACCCCTGCATGAGGTGGTGAAGGTGGACTTGTTTGTGCCCGGGTGCCCACCCCCTGCTGCGGCTATCGGCTACGTCCTGGGTGAGTTGCTCGACGGGCGTATGCCTGACTTGAGTGCGAAGGTGAAATTCGGGTAAAGAAATCGGGTCATCGGATGATCGGGCCATCGGCTCATTGAATGGCCGCAATCGGCCGCATGGAAATAGGATTCAATGACCCGATGACTCAATAACCCGATGACCCGGTGGCCCGACCGTTAAGAGGAGTCCTGATGAAAAAGATCATGATCGACGCCGTCACGCGCATCGAGGGCCATGCCAAAATCTCGATCCAGCTTGACGATAGCGGCCAGGTGGCGAGTACACAACTCCATATCACGCAGGTGCGGGGGTTTGAGAAATTCACTGAGGGCCGCCCGTATTACGAGATGCCTTCCATCACGGCGCGTATTTGCGGCATCTGCCCCGTCAGCCATCTACTGGCTTCCTCCAAAGCCTGCGATGCCATCATGAGCGTCCGCATCCCTGAAACCGCGGCGCTGCTGCGGGAGGTTCTGCATTGCGGACAGTTCGTGCAATCGCACGCCCTGAGCTTCTTCCACCTTTCCTCGCCTGATCTACTGCTGGGGATGGATTCGGACCCTGCGCGCCGCAACGTCCTCGGCGTCCTGGAAAAGTTTCCCGACATCGCTCGTGACGGCATCGCCCTGCGCAAGTTTGGGCAGCAGGTGATCGAAGGTCTCGCCAAAGAACGCATCCATCCCTCCTGGACAGTCCCGGGCGGTGTGAACGCTCCCCTGCAACCCGCCGTACGCGACAGAATTCTTGCCGGCTTGCCCGACGCCAAGGCTACGGTCCGGCGCACGCTGAAGTTTTTCAAGGGAGTGCTGGATCAGTTCAAGGAGGAAATCGAGTTCTTTGGGAACGCCCCCACTATGTATGCAGGCTTGGTGGATGCGGCAGGGAAACTCCAGCTTTACGACGGCGGCATCCGGTTTAAGGATGCGGATGGCAAGATTGTTGCGGATCACGTTCCGGCTGGTGATTACAAGAATCTCATCGGCGAGGCGTCACTTACCAATTCGTACTTGAAGGCGCCTTATTTCAAACCCGTCGGGTTCCCGGACGGCGTTTACCGCGTCGGACCTCTCGGGCGGCTGAATGTCGCAAAGAGTTGTGGAACGCCCATGGCCGATGGGGAGTTCACTGAATTCCACCAGCGTTTGGGAAAGATCGTGCCGAGTTCCTTCCATTTCCATTATGCCCGGCTGATTGAAGCCCTTTATGGACTGGAGCGCATGGAAGCGCTGCTAAATGATCCGGCGGTTCTGGGTAAGCAGATTCGCGCTCACGCGGGCGTGAATAACTTGGAAGGCGTGGGCATGATCGAAGCGCCGCGCGGCATTTTGATTCATCATTACAAGGTGAACGAGGAAGGCGCCATTACCTGGGCGAATCTCATCGTGGCCACGGGGCATAACAATCTGGCCATCAATCGCAGCATCGACCAGGTCGCCAGGCATTTTATTGACGGCAAGCACCTGAAAGAGGGGATGCTGAACCGCGTTTCCGCCATCGTCCGCGCCTATGACCCCTGCTTTAGCTGTTCCACCCATGCCTCCGGCCAAGTTCCTTTGCACATTCAATTGCTGGGACGTGAGGGGGCCTTGCTGGATGAATTGAGAAGTCAATGAAGAAGTCCGGACCCCGGACTCTAATCATAGGATATGGTAACCCGCTGCGGAGCGACGACGGCTTTGGCTGGCACGCCAGCCGATTGCTTGCCCAGGCACTTGCCGGCCAAGGCATCGGGGTCATTACCTGTCATCAACTTACGCCCGAGCTTGCCGAGGCGCTCAGCCATTGCCGCCGCGCCGTGTTTATCGATGCCGCCGCTGAGGGAAAGCCGGGTGAAATCCACCGCCGCGCGGTTCGCGTGCAAGCCCCTACTTCAGCATTTACCCACAGTTGCACGCCATCCAGGCTGCTCGCCAGCGCCAAGCAGTTGTTTGGTCATTGCCCGCAGGCGGTCGTCATCACGGTATCCGCGCAGTCTTTTGCGTTTGGAGAATCACTCTCGCCAATGGTTTCTGCTGCCCTCCCAGACGCCGTAAAGCAAGTATGTAAGTGGCTGGGGCGTGCCGGTGTAAAAGATGCTTCTCACCAGGGAGGTGCGGAGCACGGAGATCTGAATACAAAAGGTCTTTCCTCAGCGCCTTAGCGCCTCTCCAACAAGCATGAATCGCGTGATTTGACCCAAAAATAGCGAGGCAAATTCTGCTCTGGCGCAAAGTGTTCCCACTACTCGCCAAGTCTTGAACGGGCCGAATGCCAAACAAGCTGCTGAGAAATTCTACGGGTCTTCAGAACCATCAGGATAAGTCCATAAGTTGCCCCGCAGGTGTAGAAATTTTCCGCACCGAATTGCACTCGAGTCCCATTTCGAATGGTTGGGGCGGCGGCATTGATAATAATTCTTACATTTCATTCATGTTCCGACAAAATAACCGGAAATACATACCCCGCAGTCCCCTTGGCCCGCGCTTTGCAAGCAATTCCTTTCTAGGCCCGTTTCGACGGGGGTGTAGATTAGTGACGACCTCGGCCACGCCTGCGAACCTTCAGTTATTCCACACTCACTTTACTATTCCACTCAACAAGAGTTGTCAGAGCTGTCGTCATGCTTCGCCTGTGAACCAGGGGAGGGAACCCGAATGGCGGTAAAGAGTCTGATCAAATACGAGATTGAACGGGACCCGGCGTTTGCCAAGTGGGTGACCGGCGTCATGGGCGGAGAACGCATCCGCAACTGCATTCAATGCGGACTTTGCAGCGCCAGTTGTCCGCTATCGCCTTACATGGACTTCACTCCCCGGCGCTTGATTCACATGGCGCGCGAGGGATTCAAACGGGACGTCCTGGAGAGTTTCACCATCTGGCTGTGCACGAGTTGCTATTCCTGTACGGTGGAATGCCCGCGGCGTATCCGGGTGACCGACGTCATGTACGCGCTGAAGAGGCGCGCGATCGAAGATGGCGTCTTTCCCCGGCGCTTTCCCATTCCGGTCCTCGCGAGCGAGTTCGGAAATATGATCCGGAGGAATGGCCGGGTAACAGAGTCGTGGTTGGTCGTGCGAGTCTTCTTGAAGACCGCGATCATGAGGTTATTGGGGATGTCCAAGTTAGGGACCAAACTTTTCCTCACCGGGCGCATGGAGATTGTGCCTGCAACCATTAAAGGTCGCAAACAACTTCAGAACATGCTGGACGCCGTTGAGGCTCACAAGAAGGAGGTGGCGGCGTGAAGCGATACCTCTACTACCCCGGTTGTTCGCTGCGAGGAACAGGCAAGGCGTATGAAGAATCGCTGCTAATGGTTTTCAAGGCACTGAACATCGAACTGGAAGAACTTGAGGATTGGAATTGCTGTGGCGCCACGGCTTACATGGCCATCGATGAGGTGAGTTCCTTCGCCTTGGCAGGGCGGAACCTGGCCATTGCGGAGAAAAAGAATCTCGACCTTCTGGCGCCGTGCAGTGCCTGTTTTCTGGTCCTCAACAAAACACAGCGTTACATCAAGGAATACCCAAAGGTTGCGGAGACGCTGGCGCACGGCTTCAAGGCCGCCGGCCTTGAGTACCATGGCACCGCCAAGGTCCGGCATCCCCTTGATGTTCTCATCAACGATATTGGAATGGATCAGATCAAGGCGTGCATCAAGACGCCGCTCACCGGACTCAAAGTGGCGCCGTACTATGGCTGCCAGATCGTTCGTCCCTACGCCACTTTCGATCTGATGTACTACCCCGTCACGATGGACAAACTCCTGCGGGCGGTAGGCGCGGAAGTTGTCGACTACCCCCTGAAAACGCGCTGTTGCGGGGGAAGCCAAAAGGGGACGCTGCCGGAAGTCGGCCTCTCGCTCATTCACATTCTCCTGAAGGAAGCGCGCCGTCGCGAGGCGCACATCGTTTCCACCATCTGCCCGCTCTGCCAATTCAATTTGGATGCTTTTCAAGATGAAGCCAGCAAGAAGTATGGCGAAATCTCCATGCCGGTCGTCTATTTCACCCAACTCCTCGGCCTGGCATTTGGCTTTTCCGCCAAGGAACTCGGGCTCGAACGTAATATCGTGGCGGCCAAGCAAACGTTGGCAAAATACGCGCCAGCAGCAGCGTAGCTACAGATGAATGCGCAACGCGAGGTGAAACCAATGGAAGCTGGGAATGGTCATTTGCGAATTGGCGTCTATGTCTGCCATTGCGGGACAAACATTGCGGCCACGGTGGACGTTAAGGCGGTGGCCGAATACGCGGCAGGCTTGCCGGGGGTGGCGGTGGCGCGCGAGTACAAGTACATGTGCTCCGACCCCGGGCAGGAGCTGATCAAGCAGGACATTGAAGAGCTCAAGCTGAACCGGGTGGTGGTTGCATCCTGCTCGCCCTTGCTGCACGAAGAGACGTTTCGCGGCGCGGTGGCGAAAGGCGGCCTGAATCCCTTTTGCTTCCAAATGGTGAATATTCGCGAGCACGATTCCTGGGTGCATTTGGATCACCAGAAGGCGACGGAGAAGGCCAAGGCCTTGCTGCGCGCGGCCATCCGGCGCGTGGCTCTGCACAAACCGCTGGTGAAGAAGCGCGTACCCATCGATCCCAACGTGCTGATTGTGGGCGGCGGCATTGCGGGAATCCACGCCGCCTTGACGCTGGCCAACGCCGGCAAGCACGTTTACCTGGTCGAGCGCGAACCCACCATTGGTGGGAACATGGCGAAATTCGATAAGACGTTTCCCACCCTTGATTGCGCCGCGTGCATCCTTACCCCCAAAATGACGGCGGTGAAGAAGCATCCCAATATCACCCTATGGACGCTTTCCGAGGTGACCCAGATGCAAGGGTATGTGGGGAATTTCGAAGTCGCCGTCACGCGCCACCCTCGGTACATCAATGAGGAGCTTTGCGTTGGCTGCCTGGAGTGCATCGAGGGGTGCGTTTACAAGCAAGCGAAAGTATCCGATGAATTCAATCTGGGTTTGGGCAAACGCAAGCCCATATACATTTCCTTCCCCCAGGCCGTGCCCCAAATCCCCGTCATCGACCCGGAAACTTGCATCGACTTCAAGAGTGGGCGCTGCAAAAAGACTTGCATCGAGGCTTGCGGCGACCGTCACGCCGTGGATCTGAAGCAACAGCCCAAACTGGAAACGATCAAGGTAGGGGCTATCATTTTGGCCACGGGATATCAGCCCTTTGATGCCCGCAAAGTTCCTGATTATGGCTACGGCGTGTATCCCAACGTCTACACAGCTCCCGAGGTGGAACGCTTGATCAACGCCTCGGGCCCGACCGGCGGGGAGGTGATTATGCGCGATGGCCGCAAGCCGCAGGCCATCGGAATCATCCACTGCGTGGGTTCCCGCGATGAAAACACCAACAAGTGGTGCTCGCGCGTCTGCTGCATGTACAGCTTGAAGCTGGCGCACTTGCTCAAAGAGCGCACGGGCGCGGAGGTTTATCAATTCTACATTGATATGCGGGCGCCGGGTAAGGCGTACGAGGAGTTCTACCACCAGCTTTTGGCGGAAGGTGTTCACATGATCCGCGGCCGGGTGGCAGAGGTCACGGACTGGGCAATGACCAAGGAAGAGGAAGGGAAGCTGGTGATGCGTGCGGAGGATACGCTGATTTCGTTTGTGCGGCGCGTGCCCGTGGACATGGTGGTGCTGTCCGTGGGGTTGGTCCCCCAGGAAGACGCCAAGGACGTTCGCCGCCTGTTCAATATTAGTTGCTCCACGGAGGGCTGGTTCCTGGAGCGCCATCCTAAGCTTGCTCCCGTGAACACCTTCACGGACGGCATTTTCATCGCCGGCGCTTGCCAAGCTCCCAAGGATATTCCCGATTCGGTGGGGCAGGCAGGCTCCGCCGCCGCCGAAGCCATGGTGCTGATTGACACCGGTTACGTCGAAATGGAGCCCAACACGGCATACATCGTGGAAGAGGAATGCTCTGGTTGCAAGACGTGCGTTCCGCTCTGCCCGTATTCGGCAATATCCTTCCTCGCGGATAAGAAGGTGGCGCAAATCAACGAGGTCGTTTGCAAGGGCTGCGGAACCTGCGTGGCAGCCTGTCCATCGGGCACTATCAAACAGAACCTCTTCGAAGACGAAGAGATTTTCGAAGAGATCCAGGGGGTGCTTGTTTAGGGGTTAGGGAATAGGGATCAGGGGTTAGGAATTTGGGGTTAGGTGGCGATCGGGGGTTTGGAGTTGGGGGCGGGATTAGGGATGAGCGAGGAAGATGGAGGGGGGGTCGGCGTGAAGACGTAGGGATGAAGACTAGGGATGTGGATCGCGAGTCCACGCTTCCTAACCCCTAATCCCCAACCCCTAATCCCTAACCCCTGCTCTAAGGAGGGTCCATGGGTGAGTCGAAGGCGGAATTGGTTCAGGTGAAGACGAACGGTTTTGAACCGAAGATCGTGGCGTTCTTCTGTAATTGGTGCACTTACCTTGCGGCTGACTTGGCGGGAACCTCACGCGTTAAGTACGCTCCGAATATTCGCGTCATACGAACCATGTGTTCGGGCCGGGTGGATCCGCAATTTGTGCTCGACGCCTTTGCCCGCGGCGCCGACGGCGTGCTGATCGGGGGTTGCCACCCGGGGGATTGCCATTACCAGGAAGGCAATTACAAAACCCTGCGCCGCGTACACATGCTCCGGCGCGTTTTGCACGAGATGGGGATCGAGGATGCGCGCTTCCGCCTGGAGTGGATTTCCGCCTCGGAAGCCGAGCGCCTGAAAGCGGTGGTGAACGATATGGTGGAAAAGGTCCGCGCGTTGGGGCCGCTGCGACTGGCGGTAAAGCCGGAGCACTCGCCGGAGGAGATCGCGGCGTGAGGCGTGGAAAAATTGCCGAATGCCGATTGTCGATTTTGCGCAATCGGCAATCGGCTATCGAAAATCGGCAATGTTGCTTTTCACCCCTCGCTGCACTCGGGAGGAATCATGACGGAACCTGCACCAGCACCCAAGAATGAAAAACCCAAGGTCGCCTTCTATTGGTGCGCCTCGTGCGGCGGCTGCGAGGAGACCGTTCTGGACCTCGACGAAAGAGTTCTGGATGTCGTCGCGGCAGTGGACATCGTTTTCTGGCCCGTGGCGCTCGATTTCAAACGGCACGATGTGGAAGCCATGCTGGACGGGTCCATCCTGGCGGCTTTCGTAAACGGTGCCGTTCGTTCCAGCGAGCAGCAGGAGATGGCTCACCTGCTTCGCCGGAAGGCCAAGGTGCTGGTGGCCCTCGGTTCGTGCGCTCAACTTGGAGGCATCCCCGGGTTGGCGAACCTCTCGTCACTTGAGGGTGTTCTTGAGTCCTCTTACTGTGAGTCGCCCTCGACGGTGAATCCGGGGAGGATGTTCCCGAAGACTCTGCACAAGGAGAATGGATTCTCCGTAACTTTACCGGAGCTCTTTGACACCGTCTGCGCGCTCGACCAGGTGGTGGACGTGGATTACTACCTGCCCGGTTGCCCGCCTACACCGAAAATCCTGTGGGATGCCGTCCACGTTCTGTTGAGCGGGAACCTGCCGCCTAAAGGCACCGTGCTCGCTCCCGATCGCGCCCTTTGTGACGAATGCCAACGCAAGGACACTCGCCCTGAGAAGCTCACCCTGAAAGAGTTCAAGCGGCCTCAGGATGTAATCATCGATGAGCAGACGTGCCTTCTTGCGCAAGGCGTAGTCTGCATGGGGCCTGCGACCCGCAGCGGTTGCGAGGCGCTTTGCCCGCAGGGCAACATGCCGTGCACGGGATGCTTCGGCCCCACCAGCCGGGTTCGCGATTACGGGGCAAAGGCCTTGTCCGCGATCGCTTCCATTATCGACAGCAACGACGAAGGCGAAATCGAGAAGATTGTGCAAACGGTTCCCGACCCGGTCGGAACGTTTTACCGGTATAGCTTGCCGACTTCAATGCTGCGCCGAAAGAAGATGAACGTTTAAGCCCGAGGCCTGGAATCGGCCATGCTCTTGGTCTAAACACGAAGACCGGAGCCACGTTGAAGCGGCGAGTTAAGAACGTTAACACAGAGAGCACGGAGTTGGCTTCGTGCGGCAGGGCCGCAACCAACCGGATCTCGTAGGGGCACCCCTCGTGGGTGCCCTCCGGTAGGGTACCCACGAGGGGTGCCCCTACGAGGCGCGCTACGAGTTGACGAATGAAATTGAGGTGAGAAGTCATGGCTGAGAATGAAACTTCTGGTCGACGCATTACGATCGATCCCATCACCCGCCTCGAGGGCCATGGGAAAATCGAGATCTTCCTCAACGACCAGGGAAACGTTGATCGCGCCTTCTTTCAGGTCCCGGAATTGCGCGGGTTCGAGAAGTTCGCGCAAGGGCGCCCTGCCGAGGACATGCCGCAGATTACCTCGCGGATTTGCGGGGTCTGCCCCACCGCGCACCACATGGCATCCACCAAAGCCTTGGATGCTCTATACCGGATTGACCCGCCGCCGGCGGCAAAGAAGATTCGCGAATTGTTCTACTCCTGTTTTGTCGTTGAGGACCATGCGCTTCATGTGTACTTCCTGGGCGGCCCGGACTTTATTGTGGGACCGAAGGCCCCGGCATCCGAACGCAACGTGCTCGGCGTCATTGCCAAGGTGGGCATCGAGGTCGGCCAGAAAGTGATTGGGATGCGCCGGAAGTTGCGTGAGATCATGACGGCGATTGGCGGCAAGCCTGTCCACCCCGTGCTGGGATTGCCCGGAGGAGTCGCCAAGCACATCAGTGCCGCCGAACAGGAAAAGATCAAGCAGGTGGCCAAAGAGGCTGTCGACTTTGGCAAGTTCACGCTGGAGACCTTCCGGAAACTGGTGCTGGAAAACGGCGAGTACGTGGACATGATTCGCTCCGACGCCTATACCCATCGAACCTATTACATGGGAATGGTGGACCAGGCCAACAAAGTGAATTTCTACGATGGGTCCGTCCGTGTGGTCACTCCCGCCGGTGGTGAGTGGAACAAGTTCGCTCCGGCCAAATATCTCGACTACATCGCTGAACACGTGGAGCCCTGGAGCTACATCAAGTTTGCCTATCTTAAGCCGCTCGGGTGGAAGGGTTTTACCGAGGGAGCGGAGAGCGGCGTCTACTGCGTGGCCCCACTAGCCAGGCTGAACGCGGCGGAGGGAATGGCCACCCCCTTGGCGCAGGAAGCGTACGAGCAGTATGTTGCTTTGCTAGGAGGCAAGCCGGTCCACCACACCTTGGCGAACCATTGGGCACGCGTGATTGAACTCCTCTATGCGGCGGAACGGCTGGAAGAGCTTTCCAATGACCCGGAGATCACGAGTCCGGAAATCCGCACGCTGCCCACCGAGATCCCGCGCGAGGGTATCGGCGTGGTCGAGGCTCCCCGCGGGACCTTGATTCATCATTACCAGACCGATGAAAAAGGGCTGATCACAAAAGCCAACATGATTGTGGCCACCCAAAACAACGCCGCGCGCATGGCGATGAGCGTCGAGAAGGCCGCCAAAGGCCTCATTTCCGGCGGGACCGTCTCCGAAGGCCTCCTAAACATGGTGGAGATGGCTTTCCGCGCCTACGACCCCTGCCACGGCTGCGCCACCCATTCGCTGCCCGGAAGCATGCCACTGTTGGTCCGTGTGCATGACAGCAGCGGAAATATCCAATCGACCCTGCGACGCGATTGGGACGGAAAAACCCGGCGGAGCTAATAGTGGAGTCCGAAGTCCGATGTCTAAATCAGATGCGTTTATTCTGAATTCCGGCTTCTGACTCCTACCGTACTGCATCACTCCTTCAATTGGGCGGTTTCCGAGTTTGGTTTTTCTTTTCCTTGAGCCCCTTATAAGACTGCCAGCCGTTGAGTCTTCTTGGCTATGGCGTGTTACAATTCCCGCTGTGTGTATATTTCGGTTACTGGAAGGGAAAGCGCTCGGGGTAAGGCGAGACATGTGGGTGGATCAGCAGCCGCGAAGAGATGCGACCGGAAAGCGTTGACACTTCCGCATCTGGCATGACGTCTGGACTAAGGCAAAAGTCGTCAGCGCTGAACGACTCTTCTTCTGGGACGACAAGAAGACTAGTATTACCATTCCCACCTGGGTCAACGGTGCATTTCTCTCGCGTGAAGATGCTAATGGGAAAACTAGTTGCAGATCCTGCCTTTCGGAGATTGCATCGAAGGGATATGCGGTTCCCTTTGAAAAGGTATTATTTAGAGTACGGAGCATTCCCAGAGGAAAAGCCGAATTGAGACACAATCGACAATCCACACACGTCTCTTTTGGACCTCGGACCTCGGACTCCGGACCTCGGACTTTCTTTGATGCTACGCATCCTCTGCCTCGGTAACGAGTTACTCGCCGACGACGCCTTTGGCCACGTCGCGGCGGAAGAGCTTCAGCGGCGTTTCCCCCAGATGGACGTGATTTTCACCACCGATTCCGGCTTCCATCTCCTTGATTATCTTGCTGAAATTGAGGTTCTCGTGGTTGTGGACAGTATTCAGACGGGCAGCGTTCCCCCCGGAACCCTATACGTACTGCGCAGTTCGGACATGAAGTCCATCTCCGGACCCTCGCCCCATTACGTCGGACTGCTTGAGACCCTCCAGTTGGCCAGGGAATTGCTACTTAATGTCCCGAAGGAAGTCATTATTTTGGCGGTGGAGGCTGCGGACTGTTTGACGTTAGGTGGCAAGATGCATGACGCGGTCAAATCGACCGTGGGGTTGGTTGTCGAGCTGGTAGCGGAAATTGCGCAAGGCGTGAAGCCAGCCGACGTCAACCAAAACCAAGATTCCGGGGACGGTTTAAAGCGGGCCATTGCGGTCGTGTGCGCCCGCTGGGGTTCGGATCGGCTTGTGGTCATATAACGTCCCCGGATTATTTCCCACCCTTCTGTTCCTCCCCCCAGAAATGAGCGACAATGTGTCTGGCGATTCCGGGCAAAGTTCTGTATAAAGAAGACCGCGCGGGGACGTTGATCGGCGGCGTGGATTTCGGCGGCATCACGCGCGAGGTTCAGTTGGACTTTGTCCCCGAGGTGGAAGTGGGCGAATACGTAATCGTCCACGTGGGCTTCGCCCTGAGCCGGCTAGACGCGGATGAGGCCGCGCGGACACTCGCGTTGCTCAAAGAAATGGGAGCGCTCGATGCCGAACTGACAAGTGACGAGTGAGAAGAAGGATTGCCGATTTTCGATTGCCGATTGCCGATTGACGAAAACCAAGGCCGTCAATCGCCATTCATCAATCGGCAATCGGCAAGGAACAGTCGAAGATCAGCAATCGAAAATCGGCAATCGGCAATCCCCTCAAGCTTCGGACCTTAGTTTATGAAATACATTGATGAGTATCGCGATGCGAGCCTCGCGCGTCCGCTGATTGCCGAGATTGCGAGGCGGGTGACGCGGCCGTGGGTTTTGATGGAGATCTGTGGTGGCCAAACGCACACGCTAATGCGTTATGGCATCGATGAAGTTCTCCCTCCGCAAGTTGAGCTGGTTCATGGCCCCGGATGTCCGGTTTGCGTAACCCCGCTTGAGGTTATCGATAAGGCGCTGGCGATTGCCTCGCTGCCGAACGTTACGCTGGTTTCCTATGGCGATATGCTGCGCGTGCCCGGCTCGCACACGGACCTATTCCACGTGAAGGCGGACGGCGGCGATGTGCGTGTTGCATACTCACCCATGGATGCGTTGAAGGTTGCGCGCGCCAATCCCACGCGACGGGTGGTTTTTCTCGGCATCGGATTTGAAACTACCGCGCCCGCCAATGCCATGGCTGTTTGGCAAGCGGCTCGCGAAGGTTTGAAGAACTTTTCCATGCTGGTGTCGCAGGTTCTGGTGCCCCCTGCCATCCGGATGTTACTGGAATCTCCCCAGCACCGGGTGCAGGGATTCATTGCTCCCGGCCACGTTTGCACGGTGATGGGTTTGGAGGAGTACGTGGCCCTCAGCCGCGATTTTCATGTTCCCATTGTGGTGGGCGGATTTGAACCTGTGGATCTGCTGGAAGCTATTTCCATGTTGGTGGCGCAATTGGAGGGGGGCCGAGCGGAAGTGGAGAATCAGTACGCCCGTTCCGTGGCGCGGGAAGGGAATCGCCCGGCGCAGCAAATCATGGCAAGAGTTTTCGAGGTGTGTGATCGCAAGTGGCGAGGCATCGGGTCGATCCCCGGCAGTGGTTTGAAGTTGCGCGAGGAGTTCGCTGCCTTCGACGCGGAAAAGGTTTTTGACGTCGCGGCGCAGGACACAGATGAGCCCGCCGAATGCATCAGCGCCCTGGTGTTGCAGGGGTTGAAAAAACCTCTGGATTGCCCCGCTTTTGGCAAGCGATGTACGCCCGCGAATCCGCTCGGTGCGCCCATGGTTTCGTCGGAAGGCGCGTGCGCAGCCTATTATCAGTATCGCCGTTTCGCGAGCTAGCGGACGGATTGGCAATGGGTCCAATTGATTTCGCAACGGCGGGCTTGCCTCGTCAACTGGCGACATAAAGCTATCTCGACACCATTGATTCACCCTGGAGTCATTTTCTGAGCACTGATGGTCCAAGTCGGACGGCAGAATACATGGCCCTATTCCGCGCGATGGAGACGGCGAATGCGGGCGGCAAGCGCCTCTTTGCCGACTCCTTGGCGGCAAGCTTTCTCCGGCCATCGCTCAAGCTGGCGTTGCATTTAGCGAGCCTCCCGGTTGTAGGAAAAGGGATCCCGAAGTTTATCGACCATCATTGGCCGGGGGCTCGAACTTCCGGTGTCGCACGGACGCGACTGATTGATGACTTGATGATGGAAGCGTTCCAAAGCGGTCTAGAACAAGTCGTAATCCTCGGAGCTGGCTTTGACGCCCGGCCGTATCGGCTGGTTTGCCCCAGGACCACCCGATTTTATGAAGTCGATCAACCGAGCACCTCCCGAACCAAGCGGCGTATGATTGCGGAGCGCCTCGGCGCTCTGCCCCCGGATGTTGCGTTTGTTGAGGTCGATTTTGATCGGCAGGAATTAGGGCCTGCGCTTACGCACGCCGGGTTTCGACAACGGCAACCAACCTTCTTTCTTTGGGAAGGCGTGACCAATTACCTTATGGAGAACGCTGTTGACTCCACTCTTCGGTGGATCGGCTCATCTCTGCCTCCAAGCCAACTCGTATTCACTTACGTGGACAAGGATGTGATCGATGCTCCAGCGTCCTTTACAGGTACTCAGCGACTAGGCCGGACGCTGGCGCGCTCCGGCGAGCGCTGGACGTTCGGGCTGCACCCGGCCGAAATACCGGCATATCTGGCGGCGCGTGGCCTGGAACTGATCGGGGATCTCGGCGCAGCCGATTATAGGACGCGGTATCTCGGCAGCCCTGGAGTAGGATATGAATTCTACCGTGTGGCGATTGCGCGCGTTGCCGGGGGACAAAGAGAGTCCGAGGTCCGGAGTCCGGGGTCCGGAGTCGGTGGCAGAGAAACCATGAACGTGTGACCTATGACGAGGGGCAGGCCAGCCAGGACCGAAACTCCAGGCTCGAAAATATTCGCGAGTATCGCGTTCGGTTGCTCGTCACTTCATTGCCGACTCCGGACTTCGGACCCCGGACTCTGATATGGTTAACGTATGAAACCAGCAAAACCCGAAGGCACGGAAGGCTTGACCTCGGACTTCGGACCTCGGACTTCGGACCCTGCTCCTCTAGCTTCGGACTCGACGTTGGAACAATTCACCTGCCCGGTCCCTTTGCCCGCGCAAGGTAAGGTATTGCTTGGGCACGGCAGCGGTGGCCGTTTGAGCGCCGAGCTGCTGCAAAAAGTGTTTCTGCCTGCTTTCCAAAATCAAGTTCTAAATAGCCTGAACGACCAGGCCATCGTGCAGGTGGATGGAGCGCGGCTGGCCTTCACCACCGATTCGTTTGTGGTCAAACCTCTGTTTTTCCCCGGAGGAGATATCGGTTCGCTCGCGGTCAATGGTACGATTAACGACTTGGCCATGGGCGGGGCCGAGCCGCTTTACCTCAGTGTTGCATTTATTCTCGAGGAGGGTCTGTCACTCGAGACCCTGCAACAGGTGGTAACATCCCTCAGCCGGGCGGCGCAGGAAGCAGGAGTTGTGGTCGTCACCGGTGACACCAAAGTGGTAGAAAAAGGCAAAGGTGACGGGCTCTTTATCAATACCTCGGGAATTGGCCGCGTGCTTCCTGGCATCAACCTGTCAGCGGACCAGGCTCGACCCGGCGATGCCATCATTCTAAGCGGGTCGATCGGAGATCACGGCATTACAATTCTTTCCCAACGCGAAGGGTTGGAGTTCGAAAGTCCAATTGTAAGTGACTGCGCAGCGCTGCATACACTGGTGGCGGTCATGCTGGAAGCGAGCCCGGCCATTCGCTGCATGCGCGACCCCACTCGCGGCGGCCTGTCCAGTGCGTTAAACGAAATTGCCACCCAGTCACGCGTGGGGATGGAGCTTGACGAATCGAGAATCCCCATTCAGGAAGCCGTGCGCGGCGCGTGCGAACTGCTCGGGCTCGATCCCCTCTACGTGGCGAACGAAGGAAAACTGGTGGCCATTGTGGACACGGCACACGCGGAACAAATCCTGGCCGCCATGCGCGCGCATCCTCTAGGGAAGCAGGCGCGAATCATCGGGCGTGTGTCCCAGGCGAATGCGGGCATGGTGTTGATGCGGACATCGCTCGGAACCACGCGCATCGTTGACATGCTCTCGGGTGACCAACTACCGAGGATTTGTTGAAGCACTGGCGAGAGGTGGAATTGTCGATGGCCGATTGCCGATTTTCGATTTTGCCCAATCGACAATCGGCAATCGAAAATCGGCAATTCTGATTGTCACATATCACCTCTCACTGTCCATTGCGCCATGCACGAACTGGGTATTGCGAGTGCCATTCTCGATGCAGTACGCAGCGAGGCGGACAAACGCCCCGGCGCCCACGTGACCAAAGTCGGCGTGCGTATTGGAGCGCTGTCCGGGGTGGAGCCGGAGGCGCTGAGTTTTGGCTTCGACGTCCTGGTGCAGGGGACTGATCTTGAACCCCTCGCGCTCGTGATCGAGTCCGTTCCGCGGCGCCAACGGTGTCCCGCCTGCGACATTACTTTTGAGGTGACGGAGGATAACCTGGCGTGCCCCCGTTGCTCAAGTGGCGAGACGACACTTGCGGGCGGAGAGGAACTTGATCTCGCCTATTTGGAGGTGGAAGATTGATGGATCGTATTCCTCTGGAGAAGAAAGTTCTGAGTGAGAATGATCGCATTGCTGCCCGGTTGCGAGAGAGCTTCCGGGAGCATGGAATCGTGTGCGTGAACTTGATCAGTTCGCCGGGTTCGGGGAAGACCTCGTTGCTGGAGCGAACGCTGGAACGGTTTCCCAAGGGCGCGCGCGTCGCGGTGCTGACCGGAGACATTCAAACCGATAACGACGCGCGGCGGCTCGCGCGTTTTGGATTTCCGGCCAAGCAGATTACCACCGGTGGCACGTGCCATTTGGATGCTCTCCGCGTGGAGCGTGCGCTCGTGGATTGGCCCTTGGAGGATCTGGACCTTCTTATCATCGAAAACGTTGGAAACCTGGTGTGCCCCTCCAGCTATGACCTCGGTGAAGCGGCAAAGATCGTGATGCTGAGTGTTGCCGAAGGCGAAGACAAGCCCTTGAAGTACCCCTCCATCTTTGCGAAGTCTGAACTGCTAATCCTCAACAAGATTGATCTGCTCCCCTACGTCTCCTTTGACATCGCACGGGCACGCGAGTATGCACGGCAGATTCATCCCGGCATGGATATTTTGGAAGTTTCCTGCACCACCGGCCAAGGGCTGGATCAGTGGATCAAGTGGCTCGAACAACGCCGAGAGGCAGTGACCGGCGAGAGAATTGCCGATTGAGGATTGCCAATTTTAGATTGCCGATTGCCGATTGTAAGCCACCACTCTCAATCACCCAAGGCCACTCGAGGTCTACACTGAATGCTGATCAATGAGCGCTAAGGACTTCATCCAAGCCAATCGACAATCGGCAATCGACAATCGGCAATTGCCTGTGCGCAAAGCCATCGAGATCGCAGGTATCGTTCAGGGCGTGGGATTCCGCCCTTTTGTCTTTCGGCTGGCAATTGAAAGCAACCTGACGGGGTTCATTACCAATACTGAGGCAGGCGTTTCCATCGAAGTCGAAGGCAACGCAGAGGCCGTTGAGACGTTTCTCTCGCGGCTGCCGAAAGAAGCTCCGCCCCTGGCGCGAATTACTAATATCGCGGTTGCGGACCGGCCCTCGAATCACGACGCGGAGTTCCGCATCCTGCCGAGCCGCCCCGGGCAGGCGCGCACGGTTTTGATCTCTCCCGATGTGGCTATTTGCGATGACTGCCTGGCTGAGTTGCTCAATCCCAACGATCGGCGATTCCGATACCCCTTCATCAATTGCACCAACTGTGGCCCGCGCTACACGATTGTTCGCGATATCCCCTACGACCGCGCCAAGACTTCGATGGCCGTGTTTCCCATGTGCACGGAATGCCAGCGTGAGTATGATGACCCGCGCAATCGCCGCTTCCACGCCCAGCCGAATGCATGTTGGAAGTGCGGCCCACACGTCGAGTTGTGGGATAACGCAGGGCAACGAATTGAAGTCGCAGATCCCATTCTAAGAGCTGCTGAGTTGCTCGCTGCGGGGCAAATTGTGGCAGTCAAAGGTTTGGGAGGATTCCACCTGGCTGTGGATGCAATGAACGAAACCGCCGTCGCACGCCTGCGCGAAAGAAAGCGGCGGGTGGAGAAACCCTTCGCGATAATGGTGGCGACCCTGGCAGACGCGGAGGACCTCTGCGATTTGGATGATGATGCCCGGAAGCTCCTGCAAAGCCCGGCACATCCCATCGTACTCTCCAAGAAGAAACAACCGGAACGCCTCCCCCCCTGCGTCGCTCCGTTCAATCGCGACCTGGGAGTTTTCCTACCTTACACGCCCTTACATCATCTGCTCTTTGCGGAGAAGCGTTTTTCGGCTTTGGTGATGACGAGCGGGAATATTTCCGAAGAGCCCATCGCCATCGACAATGCGGAAGCGGTGGATCGATTGCACACCCTCGCGGATTCTTTTCTCGTGCATAATCGAGAAATCTTGTTACGCGCCGATGATTCCGTGGTGCGCATCGCGGGCGGCCGCGCGCGGCAGGTGCGGCGGTCGCGCGGTTATGTGCCGACCCCGGTATTCTTGAAGGAAGAGTTACCGCCGGTGTTGGCTGTTGGGGGTGAACTGAAGAATACCATTTGCCTCACCCGCGGCCGCGAGGCCTTTCTGAGCCAGCACAGCGGTGACCTTGAGAACCTTGAGAGCTACAAGTTTTTTGAATCCACCGTGGCGGGCCTCAAACGCATTTTGGAGATTGAGCCGCAATTCCTTGCCTATGACCTTCATCCCGACTATTTCTCCACCCGCTGGGCTCTGGCGCAAGTCGGCATAACGCGCGTCGGGGTTCAGCATCACCATGCCCACATCGCGAGCTGCATGGCGGAAAACCACCTCGACGGCCGCGTCATCGGCATTGCTCTCGACGGCACAGGCTATGGGTTGGATGGAAAAGTTTGGGGCGGGGAAGTCCTGATTTGCGATTACCTTGGGTTGGAGCGCATCGCCCACTTGAACTACATCCCCATGCCGGGAGGCTCATCAGCCATATCAGAACCTAGGCGCATGGCAATCAGTTATCTGTTCAGGCATTTTGGCCGGGCCTTTTGGAATTTGGATATTCCCTTCGTACGTGGACTGGACCGCCACCGGACTGAAACCTTGCTTCGGCTGATCGAGCGCGGCGTCAATTCTCCCCTAACCTCAAGCACTGGCAGGTTGTTTGACGCCGTCGCGGCCCTGGCCGGAGTTCGCGAGCACATCAACTATGAAGCCCAGGCGGCCATTGAACTGGAAGCGGCCATCGATGGGGCGAAAGAGGGCAACGGTTACCCCTTCGCGATTCAAGAAGATGGCGATGGTTGGATTATCGACACTCGCCCGACGTTCCTGGCGCTTGTCCAAGACCTCGCCGAAGGCGTCCCGATCGGTGTTATCAGCCAGCGATTCCACTTGGGTTTTGTGGACATTCTGGCGCGCATGGCGGCACTGGTGCGTGGGCGAACCGGGCTCGACCGGGTTTGCCTCAGTGGGGGGACGTTCCAAAACTGCTTCCTCTCCGAGCACCTTCAAGAGTGCTTGCAGGCAGAGGGCTTCCAGGTCTTCACTCACGCCGAAGTTCCCTGCGGCGACGGCGGCATAAGTCTAGGGCAAGCCGTGATTGCCGCTCATCAGCGAACGGCCTCGTCATAGATTTGCGTGATTAATTCGTTGCGCCAAGGGTTGGCACACGCAATCCCCCGCCGGTCTGCAGGAGGAGAGTCAATCCCTCCTCCGTTGTGATGCTTGCAAGCAGACCGGTTCCTTGTCTCGCCGCAGCCTTCCGATTACTTCCCGAGGTGGATGACAAGCCCGGCGGAATACTCCAGGTCATGAGCTACGCCGGAGATAGGGTAGAAAGGGCCAATGCTCGATGACGAAGGGAGACCATACGTGGGCGAGGTCATTAAGTGGTCTCGCACATCGACCCTGAGAGCGACGTGAGGCAGTAATTTCATATCTACGCCGCCCCCATAGTTAACGCCGATCTTGTTGGCGGCACCGAGCGTGACATTGGAGAAGCCATTGAAAATGTCCGAAGAGGAACCCGGTTGCGAGAAATGGTCGTACTCGAGTCCACCGGCAAGGTAGGGCTTGAGGCCGGCGAAAGACTTCGGGGCGTGAGCGACAAGGTCCCCACTGAACCTCTGGTTGCGGACGCCGTGCTCTGACTCTACGGAAGTGCCAAAATCGCTAGTGAGCCAGGGGTAAGATTGCGCCGCGCTCGTCGCGTCTGTCATCCGTCAGCCGCCAGCGTCTTGTTCCCAACTTTGGATGCTACCCTCTTCTAAAAAGGTTGGTCGAGGCGCAGGTGAAGCCGCTCTGGCGTCCAAAGTCCAAAACTGCGGAAGCGGTTGGCTTGACGGGGTGTATACTGCTGCGGGTCCAGATGCCGGATTGGAAATTCTGGCAACAGAGTTAAAGCGAAGAGGGAGCAAGTTCATGTACGAATTCATATCACTTCAAACTGGCTCGCGCCTGGCAAGCCGAACCTTACTTCTCGTTCTGGCGGCTTTTCCCTTGACGGCCGTGCTGAGCTTGGCGCAAACCCCCGCCTCCGTCGTAACGGGAAATCCGCGAGTAGACAAACTACTCAGCCAAATGACGCTGGAAGAGAAAATTTCGATGATCCACGGGGCGAAGGAACCATCCGCGACGGATCAGGGCCAGGCGGGCTATCTGCCTGGCATTCCGAGGTTGGGTATTCCGTCGCTTCGCATGGCGGACGGCCCTCCCGGCGTGCTCACCCGGCAGTCGGCTACGGGCCTTACCGCCACGATGGGTCTTGCTGCCACCTGGAGCCGCAAAGATGCGGAGCAAAACGGCGTGGTGATCGGCCGCGACGCCCGCTCACTCGGCATTGACGTCGTGCTTCAGCCCTTCATCAATCTCGACAGGGACATAACGTTCATGCGCGGCTACAACACCTACGGTGAGGACCCCTTACTCTCTGGCCAAATCGGCGCCGGCCTCATTCGTGGCATTCAGAGCCAAGGCGTGATGGCCCAGGCCAAGCACTTCATTGCCTACGATGGGGGCGATAACGTCTATGTCGATCCCCAAACCCTGCACGAAATCTACGTCGCGCCCTTTGTCGACGCGGTAGAAGCGGACGTTTCGTCAATTATGTGCTCATACAATAAGGTCAACGGAGCCAGTGCCTGCGGCAACGGCGACATCCTGAATACCATCCTGAAGCAGGAGATGGGCTTCAAGGGATTCGTGACTTCTGATTGGGGGGCGACACACGGCACGCTCTTCATCAACCAGGGCCTCGACCTGGAGATGCCGGGCCCTCTGCCGGGCGCTCCGATCAGTCTTCCGACCTATTTCACGGCCGAGCCGCCGCCCCCTGCCCATCCTCCCGCTCCGACCGACTTGGCGAATGCAGACTTCGGTTTTTCCTTCGGCGGCTTACCGGAGGAGCCACAAAGTCCCTTTCAATTCCCAGACTTCGGGAACGAGCAGGCCCCTGAGGGCATGATTCCCGCCGTGAGGGCCGATGACGTCAAGGAAGAAACGATCACCCGCGCCGTGGGGCGGATCCTCGTGCAGATGGACAAATTCGGCCTGTTGGACGGCAAGGGTAAGCACAACGTGACGCCGGTCCAATCCGCCGCCAACGCGCCCATCGTGCGCAAGACCGGCGAGGACGCCGCGGTGCTGCTCAAGAACCAAGAAGGAGCCCTGCCGCTGAAGCCAGATGACCTAGCCTCCCTGGCCCTGATCGGCCCCGGTGCCGGGCAAACCTTCGCCATCGGCAACCCGGGCGAGAAAGCCTTGGGGATCGCCGCGCGCCAGATCGGTACTCTTGCGGCCTTGCAAAAACTCGTTCCCACCGCCAAGGTGACCTGCGCCGTCGCCGACGACATGACCGGCACTCCCGTTCCCGCCAGCCTCCTGAGCCACGATGGCCAGCCGGGCCTCCTGCGCACGGATGCCAAGGCCAAGGCGACACAGGTAGACTCGCAGCTCAACTTCACCGAATCTAATCACCATGCTCTGCCCGCCGGTGGCTCGTACGCGTGGACCGGAACTCTCAACGCGCCCATTGCCGGCGACTACCTTATTTACTTGCAGGATCTTGGCACTTCCAGCTCACTGACCCTGGATGGAAAGCGCGTCGTCGGAACCGGCAACCCGATCGGGAACATGCACGGTGACGTCATCAAGGCCGGTGAGCACAACGTGTTGCCCACCACCGACGGACTCGACAACATGCGCCGTCGCATCACTCTCACCGCCGGCCCGCACGCTCTCTCCGTCACCAGCACGCCAGATATCTCAGGCGCTCCCGTGCAGATTCGCCTGAGTTGGGTGACGCCGGAGCTGCAGAAGGCCGACTACGCCGCCGCCGTTGCGGCCGCAAAGAAATCCAAGACTGCCATTGTGTTTGTGTGGGGGCGCGGTCAGCCGGACTTCGGTCTGCCGGGCGACCAGGCAAAGCTCATCGAAGGCATTGCCGACGTCAACCCCAATACCATTGTGGTGATGAACGTAAGCCAGCCAGTGGCAGTTCCTTGGCTCGACAAAGTTAAGGCAGTGCTTCAAATGTGGTACCCGGGTGACGAGGGTGGCTGGGCCACGGCGGATTTGTTGCTCGGCAAGGTAAGCCCGGCCGGCCGGCTGCCCTTCACTTGGCCAAGGCGGTTGGAGGACGACCCCGCCAACGATCCTGCTCATCCCGAGCGCTCATCTCACGGCGCCGATGGCAAGACGACCTACGCCGAGGGAATCAACGTGGGCTATCGGTGGTTTGACCAGCAGAACCTCGACCCGCAGTTTCCATTCGGCTTCGGGCTCTCCTATGCGACCTTTGAATATGCGGCGCTCAAGGTGTCACACGCCGCAGACGGCGGGCTGGATGTGAGCTTCCGGCTGCATAATGCCGGGAACACGGCGAGCGACGAGGTGCCACAGGTGTATCTCGGCGCCCCCAAGGAGCCGCCGAGCGGGGCGCAGTTTGCGGTAAAGGCGCTGGCGGCCTTTGACCGGGTCAGTCTCCCCCCCGACCAATCGAAGACCATCACCCTGCACCTGTCCCCGCGCCGGCTGGAATACTGGTCCACGGCCGATGGTCGGTGGGAGACGGCCGGCGGGACCCGCACGGTTTATGTCGCTTCCTCCTCGCGCGACGTGCGCCTGAAGCAGGAGGTGGATATTGCGGGCGGGTCGCGATAGCAGAACCGGTGGGTTGCAGTTCATGGCCAGGCTTCGCAGCCGCACTGCCGCGCGCGATATCTGTTCCAGGCCAATGATCTCTGAAACTTTTGTGTGAAAACCGATTGCCTCTGACATACAATATTCAGAAGGTGCATTGGTGTTTCAAATGCGAGACACGATAATCCCGCTATTCGCTGCGCTTGCACTCTTGACGTCAAGCACAGGGCTGGCGCAGTCGAAGAAGCCCGTTTCGGATGGCTTGATAGCTCGGCTCTCTTACGCCAGTACGTACGGGGTCGATTGGAGAGAAACGGAAGGATCCCCCAACGTCTGCTTTGCTCTGTATCGGACCGGCCGTTACCAGGTATTGATGGACACGGAGAAAGGCACTGAATTCCTCCAAGGCGAGCTATCCAAGGATCAGCTTTTGCACGTCAGCAGGATGCTGGAAGATCTCGACTTTGAATCCAGCGAAGTCAGTTTGATTCGCCGGGGCTCGGAGTCTTTCGAGGCAGAGGTTCACCGCTCTGGCGAGACGACGCGTTACCTTTGGATTGATCCCGACCATCAGCGCCCTTTTCCGAAGTCGGCGAACAGCGTCGTGCACTGGCTCCGGAATTTCAAAGCTCAAGGTGCATTCCCGCTCCCCAACGGAAAACTCAACGAGCAACAAATTTGTCCATCTGAAAAACCCTTACTGCCAATGACTGCGGGATTACAGCATGAGTCAGGCGCCGGTTTGTGTGGGCGCCACCAACCGTAGTTCGCCATTCCACTGAACCCATCTTCCTCATCTGCGTTGTATACTGAAGTGGCTCCGGCTTGACCCCGGCGCCGACTTCCCAATCTTTCTGCGAGGGCTCATGAAATCTAGAACTGTTTTGCTCGTCATAGTGACTTGGGCGGGAGTGAGTACCCTTTGGGGGCAGGGCACTCCTTTGCCCGCACTGCTGGTCCTTGCGAAGAGGGACCGTTCCCTGGCGATTGTTGATCCAACGACACTGAAAGTCGTGGGCCGTGTGCCTGCCGGGCCCGACCCGCACGAGGTCGTCGCATCTCCCGACGGCAAGACCGCCTATATGTCCAATTACGGCGGGGGAGCCTACAACACGATTTCCGTGGCCGATCTGGTGGCGCAGAAATCGCTTCCCGCAATTGACCTCGGTGCCATGCGCGGACCCCATGGTCTGTGGTTTGCCGGGGGCAAGCTGTACTTCACCGCGGAGGCCAATAAGGTCATCGGCAGATACGATCCATCTACAGGGAAGATTGATTGGATCCTGGGCACAGGTCAGGACCGGACTCACATGGTCGTCGTCTCAAATGGCCTGGACCGCATTTTCGCTTCCAATGTTAGTTCGGGGACCATCAGCATTATTGAGAAGGTGACCCGTCCGTCCGGCCCTCCTGGGCCACCACCGGGCGGTCCGGGCGGGCCTCCGCCAGGTGGGCCGAATGGGCCGCCGCCAAGCCCCCGAGGGCCCGATTGGGAGCAAACCGTCGTCGCGGTGGGCCGAGGGTCAGAAGGTTTTGACATCACACCAGACGCCAAAGAGCTGTGGACGGGAAACGCTGGGGACGGCACAATTTCCATCATCGATCTTGCCAGCAAGAAGGTGGTACAGACTTTGGACGCCAACGTCCGGGGAGCCAATCGGCTGAAATTCACGCTCGACGGCAAGCGGGCGTTCGTCTCCTCGCTGGGCGGCGCTGACCTGGCCGTGTTCGATGTCAGGACGCGGAAGGATATTAAGCGCATTAAACTTGGGCGTGGAGCAGCCGGCATCCTGATGCAGCCGGACGGCGCGCGGGTCTTCGTCGCGTGCAGCCCGGACAATTATGTCGCGATCATCGATTTGTCGACGCTGGAAGTAACCGGCCGCATTGAGGCCGGCCAGGATCCGGACGGCCTCGCGTGGGCGAGGCGGCAATAAGCGTGGCCAGGAATCACCTAATTGTTCGTCTCGCCGCGAGCCCGACGGCGATCCAGATCGCCGAGGCCGCATATTCGTAAAGGGTGAAGTGTCCGGGGATGGCGGGAAGAAATTTCATCAGAATCAATGCCGCACACACCGTGAGCCCCAGAAAAGCGATCCCTCGCCTTCTCCAATTGTTTTCCAAAGACAAATAGGAAGCGCATGTCGCCAGCCACCCCACAGCGGACGCGAGCGAACCGACCTCGGTAATGGGAACAAGAATGGCTTCGCCGAGAAGCGCTCCCACCATGCCTAAAGCTCCCGCGCAGAAAACCGCATTCGTAGGGGTAAGGTGGACGGGATGAACATTCCCGAGTCGCGGGTTCACATATCCCTCGCGTCCCAAGGCGAAGAGCAGGCGGCTGGCCGCCAGGAAGTTGCCGTTGCAAATCTTCAAAAGAGATGCAATGGCTGCGGCGAAAACCATGCTGATGAGCAGGCGCGAATGGAAGGCGCGCTCGAACGCCACCGCGGTTGCGAACGGTTCATGAATGATGGAGGGCCAGGGTGCGACGAAAGCCACCAAGCCGATGATTGTCACGTAAAACGCCGCCCCCGTTGCCAGGGCGAGGATAATGGCGCGGAAGAATCCCCGGCGGCGGAACTCCGGGCTCGCCTCCTCGGCGCATTTCGGGACGGCCTCAAATCCGGTCATGAAGTATGGAACGATCTGCAACACCAACAGGACGGAAACCACTCTGCCATGACTGAAAAGGGGAAGGAGGTTCCGTACGGAGCCGCGCTGAATACAGAGCGTCCCGAAGAGAAGGAACAAACCCAGCAATGTAAAGGTCATCCAGTTTTGAAAATTGGCGCTCAGACGAATGCCCTGATAGTTCAGCCAGGTGACGAGGGAGATGAGCCCCAAGCCCAGGACTAGACGCGGAAGGTATACGGGCTGGCCGGCGACGGTGTAAAGGGTTAATGAGTTCAAACCAGGGAAAAGGTAGGCAGCGACCTTGCCAATGGCGACGGCTTCCCACGGGCAGGCGATCAAATAGGCCAAGGTCATCATCCAGCCCGTGGCAAAACTGACCCACGGCGGGAAGGCTTTCCGAGTGTAAGCGATTTCGCTGGCGGCGTCGGGAATGGCCATAACGAGCTGGCCGTAGATGTATCCAATCGGCGCAAGCGCCAGTCCTCCAACCGTGAAGGCCAGCATGGCTCCAAGCGGCCCGCCGCGCCCGAGCCAGTCGTCCATGACCACCAGCCACCCCACTCCCACCATCGTGCCGAAGGCGAGAGTGAAGTAATCCACCGTGCGAAGTTTTCTGGCCAGTGAAATCACGTAATGCTCGGTGTTTCAGGCTTTCAGATAGGGGGCAAGCTCCTTCCACCAGTCTTCCAATTCCCGTCGATCGAGGTCGTCAAGTCCACCGCCGGCCACGCCGCGCAGTTTCGCGGTAGTGAACACGCCACGGTGGACCAGCACCTCTTTCATAAAAGGGAGGCCGTAGATTTCTTCCAGGTTGATCATCGGCAGGAGCTTTTCAAAGATGCTGCGAGCTTCCGCGATCTTGCCTTGCGCCGCGAGGTTGTAAATCTGCACGGAAACGTCAGTGAACTGGCAAGCCGGCATCGTACCAGCCGCCCCGTGGGAAAGTTCATCGAGAAGGTTGCGGCCCGCACTGCCTGGGAAGATTCCCTTCATGACGCGCGAACCCGCATATTCGCTGATTCGACGCGTGACGGGCGCGACCTCTTCTTTAACATAGGCAAACTGTGGATTCTCCCGGGCCAACTGAATGACAAACTCAGTGGGCATCGCCGGCCCCCAGGGCGAGCCCGAGTTCTGAATGAAGATGGGAAGCTTCACGGCTTGCGCCAGGGCGTGATAATAGGCGGCGGCGCTCTCGAGTCCTACCGATCCTAGGTACGGAGGCAGCGCGATTACAGCGTCTGCGCTGTGCGCTTCGGCGTGCTGAGCGAACTTGCATGCCAAACCGCTGCTGGGCGCTTGCACGCCGATCACCACCTTCGTTCGTCCACTCGCCGCTCGGACGATTGCTTCCGCGCCGCGCGTGCGCTCCTCCTCGGTCAGCAAGTAGAACTCGCCGGCAAGCTGGGGCCACACGACCCCGTGATCGCCCGCACGCACGCAGAAATTCGCCTCGCGCCTAAGGTCGCCCCAATCAACCTGATCGTTCTTGTCGAAGGGGGTCTGAAGGATCGCGAAGATTCCATGGAAGTCGTTGGCGGGCGCGCCGAGGGCTGAGTTGCTGCGCCAACTCGTGAATAGCCCGCAGCAGGCGGTGGCCCCCGCCGAGCTACGTGTTAGAAAATCCCGACGCGAGATCGAATGTTTCATGGCTCACTCCCTCAGTTAGACGTAAGCGATGCACTCGATTTCAACCGGTGATCCGCCGGGCAGATCCTTTGCCGCGATCGTCGTCCGGGCCGGCGGGTTCGCGGGAAAGTAGGAGTGGTAGACCTCATTCATGGCTTGAAAACTCGTGATATCGGTAAGGAATACAGTGCACTTCAAGACCTTGTCCATGGACGAGCCGGCGGCTTCCAAAACCGTCTTCAGGTTTTCCAGGCACTGCTTCACCTGATTCCCAATCGGTCCCTCAACCACTTGGTGGGTTTTGGGATCCTGGGCCCCCGACCCGGAAAGGAAGAGCAGATTTCCCAGTTGGGTCGCGGGGCTAAAGAGGGACGCGGGCGTTAACGGTTCGCCGGGCCGGGTGACGACTTTTTTCAGGGCTGCTGACTTTCCCGGTGTCGCGGAAGCAGGCAGCGCAAGGCTGGCGGCTCCCACGGTTGCCGTGACCGCGATGGAGCCTTTCAGAAAAGAACGACGAGGGGATTTTGGGGTGCGCATAGTGGACCTCTTGTGGAAAAGATTGTGCGCCCAGCGCGGGCTCGAAACCGTATCAGCTCTCGCGCCGGGTCGGGTTAGAAGCTACCACAATCTCGCCCGTTCACAAAAGTGCGACGTGATGGGGGGAGGGGGCGGTGGGATGTAACGCGGTCGGGACACCCACGCTACGTCCGGGGAATCTCGGCGCACACTTATATGTCGCGCACCCCTGAGCTTCCATTTCCTTGACAGCCTGGCTCTAACGCGCTAGGTTCGGGGACGATCTTGAAATCAAATAGCGTGGAGGTAGGCGGTGGCTCTCTTCTCGTTTCCGTCGTCGCGTCGAAAGTTTTTGGCGTCTACGAGTTTAGTATCCGGCACGATTACGGCTGCAGCCGGGCGCTTGTTGGCTTCCGCCGGATGGGGGAAGCGAACTATGTCAACAGCTGATATCTACGCGCGTCTCGGCGTGCGCACGCACATCAATGCCAAAGGCACTTACACTTACTTGACGGGTTCCTTGATGTGCCCGGAAGCATCGCAGGCGATGGAGGACGCATCGCGTCACTTTGTGTATCTGGTCGAGCTGCAACAAAAAGCGGGGGCGAAGATTGCGCAGATGCTGGGGGTGGAAGCGGCGATGGTCACCTCCGGCGCTGCCGGAGCCATCTTGTTGGGGGCGGCCGCATGCCTTACAGGGAACGATCCGAAGCGTATTGCGCAATTGCCCGACCTTACGGGGATGAAGAGTGAAGTGATTATCCAGAGGACCCATCGGAACCCCTTCGATCACGCCATTCGGAACACTGGCGTGCGGCTGGTGGAAGTTGAGACCGCGGAAGAACTCGATGGGGCCATCAGCGAAAAGACTGCCATGATGTACTTCTTAAATGCGGCGCAAAATCAGGAGAAAATTGGGTTGGAGAAGTGGGTGGAAGCCGGCAGGCGGCGCGGCATTCCCACATTCAATGATGCTGCTGCCGATGTGCCGCCCGTATCGCATTTGAGCGACTACAACAAGATGGGCTTTGATCTCGTCGCCTTCAGCGGCGGCAAGGGATTACGTGGACCACAGTCCGCGGGACTCTTGCTGGGGAGGAAGGACCTGATTGAGGCGGCCATCCTGAACGATTGCCCGTACGAGGACACCATCGGCCGGCCTTGCAAAGTCGGCAAAGAGGAAATCGCAGGGATGTTCGCGGCGGTGGAACGTTATCTGCGCATCGATCATGAGGCGGAATGGAAGGATTGGGAACGGAGCGTAGGAGCTATGGAAAAGATTCTGACCCCCGTACAGGGCCTAGATTTGGGCCGCTTTGTTCCCGACGTTGCCAACCACGTGCCCCACCTTTATCTGAAATGGGATGAAAGCGCTTTGGGGATAACCAAGGCTGAGTGCGCGAAGCGGTTGCGCGAGGGGGAGCCGAGCATTGAAGTTCTGGAAGACGACTATCCCCACGGCATGAGCGTGACACCTTTCATGATGAAGCCCGGTGAAGAGTTGATTGTGGCCCGCCGGATCAAAGACCTTCTCGATCAAGCCCGCGAAAGAGCGAGGGCGTGACGGCCTTCGCCTGCAAGCAGGCGGATGATCACTGTCCAGGTGCGCAAAGATAATCCAGGAGCTTGCGAAATGCCGCGCCGCGGTGCGAGACGGCGAATTTTTCTTCCGGAAGAATTTCCGCAAAGGTCTTGCCCATGGGTGGGTAGAAAAAGTAAGGATCGTACCCGAATCCGCCGGCGCCCCTCGGTTCGTCGATGATCACGCCATCGGCTCGGCCTTCCACAACGGTGAGCACCTGCCCGGCTTGTGCTAAAGCAATCACGCAAACGTAGTGGGCGGCTCGATTAAAGAGTCCATGCGGCCTAGGGGAAGTGGCAGCCTGGGCGCGGCGCATGGCTTCAACCCGGTGAATTTCCTCTAGCAACCGTTCGTCGTTCTGCTCGTCGGTGGCCAGGTCGCCGGCAAAACGCGCGGAATAGATTCCGGGAGCGCCGTCGAGCACATCCACCGAGATCCCCGAGTCGTCAGCGAATACCCATTCCGGAGAATTGCGGCTGTAATAAATGGCTTTCTTGCTGGCGTTTTCCTCGAATGTTGTCCCGTCCTCGACGCAAAGGGTCAGCTCATCGAAACGCGGCAGGGCTTCAACCGTTACTCCTCGCGCCGCGGCTGCTCCGCGAAACTCCCGCAGCTTGCCGGGGTTGGAAGAAGCCAAGAATAGTGATGAGTGACGAGTGATAAGTGACGACCTTGAGTAGATTTCGGAAGACCTTGGGCCTCGGGGCTCGGGTAGCCGACTTTGTTTCTCGTCACTCGTCACTTGTCACTCGTCACTGGATTCAGAATCGATTTCTGTACTTCGACCAAATGCTGGATGGCGGGCCGCGCCAGGTCAACCAATTTGATCAGCTCTTCCGCGCTAAAGGTGCGACCTTCGGCGGTGGCTTGTGCTTCCACCAGGTTGCCCGCGCCCGTCATCACGACGTTCATATCCACCTCGGCGCTGGAATCCTCGGCGTAGCTGAGGTCGAGCAACATCTCTTCGCCCACGATGCCGACGCTGATTGCGGCCAGGTAATCTTTCAACGGGTTTTTTTTCAGCGAACGCTGGGTTTGCAGCTTTTGCATCGCCAGGCCAAGCGCTACCAGCGCGCCCGTGACGGAAGCGGTGCGCGTGCCGCCATCAGCACGGATCACATCACAGTCAATCCACACTGTCCGCTCGCCGAGGGCCTGCATATCCACAACCGCGCGAAGCGAGCGGCCGATCAGCCGCTGGATTTCCATGGTGCGTCCGGATTGGCGGCCGCGGGTGGACTCGCGCGGCGTTCGGGCGCTGGTGGCGCGCGGAATCATGGCGTATTCGCTCGTGATCCAGCCGCTCCCGCTGCCTTTTTGGAAAGGAGGAACACCATCGTCCACCGAGGCGGTGCAGATCACTTGCGTCTCGCCCAGGCGAATCAACGCGGAGCCCTCCGCGCTGGAAATAAAGTTCGGCACAATTTCGAGCGGCCGTAACTCGGTCGTCGAGCGTTGATCCTGCCGAATCAGCTTGCCGCCGGCGTAAAGCAGACCGTTTAACGTTCGGGGTATGGGCATAGGACCTCACGGATTGTTCTTGATGCGAGTGAGATCCGGGGAAAAGGCGGCAGTAAGATCCGCGTGCCCGTCCAGGGTCTCCACTTCCTGCCCCTGGATGAGGAATTGCACCCGTTTCACCGAGGGGATATTGCTCGTAATAGAGTTTACAATAGAATAAATGGCCAGCGTTTCGCTCTGAATGCCGGGTGCGAAATCGCTCAGGATGTCATTCGACAGATCAACGTAAGCCGTGCCATCGGCTGCCAGAAACACCGCGCGCACGGTGGTGGAAGCCGAAACGACGCGGCCAAAGCCCTGGTGCGAACCTTCCGCCAACGCCAGCACGATTTGCCGCACACGATCCGCGTCGGCTTGCGCCCAAGTGATGGACCGGCTCTCCGGCAGGATCTTGCCTTCGTTCAGCGCAGGAAAATAAAGAGTCGCCAACTGCGTTGTGCCGTTGTTCGGCTGCAAGGCAATTTGGCTCAGCTTGGCTCGTGCCGCTTCCTCCGCGCGTTGGGTGGGCTCAAGGAAAACGCGTTTGGCGAGTGAGCGCAGATAGAATCCTCCGACTCCCACGCTCACGAGCAAGATGAGAAGAAGGATTTTGGCGCGGACGGTCACGGGCTAGTTGCCTCCCTTCTCGAAGCTGGCAACTGCCTGGACGACCGCTCCGGCAACCTGTTGCTGGAGGGCGGGGCTGGTAAGCTCAGCAGCGTCGGCATCGGGAGCCAGTCGGCCCAGTTCGATGGCGACGGCGGGCGCATTGACACTGCGCAAAGTGCGGACGGGCGCCGTCGACGGCTGGTCAACTTCCACGCCATTGATCAGGGCCAGTTGCTGCTGGAGGGCAATGGCAAGCTGGAGGCTTGATCCCAACCGCGTTTCCTGCGCTTGCCCCCATGGCAAGAAAGTGGGGGTTGTTGGATCACCCGCAACCGGCGCCGCAGCGGTGGGAGGCTGAAAGGTGAAAATGGTGATGCGGGGCGACGCCGTGCCCAGGTCGCCGGCATGGAAGCTGAGGAAACATATTGCTACCGAAAGATTGGCCGCCAGCGCGCGCTGTTCATTAGTGACATTCGCGTCACCCGCCCGGCTCAACACCACACGGTATTTTTCGGTAGCCAGCAACGCCGCTCGCGCCCGCGCCACGTACTGCGCGACCAGGTTCTTCTCCAGCACACCGTCGCGGCTGTGGCCTCCGTTGTCGTCGCCCCCATGGCCGGGGTCAAGAACCACGACGGGAAGGGGTGGGCCCGGAGGCGCGGAGGGCAACTCCTCAGTGCCTTGCGGGGTTGACCCCTCCGCTGCCGGTTGTGCAGACGACGGCGGAGTCGGTGGCGCCGCTTGAGTCGGTAACCCCTGGGTCATCGAGGATGGAGGTCGCTCTACATCTGCCAGCAGAACCTTACCGCCTTCGGCCATGGAGGGATAGAAGTTGAGCCCACTCGATGTGGGAGAAAGAATGAGTTTAGGTATACCATCCTGATCGTCATACTGCAATTCGTTGAGGTAAGGATTCTGGAAACGATAGGACGGCTCCATCGGTTCCATGGGGCGATCACCCAGAAACATTACCCATTTGCCGTTGCTCGAGGCTGTCTGCACGGCGACCTTGTCAGTGAATTGTACGGTCAATCGAGCCCCGTTGGCAATCGGGTCCACACGCACTGTGAAGGACGCGGGTTTGACGTCGCCAATAAAAATACGGTTTGTCCCTTCCTGGTACTCAAATGGTTGATGTGTCAAACGAGGTAGGATGGTGGTCAGGAAACCCACGGGCACCATCCACTGGCCGTCTGTCAGGTGCACGGGTTGGGGCAGTTCGTAGGTTTCCTTCGCGATTTGGATTTTGGTTTCGTTCTGCCGCAACTCGATTTGTGTTGAGCCGAACCAGACTTTGAGCCAGTTCTTCTTTTCCTGAATTCCTCCGACCTTGCCCACCATGTTCAGAACTTGCAGCAGAGGGAGGTACTTGGTGCTCCCAACACTTTCCAGAGGAAGCATGTGGTGGCCGGAAGGGAGATAGAAAACAAAATTGTCGCTGCGAAGTTCGCGCGCCGGCCAAAAGAAAGCCGCTAGACCAAGGACAATTATCACCGGGACGAGCAACCGGGGTCGGGAATGTCGCCGAGGTAGGGAAGCGGGCAATTCTTCGTCACCTTCGCGCCTTGGCTTGGGCACACCGAGTATGGGCATTCGGCTCAAAGGGTGATTCTATAAGAATCAGCCGAATGCGGCAATGAGGTTTGGCGGGTAGCCGCGTACGGGCTCCATCTCTTAAGCAGGTCTTTGGGCTCGGAAGCGGAATCTTGTGGGGTTGGCTTCCACCAGAATATCTTCAAACCCCGCCGTCTGAAGTCGGGCTTGAAAGGTCAAGGGATTGATAGGGACAAGCGTGTCAAAAATGTGAATCAACTTCATATAAGTGCTGGTGAGACCGTCCACACCCGCAAGCACGCCGCCGGGTTGGAGCACGCGAAAAGCTTCGCCAAGCAACTTGTCCTGAAGAGCGGGAGAGGGTACGTGGTGCAGCATGGTAAAGCACAACGCTCCCGAGAATTGGGCGTTCGCGAAGGGCATAGCAGTGGCGTCGCCCTGGATAACTGTCACATTGCCGCCACGCATCCTGGCCGCGAGGGAACCAGCCAGCGCAGGATCGATTTCCAGAGCGGTAAGGGCGGCGACGCGCGAGCGCAGGATGTCCGTCGTGAGGCCGGGCCCGGGGCCCACCTCCAGGACATTCGATCCCAGGGCCACTCCGCCCAGAACCCAGGGTACAACGTTCGCTTCCAGTTCCTTTCGCCAACGTTCCGAACGGCACAGCCAGTGGTGAACTCGGTTCATCTAGAGGATCCTCACGAAAAGCATACACCCATCCGGCTGTCATGGCTCCGGCTTGAGAGGAAGCCGAAAACTGGCATACCGCGTTCCCGAGGGGGGGGCAAAGCGAAGTGGCTTGCGTGCCGCGGCTCAGGCTGGCGGCTTATCGATGCGCCACGCCTTCGAGTCCCGCGCGGTTTTGAATCACCATGTGCCGTCCCCTCGCTACCACCAACTGTTCGCGGCGGAAGGAACTGAGGGTGCGGCTGATCGTCTCCGGCGAAAGTTCCAAAACTTCGCTGATCTCCAGACGGGAAAGCGGGAGAGTCAGGTTCACCGTCCCATTGGTTTGAGGAGTGTCGCTGGTGACGAGGGAGAGAATGAACGTCGCCACTTTCATGCGGGCGTCCTTAAAGCTCATGTCCGTCACCTGCGTCCGGACGCGTTTCAGTTCCCCCACCAAAAAGCGCACCATTCCGATGGCAATCTCCGGATTGGTCCGCAGGTAGGTGGAGAAGTCTTCACGTGGGGCCGCGCAAATCTCGCAGTCACGGAGGGCGACGGCGGTAAGGGGGTAGGAGACATCCGTGAGGGACTCAAGACCGAACAACTCGCCGGGGAAAAGCACTGCGGTAATACGGTCTTTTCCATTTTCCAGGGACTTCACCACTTTCACCAGGCCGGAGTGCAGGGCGAAAAGATGCTGGGCGATGCCTCCCTCGAAGAAGAGAATTTGGTTCCGGCGATAGCGGGCGGGTCGAAAAACGCAACCTAACGCCTGAATCTGCTCACTCGACATGTTGCGAAACAACGAAGTTTTCAATACCGGGCAGTTGGAGCATCCGGGTCCCATGGCATTCTCCTCTTGGCGTTTCCATCGCCGGCCTTCATTCACTTGGGGAAGCCGGTTGCACTTCCCTCGCGTTGGCCGGATTCATGCTATCGCTTGGTCGTCTTGTCATTGGATTGACCTCTCCGATCCCAATAGACAAAATCTCCCTTTCCGCGCCTATTTCCGGCACGCAGCGAGACTCAGGTCGTCCTAATAAATGCATCGGAGCAAATCAGGCTGCCTGGGCCATCCCCAGTTCGGAAAAATGACCCACAAACGGTCGGGTCAGTTTTGCGAAGTCCGAGTAGCGCATGCGGATACAGTCTTCGTGAGTTCCCGCACAGAATAGAATCTTCTCAGTACTCGCCACCGCTCGGTCTACCCATACATCAATCCCGTACAAATTGCCGATGGGCGGTACCGCGCCAAGGTCGCAGTCTGGAAAAAGGCCTACCAGCTCACGTTCTACGAGCATTTCCAGTTGATTTGCCTTCAGGGCTGACTTGAGTTCCTGAAAGTTCAACCGGTGTGATGCTGGTATGACCACTATAACTGTCTTATTGTCCCCTTCAGCCACCACCGCTTTCACGCACTTCTTTCCCGACACATGGAGAGAATGTGCAACCTCCTGTGCGGTAAAGGCTTGAGAGTGGTGAAGCGTCTCGTAGGGGACATTCTGGGAGTCCAGGTAGTCGCGGATCCGTTGGGGTATGGCCATCTTCCCCTCCTCACAAAACGAATTACGACCCTTCCCTAACAAAACACAGCGCAATCGCCCTGCCACAGTTGCCCCAATTCCCGGCTGAATGGGGGCCTCAGCTTGGGGAACGATAAATGTTGGTAGTCTTTTGTTTTGTGATGTTTGTCAATTTTCATAACTCTATTCCGATTCTGTGGAAGTTTGTGGGCGGTCCTACGGTTAACTCGATGCGAAATTCAGCGCATGATGTGCGCGAATTTTTTCTCTGTGGTATGTCATAGGACGTGGGATCCCCAGGTCGCCGAGACCGGCTGTCTTTGGGAGGCAGAAGGTCGGATTTCATGAGTCGGGCAGGCTGCCCGTGCCACCGCGGGGCCGACCTTTTGTAAGGTCAATGCGTCGTCTGAGGGAATGGCCGAGTGCCGCTCGGTCAGCCATCCGCAGGTTTAAACCCTCGGCTACTATTCGGCGCGTAAGGTTTCGGCGGGGTTGATACGCACCGCGCGGATTACTGGCGGCAGCGCGGCGAGTAAAGCCGCCGCAATGATGGTCAGCGCGGGAAGCGCCAACATCCTCGGATCGGTGGGCTTCACCTGGTAAAGCAGAGTCTGAATGTATCGCGCCGCAGCGAAACCGAGCACAAGGCCTGCGATCGCCCCGGTAACTACCATCGAGAACACGTCCACGGTCACGCCTTGCACCACATTCCCGGCTTGCGCGCCGAGCGCCAGGCGAATTCCGATCTCCTTGCGTCGCTGAAGCACGGAATAGTCGAGCACGCCATACAGTCCGACGCCGGCAAGTAACAAGGCCACCACCCCAAAGAAAAACGCCAGTCTGGCCAATAGGCGCTCACGAACGGTGTGCGATTGGTCGATTGAAGTTTGAGTGCGGATGTTACTCACGCGGAATTCTGGCCGGGCTCGCGGCACCTCGCGGCGCAGAATCGACGCCAGCGCCATTGGGTTTCCGGCGGCGGTGCGCACGATGAACGTCCCCTGGCTGACCGGCCGCGATGCGCCCTTGGCGTCGACGGAGTGAAACGGGAAATAGGCTTGAGGCAAGAAGGGCTCGCGAATGTCGCGATAGGTTACGTCCCCAACCAAGCCCACCGCCTCAAAGCGAAGACGCAGGCCTCCACTGAACACCACCTCGAAGGGCTTTCCAACGGGATCCTCACCGTTGAAGTACGCCTTGGCAAATGTCCGGTTGACGAGCGCGACACCGGGAAGCGTGTCGCCGGGGCGGAAGTCTCGGCCGTCGATAAGGGGAATTTTCATCGCGTCTAACCACCCGGGTGAGGCCTGGAGCAAATAGACCACAACCCCGTTGGGGGGCGCGCCGTTGACCGAAACCAAATTGTTCCAACCCAGCCCGCCCAGCAGCGTCCCACCGGCCATCCCCACTGTTTCCACGCCCGGCACGGTGCGCAGATGTTCCTCCACCTGGTCCCAAAAAGCCGCCGGCTGCGGGCTGACGGTGACCGTATCGAGAGTGAGTACCCGTTGGGGGGAAAATCCGGTAGGCCGGTTCGACAACCGCTGGAAGGTAGCAACGAAGAGGCCGGCGACGAAGAGCACAAGGAAACAGAAGGCTGTCTGCACCGCGATCAGCGCATACATCAAGCGCCTCCGTGAGTGCGGGTCTTCTCCACCTTTGAGCGCGCTGACGGGTTTGACGCCCGAGGCGCGTAGCGCCGGCGCCAAGCCAAACAACAACATGACCCCGACGGTCAGAACCAGGCCGAACCCCACCACGCGCCAGTCGGCGGGTAGGAACAGGCGCGCGGGGTTTTCGGGCGGATTGATCATGCCGACGACCACCGGCGCCGCCCACCAGGCGAAGGCTGCACCCAGGGTAGCGGCGAGCAGGGCCAGCCAGGCGCTTTCTACGAGCACCAGTTGGACCAGACGCGCGCGTCCCGCCCCAATCGAGACTCGCAGCGCCATCTCGCGCGCTCGCGCCGATGACTGTGCCGCCATCAGGTTGGCGACGTTCGCACACGCGATCAGAAGCACCAGCGCCACAAGCACGCTGAGAGCTGCAAGCGACGTGCGGTAGTCGCTCTGGAGGTCGGACTCGCCTGCCGCCGCCGGTTCCAGCACGAGCTTTTGGTTGAGGAATTCGTCCATGACTTCCTTGGACGACCCCCCGAGGCCTTTTGCCCGTTCGGCTTCAAAGGCGCGAGAAGTAGCGTCCAGCTTGGCGCGGAGAGGTTCCATGGCCACTCCAGGCTTCACCCTCGCGATGGTCCGCATCCAGGTCCAATCCGGGCGCACGACTCCTGGATGCATCATGGTAGGCAGGAAGATGTCAATCACCGTGCCGGGCTCCGTGCCGGTGAAGCGCTCCGGACCCACGCCAATAATCTCGTATAGGTCATTGCCGATGCGGAAAGTCCTGCCGATCACCTTCGGGTCACGCCCGAATCGGTTCGTCCAATAGTCGTACGAGAGCACCGCATACGGGTGCGCGCCGGGCTTCAAGTCGTCACTCTCGATGAAGAGCCGTCCCGCCGCGGGCCGAAGGCCGAAGTCGCTAAACATCCACCCGGAAACGTATTGCCGGTAGGCCTTTTCCATCTCTGCGTCTGATCCGTAGGTCAGGTCGGTGCGGTCGGAATACGAGATCGCGATCAAATCGGCTTGGTCCTTTGCCGCAGCGCGCATCAGAGCGAAATCCGGATAGGCCCATCCGTCGAACACTGCGGGTTTTCCGTCGGGGCCGGTTGCCTGGCGAACGAGAGCGTATAACTGTTCAGGCTCCGACACCGGCAGCGGCCGCAGCAACAGGGCGTCGATCAGCCGGAAGGCCGAGGTGCATGCCCCGATCCCCAGAGCTAGTGAGAGGATGGCTGCAGCCGAGGTCACCTTTCTCTTCATGAGTTGCCGCCAGCCGAAGACGGCGTCGGCGCGCAGCGATTCAAGCCAGGCGACCAGCCTGACGTCGCGGCTCTCCTCGCGCAGCCGTAGTGCGGAGCCAAACGCTCTCCGCGCTTCGCCCGGGTCGCGGCCCTGCGCGATGGCTTCTTCGAGGTGCGATTGAAGCTCTTCGTCAATCTCGCGGTTCAAGCGATCGGGGCGAAGTACATTGGCAATACGCGACAATATTGACATTTCAGGCCATCCTTAAAACGCGGCTTACGGCCAAGGTCACCGCCAGCCAGCGCGATTCCTCGGCGGCAAGTTGCTTTTTGCCCGCCGCCGTCAGTTCGTACAGGCGCGCGCGCCGCCCGGTGTCTTTGGTGATCCATTGGGCGCGAATCCAGCCGGCTTCCTCCATCCGGTGCAGCGCCGGGTAGAGTGAACCTTCCTCGACGCGGAGCACGTCGTCGGACATGCCCTGGATCGCCGTCATGATGGCGTAGCCGTGCAGGTGCGGCCGCCGCGAGAGGATTTTCAATACCAGCAAATCGAGTGAGCCTTGCAGAGAATCGGGCTTGGGCATACTAAGACCTCGCAGTATATAGACGGCTATGCATGGGAGAGGTTAGCAGAAAATTTGGGGTGTGTCCACGAGGTGGCAGGAGGTGGCAGCAAATGTGGCGCGGACTTGTTCTTGAAGGCCTAGAGTTTCCAAATTCGCTAAGGCGCAAATGCCAATTGGTGAGAATTTTGCGAACCAAAAGCGCAACAAATACGTATAAACGAGTCGGGAGGTAAAGAGCATGGAGACACTCTGGCAAGACCTGCGATACGGCATACGCTTGCTCGCGAAAGCACCGGGCTTCGCCGCCGTTGCCATTCTCACGCTCGCTCTCGGCATCGGCTCGTCAACTTCCATCTTCTCGATCGCAGATGCGGTGCTGCTCCGTCCTCTCCCCTATCCGAATCCCCAGCAGATCGTTCGCGTCTGGGAACAGGCTCCGAACGGTCACCGAATGAATCTGGCAAATTCAAATTTCGATGATTTTCGTACACAAAACAACACATTTGCGAGCCTGGCTGAATATGAGGAATGGTCAACATCCGTTTCCGGCGGCAGCGAGCCTGTGCGCGTTGAGATCGCGAATGTTTCCGGCGGCTTTTTCAAATCTCTCGGTGTCGAGCCTTTTCGCGGCCGCGTGTTTGCATCGGACGAGCAGCGTCCGCATGGCTCGCCGGCAATCATCGTCAGCTATGGCTATTGGAAGCGATACCTCGGCGGTGCTGCGGATTTCTCCAAATTCCACCTGGCCATGGAGGGAGCAGCCTATTCCATTGTCGGAGTGATGCCGGCGGGATTTGATTTTCCGCCCGGAGCCGCCGCATGGATTCCGAGCGAGCTTCAGCCGGAACTTCCCAGCCGCGGAGCGCATAATTGGCGATGCCTCGGCCGCGTCCGCGCTGGGATTACTGTCGCCCAGGCGCGTGCGAATCTCAGTGCGATTGCCCACCGCATAAAGGATCAGTACGGAAATGAGGTTGACCTCAACGACGCTGCCGTAGTACCCCTCGCCGACGCGATGGTCGGAGAGGTGCGAACCGCTCTTCTTACTCTTTTGGGGGCTGTCGGCCTCTTGCTCCTGGTCGCCTGCGCGAATGTCGCTGCCTTGCTGTTGGCGCGCACTTCCGCCCGCCGCAAAGAACTGGCTGTCCGTGCGGCGCTCGGCGCTGGGCGCGGTCGCCTGATTCAGCAGTTCCTCGCCGAGTCTTTTGCGCTTTCGTTCGCTGGGGGCGTATTGGGCATTCTGATTGCGAGGTGGGGGGTCAAGGTACTTCCCGCAATTCTTCCGACAAACCTGCCCCGGCAGGAAGGCATCGCCATCAACACCTCGGTTCTGCTGTTCGCTCTGGCCGCAACGGTGGCTGTGGCCTTTTCGCTCGGGCTGTTTGCAGCCTGGCGCGCCGGTGGGGGAGATCTGCAGGTATCGTTGGGCGCCGGGTCTCGCAGTTACACGGGTTTGGGCGCCAGCCAACGGCTGCGCAGCTTTTTGGTGATCGGCGAAATTGCCACAACGCTGGTCACGTTGGTTGGGGCAGGCCTGCTCGGTCGCAGCTTCTTGCGGCTCATTTCCACGAGCCCGGGCTTTCGTCAGGAAAACCTGATCACCATGGAATTCTCGCCTCCCATTCCGCACGTGTGGAAGGGCTGGACCGTGGGGGCATCGGTGCGCCAAATCCATCTCATGGACGACGTATTGACGCGGCTTCGCGCCATTCCCGGCGCCGAGACGGTGGGCTTGGCCGGCGCGCTTCCCGTTGCGGCGGGCGACGATCTCGCTGACGGAGATTTCCTTATACTCAACGGCCAAAAGCCGCCCGCTAATCTCGATGACTGGCCTCGGATTGCGCAAAATACCTCCCGCGTCGGACACGCTTCTTATTGCGTTGCGAGCGAGGGGTACTTCCACACCCTAGGCATTCCGCTGATCCGCGGACGGCTGTTCGGCGAACAGGACAACTTGAATTCGCCGAATGTTGCTGTGATCAGCGAATCATTGGCTCGCCAGCGGTGGCCCCATCAGGACCCTATCGGTCAGGTGATCGAGTTCGGCAATATGGACGGCAACTTGCAGCCGCTCACCATCGTGGGCATCGTTGGCGACGTTCGCGCGCGCGGCCTGGATCTTCCGCCAAGTCCCATTATTTACGTCGATTACCGCCAGCGCGGCATGAACCCTAATTCATCGCCCACCATCGTTATGCGCAGCGCCGCACCAACGGTCGAAATCGTTTCCGCCGCGCGCGGCATTTTCCACGATCTCGCTCCCGAGGCCCCCGTCAAATTCTCCACCTTCGCGGACGAGATGGGCGGCTGGCTCGCGGATCGCCGTTTTCTCCTCCTTCTGGTGGGACTCTTCGCCGCCGTTGCTCTCATTCTTGCTGCTGTCGGTATCTACGGAGTTGTGGCCTTTTCCGTTGCGCGCCGCACCCAGGAGATCGGCATTTGTGTAGCGATGGGCGCCCGGCGTAGCGACATTCTGCGTCTGGTGTTAGGCGAAGGCGCCCGCATGGCGGCTCTCGGCGTCGTAATCGGCATTGGCGCCTCGCTCGCGATCACCCGGCTCATGTCCACTCTCCTTTTTGGCATTAGCGCCACCGATCCCTTGACATTTGCCGGCGTCGCGGCGCTTCTTTCAATCGTCGCGCTTGCCGCGTCGTACATTCCCGCCAACCGTGCCATGCGTGTCGACCCCTTGACGGCGCTGCGCTACGAATAATCTCCAAGGTTTGTTTCCCATCCCGCAGATTTGGTCGGCTCTGTAGTCCTTGAGGGGGTGGTCCGGAGGCGGCCCATCTGAAATGGTAAGTCCAGTCAATGGCGGAGCCTTTCCACGGGCCGAGCGGCGAAGTCGCAGGTCGTCGGTCAGTGGCCAGACCGTAATTGGACGGGCTTGTTTGCGAACCGGTCTTACTTCAATCGTCGATCACCCCGCTTTTGCTTGCGCGGGGGAGCAAGTTCGGACCTAGACGGACCGTGAAAAGCTCTCATCCTCCCACCAGGGCGAAATTCTGACGTTTTGTCTCACCTTGTGAATATTGGCGGATATGATAATTTACCTCTTGACAAAGCGTAGGGCTATGTGCTAGTGTTGAAGGCTAGCCAGCGTTGGCGGAATGGCAAGGCCGCAGACCTCGCCAGGGGATCGAGCGGAAGTCATAGGGCAATCGGCAGCAGACTGAAAGCCGATCGCTGAGTGGTGAACGGGTTTTTGCTCTTGGAGGCTTCAAGGTCTTTAAGGTTCTTGATGATCAAATGCCAAACTGACGACCCGGAAATCTGAGAAAACCGCACCTGAGGCGACTATATTTATGAAAATAGAATTAGTTAGCAGAGATTCGGGAGAAAATCGAGGGGCTCAGCGAAAGTTCAAGTTATTGAAAGTAGGAAGGTTAAATTGAGGCCGGCAAGGCGCCGACACAATAAAGATGTTAAATATGAAGGTTGATCCGACTATATCTATGAAAACACAAGGCCGTGCGACAGAAAGTCCGGCGGGAAAACCTCGTTTTTTGCTCGAAAATGTGCCCCATCGAGCGAAAATCGGCAACAATCGATCATGCTTCCCAGGAAGCGGGGACGTAAGAGATGTCAAAAATGAAGGAACCTCCGGGGATGTGTATGAAAACAAATGAAAGACGATAATATGTCTAGTGACAAATTAGGCTTCTCGCACGAAAATGCACCAATCTCACGCTAATGAACAACAATCTGTCGGGATTTCTGTCCGAAAATACACGACCTGAGTGCGAATTCACAGAGAAGTGGAATCACTTTCGGACCCCGAAGCGGGGGCCGAGAACCTTACGGGGGCGAGTGCTCCGGGGGCGGCGCTCCAGCTTGTGGAGAATATCCCTACTCGGCGGGTAGCGGTTTGGGATGAGCCACGCAAGGTACTCCTGAAGGAGGCTGCGGCGATACGCCGCAATACTATGACGAGGTAAACTCGCCGCTACGACGGTCGCGAGCTAGACCCGCCGCCATATAGGCTTGATCTCGGCTTTCCTTGAACAATCGTAGGGGAAGTGATACATACACTGCGCCCATCCGACTCGTCTTGCCGACCGGCGGGTTTACGTTCCCGAGGTGAAACTGTCCACGATGCTTTCTCGCATAACATTATTCGCTTCTGCTCTCATTGTGCTGCTGGTGAGTCTTCCCGGCAGCATTTCAAACTCCCAGACGATCAAGGCCGATTTACTGACGCAGGAATGGAAGGCAGGCTGGATCCGGCATCCCAGCGGCGGCGCGCGCGAATTTGGCGTTTTCCATTTTCGCAAGACCTTTACGCTCGCATCCGTGCCGTCACAGTTTGTAATTCATGTGAGTGGCGACAACCGCTACGAGCTTTTTGTGAATGGCCAGCGCGTGGCCACCGGGCCGGCGCGCGGCGACCTGAAGCATTGGCGCTACGAGACGCTCGACATTGCGCCGAAACTTCAGGCGGGAAAGAACGTGCTGGCGGCGGTGGTGTGGAACTACGCCGAACTCGCTCCCATGGCGCAAGAGATGAACGAAACCGGATTCATCGTGCAAGGCGACGGCGCGGATGAAGCGGCGGCGAACACCGACGCCTCGTGGAAGGCCTTCAAGGACGAGGGCGCGCAGGCCATTTCGTACAGTTCACGCGGGGATCTCGGCTATTTTGTGGTCGGACCCGGCGAGCGCGTGGACGCTTCCCGCTACCCCTGGGGTTGGGAGAAGCCTGATTACGATGACTCGGCCTGGGCGGCTGCGGAGATCGCTGCGAACGCCGGCTCGCGCGGCGCGCAGGATTCCCCCTCGCGCTGGTTCCTTATTCCGCGCAACATCCCACTGATGGAAGAAACCCCGGAGCGTCTGGCCCGCCTGGTGCGCTCCCATGGAGTTGACGCGGCCAACGATTTTCCCGCCGGCCACTCGCCAGTCACCATTCCCGCGAACTCGCACGCGACCTTGCTCCTCGATCAGTCGCACCTGACCACGGCCTACCCTGAGCTCACGGTAAGCGGCGGCCGCGGCTCGGAAGTCACCCTGACCTATGCCGAGGGCCTGTTCAAGAACCATAAGAAGGGAAATCGCAATGAGACCGAGGGCCGCGAGATCGTCGGATATCACGATGAGTTTCTTCCCGATGGCGGCGAGCACCGCATGTTCCGCTCACTTTGGTGGCGGACGTATCGCTATCTCCAGTTGGACGTCACGACACATGCCGATCCCCTGGTCATCGAGGACCTTCTCGGCGCTTTCACCGCTTATCCGTTCCAAATGCGCGCTCAGTTTTCCAGCGACGACCCAGAGCTCGCCAAGATGTGGGAAGTCGGTTGGCGCACGGCACGGCTTTGCGCACACGAAACGTATATGGATTGCCCGTATTACGAACAATTGCAATATGGCGGCGATACCCGTATCCAGGCGCTGATCTCCCTCTACATGACCGGAGACGACCGCTTGGTGAAGAATGCCATTGAATCGCTGGACGAATCGCGCACCCCGGAAGGGTTGACGCAGAGCCGTTACCCCTCGTGGCTGCCGCAGTATATCCCGCCGTTTTCGCTGTTTTGGATCGGCATGATGCACGACCTTTGGTGGTATCGCGGCGACGCGGAATTCCTGCGAGGGTATTTGCCCGGTGCGCGCAATGTTTTGGTTTGGTTTGAAAATCGCCTGACACCTTCCGGCCTGCTCGGCCGGATGGAGTGGTGGAACTTCGTCGATTGGTCCCGTGAGTTCAAAGATGGCGACCCGCCGATGGAGAAGGACGGTCAGTCATCAATCCTCAGCTTGCAGTTTGTCGCTGGATTACGGGCCGCCGCCGACCTGGAAACGGCCTTTGGCAGCGCCCAGCAGGCTGAGCACGATCGCGCCCTGGCGGCGCGCATCGCCGCAGCCGTCTATAAAACCTGTTGGGATCCCTCCCGGCATCTGCTCGCGGACACGCCCGCGCACAAGGATTTTTCCCAGCATGCCAACATCCTGGCCACTCTGGAAGATGCCGTCCCGACGGCGGACCAGCCGGCGCTGATGAAGAAAGTCCTCAGCGACCCATCGCTTACCCAGGCGACCTACTATTTCCGCTTTTACCTGTTCCGCGCCATGAAGAAGGCAGGACTGGGAGATCAGTATCTCGCCCAGTTGGTACCCTGGCGGCACATGCTGGCGCTGGGCCTTACCACCTGGGCAGAAACCCCCGAACCCACGCGCTCGGACTGCCACGCCTGGAGCGCGCACCCGAATTTCGATCTGCTGGCCACCGTAGCCGGAATTGAGCCCGCAGCGCCGGAGTTCCGCCAGGTGGAGATTCGTCCGCACCTCGGCTCGCTCCATGCACTTAAGGCAACGCTGCCTCACCCGCAGGGGGAAATCCAGGTGGCCTATGAACTCCGCGGCGAGAGCTTTACCGCCGATGTGCTCTTGCCGGAGAAACTCAGCGGGTGGTTTTACTGGGGTGGGAAACGCGTGGCGCTGCACGGCGGACGTCAGCGGTTGACATTCTAAATTGGCCCAATCGGGGCGGGGAAGAGGAGGCTAGGAAATCAACCCTTTAAGGATTCCTTCCGCAAGGAGAGCCGCGACAGCCTCCAGAAGGTCCCGGTCGTCGGGAGTGAACGCCGCGGGCTGGTCGCTGTCGATATCGATTTCGCCCAGAATGCAGCCTTCATACTGGATCGGCACTACGATTTCCGAGCGCGTTTCCAGGCTGCATGCAAGGTAGCGGGGGTCGGCGTTTACGTCGTCTACGATCAGGGTCTGGCCGGTGGAGGCGGCCGCGCCACAGATGCCCTGATTCAGGGGAATTCGCGTATGGACGGTGGGCTTGCCCACGTACGGGCCTAAGACAAGTTCTTCGCCCTGAAGCAGATAGACACCCACCCAGTTATAATGCGGGCGCTCCCGCTGCAGTAGTGTGACCGTCTCGGCCAGCAAGGAAGTCGGGTCCGACGTGCTTGAAATGAGGTTGCGGATGGAATCTACAATTTCCAGGTTATTCATGAACAAGCTCCCACGCCTGACCGCTATTATTCCGCAGGTTGCATCATACGACACGGCAATCGAAAGCGGTAGGGATGCGAGTGGCCTCCTTGACCCGTGCGGATGCGGAAGCGTGGGAAGCAGAGCGACAATGGCCAGGGGCGGCGGCGTTCGGCGTACCCGCCACCGCTCAGGGTGATTTTTTTATGAGTCTTCCACAACTCCTTCCCGATCAAAGTGTTGTATATAATGTGGCGACTATGGCCATCGAGTCCGACCTTGATCTGATGCTCCGGGTCCGTGAAGGGGATGCGGCATCTTTTGAGATACTCCTGCGCCGCTATCGACTTCCTTTGGTCGGCTATTTTTGCCGAATGGTCCGCGATCAAGGATTGGCAGAGGACTTGGCTCAGGAAGTATTCCTGCGCGTCTACACGTCGAGGGAGCGCTATCAGCCCGAGGCTCGTTTCACCACATGGCTTTATCGAATTGCCACAAATCTGGCGCTTAATGCAATTCGCGATCGAAAGGACACGGTTTCTGATACCGCGAGCGACGATGGCGACGCTGGGCCCGCCCTGGGACGGTTCGTGGACCCCCACCCGACAGTGGAGCAGCGATTACTGAAGGCTGAGTGTGAACGAGCGATTCGCCAAGCCGTCGAAGCACTGCCGCAAAACCAGCGTACGGCGGTGATCCTGCACAAATACCAGGAAGTGGATTATCGCCAGATTGCCGGAATCCTGAGCGTCTCGGAAAGCGCCGTCAAGTCGTTGCTCTTTCGAGCTTACGAAACGTTGCGCATCCGCTTGGAGCCGCTGCTCCGGGAGGGCCAGATATGAAATGCCTTGAAACGGAAAAACTGATTAGCTACGCTTACCGTCTGATCGACGAAGCGGCGGCGTCCGAGGTGCGCGCGCACCTGGGAGAATGTTCCCATTGCCGCGAGATTGTAGAAGAACACGGCCGGCTGGACTCCTTGCTGGATGAATGGAAGGCGGCGGAGCCCACACCCGAGTTTGACGTCCGCGTGCGCCAAGCCGTGGAGGCACGGCAGGCGGGCCGCTTGGCATGGGGGTTCTGGAACTGGGGATGGGCGCGCGGCCTGGCACTGGCCGCACTCGGAGTCTTGGTCATTGCGGGAGTAATATGGGTCACCCAGACCCACCGCCGTGTTTCTAACTCCGCGGGGGTTGCGACGCTAGCACCCCACCCGGCGAGCGGCGCGCCGACTCCGGCACAGGTGGCTAGCCTGCAAGCCCCGGCCGCGACGGCAAACACCGGCGTGAGATCGGCTAAGCACGCCCCCGGACTTGGATCGGCAAGCGTTTTATCGACCGAAGACAAGGACGCCCAGGCGTTGGAAGACTATGATTTGGCTGCGAACTTCTACGTACTCTCGGAGCTTCCTAAGGGAGGTTCTCGGGTTGCCGACTGAACCTGCGGCTCGAACCCTCTGCGCCAGAGGAAGAAATCTCCACCGCCGCTGCAATCTCCTCTGGACTTTGCTCCTGTCGCTTCTTCTTTCGCCAGCCATGATCCTTGCCCAGAACGGTGGGAGGGAGCGTCCAAATCCTCAAGCCGGGACGGAAGCTGAGCGCCCCGGGGGTGGGCATGCCGCACAGCAAAGTTTCGTGCCGGGTGGAGTGTTCAAGCGCCTGCGTGACCTGCCTCCATGGGAGCAAAGGCGCTTTATGGCGAACAACCCGCAGTTCCAGCGCTTCTCGCCCGAGCGCCAAGAATTGATCCGCGAGCGCCTGCGGCAGTGGAACGCCCTGACTTCTCAGCAGAAGGAGCGTGTCCGCGAGAGGGAAGAGATCCTGGAGGGCCTTTCGCCTGCACAGAGGCAAGAGGCTCGCAACATTTTCCCCCAGTGGCGCGACTTGACTCCGGCGCGTCGCCAGGCGGTGATGGTGGCCTTCCGGCACCTGCGCGACCTCCCTCCCGAGCAACGCCGGTCTTTCCTGGATAGCCAGGAGGTGAGAGAGCAGTTTTCTCCCCATGAGCATGAGATTCTGGAGGGGCTCAACAAACTCCTACCGAGTTCCCGTGCGGCAGCGCCCGATGACCCTGATCCGTAAAGCGCTTGCAGTGCGGACCTCACCCGGCTTTCTCACTACACCGGGACACTGTTGGGAAGCTATCGGAAGGGTAGGGCTAATGAGTCTCAGGCTTGGCCAAATCAGGTTTTCCGTAATCCGGTGATTTGGACAAATAAAGGTGGGACGCCGTCCGACAGCGCCCCCAACGGCCGGGCATGCTGCGACAAAATGTCCCTTTTCCGCCCTCCCAAGTTATCCTTTGGACCTCGGGAACTACTTCCCCTGATGTGGTGGGAAATCCGGGCTGGAAAACAGGCTCGTGCTACACCTACTTTCGCGCCACGAAAATCAGGTCGTGGGATCCTGTTATTTCAAAGGGAGTGCGGGCGAAGTCTCCCCAGAATGTGAAGTCGCCCAAGCCAGCCTCGGTCGCGAGGTCAGCGAGGAGTTTTTGGAAGAGGGGAATCTGCCGGGACGTCCGAGTGTGGGATTGCCATTGGCCCGCGGGCTTATCGCGCGCCAGAAACATGGCGTGGAAGTTGATGTGGTCCGCGTGATAATCCGCGACCTTTACCAGGAGGATCTCTTCGTGGGGGGTCTCGCCGGCGAGAAGCGGGAATTGGCTGATTCGCTCTTGCCAGCGCAAGTCGTAGTTCAAGTTCTGCGTCAGGAAGATTCCGCCCGGGCGAAGAGCGCGTGCTATTCCGCGGAAGGCGGCGAGCAACTGGCCATCGCCGGAAAGGCCGGGAAGGGCATTGCCCAAACAGAACGCCGCGTCGAATTCCTCGTGGTGCCCGCCGGCGCCTTCCATGGTGAGCAGTTTGACCTCAGCCTTTCCGCGGGCGGCAGCGATCGAGCCCGCGGCGGTCTCGATTCTTCGGCGCGTGAATTCCACCATGCCCGCGTCAGCGTCGAAGCCCAACACATTGAAGCCCAGTTGCGCGAGCGCCACGACGTGTCCGCCCGTGCCACACGCCGGAACCAGCAGTCGTCCGCCCGCCTGGCGCGCCAACTCTTCCAGCAAGGGCATTTCGCGCGCCAGGCGCTTTTTCCAGTTGATTACCGCGTCATAGTACGCCGCGAAGTTAGTGGGCATGGAGCACCGGGAAGTTCACCCGAGGCCATAGTGGTTGGGGGCATCGCTTTTGAAGATTACTTCACTAGCGTGCCGAGTGCAACCCGCACCTGGCCGCTTTCATCTCCGTCCGTTCTCTCGAGCCGTTTGGTGATGATCCAGTTCGGCGCCTGTACTCGAAAGTCGCAATCCGTTGGAGACGAGGAGGGCCAACAGCGCGACACGTCGCAGGCCAATCATGGAATTGCTCCATTATCGAATGCTTCACCCAAGGTCAGTGCAGGTCCGTCGGCACAGGAATTGTCACCGCTCCCGTGGCTGCCCATTCCGTGCCGCGCACAAGCGTCAAGCGGAATCCCGCGCCGTCCATGGCCTTCACATCGTGGCCGAGCGCGGTTTGAAACACCCGGCCCAAACCGTATTTGACAGTCCAAATCAAGGGCTCATCTTTCCCCGTGCCGCAACCCTCGTTGGGTTTCCAGCAGTTCTTGGGGTCGTCCCAGGCGGTGGCCAGGATATGAATGCCAGGCTGTATCGAGAGAAGGTGGTAGAGTTCGTCCGTCTCCGCGAAGCTTGCGGGCATGCCCTTGGTGATGGGGTTATCGGTGTCCACGATTTTGACGGCATAGGCATGATAGGGGCCGTGCCCTGCGGTGTCGCGCCACGTTCCACCCACCAGCTTATCGAATTCATCCCACCCCCAGAAGGCGTTGTTCGAGGCGTGGTAACTCACCAATCCCTTGCCGTTGCGAACGAAGTCCAGCATGGCTTGGCGCGCGCGGTCGTCCCACCAGGGCCCTGCCGTTTGCTTGTAGTCGTTGTAGTTGAGCAGCAGCACGTCATAGGGCGCAAAAGTCTCCGACCCATTCCCGCGCACTTCTTCGTTGACGCGGACTTCAAAGCGCCCGCTCTGCTCCAGGATTTCCCGCAGCACCGGAGTGGTGGCGGCCCATTTGTGATTGCTCACGCCGGTCAGAATAAGCACTTTCACTTTGGGGGGAGTCTGCGCAAGTAACGACCCCACGCTGAAAACGATAGCCAGAATAGCCGAGCAAAATCGCGACATAATGATGATTCCTCCTAATATTGCAGCAAATTGCCGGAGCGGCTTGCAGCCCGCGGCGCGGGCAGTATCCTACCACTTTGCTTCAAGCGTGGCTGGATTTGTGAGGGCGTGCGAAGCTTTGGAGTGCGGCAGCCTGCTCCCGCTTTTTTCCCCAGCCAGCTTGCTGGCCGGTCTCAAGTTTCGACTTTTGCCAGCCAGCTTGCTGGCGGCGAATCGTGCGCGCCTTCGTCACGCTGAGGGAAATCGTCGGGGCGCACAAGGAGCTGGCAGGAAGACTGGCGGAATTGGAGAGTCGAGTCGAAGCCCACGATGAGCATATTACCGCGTTCTTAGAAGCCATCCGCCAGTTGCGCCCAGCTCAGGGATTTTCCCAACCTCGGGCGAACCAGCCGCCGCATGAGCGGGCGGCGCGAACTCACCTTCCCACCTTTGCCCTTGGGATATCGCGCCTGAGAAAAGCCCAGAAATGCACTGGCTACCGGCTGGCCGTTTGCACCCCCGTCTTACTTGCAGTAAAGTAGACCTATCATGACGAGGAAGGATGACCCTATGACCATCACCCTCAGTCCAGACCAGGAGCAGGCGGTCCGCGACGCCATTCGCGCCGGCAAGGTCAGCTCGGTTGACGAACTCATCGCACGTGCGATTGCCAGCTTGCCCAAGGGTGACGAGACTCCGTGCGTGGGCTCACCCTCCAGTGTCTTTGCCCAGGGCCTGGGCTTGTTCGGCAGTCCGGAAGACGCTTCTCTGCTTGACGAGGTGGTCTCCATCGCGTATCAGGAGAGACGCCGGCCGAGCAAAAGGGAGGCGACCCTCTGAACGGTATCCGTATCAGCGGGTAGATTCTCTCTTAAATTTCAGGAGTTGTTTCTTTCTAGAAAGGGTGAAGGGGAAACCTCTTGAAATCTACGAGAGAATGTACTCGCTTCCCACCTTTGCCCCATATCGCGGTGTGTCAGCTTAAACAACACACCGCCAGAATCTCGCGGATTTTTCACGCCGCGCAGGACTGGCCTTGAATTCGTAGCGCCCCGAGCCCCCTTTGTGTCCTCAATCGGCAATCGACAATCATCAATCGCCGTGCCCCGTGCCGCGGCCCGTCTCCCGTCCTTTCCGACCTCGGACTCCGGGCTTGTTCTGTTCTTGAATTTTGAATCGGCGTTTTCGAATTCTCTAACCCCTAACCACTGCTCTTCTCGGCCGCCGTGAGCACTTGAGCGCGAGAGGTCGCAACGCGAGGCTTGGGACGCAGACGTCAAACCCCATGTCTACGCCACCCGCGATCGAGATGGGGTCTCCTTGTAGGGAGAATTCATGCGACCAACGTAGCAAAATCTCTCGCGGAAACGATCCGGGTGGCTTTGTGGCGGTGGAGGGCGAGCAGCCCGCTCTTATCGCCGGTCACGAGATAGTCGGCTTTGCCCGCTTCGCACAGAGCCAGCAAGAAATCGTCTGCAGGATCGGGAGAGCGCTTCACGGGCGGGAGCGGGCCCGCGTCCTCGGCGAGCCTTTTGATCTGGTTCACCAGGCGGCCGGCCTTATAGGGTTTGACGAGTTCGGCGACGCGCGGCTTTTCGATCGTGGCGAGCAACTCGTCCAGAAGCGCCGCGCAGGTCAGAAGCGTGAATTTCCCCTCGACCCAGGCGCTATAGATGGCGGCGGGCTTGCCGGCCGGAGCGATCAGGGCGGAGACGAGGATGTTGATATCGAGCACCACGCGCATCAGGTATTACCTTCGGTGGGGACGTGAAAGAAAAGAGAATTTCGCGCCGAGACGCAGAGGCGCAGAGATTCGAAATAAGCAACCGCTTTATTTTGTTTGCTGTCTCCGCGCCTCTGCGTCTCTGTGCGAGATGTTGTTGTTTCGGGGAATTTTTCGCAGCTTCCGGGCGCGACGTTCGGCGCGGACCTCTCCCACGGCCTCGTCGACGATGCGCTGAATCTCCTCCGGGTCGGCATCGGCGTTGCGCGCCTTGATGTCCTCCACGGTGCGCTGAAACACGCGCCAGCGCACGGCCTCCTCGATGAATTTGGAGAGATCCCCCTTTTTCATCCCCCGAGCGCCCAGAAAGGTGCGCAGGGCGAGATCCGTCTCCTTCGAGACCTTGATGTTCCAGCGGATAGCTTCTTGTTCCATTTCAACACCTATACATTCAGGCAGATAAACACTTATACATCTATTGTAATCCGGAATCGGCGCGCCGGGCAAGAGTTTCCGTGTCCCGAAATGCCTTTCCTCGGTCCCGATTACCGTGTGAGATTCCCAGCGCCGCGGGCTTGCGGTGTTCTTGAATCTCGAATCTGCAATCTTCGGTTTCCGACTCCCCAGCCCCTAACCCCGTGCCCCGTGTCCCGGCCTTTCCGACCCCGGACTCCGGACTTGTTCTGTTCTTCAATCTTGAATCTGCGTTTTCTAATTCCCTAACCCCTAATCCCGAACCCCTAACCCCTAACTCCTGACCCCTGCTCTTCTCGGCTGCGGTGAATACTTGAGCGCGAAAGGTCGCAACGCGAGGCTTGGGACGCAGACATCAAACCCAATGTCTGCGCCACCCGCGAAGTCCCCGAGTAGTTGAAGCCTAGATTCGACGGCCACTTGGCGCCGGACGGCGCGGACGCCGAACCACCCCTGTACCAGTTGCCGGTGAGGTTGAGGTGCCTCGGAAGGTTCAGCCGCAGGCGTCACGATCTGTACTTCCACCAGCAAGGATTCGTCATCGCGGAGCGCCAGAGCATGGAATTGGCTTGGGCTGTCAAAGACCAGCCTACTACCGTTTAAGAACTCGTCATATTCCTTCCCTTCCGCGCCATCCACCACGATCCCCCACTTGCCTCTACGCCCTGCCCAATAACCCACGTGTTTACTGTCCGGGCTGAAAACGAGAGTGTCCTCCCCAATCCCGTCACCTGCCTTCAGTTCCACGCCGTCGACTACGACCCACGACTTGTCGCCACGCCGCGCCGCATAAGCCAAGCGTTGGCTGTCCGGGCTGAAAACGGGATTGCCCGCCCCAATCCCGTCATATTCCTTGCCCTCCACTCCATCCACTACGACCAGTCCGTTCTCGGCACGAATTGCCTCATAAGCCACGCGTTTACTGTCCGGGCTGAAAACGAGACCGGTCGCCCCAATCTCGTCAAATTCCTTGCCCCGCACGCCATCCACTACCGCCAGCCACTTGTCGCCACGGTTTGCCACATAAGCCACAGCCACGCGTTTGCTGTCCGGGCTTACAATGAAGCACTCAGGGATTAGGCTACTGGGGTGGAACCTCCCCAATGAGATTTCTTTGGTCACAAGGGTGACTTCCGCGGCGGCTAGCGCACGAAAACCGGCAATCAGGCATAGCGCCAGTGCCCCCGTTCCGCCCACCAAACCAACAACAACTCGCACCCGGCTGCCCCGCATGTCGCCCTCCTCTGACGAAGTTGTCGCTCCCTGGCGGCAAAGATGGCACCAATGGAACAATCATGTCAACCCGTTTGAGCAGGTAGCGCGGAGGTGGAGGCACTCATTCCTCCTCCGCGGCACTAGATCGGGAAATGACCGCTTGGGGGCGCGGGTGCAAGGCCTATCATGCGCGGCATATCGTCTCCGCGACGCCACCGATCAGAGCACCGGCGTTTGATCGCCATGCGAAAGCCGCTCCGTACACGGGGCCAGATGACGAGCTGCACCTCTCGCGGTTCACCGAGACGCCTCTCAAGTAGCCGATTCCTTCTTCCAGGCCCTACTAAATGCAAAAAGGAACATCAATATCCAAAATACACCTGCTATTCTGGCGACTGTGATGGCTGTCTGTATGGATTCAGTCGGAGTGTCCGGCTTCATTACAATTGTCCCGGCGATGCCGCCGAGTTCCTTTGTCGAAACATTAACCATGAGACACAAGAATGCAACTAGAGCGCTAATGAAAACGCTCGGATGAAGAAAGATGGTGAATAACAACCTCTTCATGTGTGGCATCCTTCCTGTTTGACTGTCCTCGTCAACGAGTCAGCCCATGTGCGAGGCTCACTCGACGACGCTTCCGGAGCTGCTGAATGACCGTGATCACCAAGCACCAGCTCAAAGCGTTAACGACATGCCAACCTAAGACAGGAACCTTCCAAAAGTGGAGAATGCTGCCGGGGAAGAGCAAGACCTGCCATCCAAGACGAATAGGAAGCTCCAAAGGACCGTTATCTCCCACGATATCGAACACGCGGCAGCCCAAACCCACCGTCTGGCACGCACCGAATGCGATCCAGTGAATCATTTTCATGGCTGCTTCGCCGGAATCCCCGATTCGCCGCCGCCTTTCGCGAGCAAGCCTAGCAAGTACCGCCACGAAGGCCCAAGCGATGCCGTTGCAGAGTACTATCAACCCATAAAGGCCCAACTCGCTGGAGACCCAGCCAAATCCGCCCCCGACGAGCCCGATGCTAGCCGGAAAAAGCAGAACTAATAGGCCAACCATCATAAGAGGATGCAATTGGTAACCGAGGTCCGTCGTAATACACGCAAGGCCCACAGCCTGACATGCCGCAAACGCTATCAAGGAACCTTTATTCACAGACACCCTACCCGAAGCTTCAATACTTTGCCCGATTATACGCCAAACAAAGAAGCCAGGGAATGGCAAACCAGAAACAGCCTGCGATTCAGACAGTGGGGGAGGGCGCGAGGCTGGCGGGAGGCAGGAGCGGCGAGACGAGGGGAATTGGGCGCAGGAATGGGGGCGTGTTGAGACGGGTGGCGGCTGTGTCGTAGGGTG